>Ga0163199_1002835_pt1 | contig 10571 bp, 9 predicted proteins | sample PL_2010_150m_FD_113537 | JGI IMG/M metagenome (GOLD analysis project Ga0163199, IMG submission 113537) | Freshwater microbial communities from Powell Lake, British Columbia, Canada to study Microbial Dark Matter (Phase II) - PL_2010_150m | ecosystem: Environmental > Aquatic > Freshwater > Lake ...
AACATGGGTGCCTACAGCGCCTCCAAATCCGCGGTGATCCGGCTGACCGAAGCCATGGCGGCGGAACTGCGGGAGAAGGGGATCAATGTCAACTGTGTGCTGCCGACCATCATCGACACGCCGCAGAACCGCTCGGCCATGCCGGAGGCGGATCCGGCGCGCTGGGTGAGCCCGCACGACCTGGCACAAGTGATCGTTTTCCTGGCATCGGATGCGGCACGGGCGATCCACGGTGCGGCACTGCCGGTGACCGGCTTGAGTTGAGGAGCGGGACTGCCGAAGCAGCGGATTGTCAGAAGTCGACTGGCGGAGGCGGTGGCCGCCATCCGCCATAATTATGCAGTTCCGCAGCGGTCCATACAGACCACGTACATCAATAAAACTCAACAAGTTGAATCATTACGGTACCGCGTGGGACTTCTTGACACTCCACTACATCCCCTCCATAATGGCATACAACATGGCATACATAAATTGGAGCGGCGATGGGCAAGAAGAGCACACACAAACCGGGCAAACTGGCAGCAGTATCGCTCAAAACACTGGGTGAAGGTTGGCACTCCGATGGCGGCAATCTGTACTTGTTTGTCCGAGGCGATAGCCGCGCTTGGGTATTCCGTTTCGTTGCCCCAGACGGCAAGCGCCGCAACATGGGGCTGGGGTCTCAATACTCAGTAGCCCTTGCCGAAGCACGCAAGCAAGCCGCTATCCTGCGCGAGCAAGTCAAGCACCCCACGGCACCCAACGATCCCCTTGCAGCCCGTCAGGAAGCCCGCCTGGCCCAGAAGTTGGCTCGTCGCAAGCACATGACTTTCAAAGCCTGTGCTGAAGCCTACATCGAAGCGCACAGGGCCGAATGGAAGAACTCCAAGCACGTGCAGCAGTGGGAAAACACGTTGACCACATACGCATACCCAGTGTTCGGTGATTTGCCAGTCTCGGTGTTGGATGATGCATTGGTCCTCAAAGTGTTGATGCCGATCTGGGAGTCGAAGACATCGACCGCAGCCCGACTACGCGGTCGGATCGAACAGGTTCTTGACTGGGCGACATTCAGCAAATTCCGACAAGGTGAAAATCCCGCGCGTTGGAAAGGCCACCTCGACAATTCACTGGCGAAGCCGAACAAGGTCGCGAAGGTCAAACATCATGCAGCTTTGCCATATGCGGAAATGGGTCCATTTATGGTGGCCCTGCGGAGCCGCGAGGGACTGGGAGCCAAGGCCCTCGAATATGCAATCCTGACGGCCGCACGGTCCGGCGAAGTTCGCGGCGCGAAGTGGGACGAGATTGATCTACCCAATCGCCTTTGGGTGATTCCCGCTGAGCGCATGAAGATGGAGAAGGAGCATCGTGTTCCGTTGTCGGACGTCGCCTGTGATTTGCTGAAGGCTCTGGCACGAGTGGAAGACGAAGTGCTGGTGTTCCCAAGCGCCAAACCCAAGCGCCCAATGTCTGATATGACGCTAACTGCCGTTCTGCGGCGCATGGGGCGCGGTGATCTGACTGCGCATGGGTTCCGTTCAACCTTCCGCGACTGGGCCGCCGAGGCCACCAACTACCCGAGCGACATGGCCGAGATGGCGCTGGCGCATTCCATCGGCGACAAGGTCGAAGCCGCCTATCGGCGCGGCGATATGCTGAAAAAAAGGTTTCGTATGATGAATGAATGGGCAAAATATTGCGGCACGGTTCGCAAAGCTGATGCAAAGGTGGTCCCGATCAGGGGCGCCGCATGACCCCTCCGGCGCTTCTGTGGTTTGTTGACCTTTGCACTAGCTATCCGCCTGCACCGATTGAGGCACAGACACTAGGCCACCAGCTTCGGAAGCAACTCGCGAGTGTAAATGATCGAATACAGGTCAGCCGAGTATTTAGGCGACACGTCGGCGTTCTGGCCGCTATTCGTGCTTGGCTTATCAGTCCCGGTCTGGTTGGTGCGATCAGTGCAAAAAGGTGCTCCCTTACATCTTCTGCGCACGTTACCGCTATTTCAGCAATCGAGGCCATTATCGGTGGTCAAGTTGCAAGTGCCGCTTGGGAAATGGCCATGCAGCGAGGCGTCAATACAGGCTTCTCGACCACGCTCGACGCTGCCGCGTTGGTTGGCTACTTGACCAAGATCGTAGCTGACGACTGGCTCCCGGAAGGGATTTACAGCGAATCTGAAGACCTTAACTCTGAGTATCTGCTGCTCGCTTATGTGTTTCAAAAACGAAGGCTTTGCAGCGGTCCGCTATTTTCTCAAGCAGCCGCACTGAAAATTGCCTCCATCCTATTTGGGGTCCATGAAGACAACATAAGAAAATACTCTGGCATTCGACCCGGCAATGATCAATCTGAGGCGGCATTTGCAGCCATAGGTCTTTCCAAGCGTCGAACACTTTCAAAAGCTAACGACTATTTTGATGTGGGCGACTTGCTGGCGCTGTTATGAAAATGTAACGATTTAGCACCCGGATCGCGTGGGGTCACATGCGTATGCTGAAAGCTCCAAACCTCGACAAGGAGTTTCCAGTGATGAAACATCGCAGACCTACCCGCTGCGCACTTCGCATGAAGGGCGTCTTAGAAAAGACCAATATCAGCAAAACCCATTTGTACCGTCTGGTACAAGCAGGCAAATTCCCCAAACCCATCAAGCTTTCAGAACGCGTTGCCGTCTGGGATGAGGCGGCCATTGACGATTGGCTTACCGAGAAATTTGCAGGAGTTCAATCATGAGCGCGGACAAGAGCACGATACCACCGCTCGTCGGCAACGCGCTGCCACGCACTCCCCTTCGTCTGTCCATGCAGGAGACCGCCACCGTTCTCGAAATAAGTCTCGGCCGGATGGTCATGCTTCGCGCGAGGGGGAGTAAGTTCTTCGACCCTGAGTTTCCTGTTCCTAACAAGGGGGAATTTTTGGAGTCTGAAGTCCTTGCCTACAAGAACCGAAGGTTCACCGCCTCGCCGCGAGTTGCACCCATCACCCCTCCACCTGACAGGCGCGCTGATATCGACAGGAGAACGAAATGAAGCCCCGCGTCTACTTCGCCGGAAAGATCGGCAAGAACGATTGGCGCCACGATCTGGTCCCAGGGCTTCGTGGTCACGAGTGGAAGGACGGTCCCATCGTCACCAATTCGTTTGATTATATCGGGCCGTTCTTCGTCGCCTCCAACCACGGGGGCAACCACGGGCCGAACAGGCACGGTGCAGTGGGAGACGAATTTTCATTCAACCAAAACTACGACCAACAAGACGTAATCGACAATAACAACGCGTCTCTTGATTCCGCTGATATGGTTTTTGCATACATCACGGCCAACGATTGTTACGGCACGCTAATCGAAGTCGGCTGGGCGCTTGCGAAACATATGAGGGTTGTCATGCTCTTCGCTCTGGGTATACCGGTAGATGATTTTTGGTATAGCGCGATGCAATCCGCCGCTGTTCATACCAATGTCCACGAATGCTGTCTACCCCGTCTGCTCGCTTCGGAACTCCAAAAAACAAACCCCAGCGCGGCAAACGCTGGGGCAATTTGAAAGACATCCAATATGGATATTACCAAACTTCAACATGCTTTGCATTACGCATCACTGAATATTCCAGTTCTGCCGTTGCACTACATTACCGACACAGGTGTCTGCTCCTGCGGGAAGCTGAAAGGTGACCCGAAATGCAAACCCGGCAAACACCCCCTCGGCCGCTTGGTGCCACATGGCCTCACCGACGCCAGTACCGACGAGGCCACACTCCGCCAGTGGTTCGACGGCAAGCCCTACAACATAGGCATCTGTACCGGCGACGTCAGCAGCTTTTTCGTCCTCGACCGCGACGACCGTGATGGCGGTGACAAATCGCTCGCTGAATTGGAAGCCAATCACTCACCCCTGCCCACCACGCTTACCCAGCAAACCGGCAACGGTGTCCACTACCTGTTCAAGATGCCCACAGGTAGGGAAGTCAGGAACTCAGCTAAGAAACTTGCTCCCGGCCTGGACATACGCGGTACCGGTGGCTACATCGTCGCAGCCCCCAGCATCCACGAGACCGGTCGCACTTACACCTGGTTGGATTGCGATTTACCGACACGCGAACTAATCGCCGACGCTCCCAGCTGGCTGCTCCACCTCATTGATACCACCGGGAAGCCCAACATGGCCATCACCAACGCGGTCGCGGCACTTAGTTCCGGTGCTGGTTTCTACTGGCCCGATAAGATCGCCGACGGCCAGGGTCGCGAAGACTTCATCATCCGTGGCGCTGGCCACCTGCGGGCGAAAGGTCTCGACCAATCTGTGATCAACGGCATCTTGATGGACTACAACCGAGTTCACATTGATCCGCCCCTCGAAGATGCTGTCGTGCTCGACCGCGCCAACCGCTACGCGAACGCCGATCCGGTTCATGCCGCCAATGATTCCGACTGGCCGGAGCCGGGTGAGATCGCCGCCACCTTACCCCCAGTGAGGCCGTTCAATGATGCCCTGCTACCCTCATTCTTTCGCCCTTGGGTCGCTGACATCGCCGACAGGATGCAATGTCCGATTGAATTCCTCGCCGTAGGTGCCATGATTGCGGCCGGTGCGGTGGTCGGCAACCGAGTGGGCATACAACCCAAGCAGCATGACACCGGTTGGGTCGAGGTACCGAATCTGTGGGGTGCGGTCGTCGGTCGCCCCGGCGTCATGAAAAGTCCCGCACTCGCGCAAGTTCTTGCCCCGCTCAGACGCCTTGAAGGACAGGCACTCACCGCATTCTCCGTCACCCGCGCCCAGTACGAACTGGACAAGATGCTGCACGATTCCGCGAAAAAAACTATCGAAGCGCAGATCAAGAAGGGGGCGACTATCCTCCCAGGTCAGCTACCCGTGCCCCCCGATGAACCCCAACCGCCGCGCTACCTGCTCAACGATGCAACCTATCAAAAGCTCGGCCAAGTACTGAGCGGAAACCCGCATGGGGTGATGGTGTTCCAGGATGAACTGTCCGGACTTCTGAAGCGCCTGGACAGTGACGGCCAGGAGGCGGCGCGCGCATTTTATCTGGAGGCGTGGAACGGCCAGCAGAGTTACACCTTCGACCGCATCGAGCGCGGCACGGTTCGTATCCCGCGCTTGTGTTTTTCGCTTCTGGGCGGTCTACAGCCCTCCAAGCTGCGCGAATACCTCCGTTCCGCTGTCTATGGTGGCAAAGGAGACGACGGCCTCGCTCAGCGCTTGCAAATGCTGGTGTTTCCCGACATAACGCCCGACTGGCAGCAAGTTGATCGCCAACCGGACCTTGCCGCCGCTGCCGCATACGATGGTGTCTTTGACCGTCTGGCCGCACTTGACCCTGTCGCCCTGGGCGCGCGCATGCACTACCCGGACAGCATCCCGGTCTTCTGCTTTGACGAAGCCGCGCAGTCGCTGTTCAATCAATGGTGGGAGATACTCGAAGTCAGACTTAGAAGCGGTGACAACCACCCGGCGCTTGAGTCTCACATCTCGAAGTATCGAAAGCTGGTTCCCGCATTGGCGTTACTGGATCACCTGGTCGAAGGACGCCACGGTGACATTGCTGCGAAATCAGTGGGCCGTGCAATCTACTGGCAGCGATTTCTCCTGGCACATGCCAAACGTGCCTATGCCGCCGTGACCTCCGCAACGATGGACTCGGCCAAGTCACTCTCAAAGCACATCCAAAGCGGCACACTCCACGACGGCTTCACGGTGCGCGAGTTATACCGGCACAACTGGTCGCTGCTGACCAACGTCAAGGAGGCCGCAGAGGCAGTCGAGGTGCTGGTTGACCTGGGGTGGTTGCGGGCGGTGCAGGACAAACGCGAAAACAACACTGACGGTCGCCCGACGGTGCGCTTTTACATCAATCCCCGCTTGAAGGCGGCTGCGTAATGGCAGTTTTGTCAGCGAGGGGGATGCGCACTGTTCCGCGAGTTTCTTGGGATGGAAATGAACTGACAGAAGATGACGTAGGCGATGCTGCTGCTCTGTCGCCTTCTGACAGTCTCAAGTCTTCATGCTCGCGCGTTTGGAAAGGGGTCCGGACCCATACTGCCACAACTGCCGTAAGGGAATAAACAACATGATCACACCACCTCCACCAGATGTTCAGCACAACGGACTACAAACCTATCTTGATTGGGCGCGGCGAGAATCCGCCCAACACGATGAACACCGCCGACTCAAAAGGGAAATCGAACTCAAGAAGCTCCAGATGGAACTCGCCGGATTGGCTGAAACGCCTAAACCCGTCCGATCCAAGCGCCGGTCGATCGATACCTACGAGGCACAGATTACCGAGTGGTTCGACCGACTTCCTCCTGCCGCTCGTGCTGCACCCCGCACGATGGCGGAATTCATCAACCTGCTTGAAGGTCGCACCCCAGGCATGCGCGCGCACGCTCCTGACGTTTCGCGGGTGTTGTCCCGACTAAGTTGGGTGCGAAAACGCGTGTGGCGTGCCGACGGGGAGGGTCGGAGAGTGTGGCTGCCACCGAGTCTGCCGCGCGGGCTTCCAACGATACCCTTCCTCTAAGGCATTCCACGACATTCGATCGCTGGAAACGTCCTGCGATGCAATTTAAGCGATCATTGGTGTGTCCCAAGTCGGCATTCATTGCCCCGTTTTATTCACTTGATGGTGAGCGACTGTCCATTAAGAAATCTGGTTTTCTTGAGCGCGATGACATTTCCGCTCAGATCAACTTTATAACAGTCAGATGTTGCGCTCGAAGAACTACCTGCCGCCGCATCTGACGAGTTGAAACACGCCCACGCGGTGGTTGAGGTATCCGACTCTAGGGACCAAATATTAGTCGAAGTACTTGATAACGATGTCTTGCTGCTGTTTGTGTACGTTTTCGAAGTAGAAAGTACCCCACTTTGACCAACCGAAGCGTTTGCAGGAAGCAGTTGCTGCGTGGTCGTCACTGTATATGATCCGTCACTTGTCGTCGTGCCGATACCTTTATACGGAGACGCGTCAAAATAGGTTGTTCCCGATCCAGTTGTGATTGCAACGCCATTGAGCCTGATGATAATGGACTGAAACATCGTTGACGACAAGTGGCCCTCAAATGCCGTCTGGGGACCGGGCCTAAAACTATACTGAAATGTGTATAAGTCTGACCCATCAATAGCATTGAGAGTGATGTCGTGACTTGTCTGAAAAAATACGCTAATAGCTGACGCCAGCGGAAATTGGGGGGCCGTACTAGCAACCGATGAATATGCGGGAGCGGTCTGAGCAGAACAGTTGCCGGCACCGTCACACGCGGATACCGTGTAGCTATAGGATGTTAACGCGCTGACATTATCACTATAGTTGGATACCGTGGGACTACCGACCAATACGCCGTTTCGATATACCTTGTAACCCGAAACGCCTGAAGTATCAGTGGAGGCGTTCCAATAGATGTCTATTCGCGCAGTGCTTGCCGTTACCGGGGTCAGCCCGGTTGGTACCGTTGGAGCGGTAGTATCTGCGACCCAAGTCATGGCCGAGGCCGCAGCGGTCTGGGCCGAACAGTTACCTGCAAGATCGCAGGCAGCCACCGTGTAGCTATATGTCGTCGAGTGCGTCAGCCCCGTATCGCTATAGTTTGTCAAAGTCGGACTACCGACCAACACACCGTTTCGATAAACCTTGTAACCAGTAACACCGACTGCATCTGTGGAAGCGTTCCAATAGACGTTAATCCGGTCTATGTTCCCAGGCACCGGAGTCAGCCCGGTTGGTACGCTTGGAGCCGTGACATCCCCCGCGAACGTAGCAGCTGATGCGGAAGCAGCTTGCGCAGAACAATTACCTGCCGCATCGCACGCGGATACCGTGTAGCTGTATGTTGTCGACGGGTTTAGACCAGTGTCACTGAAATTCGTTAGCGTAGGACTTCCAACCAGCACTCCGTTTCGATAAACCTTGTAGCCAGTTACGCCAGTTGTGTCCGTTGATGCGTTCCAGTACACGTTGATCTGTTTCGTGCTTGCGGGTACTGGAGTAAGCCCGGTTGGCACGGTTGGGGCTGCGATGTCACCTCCCAACGCGACACATCCGGATGATGCGTACCAACCCAAGGCGGGTCCAAGGTCCAGCGAACTGTTAGCGGAAAGTGGGCCAACGTAGTAAAGATGTTCTGCCGAAACAGAAAGTGACGAGTTCGTCTGAGTATAGGATCGCAGGTAGTACGGCCCAAAGGCTTGCGATTTAATCCCGCTCGGTGCAAACAACGACGGGTAGGTCGATTCAGCCCAATTGAAGAGGCAGTCGGACGAGCTATTTGACACCTGAGCGACACATGATGAAGCCGCAAGTTCGAGAAAGATGCCAATAACAAGAGCTATGGTATTCAATCGAATTGAACTAACTCGATGATGCTCACTCCCATTCATGCTTATCTCATTTCCCATGACATTGGTGGCGGGACAAAGTTGTCCATTTCCATTTTCGGTCCCTTCAGAAGACAGAGGCCAGACGGATTGCGGGACAGGGTTAGCACGTTTCCATCTTCACATTGGATCGCATATTGAATATGGTCAGCATTGATCCCCGTTAACCTGGAGTACTAGCAAATGCTCCTCAGCCACGCAATCAGGGGAATGTGATATTTTTCTAGTCGACTGACGCTACTCCTATGTAGCAGTGCCAAGTTGACCTGTATCAATTGACGTTAATTGGGTACTCGTTCCATTGTCGATTATATCCCGTGGATTCAGCCTCGCGTTCCCGCCATTCTTCGTGGATGGGAGTCGATCTGGAATCTACCAAGGCAGTCCTTGCCGCTAATGTCAAAACATTGCGGGGTGGCGCAGGATTGTCACAAGAGGCGCTAGCTCTGTCGGCGGACGTTGATCGGACCTATGTTTCCCAGATCGAACGTTGCACCGGCAATCCGTCGTTGGCAATCCTTTGCAGACTCGCTGAAGTGCTTTCTGTGGAGCCTTGGCAACTGCTTCTGCGTCCACCAAGGGGCAAGAAGAAACGGGGATAGGTTGGGTCGGCCACCAGCTACAATGGCGTGTAGTTATGCGTATGGCATACTCCGAAAAACTACCTGTCAAATGCGAGGCACAGGTCAACCCTACGCCACCCATCGAACCTCATGGTCCCGTGCCGCCCACCCCATCAGGCTCTACACGAAAGGTCCTCGATACGGCGCGATGATTGCGAATCGGAACGCGGTCGATGCGTGCAGCGACGAATGAATCGGACACACTCCGTCTGCCCGCTCAGTCACGGCGCTTGCAACAACCCGCAAGCCCCGCGCCATCGCTACCGCGTCGCTGTCTGAACTACGCCAGAGCGCATACAGCCGCGCACTGCTCCCTGCCTTCGATTACCACCCACCCTCCTGCACCGCCACCACCGCGCCACTGCGCAGGCCAGCGATAACCCCTGCTCGCCAGCTTGCGCCTTGCCGGCGGCTACCTTGTCCTGATCTGCACCACGCCGTCACGCGGTAGAGCTGCGTCACGGCTCTGTCTCTCCTTCCGCCGGCGTCACCGCCATCGAAGTCACTTACCCTGCATCAGCCTCGTCACATGATGCCCGCCGCCTGCGCCGACGGCGATGAAGCTGCCCACGGCTCCAGCGGCTACACCGGAAGATTCTCAGCCAGCGCGGCACACTGCTTCAGAGCCTGCCCTGCGGGGCCGGCGGGCAGAGAGCGCCCACCGGCTACGTCTCTTCCGCTTGCGCCACGTCAGCGTGGTGGTGGGTCGCTTCCGCGCCGGCGGCGCGCTCGCTGGTCGGCTGTGCCGATGGTCAGTCGGTGGCAACACCGCCGCTCGTCGCCCTGTACTTCGTTGCCCGCCGCCGCTTACCTGCGGTGAAGCGGACGGCTTCGATACCGGGCGTTTTTTTCTTTTGCAAGGTCAAGACCGTGCCACCTACTGCATTGCGCATCCATTCGGCGGCTACGCGGCCAAACACCCGGCCCCGTCCCACCTCATTCCTGCTCCATTCCGCAGGTCGCACACCCCCAAGGCAAACCCGCTGCGCGGGATTGCCAGTCAATAGCTACACCCCGTCAGCGCGCGTCGCGCGGTGGTCACCCAGCCGGGCAGGGGTAAATCGCAAGCGATTGAACATAACCGCGCATTACCCAAAGTAGGCCAGTCGCTGCGCGGGCTCCGCTTGATGGCCTGCCGCTTCGCGCCCTTCGGGTTCGAGTAATGGTCGGTTATGTCTTGCGCCCCAGCCCGGACAAAGGCTATGTCAGTTCGCTGCGCGAAACTTGTTCATTCAGGCGCTGCGCGGCGGGGTGGTGTGGGTCGCTTCCGCGCCGGCGGGCGCGCTCGCTGGTCGGCTTCGCCGATGGTCTGTCGGTGGCACAATCCCGCCAATTGTGCCGCGTCAAGTTCGGGTATTGACGGTGCCAACTTCAATCTATACAGAAATGATCTACAGAATGGCATACGCTAGAACAAGATGCCACGAAATGCGCTTGTTGGCTGGAGAAGTGGCGGAGGCGGTGAGATTCGAACTCACGGTAGAGTTGCCCCTACGGCAGTTTTCAAGACTGCTGCCTTAAACCGCTCGGCCACGCCTCCGCTGCGCGGCGCATTATACCGCTCG
>Ga0163199_1002836_pt1 | contig 10570 bp, 8 predicted proteins | sample PL_2010_150m_FD_113537 | JGI IMG/M metagenome (GOLD analysis project Ga0163199, IMG submission 113537) | Freshwater microbial communities from Powell Lake, British Columbia, Canada to study Microbial Dark Matter (Phase II) - PL_2010_150m | ecosystem: Environmental > Aquatic > Freshwater > Lake ...
GATACATCCGCAAGCTGCGCCAGATGCAGGACGCGCGGTATGTGCATGAGCGCGACAAGCACGAGGTGCGCAAGAAGCACCACGGCGAAGGCGGCTGGAAGAACGAGAAGGACGGCGATGTCCTCAAGCGGGACTACGCCAGCTACGAGGAATATGTGACTCACCAGAAGCAGAAGCTCGATGAGATGCTGAAGATGAAGGGCGGCTTCAGTAACTGGGACATCTGCGAATACCGGCTGAAGTTTTATTCCCGATTCAAGCACCTGCGCGGGCTCCTTCCGGCGGACGCCTCGATTCTTTGTTGCGGCGCGCGGCAGGGAACGGAGGTCGAAGTCCTGCACGACATCGGATTCCGCAACGCCTACGGGATCGACCTCAACCCCGGTCCGGACAACCGGATCGTCCGGGCTGGGGATTTCATGAATCTCGATCTGCCGGACAACTCTCTCGATCTGCTCTACACGAATTGCGTGGACCATGCCTTCGATCTCGAGGCCATGATGACCGAGCACGCGCGCGCGCTGAAGCCCGACGGCTTCCTTCTCTACGATATCGGGATCAACATGGAAAAGGGGACGGCTGGCCCCTTTGAAGCCGTGTCGTGGGACCGGACCGAAGACCTCGTCGTGAGCCTGCTCGGAAAATTTCAAAAACTCATCCGCGCGGAGAGGGATGAAAATTTCGGCGGCCACTGGCTTTGGGTGCTGTTGAGCAACAAGCGGTGAGACAGATCCTCGGCATTGTCCTTGTCCAAAACGAAGACCGCTTCGTGCACCGGGCAGTCGGGAACGCCTGGAAGTTTTGCGACCGGCTGTTGCTGGTGGATCATCGCTCCGGCGACGGGACGGCACGGATTTTGCAGGAGTTCGCCAGCGACTTTCCCGGCAAGGCGGCCTTTCACCACATCTCTCACCCGGGGGAATCCCATGACCTGCTGAAACCGTTTGCCGGGACGGACACATGGGTCTTCGGAGTGGACGGCGATGAGATCTATGACCCGGCGGGACTACAGGCATTCCGGACACGCCTCCTGGCGGGGGAGTTTGACCGGCACTGGATGATTCTGGGAAACGTCATCCACTGCGACCGATTGGATCTTCAGGATAGCCATGCCTCGGGGTTTCCTTCTCCGCCGAGCCGGAGCATCACCAAACTCTACAACTTCGCCGCGATTGACTCCTGGGGCGGAGACACGCCGGAGCGCCTTCATGGAGGGAAACCCGAATTCCGCAGGGGATTTAAGGAGGCGGACAAACGGCAGCTTCAGCTGGAATACGGGTGGGACGAGTCCCCTCTGCGCTGCCTGCACGGCTGCTTTGTTCCGCGCAGCAGCCTCGACCAAGCCGGGGTGTCGCGGGAAAACATCATGGAAACCTGCCGCGGAAACTGGGCCGGCCGGATCAGGCGCCTCGCGCGCAGGCTCGCCGGATTGCCAGAAATCTCCGGCTGGAAGCGCGACCGCTATACCAGGGGTGAACGTGTGACGGTTCCGACGGCGCCGTTTTTTTGAAATGGGACGTTTTTTTGATTCATCGTCCGTGGCCACGGTCGCAATCAACCTGCGCCCGCGCGCGGGCTCGTGGGGAGGCGCGAACCAGTGGACGTCGCAGGTCGTCCGCTGGTTCGAATACAACGGCTGGCGCGTCGTGTTCGATTTGCGACGGGATCCGGATGCCGTGATCATGACACATACCGGGCTTTCCTCGCACACGACGTTCGGGGCTGATGAGGTCGCGGCGCTGAAAAAGAAAAGCCCGCGTGTGCGTTGCCTTCACCGGATCAACGACAACGACATCCGGAAGGAGTCAGGCGAAATGGATCTTCTACTTGAGAGGAGCAGCCGGGTTGCGGACCACACGGTATTTGTGTCGGAATGGCTGAGGGATTATCACGCGTCGAAGTGGTTCGATATCGCCAGGCCGCATTCAGTGATTGTGCCCGGAGCAGACCCCCGTTTTTTTCATCCTGTGGGTGGTGTCCGGTTCGAGCCGGGATCCCCGCTGCGCCTTGTCACACACCACTGGTCGGACAACTGGAACAAAGGATTCGATGTGTATCAGGCCATCGACGAACTCATCGCCGGGGGGCTCCGGGAGCAGCCATACGAGCTCCGGGTCATCGGGCGGTGGCCGAAAGATTTGAAATGGAAATCCGCACGCACCTTCGCTCCCGCGAGCGGCGCCGACCTGGCAGGGCTTCTGCGCCAATGCCACGGCTACGTGAGCGCCTCGCGTTTCGAGCCGGGGGCGATGCATGTGGCGGAAGGCCTGCAATGCGGCCTGCCGCTTCTTTATCACAAAGACTCCGGCGGGACGGTGACTCAGGGGATAAAGTATGGCATGGAGATTTATGACGATCTGGAATCCACGCTTTCGGAGTTCGCGGGACGCCTGCCGGAATTCCGGAAGCGGCTTCTCTCCGGCCCTCCATCGGGAAGCAAGATGTCGGCCGGGTATCTCCACCTCGTGCAGCGGCTCCTCCTCGATGCTTAACGTCCACTATGCACCCGGCGACGGGATGGGATGGGCGCTCGACGAGGATCTCCGACAGATCCGTTCGGCGCTGGCCGGATCCGTGCGGGAGACCGGTTCCGCCGCAGCCGATGTGATCCACACGCCGTTCTGGCAGAACCTCGGCATGGTAGCGGCTCCTGTTCTGAAGCAGAGCTTCGTGATCGCCCAGGCGGACAACCCCCCGTTTTTCTATCTCAAGCAGCCGGAGTTTGCCGTCGGGCAGACGCGGGTCGATCTATGGGTGGCACGGTCGCGGGAGGCCTTCGACCAATTCCAGCGGCTCCGGCTTCCGGTCGAGCATATCCCGTATGCGATCGACCCCGGGCTCTTTTTTCCGATTTCCGAAAAGAAGGCTCTGCGCCGGGAGTTCGGCATCCCGGAGAACGCGTATGTGATCGCGAACTTCCACCGCGACTCGGAGGGAGCGGACCTGAACACGCCGAAGGTGCAGAAAGCGCCGGAGTTCCTGGTCGCGATTTTGAAGCGGCTTCGCGACGCGGGCTCGTCGTTCCATGTGTTGCTTGCCGGGCCACGCCGCCACTGGCTGCGGAACGAGCTTCGCCGCGAAGGGATCCCGTTCACGTTTGTCGGCAAGGCCGACGTCGGCGGAGATGATTTTGGCGTCAACATCCTCGACCGGGTCCGGCTGAACAAGCTCTACAATGCCTCGGACCTTTATCTCATCCCGTCGCGGTGGGAGGGAGGTCCCCAGTCGGCGATGGAGGCCGCCGCGTGCCGGTGCAAAATTCTCAGCACGCCGGTCGGGGTGGCACGGGATATTCTGGAGCCGGAATCCCTTGTGCAGACAGCGCCGGAAGCCGCCGGTCGGGTGCTGGATGACATTCTCAACGATTCTCTGGACCGGACGATCGGGCCGCAGTTCGAGCGGTGGAAAGCCTCCCACACAATCGCGGCCATGGGCGGAGAACTGCGCCGGCTCTACAGTGCGCTTCCGGAGATGCCTTCGTTTCGAAGGAAGAATGCGGGTCCGCGCCTTCCAGTGTGGCAGGGCCGATGTGTTCAGCTCCGGCACTCATTCAAGCGCAGAATCATTCATCCGGCGTTGCCGAAAGAAGTGGCATGGAACCACAAGCCGGGCGCGAACGCCGACCTTGATGAGATTCTCGGAGTGATCCGGGACGCGCTCGGACTGCTCGGCATCCGCATCAGCGACCCGGATGACTCCGGTCCGGAAATCATTGGCTGGCCGGATCGTCCGGATTCACGAAACCGGCGGAACCTGCAGTGGATTGTGCCGGGCATGTCGGCGGAGCAATTGGTGCCATCGGCGCTTTTGGTGGCTCCGTCCGTTCAGGATATTTTAAATCTGCGGGCCGAAGGCCATCTTCAGGCGGCCGTGGCGTGTGGCATGCCCATGACCGGACTGGATTTTTCGAACGACGCGCTGTTTGTCGAGCCCGGCGATGTCGGGGCATCGGTCCGGATTTGGCGTGCTCTGGCCGCCGGACAGCCGGTGATCTATCCGGAAGGTAACGCCTACTACGAGCAGGTTTTTCACGCGGGGCTGCGGTATTCCCGGGAGACAGAAGCCGGCTCGCTCAAAAGGTTTGCAGGAGAAAACCGGGAGGAACTGCAAACCTTCGCCCATCTTCCCGCAAAGTCGGATTCCATGAAGTTTATCAAGATATTGCTGCGATCATGAGCGAAATGATCCCCTGGCAATTCCGCCGGCGCATCCGCTCGGCACTGGAATTTCCCGCGCGCCGGGCGGCCGGGAAAAGGCTGGCACTAATCCGGCGCTCCGAACATCTCGCTGTCGGCTTTGGCGATGCTCTGGATGAAAGGCGTCCCGTTCACGGGGGAGCGGTGAAATTGCTTCCGCTGCGGAATGCCTTTGGCGGAGACGAGCGGGAGTTCAGCCTTCTCTACGCCGTCAGCAGCAGGCAACCGGGCTTTGCCGAAGATCTCCTCGAGCGCTGCCGCCAGTGCGGCATCCGGATTGTTTGGAACCAGAATGGTGTCGGGTATCCGGCATGGGCCGGGAACGAGAGCGAACGCTTCAACAAGCCGATGCGCGCGCTCCGGGCCATGGCGGATTATGTCATCTACCAGAGCGAATTCTGCCGGATCTCGGCCGACAAATTTCTTGGCCCGTGCGGGCTCCCTTCGGAAATCCTTTACAACCCGGTCGATCTTGAAAAATTCCGCCCGGCGGAGATTCAGCCGCCCGCGAAGCCGCTGCGGTTGCTGACACTCGGCACACACGGATACCCGGAGCGGGTGTTTTCCACAATCCATTGCCTGGACAGGCTGCGACGTGAAGGGGTTGAGACGGAGCTGACCATTGCGGGGCGGTTCCAGTGGAAAGCCGGGGGCGCGCAGGTCTCCGGGCTGATCCGGCAGCTGGGCCTCGAAAATTATGTCGCGATCCTGCCGCCGTTTTCACAGGAAGAGGCGGCGGGACTTTACCGAAAGCACCATCTTGTTCTTCACCCGAAATACATGGACCCCTGCCCGACCGTCGCGATCGAGGCGCTGGCCAGCGGATGCCCGGTCGTCGGTTCACGCAGCGGGGGAATGCCCGAACTGGTAGGGTCGGATTGCGGCGTCCTTGTGGACGCTGAGACGGACTGGTCCCGCATGATCACGCCCACGGGCGTGGAACTCGCCGGCGCGGTTCAATTGCTGGCTTCACGGCTTGAGGCGGCGCGCAAAGCCTCACGGCAGCGCGCCGAGCGCCTCTTCGATGTCCGAAAATGGGTCGATCGCCACGCGGAGATTTTTTCCGGTTTGCTGCGATGAGCGAACGTCCGCCCGCCATCTCGATCCTGATGACCGTCTTCAACGGGGGAAAATTCCTCGACGCGTCGATCCGGAGCATCCATCAGCAGGCATTTCAGGACTGGGAATTTTTAATTGTCGATGATGCCTCGACCGACGGTTCCCTTGCTGTCGCTGAGCGATGGAGGGCAATCGACAAGCGGATAAGGGTCATTCCCAACCTGGAGAACAAGGGTCAAACTCCATGCCTCAATCAGGGGATGCGCGAGGCCCAGGGAAAATGGATCGCCCGCCAGGACGCGGACGACCTATCGCATCCGATGCGCCTGTCGCGCCAGTTCGAACGCGTCACGTGCGATCCGGAACTGGCGCTCGTCGGAACAGGCGGGCGGATCATCGATGAAAACGACCGCCTGTGCGGACTCCTTGATGTCCCGCTCAGCGCGGCATCCATCCGTTGGACTGCTGCGCTTTTGAACCCGTTCCTGCACACGTCCGTGATGTTCCGGCGGGACATCGTGCTCGAAGAGTTCGGCGGCTACGACGAGAGCTTCCGGATTTCGCAGGACTACGATCTTTGGACGCGCGTGATCGCGAGGCATCCATCTGCGAATCTCCCGTGGCGGCTCGTCTGCTACCGTGATCTCGCCTCCGCGCTATCAAAAACCGGCCGCTCGATCGCATTCGACGAGGCGCAGCGGGTTTCGGAAAATGCGGAATTTCTGTCGTTCGGCAGAGCGCTGGATGCCGGGGAACGGCGGCTCGCCAAAGCTTTCCGGGAAGGGGAGGGGCAAGAAACCGATCGGCACGCCTTTTGGAAATGGTATCGCAGCCTTTACGCCGCCACGGCCGCTCCCGACAAGCGCCGCCTTCTCGCCGCACATCACCTGAAAGTTTCCGGGAGTCTTTCAAATGCTCCGGCCGCGGCGATTGCGGAGATGCTCGCCGCCTTTCGCTCGGACCCCGGCTTTGCCGCCGGGTGGCTTATCGAACGGGCGCGCGGGTGAAATCTCAACGCAACCGGCGGTCGACTCCAACGACAACCCGGTGGGCGGCATTTGAAAGGGCACGCTGGATTTTCGACGCGGCCGCATACTTCCGCGCGGCGGCGGGCAGGGTTTCGGAAACCAGCCCCTCCCACCGGCGCAGGGTCATCTCCCGCGTGAATCCGGCTCCCGCCCGCGCTCCCTCGTCCACCAGCCGCATCCGGAATTCGGGGTCTTCTTTCAACCGGCGGAGATGGGAGAGTAGCTGTTCCGGCGAGTCCGCCCGCAGGTAGTCCACCCCGCAACGCCCGTCCGACGCATAAGCGGAGTCGCGACCCCCGATGAACGGAACCCCCGCCAGCCACGCGTTGTAGAGTTTTGTGGCCGGCTTGTGAAGCTGCCGCGACTTCGTGAAATCCCGGATCGCGAGCACGCAATCCACGTCGCTGTAATCGTGCCACCGGTCCGCCTGGCGGATGTCGAGGCGCAGGCCGAAATCCTTCTCGAGTGCCGCGGCCCATTCTTTGGAGCGCAGCTCGGGCGCCAGATTGCCCGGGTCACCCAAAAAACAAATATTTTCAAAGACCCCGCCGCGCGCGGGATCACGCGCCACGAGGTTCGGCTGCGTCCAGAGCGGCATGAACACCGAATGAGGAAGCCGCCGCGTGTGCGCCTTGTTTTGAAGGATGTGCAAGCGGGCGGAAGGATGAGGAAGATAATCCGCCACGATGTCCGCAAAAAATACTCCCTTCGGCGGCCGCCACGAATCGTTGAAAAATCCGGAAAGCGCCAGCAGGATCCCCTCTTTCGGGACCTCGGAAGAAAGTTCGCTTGGGATGCCCGCTGCCGAGAGTGCGATCCATGTTTGGTAGATCCAGCATTGTGCGCAGGCGATTTTTCCGCTCTCCTCCAGATTGCGGATGGCACCCGATCTCCAGGCATCCCGGCCCGGGCCGTCCGGCAGATATTTTTCCGGCAGATAAAATGTGGCCCTCATGAACAGGTGGAACGATAAATGAACCTAGGAATCCTGCAAGATTGGGAGGCGAATGCCGGCAATATCCGGAGCCGTGCCATCCTTGTTCTCTTCCGGCTGGCGCAGCGGTTTTACCGCCTGCCCGCGGCTTGGCGCTGGCTCGGGTTTCCGTATCTTGCATTCTACGAGGTGTTTATCGGCTGGGGGCTCGGGATCGAGCTCAACCACAAGGCGGCCATCGGCCCGAGCTTGAAGCTTTATCATGGGACGGCGCTCGTGATCCACGGCGGCTCGGTCATCGGGGCGCACTGCACGCTGCGGCACTGCACCACGATCGGGATGAAAAACCTGCCCGATGAGACTCCGGTGATCGGCGACCACGTGGACATCGGGTGCAATTCGGTCATCATCGGAAAAATCCATGTCGGCGACCGGGCAGTCATTGGCGCCGGATCGGTTGTCGTGAAGGATGTGCCTGCGGGCGCGGTCGCCGCCGGGAACCCCGCGCGCGTGATCCGGATGGCATGAAATTTCTTTTCCTTTCCGATCACGCCCACCTCGCGCTCGATCCCGCGACGATCCGCATCTCCGGCGGATCGCAGCTTCAGGTCGCCCTGCTTGCGCGCGAGCTGGCTGCCGCCGGACATGATGTCGCGATCCTCGGCGCGGAAACCGGCCAGGCAGACGGCAGCGTAATCCAGGAGGTGCGGCTAAGAAAAGCCGGGCGTTTCGACACCGGCGGCCTTCGCGACACGCTCCTCGCCCTCCCGAAAATGCTCGGGGTCCTGAGCGGAGAGAGGCCGGATTACGTCGTCGTTTACGGCTGGACGTCGCTACTGTTTCTTCTCGCCCTGCTCAAGCGCGCCCTCGGCTACCGGCTGGTTTTTGTGTGCGCTCTCGACGCCGAGATCGACGGCGGGTTCCGCCGCGAGAACCCGGTGCGCGGCTGGCTTTTCGAGACCGGCATGCGGCTCTCGGATTTCCGTTTCGGAATCACGCGCCACCAGGCGGACCTTTTTAATAAGCGAGGGATGGCAAGCGGTGTCACCCGCCTGCTTCTCCAGACGGCAGGGCTTGCGGCGGGCATTAAAAAACCAGTGGATCTTCTGTGGGTTGCCCGGTGCCATCCGGTGAAGCGGCCGATGCTTTTCCTCGATCTCGCCGCGCGTTTTCCCGCCGCACGCTGCCGAATGATCTGCTCTCCCCAGAACGCCGCCCTCTGGAACGAGGTAAGCGCGCGCGCGCTGACGATGCACAACGTCGAGTTCCTCGAAAGCGCGCCCTACGGAGAAATCCAGCACCACTTCAATGCGGCAAAAATTTTCGTCAACACCTCGACCCAGGAAGGCGTCCCGAACACGTTCATCCACGCCGGTCTCGGGCGGACGGCCATCGCATCATTGCTTGTGGATCCGGACGGCATGTTCACGGTTTTTCAGGCCGGCTTCTGCGCCGGGGACGATCTGGAAACACTCGCGGGTGGCATCGGGAACCTGCTCGCCCACCCCGCCCAACTCGCCGACGCACAGAACGAGGCCGCCCGGTTTGTGGGCGAATGGCATGAAAACCCCGCGAATGTAGCGGCTTTTCTCAACGGATTGAAGCCCGGCTGGGGACGCGACCGGCAGTCAGTCTGATACCTCGATTGATTCCGGAACCACAGGATCCGGGCATTTGTCCGGCCGCACGAACACCTCGTTTTTTGAATATCGCCCGACAAAGACGTAGTTTTTCCAGAGCCATGCGTAGGTCTGCGGCGCCCAGTTGCGGAAACGCGAGATCTCGTTTCGGTTGATGCGGCGCTCATCCACGACGATCACGGCGGGCGGAGTCCCGGAAACCAGCTTCTGAAAATATCCGCCAAACTCCGCTTCTCCGACTGTGTTGTCCACATACAGGTTGTGCATCGGCGATGACCGGTCGGTCATAAAGTTGATCATCGGAGAATAGGGAAGACACAGCACATATTCGCCCGGTGAGGAATGCCGCAGGACGGCATCCCGCAACCCGGCCAGCCAGACCGCCTCACGGTCTCGCACTTTCACGTTCACTCCATTGAGTGCGCGGAATTCGTGCGAGGCCATTTTTTTTGCCGCGATGGACCCGGAGGAATCCTTGGGAAACGCATGGGAAAAATAGATTGCGCCCGCGGCGGCGCAGACGATGGCAAACAGTCCAGCGGAAACGCGCCGGCCCTGTCCGGATGCGCAGAACGCGCATCGGCCCGCCGCCCAGACGAACAGCGACAAAGCGGCGAGATACGGCACCATCATCTCAGACAAGTGAGGGGTATCGGGCCGGAAAAACAGAAATTGCGGCAGGAGCGTGAGCGCGCACCCAAGGACGGTCAGAGGATACAGAAAGCGCTCCTTTTCCGCAGGGTCGCGGCAGATGAGCGCAAGAAGCAGACCGATCCCTCCGGCGATGATCGAGATCACTGAAATCAGGAGGGGAAGATAGGTGCTAATCGCAAAAGATTTATGGGTCCACTTTCGTCCGAAAAATATATCCGAGACGGGCGCACGCACGAGCGCGCCGCGGTCTTCCCAGGAATCCGCGTTCGGTTTTTCGGTGGCCTTCGCCGGTACTGGAACCACAGTGGAAGGCGACTGCGGTGTCGACTCTGCAGCGGGAGCCGGTGCGGGAGCGGGATTAGCGGGCCCGTCATTATCCGAGAGGTCAGCCATCTGCTGGCGGAACTCCGAAGAAATCATGCCGATCCATCCGGTGTATTGCTCGAGAAACGCACGGTCGTAACCACGGGTCCTTGCGTCATTCCAGACCGGAAGGTGGACAGCCCACGCGAGCACCAATCCGCCACCGGCGCCGACAAGAGCCAGCCCGCTCCGCCTCAGAAAATCCCCCTGGTAGCCGAAAGGAAAAAGTACAGTCAGACCGAGAAAAATCAGCGTGCAGAAGATTCCGAGATCGATCCTGAAGAGAAACGTGACCCCGAGCCCGAGGCCTGCGGCGAGCATCCATGCGAGGGTTTTCCACTGCGATGCCCTCTCCATCGCAAACGCCCGGGTGAGAAGGAATGCGTTCAGGATCCCAAGAAACGGCATGTAGTTCCGGAACAACATTCCCGGCACCAGGATGACCATCACCGCCGGAATTGCGGAATACCACGCATTCCGGGTGTATCCGTGGACGACGAAGTAGGTGAGCAACCCGGACGCGGTGCAAAAGGCAAAAAAATACCAGCGGAGCACCAGGTAGTTCGGGCCGGTGATTTCGAAGAGCCCGGCGACGGGGAAAAACCACAGGACGTTATATCCGAGGAACGTATCTGCAATCGGCCGCTGACCGGCCAGCAGCCGCATGGCGACAACCCCGGCTGTCCCGCCCTCCCC
>Ga0163199_1002837_pt1 | contig 10567 bp, 12 predicted proteins | sample PL_2010_150m_FD_113537 | JGI IMG/M metagenome (GOLD analysis project Ga0163199, IMG submission 113537) | Freshwater microbial communities from Powell Lake, British Columbia, Canada to study Microbial Dark Matter (Phase II) - PL_2010_150m | ecosystem: Environmental > Aquatic > Freshwater > Lake ...
CTGACGTCCGACTTTTCCTCGAACTTGAGCCCGCTTTCAACGTCTGCAGCCGCCGGCCTGAACTTGATGGGCGCGTGCACTACCACTTGCACTGCCTTTTGCGACGCGGCGAACTCTTCCGCCGCCTGCTCGACGCGCACTTTCGAAACAACAATGCCTCCCGGCGCGTCAAGAATTGCCTCAAGCAACTGGTCGGAATTGGCGTGAGTGCACAAATGCTCGAGCGCGTCGGGAGCAACCAAAAGCTTGCGCTCGCGAAACTTGGCAAGTGCATCCTGCTGCTCCAAACTGTCCCACCTTCTCCTTTCGCCCCGTTCCGCCAAACGGGAATTAAAACTTTATTGCAGGCGGAATGAAGACGCTCAAGCGCGCCGTAAAACGAGTACAGTAAGGCGGCATTAACATTAAAGCGTTTCGGCGGGCAACCAACGAGAAAACTCCCGCTCACACCTTACGGCATCGAGGGCCGGCGCCTTTGTGCAAGCAAGGGCGAAATTCTTTTTCTTTCCCCGGCTGTGAGGTCGTGGATAACCACGCCCTCCCTAAAGTTTAGCAATACTTTCTCCGCCGTAAGCGTCGTGCCGGATACTATCGGCAAGTGGAAAATGCGCTCGCCGCTTGACGGTTTGGCGAGTTGCGCCCAAGCCGCATGGTAGTTAACACGCGTTTTAAGCGCCGCTCTAGCAAATGCGGCGGCAACAATATGCTCGTCCGAATTCTTATGGATTCCACCCGTAAAACGCCCGGTATGCGTTGTAGGTTCCAACTTTGCTATTATTCCCGCAATGCGTGACTGGTCTTGCGCCCTGACTGTTGGAAGAAACTCGCGAGTTGTCGCAACAAGTGTTTGCAGTTTGGCCCAAGCCGCGTATGGCAAGGCACTCAAAGAGTAGCGTATAATAGCCCCGCTTGTGCTTTCCCTTGTTTGGCCAGGCACCCGGCGCAATTGCGATGGGTTAAACCCAAGTGCTTCGAAAACATGCGCGTCAAAATATTTTACACCCATTCTCCTTAAAGTTGTCTCCATCGGGTGAACAACTATTCCGGGCAGTTTTCTTGGTCTTGGCAAAGTCATTGTAATCCGCCTCGTCCCCATTTTTCATATGTTAAGACTTATCGCGCTTCATTGAGTCTGCGACTACAAATTCAGGAAGAAAATCCACCCTGCTGGTGGGGTCGCCGCGTTCTGGCTTGCGCTTAATTGCAGTAGAATGGAAAAACCGGCCTTCCGAAATGAACGCGTGGCCGTACCTTTCGGGATTGTTTATCCACTTTCGGTAAGCACTGGCCATCAGTTTTAGAGTTTGAGCATTGAGCGCATCCAACCTCATCGGGCGGCCTAGCCCGGGCGTTTTCCCGCGCTGGCCAGTTGTTCGTTTTGCTTCATCAATAAGCCGGTGGTCTACGGAGGCTATTCCTGACGCGGCCAGCATGCACCTAAACTTTTCGGCTCGCAAAGGAGTTTTAATCAGGCCTTGAGAGCGTGGCGATTCTTTTGGCATTTATACTACCGCTAAAGTCTTTGCGTTCGCGCTTAAAACCGTTTCGCTAGAAGTGGGCGTAGCGGCGCGTGGCGTTGCGCCTTGCCGGCTTGCGGCCTTCAAGCAATTCTTTCGATTCAGGCATGTTTTTGAAGTCGATTTCAACAGAACCGGCGGGCTTGTGGACTTGGACAATTCCTTTTGGCGTAATTCTATAAACATGGAACGTGAAGATTCGCCCAAGCCTTGCCGGGCGGTACAACCGGGCGGAAAATGCTTCTGCTGTTTCTTGCCGGTAAGGGTAACCGCGCACGTGCTTTTCCAGAAAACCAGGAAAATCAGCATTATGCTCGAGGGCAAGTTTTGCAAGCGCAACGTTCTTGGAAACCGGAAGGTCTTGCCGCCCAGCTACTTCTTGCAGTTGTTGCCTTCTTTCCGGCGTGAGCTCGGGGAGCAACTTTTCTGAATTGTTTAGGGCATCCACGATTACTTGCAAGGTCGAAGTTGGTACTTGTTTAAAGTGTATCGAAGCCCCTCGCTTGGCACGAACCCGGCCATTACGAAACTCGCCGTTTATTGGGCGGCGAAGCTCGGCGTGCATTTCCATTAGCTTTCCCACTGCAAGGTGGGAAAAGCCGTGTTCATCAAGGAAAGTCTTAAGCGCTTCTACAGACTGCAAGCTTGCTTCACCGACGGAGTGAAGCGTTTGGAGGTAAAAACGTTTTCGGTTGACTGAAGGTCAAGGCTGGCAATCGAAGGAAAAGAAAGGGAGCGCCGCCTGCAATGGACGCAGGCGGGTTTTGCCTTGGTTGCCTTTCTTGAGCGGTTCCTGTTTTTTGGGACGGTTGTCCTGTTGCTGGCGCTTGTTGCCGCGTTTAGACGTCGAGGTACATTTGGAACTCGAGTGGCGTGGGGCGAATCGCGTTTTGCTTGCTTTCCTCGCGCTTGAGCTCCAAGTGCATTTCAATTGCGTCTTTCCCAAAGATTGGGTCAAGAAACTTGGAGTCTTGCTCGAGCGCATTGAGCGCTTCTTCAAGCGAGCCTGGCAGTTCGGTTATACCTAGCTCTTTTCGCTTTGCACCGGTCAAGTGGTAGATGTTTGTGTCCACCGGGTTGCCGGGGTCAAGCTTATGTTTTATCCCGTCGAGTCCTGCTGCGGCCATTGCTGCGAACGCAAGGTAAGGGTTGCAGGCCGGGTCGGGCGGCCGGTATTCCAACCGCTTGGCGCCCTCGCCGCCGTGGTAGGCGGGAATTCTTACTGCCGCGCTCCGGTTGTGCTTGCTCCAAGCCAAATAGACCGGGGCTTCATAGCCGGGAACGAGGCGCTTGTACGAATTAGTAGTGGGGGACACTATTGCGGACAATGCCCGGCCGTTCGCAAGTAGCCCTCCAAGGTAGTACCGCGCGGTTTGCGAGATTTCGGCGTAGCTGTCGGAAGTGTCGTAAAACTTGTTCTTGCCGCCAGCCCACAAGCTTTGGTGGACGTGCATTCCGCTTGCGTTGTCGCCGAAAATGGGTTTTGGCATGAACGTTGCGATTTTCCCGGCTTGCGACGCCAAGTTTTTCACAACGTACTTGTAGGTTGCAAGCTGGTCGGCCATTTTGAGCAGCGAATTGTACTTCATGTCAATTTCCACTTGGCCGGCAGTTGCGACTTCGTGGTGGTGGGCATCTATTTCAACCCCAAAAGCGTCTTCAAGAACTTCACAAACCTTGCGGCGGAAATCCTGTAGAGTGTCAACAGGCGTTGCGGGGTAGTAACCTTCCTTGAAGCGGACAGGATAGTTAGTGCCCTGCGGGCTCCAAGCGGCCTCGCGCGACTCTATTGAATAGCTTTGGCCGGAGTATGCGTTGTGCGTGTCAAACTTTACCGAGTCGAAAACAAAGAACTCGGGTTCGGGTCCCCAGTAGCTTACGTCAAACCCGTGCTTTTTCATTTCAGTTTCAGCGTTGTGCGCGATTTTGCGCGAGTCGCGAGAAAACCTTTCTTTTCCGCCAGCCTCCATAACATCGCAGAAAACTCGCGCAGTTGAAGGCTCCCAAGGAATCAGGGAGTAAGTCGATGCATCGGGCAGTAGCACCATGTCGCTCTCAAAAATAGGCTTGAATCCTTTAATGCTGCTTCCATCCAGCTTTCCAATCCCGTCGCGAACTTCCGACTCGCCCAACTTGTGGTGAGGTATTGTAATGTGCTGCAGCACGCCGACAAAATCAGTAAATTGCAGGTCTATCCACCTAGTGCCGTCTGCCTTAATCCGCTCCAGTAGAGATTGGTTGTCCATTTTTTGCCACCGCCCAAAGAATTGCTTGCAAACGAGTTTTAGCGCCGTAAGAACATGCACTTATTTACGAGCAACGAAATTATTAATATTTGCACCATATTGCCAGACGCGTGTTTGAGAATAGCTTGTTTTTTAAACAAATGTTTTAAATATGGCCGTAAACAACACTTTTTCAATACATTTATGTGGAGTGATTGCTCATGCAGGACACGCACGGCTGGCAACTTGACGAGCTTGACCGCAAGATTTTGTCTGAACTGTCGAAGGACTCGCACGGGTCTTACCGGCGGCTTGCCGTAAGAGTTGGCGTCTCGCCTGCAACGTTCATAGTGCGCGTTCGGCGGCTTGAAAAGGAAGGCGTGATCTTAGGTTATTCTGCTTGCCTTAACTTTGGTAAAATGGGATTCGAATTTACCGCAGTAATCGAAGCTACGATTACCAAGGGCGCCCAGCTTGACGTGCAACGCAAGATTGCAGCCCTACCGGGGGTTGTTGCGGTGTACGACGTTACTGGGGAAAGCGATTCGATGGCAATTGCACGGTGCCGAACACGCAGCGAACTGTCTCGCCTGGTAAAGTCGATTTTGGCGATCAACAACGTGCAGCGCACTAACACGCACATGGTGCTCAACGTGATAAAAGAGGACAACCGCGCAATGCCAGGGCTTGGCTAAACAAGAAGGATTGTTTTTCGCACCGGCTGGTTTCTTAAGCCGCAAAGGCATAATCGTTGTAGAAAGACCGGCTTTGCCGGGATGTTGAAAGGTCGTTCAAATGGATTTTATTAAGGTTGCAAAAGACGAGGCACCGCTGCTCGCAGTTTTGGCGGTGCTAATTATAATTCTTTTTCTCGCGTTTTACGAACGCAAAGCGGCGACTTTCGCAGGAATAGTTACTGCGATGGGTTCGGTTGCAAAAACAGCGCTCGGAATGCCTTGAGGGCCTTATTCCGCATTCTTCATTCCTTCAAGCTCGCTAAGAATGTTCCAAATCATTGTGCGGGCGTGCATCGGCAGGTTAATGTCGTTGCTTACCTCGTCGAGAGCATAAATCGCGCCACCTGCGCGCGAGCTTGCGGGCTCGTTTGCAGAAAGCTTGTCTTTTGCGCGCGAGATTGCGGCGCGCACGTTGCGCGGCACGCTAGTGTCGGCCAACAATTGGTCCAAAAAATCGATTATCGATGTGAACTCATCCATTGGGGAAAACACCTGTATAGCCGCGCCGACCTGCATACAATTCGACGAATTTGCAGGCGCGACAGATACTTTGAACCTCAACTCACTTAAATGCCTTTCGAATCGGGCTTCGCGCCGCCCCTGGCCCAGCCGTCATACTCCAAACCGTAAAGCGCAGTGTGAAAAGTGAAAAGAACGGCTGCAGGGGCTAGCATTATTATGCGCAAGTCACGGTTTTCGCTCAACGCAACGAACGCCAACATTAAGAATAACAAAATTCCAACTTGGGTTCGTGCCTTAAGGGCTAAAAGCAAATTCATGAGAATACCGTTGCAAGAATAAATCAACGGCCACAAGAAACTAGTGGGCCAAATAAAAGTATTACACGCAAAAATATAAACATATCGACAAAAGACGATAATTTAGTGGAAGGCCAAACGACCGGTAATATCGCTCAAATAAAGGGACGCGCCGCACGGCATCACTTCGCGATTAGACTCCTTCTCGCAAAAATCTTTTTCATTTCTGGCAAGTCTGGCGGAACCCTCAGCAAACGCCCGGCTAAAGCAAGCCGTTCAACTTCAGAGTCAGACAAGCCAAAAAGGTCGCTAGCCTTAAGCATCTCCGTTTCGTACGTTGCAATATGCGCGCGTATGCTCTCCCAATCCGCTTCCGAAATTCGGTGGACAACAGCGTTTTGATGCTGTTCTAACAAGCGCCTGTTACCAAAAAACAGCCCATGGAATAAGAACGACAAGTGGCTCGGCTCATCGCGGCCTAGTTTTGGTTTGGCCCCTTGCTCCATTGGGCGTATGTCGTCGGGCAAGGGCTCGACCGCTTCTGGCGCCATTGGATTGACGTATTTCGCGAGACATAAGGCTAGCCCGCCAGCAAGCTTTTTATAATCTGCAACAACCTCTCGGTTTAAAGCAATCACTGCAGAATCTAGGTCGCTTTGAGCAGGACTTCGGCCTACAGGCCGCCTATACCCTTTTGCAGTGCTGCCTACTACCGTAATTCCAACAAAATTTTGGCCGTGATCGCGCGCTAAAACGTCAGCAATATCTTTCACTTTCGCAAGTGCGCTGATAAGTTCGCGCGTGTAAGGCGTTGCAAACAATGGCTTTTGAGAGCCAAGCAGCCACGGGTAACCCCCAGGCCTAACTAAAGCAGCCCTATGCGCGAATATACTGCTTAGGCTGGCAACCAACTCCGCGGCCTGCTCGCGCACTTGCGCATTTTCGTGCTTTGACAAAGCGTGCAATAGCTTCAAGACTGTTTTTGGGTGTTGCGCTAACGTAGCACCTGGATCTAAACTTTGCTTCGCGTCAATATTCTGTAGCAATTCGTTCAATCGGGCCACGCCTCGCGCCAAAAAAAATTGCGCGCGCACGGCCGAGTCGTTATGCGTACTTAAACCGTCCAAAATTTCTCGAGGGGTTAGAGGATGCAGCGCCAATGCATCTAACGCGCGCGGCCGTAAATCAAAGTAATGGCTGTTAGCAAACGTGTTCCACTCTTGTGGAGACGTTTGCGGATGTTTGATTAACGCCAAGACAACTTGCCGACGTACCCGATACGAGTCGTGGCCAAGCAACCGGCGTAAACTGGCAGTTATTTGCGCGCCCGTCTTTTCAGATTCCGGCAATCTTTCTACCGCGTTGAGGCCGGCGAGAAGCTCCGGAATTCGTTCGGATTCAAGCAGTTCTTTCACGGCGCCTGGATTGGGCGAATCGGCTTGCAACACTTTTAGCGCCCTTTCCACGCCGATAGGGTGAAAGACAAAAGTCAAACGCGGCTTTACGCCGGAAGCCTTAAGCTCAGTTCGGACAGGTTCCGGCAGCCTTCCGGGATTGCGCAGGAATAACGGACGAGGCATGTCTTAGAATGCGTTAAAGCCATACTTAAACCCCCGTCTTTTGGCGTTAGCAAGCCCGCTATTTTGTCTTTGAAAGCTCGCTAAACTCTAAAGTAAGCAACGTAACGAAGAGAATAAAGAACAAGGCAAAAGGCGCTATTACCAGTATTCTCGTGTTGCGTGAGGGCTCAACGGCCATGAACGCAACTGTGAGGAACATTGCAAGGGAAGCCAGAACGTGCGGCCTCATGCTTAGCAGCACCAAGAAAAGAGGCACTCCTTTCGAGTTTGGCTTTTCCGCAGTTGCAACCGCCGGTTTTACCGCAACGACCTTCACTTGCCCGGCGAGGGGCTTTGATTCCATCGTAACTTGTTGGGCAATACCTTTTTTATTACGTTGCAGAAACACTTTCATGCCACGCGAAAAGTCTAGCGGAGTAATAATTTTTAGCGGCGCTGGCGCCAAACGCAAGTTTCTATTGCTGCATTACGCTGCCGGCCACTGGTCACTGCCAAAAGGCCACGTGGAACCCGACGAAGACGAAAAGGAAACCGCACTACGCGAGTTGAACGAGGAAACTGGAATTACTGAATCTGAAATAGTTTTTGTCGAGGGCTTTAGGCAGGAAATTCAATACTACTTTACAAAGTCTGGCGAACTCGTGCAAAAGCAGGTTGTCTTTGCGCTCGCGCGCGCGAAAACAAGGGGCGGAAAACCACCCAAAGTGCGCTTAAGCTTCGAGCACACTGACTTTGCGTGGCTCCCTTACGCCGAGGCAGTGGAGAAGGTTACGTTCATGTCCGACAAGAGCGTACTGGCCGCTGCGCAAGACTTTCTCGAAAAAGGGAAAAACGGGACGCAAAAAACGTTGTTTGACAAAACGAAGCAAAAACCGTCAGGGAAAAAAGGGGCAACCACGAAAAAGAGCAAGACCGGCTAGCTTAGGGTCGTGGAGTCACGGCGTTTTTTGTTTGAGTATGTATTGGCCTAGCAAGTGGTGGAATAGCTGGTATTTTCCACGCTCGACGCGGATTATCGAGCCGTCTTGCGCTAGTTTTGCCAAGTACGGTGACAACTGGTTGTTGTCCTTGCCGAGCTTTTGGGTGAGTTCTGACAAGGTTGTTTCTCCTTGTTTTACAGCCATTTGTTCCAATATGCTTCGGCTCGTCCTTCCGGCTTGGTCGTAAAAGCGTGCGAAAAACGGGGCGAGAACCGTAGATACAAATTCTACGTCTGCGGCCTTGAAATGGTTTTCTTCGAGCCTTGCCTCGCCGGCGAAAAGCTTGTCGTAAGCCGTTGCAAGGTAGGCGTTCAGCACGAAAGGATGGCCTTCGGTAACGTCGTAGGCGAGTTTTATTGCGCCTTGCGGAATGCTTATTCCGGTGGAACCAAGCTTTTTTTCTATGAACGCCTTGCTTTCCTCGAAAGTAAAGTTTTCGAGCAGGGCTGGTGGGAATGTCCGTACCAAGGGGGAAAACCCAGTTCCTGCAGGGCCAGTTATGGATAGCTTTCCAGCCGGCACTATCATTACTGGCGTTCGTTCAACTTGCAGCTGTTCTAGCACCGCTCGCAAGTACAGTATTAGTTCTGCCCGATTTTTCTCGAGTGCTGCCGCTTCATCAATCAGGAATACTATTGTCTTCTTTGCGCCTGCCAGCGCCTTCCACGCCGCGCTCAATGCGTTCTGCAGGTTCGGGCGGTTTTCTTCTGATTGCGCTAGCGAGATTTCGACGCCCGCCGCTTTTACCTTGATTTTTTTAAGGGTTTCAAGCACGTCTTGCGAGAGCCGGTGGAGTATCACTTCTTCCCTTACCTTGTCACGAACCCTTTCAACCAGTATTCGCGCGAGCACATCCTTGCTTAGTTCGTCCAGTTCGCTCAACGAGAAGTAGACCACTAGGCCGCCCTCCTCTTCGGCCAAGCTTTTGCACTTGTGCAAAAAAGACGTCTTGCCAACCCCGTACCCGCCTGCAACTGCCATGCTGGCAAGAGAACCGCCAGCAGTCTGCCTGAGCTTTTGCCTAAAGTTTTCCAGTTCCTTTATTCGCCCTACAAAGTCGTTAGGGTCTACTGGCGTTCCAGGATTGAAAGGGTTTGGCAACTTCACCGCGCCATCGTTCTCCAGCATAGTATAATGCGGCCACCATAGTATATATTTTTATGCTTTTGCGGCTTTGAGCTCGCTAAAGCACTATTACGGCACTTGAAGGCAAAAAAGCCAGCTACTTCTTTTACCCCAAACGGTCTTTCTCGTCAAACCCTCCAGCAACAGTTAGAGACGCCTTGATTGGCGGGTGAGGGTTATAGTTTTCGAGCGTCACTTTGTCCGGCGTGAAAGAGTCAAGGCTCGACACGTCGTCCGCAATCTTTAGGGTCGGGAAGGGCCGTGGCTCGCGCGTCAACTGTTCTTTTACTTGTTCGAAGTGGTTTTCGTAAATGTGCACGTCGCCGTAAGTGTGGATGAAGTCTCCAGGCTCGTAGCCGCAGACTTTCGCCATTACTTGAGTGAGCAAGGCGTAGCTCGCAATGTTGAACGGCACGCCGAGGAAAACGTCGCAACTGCGCTGGTATAGCTGGCAGGAGAGCTTGCCGTTCGCAACGTTGAAGTGCAGCAAGATGTGGCACAGCGGGAAGCTTAAAGCCTGCCCTGGCAAAGCCATGCCGTACAAGTATTCAGGATTCCAAACCGACATTACTGCGTGCTTTCTCTCCGGAAAGTTCTTCAGCGTGTCAGCAACCCAAGCCAGCTGGTCTATTTCCCTGCCTTTTGCAGGCCAGTGGCGCCACTGCCCGCCGTAAATGTGTGGAAGCTCGCCCCACTTTTGGGCAAAACCATTATCACTGCGAATGTTGGCGATGAACTCGTCCTTGGTAAGTTTTGGAAGCGGCTTGGCGGGTTCGCCCGAGCCGGTTGGCTGCAGCGAGTCCTTAGCTTTCTTGTCGTAAATCTTGTAGGGATAGTCATCCCAAATGTGCACGTCATTGTCGACCAAGTACTTAATGTTCGTCTGGCCGGAGAAAAACCAGTACAACTCGTGCAAAACGCCCTTCCAATACACTTTCTTGGTCGTCAATAGCGGAAAGCCTTGCGACAAGTCGTAGCGCGACTGCCTGCCAAAAACGCTCTTGAGGCCTATTCCCGTATTGTGGTCTCGCTTCATCACGCCATTATCCATGATGTCTTTAAGCAAGTCCAAGTACTGGAATTCCGGGTGCCTTGCGGCAGGAGCGTCAAGTGTGGCCATTTCATTCACGATACTCCAAAAGCATCGCAACAAATAAAATCCTGCCAGTATAGATAACCCTCGAGGCGTTTGAAATCATAACGATTATTGCGTGCGTGGCGAAAAACGGGGTTATTGGCAACGACGGGAGCCAGCCTTTCTACCTAAAGGCCGACTTGAAAAGGTTCAAACAGCTCACAACCGGAACTGCAGTAGTTATGGGAAGAAAGACTTTCGACGCGATAGTTGCAAGGCTAGGAAAGCCACTCGCCGACAGGACGAACATCGTCGTAACGCGCCAAGACAACTTTTCGGCCCCTGCAGGCTGCATAGTTTGCAAGTCTATTGAAAAGGCACTGGAAGCTGCGCACAATACCGGCAAGCAAGTCTTCATAATAGGCGGGGCGCAAGTCTTTGCACAGTCGATGCCTTTTGTCGACCGGCTCGAACTCACCGAACTAGGGGAAGAATTCGAGGGAGACGTTTTCTTCCCGAAAGTCGACTCGCTGCAATGGAAAGAAGTTTCAAGAACAGCCGGAATGGAAG
>Ga0163199_1002838_pt1 | contig 10565 bp, 12 predicted proteins | sample PL_2010_150m_FD_113537 | JGI IMG/M metagenome (GOLD analysis project Ga0163199, IMG submission 113537) | Freshwater microbial communities from Powell Lake, British Columbia, Canada to study Microbial Dark Matter (Phase II) - PL_2010_150m | ecosystem: Environmental > Aquatic > Freshwater > Lake ...
ATATAGATGAATACTATAGCAGCCAACCTCAGTGAGGTTTTCTACAAGATTTTATCATTTCATTTGTGACGCAATCTGTAATTAAATCAACAATTGTGATGCACAATAAACACCGATTAAAACTTACAATTGTCACGATTCAATATAGCATAGTCCGCTATAATCAAATGCTATGAGCACTTTTAAATTTAGCTTAATAAGCTCGCTGCTCACTGCACTGGGTCAATTACCATTACTATATTGCATGGTTTTGATTTTTTTAAATACATGGGGGAATTTTGGCTAACACTAAAATCAAAAAAGTAATGCGCTCTTGCCCATCTTGCGGGGAGTCAGAAAGAATTCATCTACCCACCTACTCAAAAGACAATTGGCTAATTGACCGTTGCATCAACTGCGACATGGTTTACTTATCAAACCCTCCTCCTCAGTCTACTTTATTTGATGAGTATGCTTGGGAAGACACGTCTAAACAAGAACGCGCAAGAAGGCGACAAAATCGTAGGTTATATTATTTTTTTAGTGATGGCGTAAAAAAAATTCGTGGTTTTTTACGTTCTTTTTTTAAATACAAAAAAGAAATCCGCTACGTTCTTAAATATGCTCGTGGTTATAATATTCTTGATATTGGTGCTGCTGACGGTAAAATACTAGACGTGTTGCCAGCCCCATACATCCCCTATGGAATTGAACCTTCGCCTGCATTACAAAATATTTGCCATCAGAAATATGAGAAGAAAGGTGGCTTTTGTATTAAAGATGTAGCTATTACGGGGTTAGCAAATATCACAACGTCATTTGACTTTGTCTTAATGCGCTCGTTTCTTGAACACGATTCAGAGATGCTAGGGACATTGACCAGCGTCTATAAGAGCTTAAAAGATGATGGTGGCGTATTAATAAAAGTACCTAATTTTGACTGCTGGAATGCTAAGTTACGACTATCAGGATGGCCAGGTATGCGCTATCCTGACCATGTTAATTATTTCACTCCAGCAACACTAAGGAAAACATTGGAAAGAGTTGGCTTTAAATATATATACATGCCAATACATTGGCGGCTACCTACAAGTGATAATGTTTGGGTATTGGCTTACAAAAAATTAGCGCTATAAAAAACTTACCCTATTTAGTATTTGATTCCATGCCTAACCCCTTATGAGTCCTTTCAAATTTAAACTGCTACGTTTACTGCTAGCTGCATTTAGTCTTTTGCCATTGCCGGCGGTGCATGGTTTGGGTGTTTTATTAGGCTGGCTCGGCGCTATTCTCTCGTTCAAACACGCACGGCTTACCAAAATAAATTTGCAATCCAGCGGCATTTATCAAGATGAAATAGAATTTAAACGGGCTGTTCGACAAAATATTGGCGAATCTGGTAAGGCACTTTTAGAAACTTTGGCTATTTGGTTTCGTAATGACAAACGGCAATTATCACTTGTACGAAGCTTTGATGGCTGGAACCACATTGAAGCTGGCTTAGCTCGCGGTAAGGGTATTATTTTTCTAACCCCACATATGGGTTGTTTTGAAATTACCTCACTGTATGTTGCAACACGCCACCCAGTCACTGTACTTTACCGTCCGCCACGGCATGCCTGGATGTTACCTTTAATGAATATGGGCCGAAAACGTGGCAAAATTATTTTGGCACAAGCAAATATTCATGGCGTAAAGCAACTGTTACAAGCCATTAAACGTGGCGAAGCAATTGGCATGTTGCCCGACCAAGCGCCCCTTGAGGGTGAAGGTGAATGGGCGCCATTTTTTGGAAGGCCCGCTTACACCATGACGCTGGTATCAAAATTAGCGAAAAAAACCGGTGCGCAAGTACTTATGGTATTTGGCGAACGCTTAAGTTATGGTCGTGGCTACGATATTCATATACGACCAATTGCCGATGGTGGCATCAATACACCCACGCTACTTAATACCGAAATTGAACGTACTGTCATGCAATGCCCAACCCAATATTTATGGGGATATGACCGCTATAAAGCTCGTGATTAGCTAACTGACGTACAGCATCACTTCAATTCACGCCCTAACACCGCAACAGCCTAATTTTAACGCTCAAAAATTAATTAACTATTTTTATATTTCTAGCTTGAGATTTTGCAAGCAGCCCCCATCAATGAAACACTGTATAAAATAATTGAGGATGCTTCATGACCGAATACAATCAAGAACCTAAAATTGACAACGCTAGCGAGACTGCTGCTAACGAATCAATTGACCCATCTATCCGCATCGCAGACCTAGAAGTGCAACTCGCTGAAGCGCAAGCGGCCGTGTTATATATCAAAGCGGATGGTGAGAATATTCGCCGTCGTGCGATGGATGATATTGAAAAAGCACGTAAATTTGCATTAGAGAAGTTCTCTAATGAATTGTTAGCCGTTAAAGACAGTTTAGATGCGGCATTGCTCATCGAAGCCACCGAAGTACAAAGTTATAAAGATGGCGTAGACATTACCGCCAAGCAACTAGGTGCAGTATTTGATAAATTCAACATTGCGGAAATAAACCCTGTGGGTGAAAAGTTTGATCCAAACAAGCATCAAGCCATTAGCATGCTAGAAAATAGTGGCGAACCTAATACAGTCACGGTAGTTTTACAAAAGGGTTATACGCTGAATGATCGCGTATTGCGCCCAGCTTTAGTGATGGTGGCTAAGTAATTTTCAATCAATTGCAAACGACTACTTGAAATATTGTGAACAATCTCCATTAACAAGACATGGATTTTAAATAAGTCCGAATGGAATAAAACAGCTGCCGTTCAATCAAGCGTTCTGTTGTTATTCACATTCATATGAGACTAACTAGATTTTAAAAAGGAATAGGAATTATGGGAAAAATTATTGGTATTGACTTAGGTACAACAAACTCATGCGTAGCCGTAATGGAAGGTGGCAAACCGCGCGTAATTGAAAACTCTGAAGGTACACGTACCACGCCTTCTATTATTGCTTATCAAGAAGATGGTGAAATTTTGGCGGGTGCTCCAGCAAAACGCCAGGCCGTCACTAACCCAAAAAATACGCTTTACGCGGTTAAGCGTTTAATTGGTCGTCGTTTTGATGAAAAAGAAGTCCAAAAAGATATTGGCCTCATGCCCTACACTATTGCAAAAGCTGATAACGGCGATGCATGGGTTGAAGTGCGTGGCGTAAAAATGGCGCCACCACAAATTTCAGCTGAAGTATTACGTAAAATGAAAAAAACTGCTGAAGATTACTTAGGCGAAGAAGTAACAGAAGCGGTCATTACCGTGCCTGCGTACTTTAATGATAGTCAACGTCAAGCTACTAAAGATGCTGGCCGTATTGCTGGTTTAGATGTTAAACGTATTATTAACGAGCCTACTGCTGCTGCACTTGCGTTTGGTTTAGATAAACAAGAAGGCGATCGTAAAATTGCTGTATACGACTTAGGTGGCGGTACATTTGACGTTTCTATTATTGAAATTTCTAGCATTGATGGCGAACATCAGTTTGAAGTGCTTTCAACTAACGGTGACACGTTCTTAGGTGGTGAAGACTTTGATAATCGTTTAATTGACTTTTTGGCGGATGAGTTCAAGAAAGATAACGGCGGCTTAGATTTACGCAACGATTTATTAGCGAAACAGCGCTTAAAAGAAGCGGCTGAAAAAGCGAAGATTGAACTATCTGGTGCAACACAAACTGAAGTTAACTTACCCTACATTACTGCTGATGCCACTGGTCCTAAACACTTAGTGGTTAAAATTACTCGCACAAAATTAGAATCTTTAGTAGAAGACTTAATTGAGCGCACCATGGCGCCTTGCCGTGTAGCCATTAAAGATGCTGGCGTTTCAATTGACGATATTACTGATGTCATTTTAGTCGGCGGTCAAAGCCGTATGCCTAAAGTGCAAGAAAAAGTGAAAGAGATTTTTGGTAAAGAGCCACGTAAAGACGTCAATCCTGATGAAGCGGTAGCTGTAGGTGCTGCTATTCAAGGTGGCGTGTTAAAAGGTGATGTGAAGGATGTGCTATTACTTGATGTAACGCCATTATCACTTGGCATCGAAACACTTGGCGGTGTAATGACGAAAGTGATTAAGAAAAATACGACGATTCCTACTAAGGCATCGCAAACTTTTTCAACCGCTGATGACAACCAAAATGCAGTAACGATTCAAGTATTGCAGGGTGAGCGTGAAAAAGCGGCAGCAAATAAATCACTTGGCCAATTTAATTTAAGCGATATCCCACCAGCACCACGTGGTATGCCACAGATTGAAGTGACCTTTGACATTGATGCTAACGGTATCTTACACGTGAGCGCAAAAGATAAAGCCACAGGTAAAGAAAATAAAATTACCATCAAAGCCAATAGCGGTCTCAGCGAAGCTGAAATTCAGCAAATGGAAGAAGATGCGATTAAATACGCAGATGAAGACAAGAAATATCGCGAATTAGTAGATGCTCGCAATGCTGCTGATGGCATGGTGCACTCTGTGAAAAAATCATTGAGTGAGCATGGTGATAAGTTAGATGCTGCTGAAAAAGAAGCGATTGAAACTGCCATTAAAGACGTTGAAGATGTCTTGCAATCAGATGATAAAGACGCGATTGAAGCCAAAACTACCGCTTTAACTGAAGCTTCTCAAAAGCTAGGTGAGAAAGTTTACGCTGAGCAACAAGCGCAAGCTAATACCGAATCAGCTCAACCAGAAGGCGAAAAAACGGTGGATGGTGATGTAGTCGATGCTGAATTTGAAGAAGTGAAAAAAGACTAAAAAGTCGTCGTTAGCATGTAGTCGCTAGTCGTTAGCATCCTATCAGGTGCTAGCGACTTTTGCGCTAATAACTAATGGCTACAAACTAGTGAAGTACAACTACCAACTAACGACTAAAAACTAGCGACTAAATTATGGCAAGCAAAAAAGATTATTACGAAGTATTAGGCGTTAATAAAGACGCTACCGAAGAAGAAATTAAAAAATCTTATCGCAAATTAGCGATGAAGTTTCACCCTGATCGCAATCCGGATAATCCGAATGCGGAGGAACATTTTAAAGAGGCGAAAGAAGCCTATGAAATGCTAAGTGATGATCAAAAACGAGCAGCCTATGATCAATATGGCCATGCTGGAGTTGAACAAGGTGGTGGGGCAGGCGGCTTTAGTGGCGCAGGTTTTGGCGATGCGTTTGGTGATATTTTTGGTGATATTTTTGGCGGTGGCCGCGCTGGTGGCCAAGCAAATAAGGTTTATCGTGGCGCTGATTTACGCTACAACATGGAAGTATCTTTAGAAGACGCTGCAAAAGGTACGGAAACCAAAATCCGCATCCCAGTACAAGCGACCTGCGAAACTTGCAAAGGCTCTGGCGCACGTCCAGGCACACAACCCGTGACTTGCACAACCTGTGCTGGTCATGGCCAAGTACGTATGCAGCAAGGATTTTTCTCGGTACAACAAACCTGTCCAAAATGTCATGGTAACGGCAAAATGGTCAAGGATCCTTGCCCAACCTGTAACGGTGCAGGGCGCCTTAAACAAAACAAAACGCTATCCGTTAAAATTCCTGCAGGGGTTGATGAGGGCGATAGAATTAGACTTAGTGGTGAAGGTGAAGCTGGGGTTAATGGCGGTCCAACAGGTGATTTGTATGTAGTAATCCATCTAAAAGAACATGCCATTTTCCAACGTGAAGGCGGTAATTTACATTGTGAAATGCCCATTAGTTTTAGCACAGCAGCACTAGGTGGTGAGATTGAAGTGCCTACGCTAGGCGGATCAGCTAAAATGAAAATTCCGGCTGAAACTCAAACGGGTGGAGTCTTTAGGTTGCGTGGCAAAGGCATTAAACCACTACGCCAATCTGAGCATGGCGATTTGATGGTACATGTCGTGGTTGAAACGCCCGTTAAACTCACCGAAAAACAAAAAGAGTTGTTACGTGAATTTGAAACCAGCACGCAAGCAGATTCAGGCAAACATAGCCCACGTAATAAATCTTGGATGAATAAAGTTAAAGATTTTTTTGAATAATTGCGCATTGAATAAAGGCTGACTCAAATCAAAAGAGTCAGCCTTTATTTATTTTCTAAGCTTGCCTGGATAGCCCTTAGCTCTATATCAGCATCACTGAACGTCTCATATTTCACAGCTGTGGTTTTTGCATACCAGTACTTACTATTCCATTCGTCCCCCTCAATTTTATGCAGTACTGCATGTAGCCAGTTAGCGCTAGGGTCGTGGTATTTCTGCGCAATATGATGTGAGGCATGCCAATCACCTGCTAGCGCAGCTTGTACAGCCAACATTAATTCACTGGTCAAAATACTGTAACTTCTTATGTCTAGGTAAGCTTTTTAAGTGCGCCTCGGCAATGCTTGCGGTTGAACGGTCTTGGTAGGATTTTGAGGCAATAATCTTTATCGGCGGATTGGCGCGCGTGTAACGAGCACCCTTACCTGTTACATGGGCGGCGAAACGAGATTCTAAATTATTGGTGATACCAGCGTAATAAGCACCATTGTTACATTCCAAAAGGTATAAAAACCAAGTCATCACATTAAGGTTCAATTTTGCTTAATAAGTACCCGCTTGAATAAACTCGACTTTATAGCCATCTGGGTCTTCTACAAAAGCAATCACTGTGGTGCCATGTAGCATAGGCCCAGCTTCACGTACCACTTTACCACCAGCCTTTCTAACTGCCTCACAAGCTTGATAAGCATCATCCACTTCTAGGGCCACATGACCATAAGCCTTACCCATATCATAGCTTTCTACACCATAGTTATAAGTAAGCTCTAACACAGTATGTGTTGCTTCATCACCATAACCCACAAAGGCTAAACTAAACTTTCCTTCAGGAAAATCATGTTGACGTAAGACCTTCATGCCAAGAATTTCAGTATAAAACTGTATTGAGCGCTCCATATTACCTACGCGAAGCATGGTGTGTAACATACGCATATTAAATCCCCGTTATTTAGCTGCAGTTAATTGATAGTATTTTTCGAGTAGCTGCTCTTTATTTTCAACCACGTCTGGATTAAATGGAATGCAATCTATCGGGCAAACTTCCTGGCACTGTGGCTTATCATAATGACCCACACATTCGGTGCATAAATTAGGGTTGATTTCGTAAATCTCTTCGCCCTGAAAAATAGCATTATTTGGGCAGGCTGGTTCACACACGTCGCAATTAATGCACTCATCGGTAATCATTAATGCCAAAATCAGCGCCCTCGCTTTTGTTTAATCGCATGATTTACCGTCGGAGAAACAAACGCTTGCACGTCGCCACCCAGCACTGCTACTTCACGCACCAAGCTAGATGAAATAAACATAAACTGTTCAGATGGCGTTAAAAATAAAGTTTCAAATTGTGGGTAGAGTTTACGGTTCATGCCTGCCAGTTGAAACTCATATTCAAAGTCTGAAGCTGCGCGCAAGCCACGAACAACCATTTTTGCACCTTGATCTTGCACGAACTGCATAAGCAAGCCACTAAATCCCACTACTTTAATATTGCTAGCGTTGCCAAATACCCCTTTGGCTAGGGCGACACGTTCATCCAAAGTAAACAGTGTATTTTTATTGGTGCTATCCGCAACAGCGACAATCACTTCATCAAATAAATCTGAGGCACGGCGAACGATATCCTCATGTCCTAAGGTGATGGGGTCAAATGTGCCAGGGTAAACTGCTACACGATTTTTAGTCATCTCGATTCCCTATCAATTTTTTTGAGCTTTTAGTAAGTGGTAAAAAACATTACCTGCTTTATTTTGTTTGACGATTTGCCAATCAGCCATAAACCCAGCACTTGCATTTAGCTGAGATTCATCTAGGGCATACTCAGCCTCAACGTAAACTAAGCCCTCCGCATGCAAATGCAATGCTATCAGAGCTAATAGTTTAGGCAGCCATTCCTGATTGTAAGGTGGGTCTAAAAAAATAATATTGAATTTTAACGTATTTTGGTTTAAAAATTGCAAAGCATCTTGATGCAGAATGTCTGCTTTGTCTGCTTGCAAGAGCTGCTTGTTAGTGATTAATGCTTTGTAAGCTGGTGAAGACTTCTCTACCAATGTTACCGCAATAGCCCCTCGGGATAGAGCCTCAAAGCCCATGACACCAGTACCAGAAAATAGATCTAAGCAATTAAGGCCTGTTAAATCCTGCCCCAGCCAATTAAATACCGTCTGTCTAACCCGCTCTGGGGTAGGCCGTAAACCTTCCGCATCAGGAAACTTAATTAAACGGCTGCGCCACTCGCCTGCATTGATGCGTACCGTATTTAGCTTTTTTTCTGTCACTTTTGCCAAAATTGAATCTAAGCCTTTGTAGTCTAGTGTTATTGTTATGGCGCGCTCGGGTCACCCACTATCACTGTAACAAAATTCTCCGGCTTAATGCGACGATTAAACGCGTCTTTAATTTGCGCAGTAGTCACACTCGCCACTTTTTTGTTGTAGTCATCTAAATAACTAAGTGGCAACTTATAAAAACCTATCAAGGCCAAGTAATCTAAAATCTTACTATTGCTGTCTATACGCATCGGAAAGCCGCCAATAATATTGGCTTTTGCTGCCTTTAGTTCAGGTTCAGTAACGCCGTCTTTGAGAAATTTACTTAACGTTTCACGCACTAATTTAAGCGCATCTTCAGCTTGATCTTTTTTAGTTTGCAAGCCTATTTGAAATGGTCCTAAATCAGCCATTGGCATAAAGTAGCTATACACGCTATAAACCAAACCACGTTTTTCACGCACTTCTTCAGTCAAACGAGAAACAAACCCTCCACCGCCTAAAATGTAGTTACCCACATATAAGGGGAATAAGTCTGGATCACCCCGTTTAATACCAGGGTAGCCTAACAAAATATGTGATTGCGATGCAGGATGAACAATACGTTTTTCAATAGCTTGCGTCGGATAAGTCACGGGCGGAATTGCTACGACCGCTGTAGCCTTTGGCATACCGCTAGAAATATTTTCCGCAATCGCATTGGCTTGATCTCTAGTGAGATCGCCCATCATGGCGATGACTGCACCCTTCGCACTGTAATACCTAGTATAAAAATCTTGTAAATCTTGACGTTTTATTTTGGCAACACTATCCACTTCACCACTCTCTTCCAAGCTATAAGGGTGTGTGCCGTAAAGTGCTGACATAAAGGCTTTGCTTGAGATACTTTCAGGTTGAGTGGCGGATTCTTGCAAACCTGAAATAATGCGTGCTTTTTCACGGGTTAAAACAGCTTCGGGAAAGTCTGGTTTTTGTAAAATTTTGACAAATACATCAAACGCCTGATTTTGTTCTCGCGCACTACTTAGTGTACGCAATTTAAACGCTGCTCGATCACCATCAAAATCGCCACCCAAAATGGCACCAATATCTGCCATATTGTTCGCAATCTGCTCGTCAGTCATACCAGCTGCGCCCAATGACATCATGTATCTAGTAATGCCAGCTAAGCCAGATTTCTCCACCGTATCATGTACGCTACCCGCAGCAAAATTCACACTCAAATCGACAATGGGTAAATCATGATTTTCTACAAAGTAAACTTCAGCGCCTGAGGTAGTCTGCCACTGCTGAATTTTGACAGCCGCTTCCGCACTGAGTGAAAAAAGAGAAAGCATTAGATGAAGTACTAATATTTTTGTGATGCATTTAAGATTCATTATTGAAATACCTTGAAATTAGCAATTAAACATACCTACCATTCGACTAGCTCAGGGGCTTTTAAGCTTAATGCACATGCGGCTTGCCTTTGGGTTGTGCATTGGGGTCAATGGGCTGCGGATCTAAAGTGGCAATGGTTAAATTGTCTTCTAACAAGTATTTTTTAGCCACGGCTTGTACTTGTTCAGCTGTTACTGCTCTTAACTTATTAGGGTAATCATCTAAAATTTTCCATGAAAATCCAATACTTTCAACAGTACCTATTTGCATTGCTTGATAAAACATTGAGTCCCGCTGATAGACGTCCGCAGCAATCACCGCCGCTTTTACACGGTCTAATTCTTGCGTTGTGACGCCTGATGATTTAATTTTTTCAATCTGCTGTAATAATGCGACCTCAAGCTCAACCACTGTTTTACCTTCACTAGGCGTACCATCAAGCTCAAATAAACTTAATCGTCCGCGCGACATAATATCGTAGCCGGCACTTACGTCGACCGCCAGTTGAGTGTCACGTACCAGTTTTTGATTAAGTCGCGCCGCTGGATTCCCACTCAGCACGCCTGCCAACACTTCTAATGCGTAGGGCTCCCAATCTTTTTCAGCATCTACTAAAGCCGGCACATGATAGCCCATCAACAAATAAGCTTGCTTAGCCGGCGCTTTTACCACCAAGCGGCGCTCGCCAATTTGCGGCGGCTCCACTTGCGGTTTGCGTGTGGGCAATGTCTTTGCTGAAAGTTTGCCAAAATATTGTTGTGCTAACTTATACACCTCACTCGCCTGCACGTCGCCCACTACCACTACAGTAGCATTGTTAGGTGCATACCAATGGTTGTACCATTCACGCGCATCTTCATCAGTCATGTTCTCAAGGTCATTCAT
>Ga0163199_1002839_pt1 | contig 10562 bp, 12 predicted proteins | sample PL_2010_150m_FD_113537 | JGI IMG/M metagenome (GOLD analysis project Ga0163199, IMG submission 113537) | Freshwater microbial communities from Powell Lake, British Columbia, Canada to study Microbial Dark Matter (Phase II) - PL_2010_150m | ecosystem: Environmental > Aquatic > Freshwater > Lake ...
ACAACTTAGTAGAGCAAGTTGCCAACTTGCTCAACAACTTAGTAGAGCAAGTTGCCAACTTGCTCAACAACTTAGTAGAGCAAGTTGCCAACTTGCTCAACAACTTAGTAGAGCAAGTTGCCAACTTGCTCAACAACTTAAATGACTGAACGCCTCTATTATTCTGATTCGTACACCCACACTTTCAAAGCGCGTATTGTCGAGCGACTGACCCACAACAACCAACCCGCGCTTCTCCTCGATAAAACTTTTTTCTATCCAACATCGGGCGGTCAACCCAATGATCGCGGCACGATCAATCAGGCTCAAGTGATTGATGTGATCGCGCGCGAAAGCGATCACGCCATTCTGCATATTCTGGATCGGGACACGGACTCAGGGGATGCCGCCTGCGCTATTGAGTGGAGCCGCCGATTCGACTTTATGCAGCAGCACACCGGGCAGCACATCCTCTCGCAAGCCTTCATCCGAATTGCCCGCGCCGAGACTATCGGCTTTCATTTGGGAGACAGCCTGACCATTGATTTGGCAGTGGAAAAACTTAAGCCCGAGTCTATTGACCAAGCCGAAGATTTGGCGAATCGCATCGTCACAGATAACGTGCCTATTCGATCTTGGTTTCCATCTGACGAAGAGTTGCAAACGATCCCCTTACGCAAAGCGCCGGAGATTGACGGGCGTTTGCGAATCGTCGCCATTGGCGATTTTGATTTCACTGCCTGCGGCGGCACACACGTCGCGCACACGGGTGAAGTGGGGCTGATCAAAATTATTAAAGCGGAGCGCGCCAAGAAAGCGATGCGCGTCGAGTTTATGTGTGGCACGCGCGCCCTGCGCGATTACCGGCGCAAGAACGCCATCATGAATCAACTGGCGGCAGACTTCACCTGCGGCGTGTTTGAGATCGATCAATCTGTCGCTAAATTGCGATCTGAAAATCAAACGCGCGCGAAAGAATTAAAAGAACTTCGTTTGCGATGGCTTGAAGACGAAGCGCAAAAAATTATCGCCGCGTTTCCCGATACGTGGGGCAACCGCCTCGTCAAGCGGGCGTGGGCGAATCGTGAGATGGACGAACTCCGCAAATTAGCCGCGCGCCTGACCGATGAACCTAAAGTGATCGTCTTGCTCGGCTCGTCGGGCGCGAAAGCGAATCTGGTCTTTGCCCGATCCAGTGATGTGGATCAAGATATGAAAGCGTTGTTGATGCCGGCGCTGAAGGTGATCGGCAGTGAGAAGGGCGGGGGCGATGCGCGTTTGGCGCAGGGTGGCGGCGTCCCCGCCAGCGCGGAGTTGATCGAGAAAGCGTTACACGAAGCAGAAAAGAATTTGTAGTAATTACTCGGGCGTCATTGCGAGTCTTCGAGAAGCAATCTCAAAGCGTGACCGAGATTGCTTCGCGAAGAACGCTCGCAATGACGATGCGGATGAGTAGTTACAATCTATAATGGATATTCATCATGCAAAAATTATCTTCCAACATTTATGTCGAAACATCGTTCCCCGGCGTCAACGTCGGGGCGATCATCACCAAAGAAGGCGTCATCTGTATTGACACGCCAACGCATCCGGCCGACGCGCACAAGTGGCGGCAGAAGATAGCGGAACTTTCTGAAGGACCTCTCTTGTTTGTGATCAACACCGATCATCACCGTGATCGTGTGATCTGCAATCAATGGTTTGACGTGCCGGTAATCGGTCATCACTTCACCGCCGAGCGTTTGCGTTTATATCCGGACATGATCAAGAGCAGCACACCTGATTCACGATCCGACTTTGAGCCGGGGCGTGACCAGATGGGCGTGCGTATCATCGCCCCGCAGATTACGTTTACTCAAGAGCTCACGTTGACGAAGGGCGATCACACAATTAATCTTCAACACAAAGGGGGCGCATCGCCCGGCGCGATCTGGGTTGTGATCCAAAAAGCAGGTGTGGTATTCACCGGCGATACAGTGGTGACTTATTTGCATCCATATGTGGGCGAAGCGAATCTTGATCAGTGGCTGGCAAACCTTAATGAGTTGCAAAAAGCAAAGTTCCCTGCCAGGACCATTGTGCCGGGGCGCGGCAAGATCACTGATAAAAAAGGGCTGAAGCCCATGCAACGTTATCTGCTTACTGTTCAACGTAAGATGGACGCTTTGCTGAAGAATCGAAAAGGCTCTCGGGCGATGGTCAGCGGAATTGCTGCCGAACTGGTTAAACAATATCCGGTTCCAGATACGCAGCGTGAATCGCTGACGCGACGATTACGCAGCGAACTTGAGAGGATGTACGACGCGAGAATGGGGGAGATGTAAAAGAAGACAAGTGAACAGGTAGGCACGTATACAGGTAGATACGTAGACAGGTAGACAAGTAGGCACGTATACAGGTAGACAAGTAGGCACGTATACAGGTAGATACGTAGACAGGTAGACAAGTAGGCAGGTAGGCAAAACGTGTCTACCTGCCTACTTGTTTACCTGCTTACCTGCTTACCTGTTTACCTATTTCCTTGTTTACCTTTTTTCCTTCTTGCCGATTTACTTTGACTCATGGTATTATCCCGCTCGCCAGTAAGCCGTCCGGCACTTCGGGCGGCTTAATTTTGTCTATTACTCAATGGAGATCCTATAAGCGCATCAGAGTTTCGCATCAACGAAGAAATCCGTGGCGTGTCCGAGCTTAGAGTGATCGGGCCCAACGGTGAAAATTTGGGCGTCATCACTGTTCAAGAAGCGATCCGTATCGCACGCGAATCGGAAAAAGATTTGGTGGAGGTCAGCCCCAACGCCAGCCCGCCGGTCTGCCGCATTCTCAATTTTGGCAAGTTCTTATACGAGAAAGCCAAGAAAGATAAAGAAGCGCGGAAGGCGCAGAAGACGATTGAAGTAAAAGAGATTCGTCTGCGCCCCAAGACCACTGACCATCACCGTTCGTTCAAAGTTCGCGCCGCGCGCGGCTGGATACAAGATGGCATGAAAGTGAAAGTCCGCATCAAGTTTCGTGGACGTGAAATCACCTATCCGCAAATTGCCCGCTTGGAATTGATGCAGGTCGCCGAAGAACTAGCAGATGTGGCAATGGTGGAAGTGATGCCAGACATGGAAGGGCGCACGATGTTGATGGTGTTAGCCCCCGGCAGCAAGAAAACACCCATCGCAAAACCCGTCGGTGAGAGACCGCCGAAGCCTTCCGCCACAAAAGTTGTCGCACCCGAAGTCAATGTGCTTGACGACGGTGATGGGGATGAAGAAGAAGTGGTCAAATAAAAATTTCCGCCTGAGCCGAAAGGCTTGGGCGAGTTTTTGTAGCGCAAGTTGTCAACTTGCGCAACGGAATAAAATTAAGGAGTTCAGTAATGCCTCGTAAAGCGCCGAAAGGCAAATATAAACTCAAGACACATCGCGCCACTGCCAAGCGATTCAAAGTAACGGGCAGCGGTAAGTTGATACGCACCAAAGGCGGCAAAGGTCATTTGCGCCGCAACACGTCGAAACGCAGTAAAGCGCTTTTCTCCAAAGGCGTAGAAGTGAAAACCAAAGGCATCATGAAGCGGATCAAGCGACTCGCGCCTTACTTGCGCCGTCATCAGCTCAATCCGTCTTCGTAAGAGAAAGCAGAGGAATTTTAAAATGGCAAGAGTAAAAGGTGGCGTAGTCAGCCGCAGACGACGCAACAAAGTTCTTAAAGCAAACGAAGGGTATTACGGTTCGCGCCACTTATTGTGGAAGAAGGCGCACGAGGCGTGGTTACACGCCGGGCAGTATGCCTTTGAGCATCGCCGCAAACGCAAGCGCGATATGCGTAAATTGTGGATCGCCCGTATCAACGCCGCGGCGCGCCTCAACGGACTTTCTTACAGCCGGTTGATCGCCGGAATGGAAAAGGCAAACATCAATTTAGATCGCAAGATGTTAGCCAACCTCGCCGCCACGGACGCGGCGGCGTTCACCAAAGTCGCCGAAGCAATCAAGGCGGCGTAACCCTGAATCAAAACACCGAGTGTCTCGCAAGACACTCGGTGTTTTTTTATCCACGCTTCGCCGATTCGTCATTGCGAGCGCACTTCGCGGAGCGGAAAGCAATCTTGGTCGCGCTATGAGATTGCTTCTCGAAGACTCGCAATGACGCTGAGCAGTCACGTTTTTAACCTCGTTCCACCAACTTCATCTTCAGCAGCAGCCACGGCGCAAGATACAACGCCCACCACAACATGATCGCGTAACGCACGAATCGGAAAAAGAATCCGATCATCTCCGGCTCTTTGGGGAAGATCGCACTCAACCCGAAGCGCAGCACCAAGACTCCGCTGATGCCGACGATGAATCGAATCGCCCGATTCTTAAACGACCCTCCGGTATCGAATCGCGCGCCGTGATACATCATCGCCAAGCCTGCGCCCGCGCCGAACAACGCACCGGCGCGCGAGACAAAAGTTTCAAGACTGCGCGCGTCTTTAGCAAACGCCGACCACGATGTTGCATCGGGTGAAGAGGCGATGGCGGCTTGCGCGGCGGCACCAAGCAGAATGACGAGGATGGCTGCGCCGAGTGAAACGCCGATCTGCCCCCACATCCCCAATCTCAATAACCGATCTTTAATCACCGGCTCGATCCACAAATACGCCGCCAAAAAAATTCCGCCGATGATCCATCCGCCGATCACATCTATTGAAAAGTGAACGCCGAGATACAAACGCGAGAATGAGATCAACAGCACGAGCGCGAGAGCGGCGACCCACGCCCAACGTTTTTTGAGTGTGTAGGCGATGAAGAACCAGACCGTCGTCGCGTCTTGGGCGTGACCGGATGGCAAACCGTAACTCGCCTCTTGCGCCAGAGATTTTACGTTGGCGTCCATCCAATAGGGGCGCGGCAGGTGGAAGATCATTTTGAAAAATCCGTTGAGCGAATCGCCGACCAGCAACGCAATGACCAAACGCCCGCCGAGCGAAGCGTCAAGGCACAAATAGATCAACGTCAGGGCAACGAGGAAAAATTCTTCGCTGCCCAAAAACGTGAAGCCTTGCATGATCGCGCTCAGCCCGCTGATCTGTTGCAGCGCAATGTTGATTCCGAGTTGCGCTTGTAGAAATGTGTCCATCGTTTTCTCCTTTAGATGATCTGATATGGTCTGGACTTACGAACCTTAATCACGAATGACTCGAATAAACGAATAACACGAATTTTTGTTTTGCTTTATTCGTCAAATTCGGAACATTCGTGATTAAAAATTCCTATGAACTGCGTAAGTCCAGATAAACGGACTATGTTCCTTCGGATTTTAATATAACCGATGCGCGCCCTTCGCCTTCATACTTCGGCGCGAATTGCCACACACAAAAAATGGCGATTGGCACTAACAGCCACATTAATTGAAATGGACTCGCCGGCGCAACTTTTTCATACATCCATCCCGCTAACGCCGGTGCGGTTGCCGCCGCGCCGTTCATCACCGTTTCGGCGACTGCCATGCTCGTCCCAAACTGCGCCGCTGGCACCAGCCGCGTCACCAACGCGCCGATCAGCGAACGGAAAGAAAAATAACCGCCGCGCAAAAAATAGGCGAGGGCGAACCAGCCGATCCACGAGGTGTTCACCAAGATTAAACTGTAGATCAGAATCAAGCCCATCAACAGCATCAGCCCCCGCCGGGGTGGGCGGCGTCCCAACAGTTGATTCAGTAGAAAGCCGCCGATAGCGTTGATCGATCCAATCCACCCGATCTGCGCCACGTTGATCATTTTCACATCCGCTAAAAATTTGGGCGCGAGATCAAAACCAATATTGAGCGCGATGATCACGCCGAAAATTAGAAACAGAAAATTGATGAAGCGGCGATTGGTCATGAGCGTCATCGGGCTCAAACGATCTTCTGCCGGATGTGGCGGTTGATATTGAATGAAGAGCATGAAGCCCGTCGAGATGCAAAACATGATCATCGCTGCCACAAAGGGCATTCGCAATCCAAGTTGATCGCCGATCATTCCGCCGATGGTGGGTGCGAGAATCAATCCGCCGCTATACATGGAGAACACGGAAGAGAGGGCGCGTTCTGGCGTGAGGTTGCCGCGCCCGCGCGTGACGTAAGTGCTGATGGCTGGCACGACAAAGGCGGTAGAGTTGTAAAGAACAAAGGCGATGCTGAACCAAAAAAAGTTTGGGCTGAGCGCCATCATCACGCCGGTGATCACGCCGATGATCCATCCCACTACTATTACAATGCGTGGACCGAATCGATCACTCACCAGTCCGGCGGGGATCATGGACACGGCGCGTGCCACGGCGCAGATCGAAAACAACAAACCGATCTGCATTGCGTCGGCGCCGAGCGATTGCATGTAGTTCGGTAAAACAAAAAGGAACAGGCCTTCGCCGCTCGCCCACAAAAATAAACCGGCGGCGATGAGTTTTAAATTACGGTTGAGATTCATAAGAAGCAGTGAGCCATGAGCGTTGAGCAATGAGCCATGAGCGTTGAGCAGTGAGCGTTGAGCAATGAGCGTTGAGCAGTGAGCAGTGAGCAGTGAGCGTTGAGCAGTGAGCCATGAGCGTTGAGCAGTGAGCGTTGAGCAATGAGCAATGAGCCATGAGCGTTGAGCAGTGAGCCTTGAGTTTTAGTGATTGGATTTGAGAGTTTTTATAAAACTGAAAAGCATTCGCCTGATTTCAATTGCGTCATTGGCGAGTTTGTCATGCGTTTTTGAATCAATCAATTTGAGATCGCGTGAGAGCAAAATCTGATATTCCAGTTCAGTAGTTGAGCCTATAGCAATTTGTAAAAAGCGCGCGAAGTCTGCTTCACTATCGCGCCCACAACCTTCTGCGATATTAGTGGGAATCGATGACGCGGAACGTCTCATCTGACTCGTTAAACCATAGAGCTCGTCTTTTGGAAATGAAAGTGTTGCGGCATAAATCGCCAGCGTCAATTCGTGCGCTTTCTCCCACGCTTTAATTTTTCTAAAATCTCTCATACATTTCTCCTTTTGCTTTGTTGCTCACGGCTCACCGCTCACCGCTTTTATACCTGCGTAAACTCCCGTGAAAGACTCGACATCGTCTCCGCCCCGTTCTCGGTAATCACCATGTTATCTTCAATTCGCACGCCGCCTTTGTTCGGTAAATAAATTCCCGGCTCAACGGTGAACGTCATGCCCGGCTCAAGCGGCATCGTTTCAGTTTCTTTCATGTCCGGTTCTTCGTGAACGTCGAGTCCGAGTCCGTGACCGGTGCGATGCGTGAAGAATTGACCGTAACCGCCATCGCTGATCACTTTGCGCGCGGCGCGATCCACTTCTTGTCCTGTCCCATTCGGGCGCGCCGCCTCTCGCCCTTTAGCGTTTGCCTCTTTCACCAGTTCGTAAATTTTCCGCAGTTCTGCATCAACTTCACCTAAGGCAAAGGTGCGCGTCAGATCAGAAAAATATCCGTTGACCGATGCGCCCCAATCAATGGTGATGAGGTCTCCGTTCTTCACCTTTCGATCCGTCACGCCCGCGTGCGGCAGCGATCCATTCTCGCCTGAAGCAATGATCGGTTGAAACGGCAACTCGCCCGACCCATGTTTCAACGTTTGCACCATCAACTCGGCGGCGATGTCACGCTCGCTCACGCCGACTTTGATCATCGGCAGAGTCGCGGTCAATGCTTTCTGAGCAATGTCAATCGCTTGATTCATCATCTTGATCTCGTCGGCGTCCTTCTTCATTCGTAGTTGCGCGATGATCGATTCCGCCATTGTGAATTTAATTTCTGGCGCGAACTCCTCGAACCAATGAGTCTCCAACACGCGCATCCGTCGCCCTTCTACACCGAGCGTAGCTTTATTTAATTTCAGCGCGGCGCAGGCTTCGGCAAAGGCTTGCGCCGGTCCCTTTTCATCGGTGTAAACAAATTTTTGCATCTTGAACGGCGCTTTGTTGGGCTTCGCCGCTTCGAGCGCGGGCAGAATAATTGACGGCGTTTGCCCTTTGGCAAAGATCGCTATCGTTGGACGTTCACTCAAGTGAAACGACAGTCCGGCGAAATACATCATGTTCGCCCCCGGCACAATGGCGATGGCGTGAAGATTATTTTGCACAGCAAGTTCTTCGAGTCGTTGAATACGTGAGAGGGTCATGGGGGAGGTCTCCTGTGGAGGGGATTATATTAGAGATTGGAGATTAGAGATTGTGGCACGTTGTCTTCAACGGATTGCTTCGCAAAGTCCGCTTCGCGTAAACGGATGTGAGCGGAATCCGTTTATCCGATTCCTTATCCGTTGAAGAAAACCTTGTGGCGCAACATTCGATCTTGCGCTACGATCATGGAAACAATAATGTAGCGCGGCAGAGATCGTTTCAACTCCAGAATAATGTTGAACGCGGATTAGAAAGCCAACCCCACTCGCGCCAAGACCTCCGAGTTCTTTAAGAACTCGGAGATCTTGGCGCGACCTTGTCGCTTGGTTCGCCCTTCACCGTTTGGCGCAAGCGCAACACCAATTACCAATTACCAATTACCATTTACTAATTACCAATTACCAACCACTATGCGTCTCTCAAACAAAACCGCCCTCATCACCGGCGGCACCTCCGGCATCGGCGAAGCCACGCTTAAACTTTTCGCCCAAGAAGGCGCGCGAGTTGCTTTCACCGGGCGCAGAGTCGAACTTGGACGCCAGCTCCAATTACTAATTACTAATTCCAAATTTATTCAAGCCGATCATCTCCTCCGCGAAGATTGCGAGCGCAGTGTGCGCGAAACGATGAACGCCTTTGGTCGCATTGATATTTTGTTTAACAATGCAGGCATTGTTACTCATGGCACGGCAGAAGAAACCACCGAAGAGATGTGGCAACAAACGATGCGCCTCAACGTGACGGGCGTGTGGCGCATGAGCAAACTCGTGATTCCCATTATGCGCGCTCAAGGCGGCGGCGTGATCGTCAACAACGCCTCCGATTGGGGACTCGTCGGCGGTAAACGGGCGTTGGTCTATGCAACATCGAAGGGCGCAGTGATTCAAATGACGCGCTCACTAGCGATTGATCATGGTGAAGATAAGATCAGAGTCAACGCCGTCTGCCCCGGCGACACCTTTGTAGATCGTTGGGTCGAGCGTGGAGATTTTTCCAAACACGAATCCATTGAAGCGGGGTTGAAAGCGATGGGCGAATCATTTCCGCTCAAACGAGTCGGCAGCGTCGAAGAGATCGCCCGAGCCGTTTTATTTTTGGCAAGCGATGATTCGAGTTACATGACGGGCGTAGCGCTGGCGGTGGATGGAGGGAATACGGCGCAGTAGATTGAGAGAGGTATAATTCTTAGAAGAGGTTGCTATGACAATTATTTCTCCGCGCAAACCCGTAAAGTTGAACTATCAGCAATTGTTGAAAGCCGTGCGTGCGTTGCCGCCTCGCCAACAGCAAGAACTGCGCGAAGTGCTAATGCCGCCGACAGGCGTCTATTTAGTTCGCCCTTCGCGTTCTGCTTCTGCCATTCGACGCGGGCAACGCATGGCTAAAGCGATTCAATCGCAATTGGCGAAAGAGACTACAGGCACATTAGAAGAAACGATGAAGCAACTGCGGGGTCGTTCATGGTCGTTATAGACACCGACGTTTTCGTGTTGGAGTTTGCTTTTCACAATGATCCGCGTCGTGACGTTAACTCTAACTTTCTTAAACAGGTTCGCGACAACGACTCTGCTGTTACGGTTTATAACTTGCTGGAACTTTTGGGGCAATTATCGTTTAATCTTGCTCCCACAAAACTAGAGACGTGGCAATCTTGGCTGGTGGATGCGTATGCGCTTACGGTGATTTGGCCTGTTGAACCTGATGAGTATACGACAGCCGCCAGTTATTTTCGCAAAGAAATTTTCGATCAACCTTTTACTCGAATGAGACAAAAGCGCATGGCGTTTCTTGATTCGCTCGTCCTCAACTTGGCAGAGCGCACGCCGGGCGTTGAATTTTTTGTGACGTGGAATGCTAAACATTTCAAAAACAAATCCTCCCTTGCTGTTCTTACCCCCTTTGAATTTTTAGAAACTGCCTCTTGATAAAATAGAATATACGTTCTAAAATGATTTGCGATGGATACGCAAGGTAAACTTCAACTCCTCGCCTCGCAGATGAATTTAGAACCCGCCGAAGAAACTTCGGTGACTGGCTCAGACCGACGCGGTTTTCAAAACCGCGTCGGTCTAGAGACTAAAGGCGTATGCGGTCACTCCCCCAACGAAATTAGTTCTGCCCTCAACGAAAACAAAAATGATGCGTTGATGATTCATAACGCGCGTTTGCCCAACGGCAAGACCACGCCGATGCTCAAGACGATGCTCACCTCAGCTTGCGAGCGCGATTGTCTCTATTGCCCCTTTCGCGCCGGACGAAATTTCCGCCGCGCAACTTTTAAGCCGGAAGAGATGGCGAATGCTTTCGCTGAAATGAACAAGGTAAAAATGGTGGATGGAATTTTTTTGAGTTCGGGCATTGCCGGTGGCGGCATCCGCACGCAAGATAAATTGCTCGACACCATTGACATCATCCGCAAGAAAAATTTTGCGGGCTACATCCATCTCAAGAT
>Ga0163199_1002840_pt1 | contig 10557 bp, 8 predicted proteins | sample PL_2010_150m_FD_113537 | JGI IMG/M metagenome (GOLD analysis project Ga0163199, IMG submission 113537) | Freshwater microbial communities from Powell Lake, British Columbia, Canada to study Microbial Dark Matter (Phase II) - PL_2010_150m | ecosystem: Environmental > Aquatic > Freshwater > Lake ...
CAAGGCAACACTCGCTTAATTGGCCCTGCTCGGAAAAGGAGGCTCTGGTAGCCTCCTTTTTTAACGCCTGATAATTCGATGCGATAGAGGCAAAGAGAACACTGTAGACTCTAGTGCTTTCAGGCCTCAAGTCCAAAACTCAGTTAGGAAAATGCAAAATCTCGATCAAATTCTGAGTCAAGCCGAAGCCTCTTTTGCGGCTATCGACAATCTCGACGAGTTGGAGCAGGGTAAGGCGCGCTATTTAGGCAAGAGCGGTGCGCTCTCTGAATTGCTCAAGCAGCTCGGCAAAATGCCGGCAGAGGAACGCCGTGCTGCCGGGGCACAGATCAATCAGGTCAAGGACCGGATCGAACTGGCGCTGCACGTTCGGCGCGAGGCCCTGCGCGAGTTCCAATTGCAATCTCAACTGGCGAAAGAGGCGCTTGATGTGACGTTGCCTGGGCGCGGTTCGGGCAGCGGCGGTTTGCACCCAGTGACAATGACCCTGCGACGCATCGAGGAGTTATTCCGCTCCGTCGGCTTTGCCGTGGCGGAAGGTCCAGAGATCGAGAGCGACTTTTATAATTTTACTGCGCTGAATACCCCGGAAGACCATCCGGCACGCTCGATGCACGACACTTTCTATGTCGAGGGCGGTGACCTGCTGCGCACCCACACCTCACCGATTCAGGTGCGTTATATGCTGGAGCATCAGCCGCCGATCAAGGTGATCGCGCCGGGGCGGGTTTACCGCGTAGACAGCGATGCCACGCATTCGCCAATGTTTCACCAAGTGGAAGGGTTGTGGATCGACCAGAATGTCACCTTCGCCGATTTGAAAGGGGTGGTGGCTGATTTCCTGCGGCGGTTTTTCGAGCAGGAAAATTTGAAGGTGCGTTTCCGTCCTTCGTTTTTCCCCTTCACCGAGCCTTCGGCGGAAATCGACATGGGCTGCGTATTCTGTGGCGGGGGCGGTTGTCGCGTGTGCAGTCATACTGGATGGCTCGAAGTAGGCGGTTGCGGCATGGTGCACCCTAACGTGTTGAAGCACGTCAACATCGACTCGCAACGTTACCAGGGGTTTGCTTTCGGCATGGGACCGGATCGGCTCACCATGCTGCGCTATGGGGTGAACGATCTGCGCTTGTTTTACGAGAATGATTTAAGATTCTTGCGGCAATTCAATTAGAGCGTAAGTCATGAATTACGCGAACGCACACGAAATACTCGTGGAAATTTGTGTGCATACGTGGCAAAAAATATATGAAATTTTCTGAGAACTGGTTGCGTACCTTTGTTAATCCGTCGCTTGATAGCGATGCGCTGGCGCACGCGCTGACCATGGCCGGTCTTGAGGTCGAAGCACTGGAGACGGTGGCGCCGCCCTTCGAAAAGCTGGTGGTAGCTCAGGTACTAGAGGTCGTCAAGCATCCGCAAGCCGACCGACTCAATGTCTGCCAAGTTGATGTCGGCACCGGCGAGAAACTACAAATCGTGTGCGGTGCGCCCAATGTTGCGGTTGGCTTGAAGGTGCCGTGTGCTTTGGTAGGGGCGAGGTTGCCCGGGCTTGAAATCAAACATGCCAAACTGCGCGGCGTGGAATCGTCAGGGATGCTGTGCTCAGCCAAGGAACTCGGGCTGACCGAGGAAAGCAATGGCTTGTTGCTGCTGCCTGCGGATGCGCCGGTGGGTGAGGATATTCGCGCTTACCTCGATCTCGATGACAAGCTGTTTACCTTGAAACTGACGCCTAATCGCGCCGATTGCCTGTCGCTACTGGGTGTGGCGCGGGAAGTGTCGGCAATTGCCGATGCGCCGCTCAATCACTTGGAATTAACGCCCGCGCCTGTAACTTCCACGAAGAAAATGACGGTGCGCCTCGATGCGCCACAAGCTTGCCCCCGATATGCAGGACGGATGGTCGTCGGCGTTAATGCTAAAGCTGCGACACCGGCCTGGATGGTAAAACGTTTGGAACGTAGCGGGCTGCGGTGTATCAGCGCCATTGTGGATATCACCAACTATGTGCTGCTCGAGCTAGGGCAACCGATGCACGCTTTCGATGCGGCAAAGATAACAGGTGCGGTGTCGGCACGTTTTTCCCACGAGGGGGAAATGCTTAAACTGCTCAACGAGCAGACGGTGGCATTGCAATCCGACATGTTGGTCATTGCCGATGAGCAAAAGCCCTTGGCCTTGGCGGGCATCATGGGCGGTGCTGACAGCGCGGTTTCAGATGAATCGGTCGATATATTCCTGGAAAGCGCCTTCTTCAGTCCTTCAGTAATTGCTGGCAAGTCGCGTCGGCTCGGATTCGGCTCGGATTCTTCCTACCGCTTCGAAAGAGGCGTGGATTTCGATGCGACTATTACCGCACTGGAACGTGCTACAGCCTTAGTTCTGGAAATATGCGGCGGACAAGCTGGTGAAGTTGTCGAAGCCGTGGCGCAATTACCAGCACGTGCCAAAGTAACTCTGCGCCCTGAGCGTGTACGGCGGATTCTCGGTATTGATCTCGACAGCGTTCGAATTGCGGAATTGTTGGGGCGTCTAGGATTTTATTACAGTGAGCTGGGCGAGGTATTTGAAATTATTCCGCCGAGCTACCGATTCGATTTGTGTATTGAAGAAGATTTTATTGAAGAAATCGCCCGCCTTCATGGCTATGACCAATTGCCGGAAAATCCACCGAGTGGCGATATGCGGATGTTGCCGCTGTCAGAAATGGCACGTGCTGCGCATACGCTGAAAATCTTGCTGGCGGACAGGGATTATCAGGAAATCGTCAGCTACGCCTTCGTAAACGAGGCTTGGGAGGGTGACCTGGCCGACAATATACAGCCAGTCAGACTGCTCAATCCAATCTCTAGCCAGATGAGCGTGATGCGCTCGACCTTGTTCGGCGGCTTGCTGGATACCCTCGTATTCAATCTAAACCGCAAGCAAGAACGTGTGCGACTATTTGAAAGCGGACGTTGTTTCAACCGGACAGAAAGTGGATTTTCCCAGCCTGAAAAAATTGCGGGCTTGTGCTATGGCTCAGTCAAAACTGAACAATGGGGCGAGGCAATGCGCCCCGTCGATTTCTTCGATGCCAAAGCCGATGTGGAAGCCTTGTGCTACCCAGCAAAGCCAAGATTCGTGGCGGCGACCCATCCCGCATTACATCCCGGTCAATCGGCAGAAATTCTGCTGAATGGTGAAACGCTTGGCTGGCTCGGTACTTTGCACCCGAAATGGCAACAAAAATATGCTTTGCCAAGTGCGCCGGTATTGTTCGAAATAGCGTTGGACCCGATATTGCAGCGAGCAGTTCCCTCCTTTGCCGAGGTGTCCCGTTTTCCCCCGGTGCGGCGTGACGTTGCGGTTATCGTTGACGAAGCGGTCAGCGTACAAGCCATGCTGGATAGCTTAATCGAGAACCTGCCATCAAGTGTGGCCGATCTAACCCTTTTTGACGTGTATCGCGGCAAAGGCGTTGATTTAGGTAAAAAAAGTCTTGCATTCCGGGTGCTGATGCAAGATACTCAAAAAACTTTAACAGATGATGAAACCGATGTGGTTGTTTCGTCGCTGTTGCAAATTCTGGACGCCAACTTCGGTGCCAAGTTACGTAGTTGAGGAACTGTAATGACATTGACTAAAGCTGAACTAGCCGATCTCCTGTTCGAGAAGGTCGGATTGAACAAGCGCGAAGCCAAGGATATGGTGGAATCTTTTTTCGAGGAGGTTCGGATTTCTTTGGAAAAGGGGGAGGGAGTGAAATTGTCGGGATTCGGAAATTTCGAATTGCGCGACAAACCTGAACGTCCGGGACGCAACCCGAAAACTGGCGAAGAAATCCCAATTACTGCTCGTCGCGTAGTGACTTTCCATGCCAGCCAGAAGCTTAAAGTGCTAGTGGAATCCGCCAACCATGGAACAGCCAACTAAGACCGAACTTCCGCCGATACCGGCGAAACGCTACTTTACCATCGGTGAAGTAAGCGAGTTGTGCGATGTCAAACCGCACGTGTTGCGCTATTGGGAGCAGGAGTTTACCCAACTCAAACCGGTAAAACGACGTGGCAACCGTCGCTATTACCAGCACCATGAAGTGCTGCTCATTCGTCGTATTCGCGAGTTGCTCTATGAAGACCGCTATACCATCGACGGTGCACGTCATGTGCTCGAGGGCGGGGAAGCGCCGAGACAGGAGGCTGTGCCTGTGCTGCCCGCTGCCACGACGGTAACCATTCCAGAGCAAGCTGTCACACGTGTAAATCTGCTGATGTTGCGTAGCGAAATTAAAAGCATCTTGGAATCGCTGCAAACCTAGCCCAGTGCTACATTATGGGCTATAATGCGCATCTTTCGGGGCGTAGCGCAGCCTGGTAGCGTACCTGCATGGGGTGCAGGTGGTCGGAGGTTCAAATCCTCTCGCCCCGACCAATAAATTCAAGATGTTGTAAAAACGCAAAGGCCGGTTATTAACCGGCCTTTGCGTTTTTACACTCTACAAGTTCTAGAATTCAAGTCCAAGAATTACTAAGGCGATTTATCCCAACTTCCGATCAATGCCGCTTGGCCGTAATATTTTCCTTCGGCATCAATTAAATTCCACACTGTCGCGTCCTTGATCATAAATCTCCGACCGCTTTTCGATATTCTTATACCTGAATAATTATCGATATATCCCTGCTTGGAGACTTGGTCAAGCAGTCTGCTTCGCTCGAACTGATCGATCATCTCAGCAGACAATCGAGAAGGAAGTGAAGTGAACTCATTCCACGTCATTTCAAAGAGTTCCAGCGCAATGTTATTTCCGTAGTTGAAAATTGGATCATCCTGTATGCCATGAGAAACCACCGCAAAAGGAGCGACTGCCAATCGTCTAACGATATCGACGGGATCTGTTCCTGGAGTAATCAGTTCGCGACCTGTCGAACGCAGGTAATTTGCACACAGAATTTCTATATGTTCTACCAGATTTGCAGCCTCATTCATGATGCAGGACAAAAAACTCAATTGGGAAACAAGCTGTATTGAACAGGCCGTTTTCTTTCGGCCATCAGTGATTCAATCGCTTTCCGCGCCGACTCGGTAATGCCGTGTCTGTTGCCATGTTCCAGAAGTCTGACAATAGCGTTTTCAAATGGGTAATTCGCATCCCGCCATTCGGTCACAAGTTGATTGGAACTGATTTTTGACACGCGCAGAAAGCTGGACTGAACGTGAACTAGTTGAGCATATTTTGAGGTTTTCTTTGCAACAATGGCGATATGATGTTGCCTGTCAATTAGAACCCGACCGCACGGAACGTGCATTTCAGATGTGGCAAAATCAATAGTTTGATTATCTAGGGGATCTTTCATTAAGACTATCAGTAAATGCCTGTCAAGTATGAATTAAGTTTTTATCGGCAATTCTATCGATTTCTTGAAGGAGCCAAACTACGGTGGTATTGATGATTGTAATGATTGTTACGTTCATGAGCATAAGCCATAAACAGTCAAATCCAAAGCTTTCGCAAAATAACAGCTTCGTATAATGTATATTATGTAAAGTACGAAACACCGAAGATTTTCCGCCTAGGTCAGCACTACTCGTATTTACCCCATGCAGCCAGATTGCGGAGCTTGTCTATTACCAGCCGCTCTTCATCTTGCACCTTGTGGCTTTCAATCCAAATCGCTTGTGCGATACGCGGGTCTTTTTCTTGATTGAACACTTCTAAGCGCTTGGGTTTGACTTTAGCTTCCAAGACGAAAAACTCACTGGACTTAGTCTCTGTGCTGTCTTCACGTATCACATCACGAAACTCTCGCGGCTTGGGTTCAGGTGCTTTCTGCGTTATTTGAGAAATTGACGGCAAGCCAATTTCCTCAGGGCGGTGGCCGAAATCGCCGCGATACCCCATGAAGCAAAGCGCAAATATCAGCAGAAAAATAGCAGTTTTCATGAGCACTCTAGCCTGTATTTCGCAAGAAAAATATCAGTCTTGACGGAAGTTTTCAAGCTGTCAATTTTGACATGAGGTAGACATTATTCTAACGATCATAAATATCAAAGCATTCATCTGTCAGGCGAGACTTAAATGTAAAATTGGACTATACTGTCTAATCTAAATATTTACAAGGAAACCCATTGAACCATAAGGCTGACCCAGCAACTCTCGACAGCCGCCAGCGCCTGATCCGCGCTGCTGCAGAAGCCTTCATGGAAGAAGGCTACCGTGCCAGTATTGACCGCATTGCCGCTCGCGCCGGTGTGGCGCGACAAACCGTCTACAACCACTTCCCCAGCAAGGACGATTTGTTCAGTGAAGTGGCCCACGTTGCTGCTGGAGACATCCTAGTTTCCCTGGACGGTGATGGGGGAGATATTCGCGAGCGTCTTCTCCGCTTCGGTGCGCTCTTGCGCCAGCGGGTGATCGGCGACGAAGGCTTGTCCATGTTCCGCACCCTGAGTGCCGAAGTGCCACGCTTCCCCGCTTTGGGGCGGGCATTTTTCGACAAGGGGCCAGGGCAAATTGTGCTCTGGCTTGCCGAATTTCTTGGACGCGCCATGAACGACGGAATGCTACGCCGGGACGACTCCCTGTTCGCCGCCGAGATGCTACTTTCCATGCTGGAGAGCTTTGACCGCACCCGTCGACTGTTCGGCGCACCCTTGCTTCCCCCGCCTGAAGAACAAGAGCGGGTTGCCCGGATCGTCGATTGTTTTCTCCGGGCTTACGCACCAGAATCTGAAAAATAAAAGGACTGTACTATGAACACCGCCAAGCTTGCGTGCCCTGCCCTCCTGCTCATCGCCCTCCTGGCCGGTTGCGGCCCGAGCGGCGACAAGCCGCCTGCCGGAGGCCCTGCTCCAGGCGCTGCCATGCCGCCACCTGAAGTGGATGTCATCACCGTCACAACCGGAGCCGTGACGCTCACTCAGGATTTACCGGGGCGATTGCAGGCCTATCGTACCGCCCAGGTGCGCGCACGGGTGGAAGGGATCGTGGAGGCTCGGCTGTTTGCGGAAGGCAGCGATGTCAGGGCCGGCGCCACGCTCTTCAAAATCGACGCGCGCCCCTATGCTGCTGCGGTGGCAGCGGCCAAGGCCGATGTGGAAGCTGCGCGTCTGGTCGTCGAGCGCTATCAACCTCTGCTGGAGATCAAGGCAGTCAGCCAGCAGGAATTCGATGCCGCGCTAGCCCGTCACAAACAGGCGCAAGCGGCATTGGTACGCACCGAACTGGATCTGGAGAACACCCACGTCCCGGCGCCAATTTTTGGACGCATCGGTCGCACGCTGGTGACCGAGGGCGCACTGGTCGGCAGGGGCGAGGCGACCCAACTCGCCACCATCGAGCAGATCGACCCGATCTACGCCAACTTTACCCAGCCCGGTGCCGACCTGCTGCGCCTGCAGGCCGCCGTGAAATCCGGCAAGCTGAAACGCGCCGAATCGGCCAAGGTGGAATTGCTGCTCGAAGACGGCAGCGCCTACGCGCTACCGGGCAAGATCCTCTTTTCCGATCTGGCGGTAGACCCGACTACTGGCGCGGTGTCGCTGCGTGCCGAATTCCCCAATCCGAAACGGGAGTTGCTGCCCGGCATGTTCGTGCGCATCCGCTTTCCCGAAGCCGAGGCCGACAACGCCATCCGTGTACCCCAGCGAGCGGTGCAGGGCGGCCCGCAAGGCCAGTTCGTGATGGTGGTCGCAGCCGATGGTAAAGCCACCCCCCAACCGGTGAAGACCGGCGGCATGGCCGGGATGAATTTCATCATTGCCGAAGGGCTGAAGGGCGGCGAGCAGGTTATAGTCAACGGCTTGCAAAAAGCCCGCCCCGGCACGCCCGTCAAGCCCGTGCCATGGAACCCGCAGGAAGCGTCGCCGGCACCGGCGAAAAACTCCGCCGCCAATAAATAGAGAGGGCTGACCCGTGTTCGCTAAATTCTTCATCGATCGACCGGTTTTCGCCTGGGTGATCGCGATCATCATCCTGCTCGGCGGCGTGCTGGCGTTGCGCAGCTTGCCCGTTTCTCAGTATCCGTCCGTGGCCTCGCCGGCGCTGGATATTACCGTCAATTACCCAGGCGCAGCGGCTCAGGTGGTGGAGGAAACCGCGATAGCCCTGATCGAGCAGGAAATGAACGGGATCGAAAACCTGCTTTATATGGATTCCGCCTCGCAGGTGAGCACCGGAACGGTGACGCTCACCTTCAAGCCCGGCACCAACCTGGACTACGCCTCGGTCGAGGCGCAGAACCGCATCAAACGGGTCGAGGCGCGCTTGCCGGAGGACGTGCGCCGGCTCGGGGTAACGGTAAACAAGACGGCGCGCAATTACGTGATGATCGTCGCGCTGCTCTCGCCCGACAAAAGCCTCAACAATGTCGATCTGGGCAGCTATGCCGCCGCCAATGTGCTGGAACCGATCCGCCGGGTGCCGGGTGTAGGCGAAGCGCTGCTGTTCGGCACCGAATATTCGATGCGGCTGTGGCTGAAGCCGGAAAAATTACAAGGCTATAACCTCTCGCCCGCCGATGTGGCGCGCGCGGTACGTGCCCAGAACGCCCAACTCGCCGCCGGCGAACTGGGACAATTGCCGGCAACCACCGGCCAGGAGCTAAACGCGGTCATTATCACCAATAGCCGCCTGTCCTCCCCGGAAGAGTTCGGCAACATCATCGTGCGCACTAATCCCGACGGCTCCACGTTGCGGGTCAAGGACGTGGCGCGGGTGGAACTGGGCGCCCAGGACTATTCGGTCGCCGCCCGCATCGACGGCCAGCCTACCGCCGCGATTGCGGTCAGGCTCTCCCCCGGCGCCAACGCCCTCGACACGGTCAAGGCGGTCAACGCCAAGATGACCGAACTGGCAAAGTTCTTCCCCAAGGGCATCACCTGGCTGGTGCCCTACGACACCTCGCAATTCGTCGACATCTCCATCAAGGAAGTGCTCAAGACCCTGGCGGAAGCGATGTTGCTGGTGTTCCTGGTGATGTATTTGTTCCTGGAAAACCTGCGCGCCACGCTGATTCCCACCATCGTCGTTCCGGTGGCGCTGGTCGGCGGTGCACTGGGCTTGTACGTGTTCGGCTATTCGATCAACGTGCTTACCCTATTCGCGATGGTACTGGCGATCGGCATCGTGGTGGACGATGCCATCGTGGTGGTGGAAAACGTCGAGCGGATCATGACCACCGAGGGTTTGTCGCCGCGCGATGCCACCCGTAAGGCCATGGACCAGATCGTCGGTGCGATCATCGCGATCACCCTGGTGCTCTCCGCAGTGTTCGTGCCGATGGCCTTCTTCGGCGGCTCCACCGGGGCGATCTACCGCCAGTTTGCCGTGACGCTGGTGCTGACCATGATGTTCTCGGCGTTGATGGCGCTGACCCTCACGCCGGCCCTGTGCGCGACTTTGCTGAAACACGAGCCGATGCCCTCCAGAGGCTTCTTTGGCTGGTTCAACCGCTTCTTCGCCCGTACCACGCTAGGCTATACCTCATGGGTTAGCCGTGCCGTGCGCAAGGCTGGTCGCTATCTGGTGCTGTATGCGGTGATTATTGGCGCTACCGGCTGGCTGTTCAGCCATCTGCCCGGCAGTTTCCTGCCGGAAGAGGATCAGGGATATTTCCTTAATCTGATCCAGTTGCCGCCCGGCGCGACCAAGGAACGCACGCTGGAAGTGCTCGCCCAGATCGAGCAGCATTATCTCAAGCAGCCAGAGGTGGAGCACGTCATCGGCGTCGCCGGCTTCTCATTCTTCGGGCGCGGCCAGAATGCGGCTATCGCTTTCGTTCGCCTCAAGGGCTGGGATGAACGCAAGGGGCCGGAAAGTTCCGCCCAAGGGCTGGTGCGCAAGGCCAACATGACTTTCTTCCGCATCAAGCAAGCCATGGCCTTCGCCATCAACCCGCCGCCGATCCCCGAGCTGGCCGCGGCCGGGGGCTTCGACTTCCGCCTGCAGGATAGGGGTGGGCTGGGCCGGGATAAACTGCTGGAAGCGCGCAATATGGCGCTCGGCATGGCCTCTCAAGACCCGCGCTTGATTGGGGTGCGCCCGGAAGGACAGGAAGCCGCGCCGCAACTATTCCTCGACATCGACCGCATCAAGACCGAAACCCTTGGCGTATCCATGTCCGATCTCAACGACACCCTGCAATCCGCGCTAGGCGTGGCCTACATCAACGACTTCGTGCGCCAGGGCCGCATCCTGCGCGTGCAGATGCAGGCCGAGGCGGACACCCGCAAGAGCGTCGAGGACATCCTGCGCCTGCCGGTGCGCAACAGCAAGGGCAACATGGTGGCGCTCTCCGAGCTTGCTACGCCGCGCTGGATCGTCGGGTCGCCCAAGCTCGACCGCTACAACGGCCTGCCCTCGATGAAAATCGCCGGTAGCCCCGCGCACGGACGCAGTACCGGCGAAGCGCTGGTGGCGATGGAAGAAATCGCGCAGAAGCTGCCGCCCGGTTTCGGCTTCGAGTGGTCGGCCACCTCTTACGAGGAGCGTCTCTCGGGAACCCAGGCGCCGCTGCTGTTCGGCATCTCGCTGATCGTGGTGTTCCTGTGCCTGGCCGCGCTGTACGAGAGTTGGTC
>Ga0163199_1002841_pt1 | contig 10551 bp, 11 predicted proteins | sample PL_2010_150m_FD_113537 | JGI IMG/M metagenome (GOLD analysis project Ga0163199, IMG submission 113537) | Freshwater microbial communities from Powell Lake, British Columbia, Canada to study Microbial Dark Matter (Phase II) - PL_2010_150m | ecosystem: Environmental > Aquatic > Freshwater > Lake ...
CTCCACGGCACTGTCAAACGCGGCATAGCCGCTGCTCTTCCGCAATTTCACATTGAGAATGTCGCCGCCCGGCAGCAAAGTGACATCGAGTTCCGCCACCGAATCATCTGGTATATTGGGCGGCAAGACAATACGGCTCCTGATTTTGGCCATGATTTTTGCCTTGTATTCGGCGATCACGTCCAGCGCCCGGGATTGCGCCGCCTGCTGTGCCCGCTGTTTTTCAAGCGCTTCCTGATCTCGCACCAACTGTTCCAGATCATCAGCTACCTTGGGCCTTTGCTCTTCCGGTACCGGCTGCTTTTTCTCCACCGGCTTGGGAGGCTCAACCTTTTCCTTGAGCGCGATATCCGGCTTTGTGGGTGGTGGCGTCTCCGGCTTCGGCGGCAGGGGCTTTACCTCAGGGGGCGATGGCGCCGGCTTGGGTGGCAAGGGCCTTGCTCTGGCAGGCGGCGGGGCCGGCTCGGGCAAACTGCTCCACAAGTCCACTACCATGCCTTCAGGCGGATAGCTTTTCCAATTAAGACCGAAAATCATAAAAACAAGAAAAGCCACATGCACCAGCAGCGCCAGTACTCCCGCCGGCAGTAATCCCGGTTCAGGGTGCGCAGAATCTCGCAATGCCAGCGCACTCATTTCGATCTGGCTAGCAGCCCGACTTTTTTCACTTGCTGCTGTTGCAGAATATCCATCACGTTCATCACTTCTTCGTAACGTACGCTTTTATCGGCAGCGATCACCACCGGTTGCTCAGCGTTTTGCGCCTGCTTCTGCTTGATTACCTCGACCAGTTGGGTGCGGCTGATGGTCTGCTCGCTGCCCGCCTTGTCGCGATCGTGCAGCGTCGGACTGCCGTCGGCCTTGATGATCACTTCCAGTGGCGCCACTGGCGGTGTCAGGGATTTGCCGATCTGCGGCAATTCGACTTGACCGGGACTGATGAGCGGTGCCGTAATCATGAAAATCACCAGCAATACCAGCATTACGTCGATGTACGGTACGACGTTGATCTCGTTCATCTGCCGGCGCCTAGTGCGGCGTTCACTCATGGCACCCGCCCCATAAAGTCACCTTCATCAGGCTGCTTGCCGCTGCAATACATTGGACAATTCTTCCATAAAACTCTCAAAACGAGTTGCCAGCCGGTCGACATCGTGCGCGTAGCGGTTGTAAGCAATGACCGCAGGAATTGCAGCAAACAGTCCCATCGCGGTCGCGATCAGCGCCTCGGCAATACCAGGTGCAACATGGGCAATGGTGGCCTGAGTGACATTGGACAGCCCGCGGAAGGAATTCATGATTCCCCAAACCGTACCGAACAGACCGACGTAAGGACTCACTGACCCTACTGTTGCCAGAAAAGACAGGTGTGCTTCAAGGCCGTCCATTTCCCGCTGGTAAGTGGCGCGCATTGCGCGGCGCGTGCCGTCCATCACCGTACTGATATCCATTCCCGGTTGACGCTTGTTCTTGACGAACTCACGGAAACCCGCCTCAAAAATCCGTTCCATGCTGCCTGTCGGATGGCGCGCGTCGCTGGCGCTTTGGTAGAGCTTGTTCAGATCCGGACCTTTCCAGAACACATCCTCAAATTCATCACTCTGCTTCATTGCCAGCCGGATGGTGAACATCTTGCGGAAAATGAACCACCACGACATAAATGAAGTCAATAACAGCAACAGCATCACCAGCTGTACCGGCAAACTGGCACTGCCGATGAGGTGGAAAAGAGACATGTCTTGTGTAACCGATGCGTTCATAAGAGTTTTCCAAGTTTGTGACGCAGTGGCGCTGGCACGCTCACTGGCTTGAGAGTATCGACACCTACACACACCGCATTAACGCCAGCGCTAGCCAGTACGGTCTGACCACGCAACACTTGCTGGCAGAGTGTCAGGCGGCTTCTGCCTACTGCCGTTACTTGCACGCTCACATGCAATAAATCGTCCAGCAGTGCTGGCTTGAAATATTCAATGTTGAGCGAACGTATCATGAAAATTGCCTTGTGTACCTGCACCAACGAGTGAATATCAAATCCCAGTTCCCGCAGCCATTCATAACGGGCGCGCTCCATGAAATCGAGATAAGTCGAATGATAAACCACTCCGCCTGCATCTGTATCCTGATAATACACGCGTAGCGGAAGGGAAAAAGCGGCAGCCGGAACCAAGTGTCCGGCGCTAATTTGAGTATCAAGTTCCGCGCTCATCGATTGCTACAGCCTTCATTCCCCATCCCACAACTCTCCGCTCAACCCGTTCTTCGGTAATGCCATGCTGAAATGCTGGTAAGCAATGACCGTGGCCATGCGCCCGCGCGGGGTGCGCTTCATGTAACCCTGCTGGATCAGGTAGGGCTCCAGCACATCCTCGATGGTACCGCGCTCTTCGCTGATGGCGGCGGCGAGATTATCTACTCCCACCGGACCGCCGCCGAATTTTTCCATCACCGCTAGCAGCAGCTTTCTGTCCATTACATCCAGTCCGGCAATGTCCACATCCAGCATGATCAGGGCCGCATCCGCCACCGGTCGGGTGATGCGGCCTTCGGCTTTGACTTCGGCAAAATCACGCACTCGCCGCAGCAGGCGGTTAACGATACGCGGGGTGCCGCGCGAACGGCGCGCGATTTCTATCGCACCGTCGGGAGAAATTTCCACGTTGAGCAATCCGGCTGAGCGCGTGACGATACGGGTCAGCTCTTCTACCGAATAAAACTCCAGCCGCGAAATGATGCCGAAGCGGTCGCGCAGCGGGTTGGTCAGCATGCCGGCGCGGGTGGTGGCGCCCACCAGCGTGAACGGCGGCAAGTCGAGTTTGACCGAGCGCGCGGCAGGGCCTTCGCCGATCATGATGTCGAGCTGATAGTCCTCCAGCGCCGGGTAGAGAATTTCTTCCACTACCGGCGAGAGCCGGTGGATTTCATCGATGAACAGCACATCATTGGGTTCGAGATTGGTCAGCAGCGCTGCCAGATCACCGGGGCGCTCCAGTACCGGGCCGGAGGTGTGGCGCAAACTCACGCCCATCTCCCTGGCAATAATGTGGGCAAGTGTGGTTTTACCTAATCCGGGTGGGCCAAACAACAGGACGTGATCGAGCGCTTCCTTGCGCCGCCGTGCCGCTTCGATGAAGATCTGCAATTGTCCACGAACTTTTTCCTGGCCAACATATTCGTCCAGAAACTTGGGGCGCAGCGCCCGCTCCAGATCTTCTTCCTGGATGGACGCCGGCGCGGCGGCGATCAATCGGTCAGTCTCAATCATTCATATGGCGTAGATGATGCGCCCGCTTGACAGGCAAACAGGTTTTCATAAAGGCGCGGGTAAGCTATCTGCACTACTTTTCTTTTGACAAAAATTTCAACGCCTGCCGGATGCCGTCGGACACGGCAGCACCGGCAGGCAACTGCTTGACCGCCCAGCCAGCTTCGCGGTCATTATAACCCAGCGACAACAACGCATTGAGTATGTCGCTATCGCTTCTCGAAGAAAGTGCGACACCCGTTGCGCCAGTGGTGCCGGCCAAACCGAGGTCGAGTTTGTCACGCAACTCCAGCAGCAGACGTTCGGCAGTTTTCTTGCCAATGCCGGGGGTTTTGATGAGCCGGCCACTGTCCTGGGTCGCCACTGCCTGCTGCAGGTCAGCCACACTCAGGCCCGACAGCACAGCCAATGCAGTTCTTGCACCCACTCCGGAAATTTTCACGAGTTGGCGGAAAGCCTGCCGCTCGGCTTCGGTGCCAAAACCAAACAGCAGATGTATATCTTCGCGCACCACCAGATGGGTATGAAGTGTGATTTGCGCGCCGATGACGGGTAGCTGATAAAACGTACTCATGGGCACGTCGATTTCATAACCGACACCCTGCACATCTATCAGCACCAGCGGTGGATGCTTTTCCAGCAACAGTCCCGTTATCCTGCCGATCATACCAACCGCCCCCGTTTCATGCGATAGCCCGCGGTCGAAATCCCGCCCAGCCCTTGCCCGCCATGCGCATGGCAAATGGCGCAGGCAAGCGCATCCGCTGCGTCCGCACTGGGGCTGCCGGCAAGTTTCAGCAGACGCTTCACCATTTCCTGCACCTGTTCTTTTTTTGCGTGCCCGTTGCCGACCACTGCCTGCTTGACTTGCAATGCGGTGTATTCGGCGACGACAAGATTGTTCAGCACTGCTGCGCAAATCGCAGCACCGCGCGCCTGGCCGAGCATCAGCGTGGACTTGGGATTGACGTTGACGAACACTTGCTCGACTGCGACTTGATCGGGACGATGTTGGACGATGACTTCATTGAGATGATCCATGATGGATTTCAGGCGTAGCGGCAGTTCGCCATCCGGTGTCTTGATACAGCCGCTGCTGATGTAAGCCAGATTGCTGCCGGTTTTATCGATGATCCCGAAACCGGTGATGCGCAAGCCGGGGTCTATGCCAAGGATACGGATTTTGTCACCTGCCGGAGATAACTAACCATCAATCACTGCCGTCGTATAAACCTCTTGTACGTCGTCGATATTCTCCAGTGTATCCAGCAGCTTTTGCATTTTCGCCGCATCATCGCCAGTCAATACAATCTCATTTTCAGGTTTCATCGTCACTTCGGCGTGCTCTGCCTTGAAACCGGCTTGCTCCAGCATTGCCTTGACGGTGGCAAACTCATACGGTGCGGTGATCACTTCGATGCTGCCGTCGTCGTTGCTGAGCACGTCCTCGGCACCCGCCTCCAGCGCCGCCTCCATCAGCTTGTCCTCGTTGGTGCCGGGAGCAAAAAGCATCTGGCCGCAATGTTTGAACAGGAACGCAACCGAGCCGTCGGTGCCGAGGTTGCCACCGTACTTGGTAAAAGCGTGGCGCACATCGGCTACGGTACGCACGCGATTGTCGGTCATGCAGTCGACCAGTACGGCCGCACCGGCAATACCGTAGCCCTCATAGCGCACTTCCTCATAATTTACGCCGTCCAGTTCGCCGCTGCCGCGCTTGACTGCCCGCTCGACGTTATCCTTGGGCATGTTATGCTCGTAAGCCTTGTCGATGGCCAGACGCAAGCGCGGATTGCTGGCGGGATCACCGCCGCCAAGCCGCGCAGCCACAGTAATCTCCTTGATGAGCCGGGTGAAAATCTTGCCGCGCTTGGCGTCCGTCGCGGCTTTCTTGTGCTTGATATTAGCCCACTTGCTGTGACCAGCCATGATGCCCGCGCCCCGTGTTGAAGTAACGCAATGTTACCACCCCGCATCCTGCGGATAAAGCGGGATAAAATATTGTGAGCGCAACCAGTGATGGCGGCTTTATGCACAGTTGGTGATCTTGGATATGCGTGAACGGCCACTGGCACTGAGCACGATTTTGCGCCCGTGGCCGGATGCTGCGGGTGCAGGAGGGCAAAGTGTGAAAGTGCCCGCCTGAAAAGCACCGCTGGCCAGTTTGGTCATGCCCTGCGGATCATACGAAACATAACTGCTGATGCTGGTGTTTCCGTTCAGAGCATAGCCGTTTGGCAAAGCGGGCATTTTGCGTACTATCAATTCGCTGGCAGCCCGGCTCGCATCATTGTTCAGGTCAACGAATACTATCCAACCTTGCTCCCAGCCACCCGTACCCGCGCAGGTTTGTCCGTCATCCGCGCTCTTGCACAATACCACTCGCTGGTTACGCTTGATGGCTTCCGAGCGGGCAAGAACCAGGGTGGCGAACATATCATTGGCATAGGCAGTCAGGCGGCTGCTGGCCATCACCTGGTTGAAGGCGGGTACACTGACAGCCAGCAAAATGGCCGACACGGACAGTGTCACCATTAATTCAGTCAAGGCAAAACCACAACCGGACAAAACACACCTGTCACGATGCATGGTCATGGTTTTGCTTGCAGCCTCTGTCGTGCGCGGTTTCTCTGCAATATAAAGACGGGATGTCGGTATCACGACATCCCGTCAGCGGCCGGAACAGGCCGCTATTTCTCCTCTTGTGAGGATTAGTTTTTTATAGGCCAGGAACCGGAAGGGTGCAACTCAATGAAGGTACGAGGGCTCGGTGCAATCGCAGGTAACGCGGCCGGCTCAGATCAGATAAAAGAAATGATTATGGGCAACTGGCGATCTTGGATTCTCGCGGCCGTCCGCTGGCGCTGACCACGATCTCGCGCCCCTGGCCCGATGCTGCGGGTGCGGGGGGACAAAGCGTAACAGTCCCTGCCTGGGTTACCCCACCTTGCGTATCATAAGAAACAGAACCGATGAAACCGTTGACACCGTCAAAAGCGTAGCCGCTTTGCAAAGTGGCTACCTTGTACACTGCCTGCTCACCAGCGTCCCGGTTCGCGTTATTGTTCGGATCGGCAAATACAATCCAACCCTGATTCCAGCTCCCCGCAGCGGCACAGCTTTCTCCATCCGCGCTCTTGCACAGCACCACCCGGCTGTTGCGTTTGATGGCTTCCGACCTTGCCAGAGTCAAGGTGGAGAGCATATCGCTGGAATAAGCGGACAGGCGGTTGCTAACCACAAACTGGTTGAAAGCGGGCACACCGATGGCCAGCAAAATTGCCAGCACGGACAGGGTTACCAGCACCTCGATCAGTGTCATGCCCCGGTTCGGCAGAATACGCCTGTCATGATGCGCGGCCATGGTTTTATTCGCCATCACTGCTTCAGCATCCAGTAAACACGGGATTTGGCGCTGGCAGCTGTTGCCGCCACAATCGGTGCGGACCCTTCCAGTGGAGATGTCGGATTGGCGCCAATGACGAAAGGTACCGTCATGGTTGATCCCGGAGAGCTGGGGTTATTCACGGTTACCATGCCCGCTACCGGCGAAGGTGGCAAGCCGCCGCCGGTGATCATGATGTAGCGTGGCGCACCGACGGCTGCACTGCCATCAAGAAACTTGACGTTGTAAACGCGCGCTGTGCCCAGATTGGGGCCACAGATGTTTGGATTCGCTGCGGTCGGGGTATGCGTACTGAAAGTGAGCACCCCCAGTGCAACCACTGCGGATGTCACTACCTGCTCCTTGTCATGTATCCCGGTACCAAACGCCAAATACCAGCCTTTTTTGGCATCCAGTTGCGCCTGGATGGAAGAAGTGGTGCCATCCGGATCGATTGCCAGCAGCGAGTCCATGCACGCCAGGGATTGTACGCAGGTGGCCATCTCAGACGGCCACCAGTTTACATCGGCAGGCCGGTCCTTGATCATGAAAAATGCGTTGTCCACGCCTGTAGTAACCGTGTTACTGAGCAGCGGGTGCTCGCGGTCACCCGAACCAACCAGCACCGCATTGTAATCAGGCGTTACCACCACCTCCGGAGCAAACAGGAATTTACGATTGGCGCCCCCCCCAGGGCAAGTGGGGCTGGCGCATCCCAGCGCAGCGATCTTGGTGATGGTCCAGCTTGCCGGCACAGCTGAGCCTATCGTGATGCGATAAATGTTGCCACCTGTGTCCGCTACGTAGGCGTATTGCGCGAAGCCGGAGTTGTCGCGCACGATGGTAACGTCTGCTGCCACACTGCGGTCGGTATTCAGAGTGGTCAGCAAGGTGCCGTCATTCGCATCCAGCACGTACACCCCGTTGCCCTTGGGGGCGGTGCAGGTATTGGGTTCGGCGTCTTCGCAGGTATCGTAACCACCGCCCATGATCAGCAGCGGCGCATTACCTGCAGCATATCCTGCCGCTTTCATCACCTTGGGGGCTGACCAGGTTTGTCCGATGCCGGCAAAGTCTATTGAACTGCAGCCGGTATCATTGGTCAGGTTGGGACAGCCTTTGCGCCATTTCAGGCTGGGGCTGGCCGGGGTGCTTACATCGAATGCATACAGCATGCGCCCGCCGCGCCGCTGCGTGGCGTAGATCCACACGGTGCTGATGGTGCTATCCTGATACGCGACCACCGACCCATCAAAAAAATAGGGCTTGGGCTGCGATGCCGGGGTGGTCGCAGGCAGTCCGGGGTAGCTCACCAGCGGGCTGTTGTCATAAATCCGCTTCAACTTGCTGTAGTGTTCCGGCGCAACGAACGACCACAATTCGCTGCCGGCCGGGTAGCTGCCGATGCTGGCAGTCTGGTTGCCGTTGATCGCATGCAGCATGCCGTCGTTGGCGCCATAAAATACCGCCACACCAGTGGAGCCGCCATAATCTACCGCCACCGGACGCGAATGCACCACATCGCCGTGCGCCGAAGGCCGCATTTCCGTGGTACTGGCATTGCCATTCTCGTTTTTGATATCTATCCCGCGTACCCAATTGATAATGTCAGTACGCTCCGTGCTGTTTGCCGCAGCGAGCAAAACCTGGGTGATCGCGCCATTGGCGTTATTGAAATCGGTCAGGCTCGCGCAGTTAGCGGAATCGCAAGTTTTTACCGTGCGATCCACCGGCACCAGCGCCCGCAGCTTGTACGCCGCCGCGCCTTTTTCCACGATATCGCCATCCGGGTAATTGGATACATCCGAGTTGGTGATGGCTGTGCATGAACCTTGCGGGCTGAATGCCCAGTAGTCATCCACCACAGTAGGCGTCCAGAAACTGCGTGCGCACTGGGTAAGAAAGCCGGTGTTGTTGTTGATCGCAAGATTGCCATCCGCATCCACCAGATTCAGCACTATCCTGCCACCCGACAGGCTGGCCTTAAACTGATACTGTTTCAGGTTGCCGTTCCAGCGCGGCGCGGCATTGGCGTCAGGGCGGAAAATGCCGATGAACACCTGATTGAGGTAAGTCCCTTGCGTGTTGACGCTCACCGGCAAGCTGGCAGAAACGAATGCACTGTTGACCACCTGGACTTCACCAAAAATCTGGTTGAGAGCGTCGCTGATCTGCGACCCGCCGTTAACTGTGGAATCAACCTTGAAATATTTTCCCTTACCCGCGCTCGCCATGCTTTTGAGCAGTGCAGTGAAACCCGGCCCTTGGCCTTCGCTAGCAGGATTAACATCGACCGTATACGTTACCACCTTGACCGGAGCCGTGGTCGCCATGAAACGCGCCCATTCATCGGCGGCATTGCCCTGGGAACCGCTGGGCGACAGGCTGACTTGCGTTGTGCTGCCGCCCGCGGCTGTCAGTTTGGTATTGGCAGTGGAGGTGTCGGAACTGTTGTCCATCACCGCGCCGTTGCTGATGTAGATGATGAAATTCTTCTGACAGCCCGAGTCCACCGGATTCTGATAAGTTGCGCTCGTAGCAGAAGCGAAAGCGTTGCCGGTCAAGGCGTAAACAGCATTGGATGAAGGGTAGTTCGCCACCGAGTTGCCGGCGTAATCCCGTTTGGCCTTGTTGTGACCCGCATAGGCATTGGCTCCGGAAAAGTAGTAATAGGCTTCCGCCATTGTCAGCCCCAGCTTGCCACCATTCGACTTATCATTGTTTACATGCAGGCTGTTGACCAGGCTCTGATACAGCGGCTTGTTGCTGGCATTCATCAGACGCAGCGCGGCGCGTACATAAGCGCCATCCGGGTTGCTGTTACCGGCACCGGTCTCGCTGAACATCATCAGACCGACCTTGAACCGGTCTTGCGCCAACCCGCTCAATACCGATACCAATGCGGCCTTTTCGTTAGTGAATGCGGTACTCCAGTTGGCCGTGTTGTCCATGATGATCAGCACATTGGGCGCATCCGCCGCAGTCGGCGGTGCCGCCCCGACAAACAGGTCGACGTCTTCCGCCAGCACGGCAGTGCTGACACTGATCAGAACGGCGGCCAGCAAGCTCTTTTTCCACGGGAATGACATTTTTATCTCCTGTGCCTTACGGGTTTGGACATGTAGACGCGTTGTACTGGCTTTGCGTAAGGCGCTGGTTGACGCCCTGCTTGACCACCGCCGCAGCACCTGTTGCCTGGCTGGTAACGGTGGCGGTGATCTCCCACAAGGTCAGATAATTACTCATGTTGGAAATATTTGAATTCACTCCGCTGAGGGCCGCGGTATCGACCGGGGCAGGCGGAGCCTGGATGCAGACAGGCGCCGCCACATTGACCACATAATCGATCGTGTTGTCCTGGTCGATATCGACATCGATGGTATCTGCAGCATTGATGGTGCTGAAGGAACCGCTGATGGTCTGCTCAATCGCCATGTTGGCCGCCGCAATGGCTTCGTTGCGGAACTGCATGTTGCCCACCGCCTTGAGATTGCCGCCGCTGAGCGTGAAAGCCGAAATAACCAGCAGGGTGACCATGACCAGCATGATCAGCCCGACTATCAGGGTAGCTCCACGCTGGCTGGCGGCAAAATGCGGGTGTCTCATGGCGCCACCCCCGCTTTATCCCTGCGGCTGGAGGGATTGACCAGGCGCACATAGCTGGAATAGGCGTGGCGCTTGAAGCTATCGTTAAAAGGCCCCAGCACGGTTGGACCAAGCGCATAGGTCTTGCTGTCGGTATAGCCCGATGACGCCTCCAGGTTGCGTGCCAGCACATGAACCTGAACCGCCATGACGTTGGCCCAGTCGGTGGCGGTGCAGGCCACACAATTTTCAAACACGTCCGCGCTGCCGTCGTTGTCGGTATCCCGGCCATACTCCAGCTTGAGGCTCTGCACCC
>Ga0163199_1002842_pt1 | contig 10550 bp, 5 predicted proteins | sample PL_2010_150m_FD_113537 | JGI IMG/M metagenome (GOLD analysis project Ga0163199, IMG submission 113537) | Freshwater microbial communities from Powell Lake, British Columbia, Canada to study Microbial Dark Matter (Phase II) - PL_2010_150m | ecosystem: Environmental > Aquatic > Freshwater > Lake ...
GACCAAACCTCTCCGCCAGTCAATGTCCCACCATCAAAGCCCCATCCCCACCCCAGCCCTCCCCTTGTGACCGAAGGGAATCCCCGTGGGAAAGGGGAGGGGGAGTTGGGTCTGCCACGCGCAGCGAAGCGCAACGCGCCCACAGTGCCTGACCACATCCCGCGGCCACCCGGCGACAAGCCCATCGCCTCGCCCGCGGTACGCCAACGGGCGTGGGATCTCGGCGTCGAATTGCGTTATGTCTCCGGCAGCGGCACGGCGGGACGAATCACCCACGAGGATCTCGATGCCTACGTCGCCCGCGCCGATGGGCCGGTCGGACTTTGCGCCGACGGGACCCGTTACGCGGAGAGGCATGGCGAAGAAAACCTGCCGGTGATCGGCCTGCGGCGCCGGATCGCCCAGAAAATGCAGGAGTCCAAGCGCCGCATCCCGCACTTCACTTACGTTGAGGAGGTCGACGTCACCGAGCTGGATGCATTGCGCAGCCGTTTGAATGAGACCCGCGGCGCTCAGCGCGGACGACTGTCGATCCTGCCGTTCCTGATGCGTGCAATGGTGCTGGCGCTGCGGGATTTTCCCCAGATCAACGCGCGCTACGACGATGAAGCCGCCATGCTCACCCGCTACGCGGCAGTGCATATCGGCATTGCCACCCAGACCGAAGGCGGCCTGATGGTCCCCGTGGTGCGCCATGCGGAAGCGCGCGACCTGTGGTCGAGCGCCGCGGAAATAGCCCGCCTTGCCGAAGCGGCACGCTCCGGCAAGGCTGCGCGCGCTGAACTGTCCGGCTCGACCATCACCATCTCGAGTCTGGGTGCCCTCGGCGGCGTGGTGTCGACGCCCGTGATCAACCATCCGGAAGTGGCGATTGTCGGCGTCAACCGCATGGTGTTGCGCCCGATGATTCGAGAAGGCACGGTGGTGGCGCGACAGATGATGAATCTGTCGTCGTCCTTCGACCATCGCGTGGTCGATGGCCAGCTTGCCGCCGAGTTCGTGCAGGCGCTGCGCGGATTGCTCGAATGTCCGGCCACCCTGTTCATAGAATAACGAGATAACCGATGAAGACCCTTTCAACCAGCCTGCTGGTCATCGGCGGCGGCCCCGGCGGTTATGTCGCCGCCATCCGCGCCGCGCAACTGGGCATCAGAACCACCCTCATCGAGAGCGGACCTCTCGGCGGGACCTGTCTCAACGTCGGATGCATTCCATCCAAAGCCCTGATCCACGCCGCGGAGGCATTCGAAAACGTCTGCCGCTACGCCGCGGATTCGCCGCTCGGTATCCGCGTCGATTCGCCCAGCATCGATCTGGCGCAGATGCTGCGCTGGAAGGATGGGATCGTCGCCAGGCTGACCGCAGGTGTGGCAGCCCTGCTGAAGAAGAATGGCGTGCACGTTGTCAAAGGCTGGGCGAACATCGTTGATGGCAAGACGGTCGACCTTCAGCCGGAAAACATCGGCGCCGAACCGCTGCGCCTTAGTTGCGAAAACCTGTTGCTGGCCACCGGATCGCGGGCGGTTGAGTTGCCTGCCCTGCCATTCGGCGGACCGGTGGTCTCCGCCACGCAAGCGCTGTCGCCGCCATCGCTGCCGAAACACCTGGTGGTGGTCGGCGCTGGTTACATCGGGCTGGAATTGGGGATTGCGTATCGCAAGCTCGGCGCCGAAGTCACGGTGATCGAGATGCTGGAACGGATACTGCCTGCCTACGACGACGAACTGGTCAAACCGGTGGCGGCCTCCCTGCGTCGTCTGGGGGTGCGATTGCAGATGGGGTGCAAGGTACTCGGTTTGGGCGCCGGCGGCGACGCCGTGAGGATTTACGATGCGCGAGGGGACGAGTCCAAAGCGTTTGAACTGAGCGCGGATCGCGTCCTGGTGGCGGTCGGACGTCGTCCGCGAACCGAGGGCTACCATCTGGAATCATTGCGGCTCGACATGAACGGCCCGGCGATCAAGATCGACGACCAGTGCCGGACCTCGATGCGCGGCGTCTGGGCCATCGGCGATGTGACCGGAGAACCGATGCTGGCGCACCGCGCGATGGCGCAGGGTGAAATGGTCGCCGAGATCATCTCGGGCAAGCGTCGGCGCTTCATCCCCGCGTCGATACCCGCGGTATGCTTCACCGATCCGGAAATCGTCGTGGTCGGACAAACGCCGGAAGAAGCGGCGCTGGCCGGTCTGGATTGCCTGCACGCGCAATTCCCGTTTGCCGCCAACGGTCGTGCCATGACGCTTGAATCTGCGGAAGGTTTCGTGCGCGTGGTGGCCCGACGCGACAACCACCTTGTCGTCGGCTGGCAGGCGGTGGGACGAGGCGTGTCCGAGCTGTGCGCGGCGTTCTCGCAATCGCTGGAAATGGGCGCCCGCCTCGAGGATGTTGCCATGACCATCCATGCCCATCCTACGCTCGGCGAGGCGGTGCAGGAGACGGCGCTGCGCGCACTGGGGCGCGCCCTGCATGTCTGAAGAACTTTGCCTATCCGTGATCCGTGATTGATTTGTCGTTGCGCACGGCGTGATGTCGCTGCGGTGCTGATTTATCTGTCGCAGTTCGGCCATGAGCCGGCATCCGCAGCGCTACACCAACCATAGCTCGTATGGAGGTACTATCTCTTACCCGGCAGTCAAATGTTGTTCGCAAGTCGTATCGAGACTCATACGATTCGTCAATGAAGACTCTTGTCGAGAGCTTTTCGCCCAAGGTGATCTTTGCGATCGTCATGTGGGTGGCAATCCCGTTTGCCGCCCATGCCGAAGTGATATCAATCGATCCCGTTGATAGAGGACTGTTTGCCAGCGCACAGCCAACCCTGACCCTATACTGGCAGGGCAAGGAATCCAGGGCCGTGCTCATTTTCATTCCAGGCGGCGAAGGACACATCGGATTGAAGGAAGGCCAGACCGATCATCGGTCCCAGTTCCATCAGATGCTGAAGCGCTTGACCAATCCTTCGCTCACCAGCGGAAGATTCGATGTGGTGTTGTTCGATAGTCCCTACGAACTATCGCCACGGCAACCCTACCCTGCTGCGCGGGGCGGCCGCGATCACCTGAGCCGAATTGAGTCAGTTGTTCGTTACTATCAGGAAAAGACAAGGCTGCCCGTGTGGTTGATGGGCCATAGCAATGGAGGCATCAGCCTCACCGAATTCGTGAAGACCCTCCAAGAGGAAAACAGGACCAATCTCATCGCCGGAATGATTGTCAGTGGCGTTCGCTCGGAGACATACTTCAATGCGCCGTTAAGCATGCCTATATTGTTCATGCACCACAGACAGGACGGCTGTCTAAAGTCGGCGCCAGGCGCTTCCTATTCCAATTTCGGAAAGGTCAACGAATTCAACAAGTCGCTGACGGAGTTCGCTTACGTTTCGGAAGGCCGTGCCGAATCCCAGGATGCCTGCCGCAGCGGATATCACATGTATTTCGGCGCAAGCGAAGAGGCGGCTGGAATTATCGATGCCTTTCTCTCGAAGCTATACCAGTGACCCGACTCACTTGCAAGATCTGATAAATCGGTTGCCTTGTCCTTCCAGCGCGAGAAAGCCTTTGATCACCCATCAAGAGCGTCCGTCTAAGAAGGCCTTTCTTCCGGGAACAGCGGCCGGTTCACAATCTGCCCGAAGACACGGTTAGGTCGCCAGTTCCGATTCGATATTCGAGTTCAGCGCGGAAATCGTAGCCTGTAAAGTCTGCCACCAGTTAGCTGCCATTCACGAGTTGGCGCTGTCGGCCAACAGCGGGCATCGAACCTGTGTAAAGATCGATCAAACCAGCGGCAGCAACATTCAGCTGACCGGACCGTCGACGAAGGTTCAGGCGGTCAGAAGGGTCCTTACGGCTGAGTCACGCTAATGCTGTTCACCTTGATCGGGTTCGCGAAGGAATGGAAGGCAATTCCAAAAACATCCCCGTAGCCGGAAGCATATGGCAGGTCGCCGACCTTCGTACCATTGAAGTAGGAAGTCACGGTTTGATTGCGCCACTCCAGCTTGAAGTCACCACAAATCGCCCGGTAGTCATAGGAGGTTCTGCCCGGGACGCTGGTTCCTGGCGTCACATTGGTGGTCGCGAGGTTAGCCACGCTCACCGTTGACCCGGCACCAGTTCCAACAACCAGTGAGGCCGTAGTGCTATCCCCGGATTGATACTCCATGTAGATTTCCTGCGGCATCGGATCGGGAGAACCTGCCTGGTTAGTGAAGCCGGAGTTCTTCCGGCCCAGGATAAATCGGTTGTTTGGACCACCGTATGACAGACAACCGTTCCAGAGCACGGTGAACGGCGCAGCGAATGTCCCCTTGGACACGGCCCAGTCGATATCCATGCCGAAGCCGGAACTATCAGATACAGCACCAGTACTCCAGACGTTGGCGGGATTTCCATCCTTGTCCTCATCGGAGAAATCGCCGCCGATCTCGTCCCCGAATTCCATTGAAGTCCCTTGCATACGCCCGCTTCCGTAGATATTCCACAGACTGAGATCCTGAAGGTTGGTGGTGCCGCTGGGGGTGGCGGCAATGGTGTACACCTGGACATATTTCTGTTTTCCGAGCATATCGGACAGGGCTGCCGGGTCGTTTCCATTGCCGTAGCCGAAGAAGAACGTCGTCCCCACAAGCCATGACAGGTCTGACGAGCGCACTAGGACTACAGAATTGGGCACAGCCTTGACGCCGGACTGATAGCCCAGGATATTGGTGTCCCAGCCATTGGGCCCGAATGTAAATACGGTATTCCCAGCGAGGGCCACAATGTAAAGGGACACGCCGCCGGCCAGATCTGTGCTGGGAATCTGGATATTTTGCAGTGTTAGGGTCTGCTGGGTCAGGGGGCCCACCGCGCTTATGGAAGCGGAAGGCCGTTGTGGAATGGTCGACGTGGTGGTTGATGTGGTCGTTGTGGTTGTCGTCGTCGTGGAAGTCGAAGACACGGCGGCAGTGAAGTCCGCCCGTAGCGTATAGGCGCCATAGCCATTGGAGTAATGAACCTGGATGTAGTGGATGCCGGCTCTTAGCAGGTCACCCGGATTGAAACCGTCCCAGGTCATATCGGCAACAGCCTGCGTTAGCGTGGCATCTTTCTGCAGGGTGATATTCAGATAGCCATCCGACGGCAGGGTGACAGCCCAGTAATCGGAAGTATCGTAGGACGCTCCCGAGTTGCTATCGAAATACCCCAGGTGTCCGGTGACGCTTGTATTGATCGACATCGGTGACGCGGTCTGCGCCGTATCATTGGGTTCGGCATCGCTCGCCAGGGGATTCGCAGCAATGGTGAGGTTTGAGGTCATGGTGCCCGCGCTGAGCGCCGCGCCATCAGCCGATAGCTTCAGGTAGTAGGTGCCTGCCTTGAGGGCATAGGGACCATTGGTATATCCTGCGGTGACACCCGTGCTGACAACCACCGTGGATTGATCAGATTTCGTAATCACGACAGACGAGTTTGAAGTGCCCAGAGTCCCCGTCGGTGTATTAACGACCGTGACTGCGCTGTCGGCCGAAAGCGTAAATTGGAAGTAATCAGTGGTGTGCGATGCCGACAAACTGGTTGAGAACGTCAAAGCTAATGCGTTGGGTCCGCATACCACCAACATGGCGCCGAGGACCAGCACTCTGATCAATGCTTGCATGACGGTTCTCCACTTAAGTTCCAATCAACTTGCGCCTCGGAGGCGCTCGTCAATGCAGCAGAGCTGCTGAGCGAGAAACCCGAGAAACGCCCGTTGCTCGTACCGTCTAGGACGCGGGCAAATCATACCCGCTTTTCTATCATGGTCTAAGCAGCCTAGGGCCGATTCGGTGGACCGGTATTGATTTTGGTCAAAGTGTAGGGGAATTCCCGTTGAGAATCGCCATGGCCGCAATATGGAGGGGAACTGCCGAAAGGGTTCCCGATGTCAGGTGCCGCTTGAGGGGCGATCGGAGACATTCGGAAAAGCCAGGCGTTCATCGCGCGTCGTCTCGAAATGCCGCAACCCGCCATGGCACGGCGATGTCAATCACGGAATATGGAAACACAATACTTTATACTTCCCGCCTTCGAACAGGAGATCGCCCTTGCTTATCCTGCGCAAGTCGCAAGACCGCGGCTATGCCGACCACGGATGGCTGACGAGTTATCATTCGTTTTCCTTCGCGGATTATCACGACCCGGCGCACATGGGCTGGGGCAATTTGCGCGTCATCAACGAGGATCGAATCGCCCCGGGCGGCGGTTTTGGCATGCACGGACACCGCGACATGGAGATCATCAGCTACGTGTTGTCCGGGTCGCTGGCGCACCAGGACAACATGGGCAATGGCACCGCCATTCCGCCGGGAGATGTACAGCGCATGAGCGCCGGCCGTGGCGTGATGCACAGCGAATTCAACCATGCGGAAAATGAAACCACTCATTTTTTGCAGATCTGGATCACTCCGAGTGAAAACGGCATTTTGCCCGGCTATGCGCAAAAGACCTTTGACGCAGCCGAGAAACGCGGCTGCTTGAGGCTGGTGGCCTCGCCGGACGGCGCCGAGAATTCGGTGACCCTGCATGCCGATGCGTCGCTCTATGCCGGATTGCTGGATGCTGACGAATCGATTACGCTGCCGTTGAATCCGGCGCGCAAAGCCTATGTGCATCTGGTGCGTGGCACCCTAAAGGTCAACCAGCACAGCCTGCGACAGGGCGATGCGGCGCTGCTCGCCGACGAAAGCGCCGTTTTCTTGTCGGACGCAAACGACGCCGAGGTGCTGGTCTTGGACTTGGCCGCATGATCGCCGCGGAATCTTCCGCCAGGGCGGTGAGCTACAGGGACAGGCGTCGGTTGATTGCGGCTGGCCAATCCAGCTCTTGAGCCGATCTGCCTTACTCAGTACCATAATGGGTTTCCTCCAATCGAGAATATTGGAGATCCATCAATTGCGCACCGAAGGAACCCGTGAATGTTGAAGCTGTCACACGATTTGACCATCGCCGACCTCTACCAGCGCGAAGGCCTGGCAAGACTGGATGGCATTTTCCTTAAGCGCCTCGATACCGAAGCCGGCGCACTGCTCGGCAGGCTCAAGGCGGCGCGTGCTGCACCTGATGCCTGTCCCGCTGCCGACGAATCGGCGTTGATGATCGAGTTGGGACCAATGCTCGATGCTTTTGTCGGCGAGTTGTTCGGCATCACTGCCGAGGTCGCGGCACTGTCGCAGCGGCACGCGGATCTCTCCCCGCTTTACGAGGTCAAACGCCTGTTCGTGCAGCGCCAGTCGGCGAAGATGATCCGCCCCGAGGAGGCCGCGCAAATCGACGGAACGGCGTTATACGCGACCCTCGTCGAGTGCCTCGACGGGAATTTCACGGAGTTGGGCTTCGCCCGCCAGGTAGTTGAATGGCAGACTGACAAGGAGGCCAACGCCGGGATTCTGGAGACCGCCCGGCAGTATGCGGCGTGGGCGGTGCACACCCCGCAGGGACGCAAGAAACATGCACACGGTGTACTCTTCAAGATTCCGGTCGGGGTCGATCCCGGCAATCTGGTCGCCGCGGCTCAGATGGACGATACGGATGACGTGAACTCCTTCCGCATTCAGCCCGAGCACATCCGCCGCCGCCAGGGCTTTGCCCTGACCGATCCAGGCACCGACCTGACCGGCGCGCTGGACCAGTCCAACTATTGCATCCTCTGCCACACCCAGAATAAGGACTCCTGCTCCCAGGGGCTGCGCGAAAAGCTGCCGGCGGCAGCCCAAGCGCCGCGGCGGATCAGCTACAAGAAGAGCCCCTTCGGCGTGCCACTGGCCGGCTGCCCGCTGGCCGAGAAGATTTCTGAATTCCATACGCTGAAGAACCTCGGTCATTCAATCTCCGCGCTGGCCGTCATCACGGTCGACAACCCGATGGTCGCCGGAACCGGTCATCGCATCTGCAATGACTGCATGAAGTCTTGCATTTTCCAGCGGCAGGAGCCGGTTAACATTCCGCAAGTAGAAACCCGAACCCTCAAGGACGTGCTTGAATTGCCCTGGGGGTTCGAGATATACAGCCTGCTGACGCGCTGGAATCCGCTCAACATCCGCCGTCCCGTGCCGCTCGCGCCTACCGGCAAGAAGGTCCTGGTCGCCGGCATGGGGCCCTCCGGATTCACCCTCGCCCATCACCTGATCAATGACGGACATAGCGTCGTCGGCATCGATGGTTTGAAGATCGAGCCGCTGCCCGAATCCATCGGCGGCGTATGCATGGACGGCAGCCGCGCAACTTTCGAAGCGATTCGCGATGTCTCCGCGCTCCACGAACCGCTCAATGACAGGATCATGGCCGGTTTCGGCGGCGTCGCCGAGTACGGCATCACCGTGCGTTGGGACAAGAATTTCCTCAAGATCCTGCGCCTGCTGCTGGTGCGACGTGCCGAGTTCGCGCTGTTCGGCGGTGTGCGCTTTGGCGGCACCCTGACGGTCGACGATGCCCTGTTGCGCGGCTTCGACCATATCGCGCTGTGCCTGGGCGCCGGCAAGCCGACCGTGCTGGACATTCCCAACGGATTGGCGCGCGGCGTGCGCACCGCTTCCGACTTCCTCATGGCGCTGCAACTGACCGGCGCCGCCAAGCAGGAGTCGCTCGCCAACATGCAACTGCGGCTGCCTGTGGTGGTGGTCGGCGGCGGGCTGACCGCCATCGATACCGCCACCGAGTCGCTCGCCTACTACCCGGTCCAGGTGGAAAAATTCCTGCAGCGCTACGAAACCCTGGCGGCCTCCATCGGCGAGGACGCGATCCGCGAACGCTGGGACGACCTGGACCGGGAAATCGCCGAGGAGTTCCTCGCCCACGCTCGCGCGATCCGCGACGAGCGCGCCGCGGGGCTCCGCCAGCAGCGTCCCGCGCATATCATCGAGTTGCTGCGGACCTGGGGCGGCGCGACCATCGCCTATCGGCGTCGAATGATCGACAGCCCGTCCTACGTGCTCAACCACGAAGAAATCGAGAAGGCGCTGGAGGAAGGCATCACTTTCGCCGAATGCCTGTCGCCGCTCGCCATCGAAGTGGACAACCACGGCGCAGCGTATGGCATGCGCTTTACCAGGCAACGACTGCGCGAGGACGGCAACTGGTCGAGTGACGGCGAGCACTGGCTGCCGGCGCATACCATCTTCGTGGCCGCCGGGACGGCCCCCAACACCGTACTGGCCCGCGAAGACTCGCTGCATTTCCAGCTCGACGGAAAATATTTCAGGGCCTGCGATGAATCCGGCGTCCCGACAAAACCGGACTATGCCAACTGCAAGCCGGAACATCCTGAAGTCCTCCTGTCGCGTTTCGACGACGGCCGTTACATCAGTTTCTTCGGCGACCTGCATCCGTCCTACTTCGGCAACGTGGTCAAGGCCATGGCTTCGGCCAAGCAGGGTTATCCCGCCGTTTCCCGGGTGCTGGCCAGACAAGCGCCGAACGTTGGGGACACGACTGCGAGTTTCTTCGACCAGTTGGCGCAGGATCTGCTCGCCACGGTGCACAAGGTCGAGCGGCTGACGCCCACCATCGTCGAGGTGGTTATCCGGGCACCGCTGGCGGCGCGAAACTTCAAGCCGGGCCAGTTTTATCGCCTGCAGAATTTCGAATCGCTCTCTGCGCTTGCGGCCGGCACCCGCCTGCAGATGGAAGGCATCGCGCTGACCGGCGCCTGGGTGGACCGGGAGCGCGGACTGGTGTCCACCATCGTCCTCGAGATGGGCGGCTCGGCCAACCTGTGCGCGGCGCTGCGGCCGGGCGAACCGGTGGTGCTGATGGGTCCTACCGGCATGGCCACGCATATCGAACCCGACGAAACCGTCATTCTCTGCGGCGGCGGTCTCGGCAATGCCGTGCTGTTTTCCATCGGCCAGGCGTTCCGCGCGAAGAACTCGAAGGTGCTGTATTTCGCCGGTTACAAAAAAGCCATCGACCGCTACAAGGTACAGGACATCGAGGCGGCGGCCGATATCGTGATCTGGTGCTGCGACGAGGAACCCGGGTTCGAACCGGATCGGCCGCAGGACAGAAGCTTCGTCGGGAATATCGTCCAGGCCATGGAAGCCTATGCTTCTGGGCGCCTGGGACCGCAGCTGATCCACACCGAGGAAGCCGACCGCATCATCGCCATCGGCTCGGACCGGATGATGGCGGGGGTCGGCAAAGCGCGCCACGACGTGCTCAAGGCGTATCTGAAGCCGCACCACTTCGCCATCGGCTCGATCAACTCGCCGATGCAGTGCATGATGAAGGAGATCTGCGCCCAGTGCCTGCAACTCCACCGCGACCCGAAGACTGGCGAGGTGACCCATGTATTCTCGTGCTTCAATCAGGACCAGCCGCTGGACAGCGTCGACTTCCATCTCCTCAACGAACGGTTGAAGCAGAATTCCCTGCAGGAGAAGCTTTCCGTGCAGTGGCTCAGTTACTGTTTGAACGACCTGAAACAACCCCGCGCCGCGGTGTAAAGCGTCTGCCGGTATGCAGTTCGGCGATCATGACGCGCACCACGACCACCGCCAGTCGGTCGTAATTGCAGGATAGCTTGTCCGC
>Ga0163199_1002843_pt1 | contig 10548 bp, 6 predicted proteins | sample PL_2010_150m_FD_113537 | JGI IMG/M metagenome (GOLD analysis project Ga0163199, IMG submission 113537) | Freshwater microbial communities from Powell Lake, British Columbia, Canada to study Microbial Dark Matter (Phase II) - PL_2010_150m | ecosystem: Environmental > Aquatic > Freshwater > Lake ...
ATCTTATAGATACGGTGCCTACCTTAGTAATTTAACTGTAAAAAGCCTGGGTAATCATTGGTCGATCGGAGAAAGAGCGAATATCTTAACGGATTCATATTCAAATAATCGATTTAGTTGGACATTCTATCCGGCGATTGAATATAATTATTTTAATTATGCAGAGTCAAACCGCAAGCAAATGGTTTTTCAATATCGGGCTGGATACGGATATAATTATTACCGGGATACGACTCTCTATAATAAAATTGAAGAAGGGCTTTTTCGCCAGCAGATATCAATAGCTTTTCAGTTTCGTCAACCGTGGGGAAGCATCTCCAGCTCGCTTCTGTGGTCAAACTATCTTCATGATTGGTCAAAAAACAGTTTAAATTTTGGAGCCGGAATGTACCTTAGGATAGTCAAAGGACTTTCTTTTACTATTGAAGGTAAGGCAGCCCTGATCCACGACCAGTTATCGTTGCCCAAATCCGGAGCTACCCCGGAAGAAATCTTGCTTCGTCAACAGCAGTTTGCCTCGCAATATGAATTTAATCTGAAATTCGGGCTCCGTTATACCTTTGGATCGATTTATAACAATGTTGTCAACCCGCGTATGGCTGATTATTATTAATAACGGCCACAATGGGTTTTAACTGCAGGATTCCGACAGAATTCCGGAATGACCTTCGCGTAACGTACACACAGTCTGTACGCATACACCGGTAGCATTCCGCTTGCTGAATCAGTACCGGAACTGTGACCTGGACAGAATATTTGACGCTGATTAAAGTTCTCCCGGGGTGCAGTGTAAAGTCCCGGCTTTTGCTTTGGTGTGGTCAACAGTTCAAAAAAGTCACGTGGAAAGCAATTTTCTTCAGATCATTTTTAATTATCTTTGTATTATGATAGCAATAAAAGATTAATCAAGAAACCTAAAAAATTAAAACAGAATTGGGCTGGAGGATTAAAAAATATAAAGTTTTCAGCACTTGAATTGCAGAAAAAAGCACTTGATTGGCGACAAAAGCAAGATATCTTGTAGACACAAATATTTGACTTGAGCGCCTTCTGGATTGATATTAGAACCGATTGATTTAATTGATGTTCTAAATAATATTGTCAAATTTAAACTTGATTTCGATGATTCTTATTGTCCGGTATGGATTAATAACAGTGAAGTTTTATTTGTTGCTCCCTGGAATTACAACGTCTATAAATTAATTGGAGACAACGAAAGTATCCGATATATTTTAAATTTTGGAAAGTATAATTTTTCATCGAAGGAATTAGCAACACTTTCCAGTGTTGAATTGAGAGACCAGATTAACCAAGGGAAACGAGTCGGGTGTATCTATAGCTTTTTCAAAACGGATGATTTTCTGATATTCATAACTGAAAATAATATGAAGCTTCTTACTTTCTTTCAATCAATAAAGAACAAAGCAATTTATTGCCTCAATGATTGTTTTGACTCTGGATTGATGCCTGATTGTATAATTTGGGGTATTAAGAATGATGGTACATTTTATGGATTGGTTGAACCGGAGCAACTTGTTCAATTTCAAAAATCGAGTGGGAAGTGGAAAAGGATGCCCGGAATTGAAACTTAAATTTGACCAGCAGTAGTTTAAAAATGGGGAGTAGAAAAAACCATCGGCTGAATAATTTGTTGTGGAGAATAATTCATGCTGATCAGTACTGTAGGCTGAATATAACAATTTCCAATAGCGCAGGGAGTGTTTATTGGTAAGAAACGAACTTCAGTTTCTTAGTATATTGACCGGAAGCCAAAGAATCCAAAGTCTTTTCATCAAACTTTAAACTGATAATTGAATCTTTTGTGTACTCGTAAAACAACCCATATCCATTGGTAATATCGCTGTAAGGTGTTTCAAAAAAGGTAATATCTGAATAAAAGCTTCTGTCTGTATTAAACAGTTGATTGTAAATAACGAATGCCTTTGGTGCTGCATATGAAAAAATATCTAAGCCACTAAAAATTCGAAAATCGACATCCGGATTTTCGGGAATGGTATTTCTTATAAACATGAATAACCTAGCAGGAGTAAGGCGAAATGCCCCGGATCCATTTGTATCTAACCAAAACTCTTCAATACTTTTATCAGTTTTAGTATCATTTCTTATTTCAAAATAGTGCAAACGAAGTTTTATCCCACATATATCATGACCTCTATACGCAATCGTGGTAACACTTTCATTGTACACGGAAATGTATTGTGAGATTTTGGAAGGTGACAGTATTTGAGTCCTATCACTAGTACTATATGTATAAATATTGCGTGAGACTATGGTATCACCAGAATCGTAAATCCAGACTTTGAGTCTGAAGAGTACAAAAGAATCGGCCGAAGGAAATTTATCGGTCGAAACATAATACCAGCCTTTACCCGTATTGAAGATTCCTGAAGATGGAGGGATAAAATAGGTTTTGTGAAAAATCAGAGAATCAATAACTTTTAAATTGCCATCCAGACATTCGATGATCATTCTAACCGAGTCGTATAAAAGGTTCAATGTGTCTTTTGCAAGTTTGTAAGCATTCTCCGTTCCACTAAAGGTTTTTGTGAGTCGAATAGAATGTATTGAATCATTGGTATCAATCATGCCAAAAACAATTGGAATCGGTTTGACCGAAGCATCATAAGGGTAGAATTCTGTTTCGCAACTACAAATAACAAGAATTATAATGATTCCAAGTTTTCTCATGAGGACAAAGATAAAATACTCGGGGAAGCAAGGTTCCCCGAGTATTCTAAAAAAAATTAATGATCAACGCTATTCATCGCGTTACTCTTCTGGATATTTGCAAACAGGAATCTCAATCAGTTGATCGAATGCTTCTTGAGAGGTTTTACTAAATTGCCAATAATTAGTATAGTGTATTGTTTGGCCATTTTTTACGTAATAATAGGAAATATGAATAGTTCCCCAAGTATAAGCATTCTCAAGGTTATAATCTTTATGAGGATTCGGGCTTCCGACGCTGCCCGAATAAGTGGCTGTAAAGGATTCGGAACCTGTTCCCCCTCCATAAAGATATCCATCAACGTGGACTTCAGCATCACAAGTTAAACCATCAAACCAATAAACTCTGGCAATCGAATAATCTGGAGCAGGAATAGAGGAACTTAGGGTCAGCAAACCAAAGCCACAAAAGGTCAAAAGGATAGTCGTTAAAAATAATTTGCGTTTCATATGAAAATAATTAATCGTTTTCTCCTACCAGCTCCGGACATGTCCTTTCGCGGAAATCAAGGAACACGGGCTATTTAAAAACCTCGATCAGCCAAAGAACAAAACTTTTCTGGTTATCGCTGGATTCGCTGGGCTGGACTTGCGGAACTAACAGCGAATCTGGCTAAATCTAATGAACCGATTTGGTGCCATGGCACTTGTCAATTAGTGAGTAAAAGAAAATCTGCAAAGACTAGCGGATATCTGTTAATCCATAAGCAGATCAAAAGGTAACCCCAAATTTGGTAGAATTTTCGCAGAGGTAATATAAGTTACTGAATGTATGACGAATAAAATTAACTACCGCTGTTTCAGCAGTAGAGTGGATGAAACAGTAATAATGCCAACCACCGCCGATCAGTTTGGCCAGCAATTATATATCGCAAATCACTGTTTTTAACAAGGGTACAAGGAACAGATGATTATGCTTCTTGAAGGTGAAAGTTGACATTTCTACAGTTTCGTCCACAGGCGCCTTGAAAGATGCTGGTGCCGGATGAAGAGTATTTAGAAAGAAAAAACATTAGGGAAATGAAAATGAAATTAAACTTATATTTGTTGATCCGTGGTCAGGAAATGGGGAGTAGTGTCACGTCAACGATCATATGACGGATAAAGTTTTTTCAATTTGATTCGAGCCTTTTCGGTGGTGAATTGCCAATTAATTTTTTTAGTGAATCCATTGCGAGCTTTCTCCCATGCCTGAACTTCTTTCCTGGCTTTTTCAATGGTTTCAATTCTGCATCCTAAGCATTGATTATTCAGTACGTTAAGTTCAATCTCAGCCATATCGAGCCAGCTCCCATGTTTTGGGGTAAAAACAAACTCAAACCGATCCAATATCCGTTTGGCCTCTTCCGGTTCATACCGCTCGTATAATGCGCCAGGGGTATGGGTTCCAAAGTTGTCCATAACCAAAGTGATGAGTTCAGCTTTCGGATAATGTTCGTCAGCGATTTCCTTGATGAACTCAGCCCAATCAACCTTGCACTTGCTTTCGGTGATTTTCACTGTTCGGAATCCGGCCAACGGTTCATTGGCAAGAAAAATATTACAAACCCCTAAACGTTCGTATTCATAATCACATTTACGGGCATGCCCTTTACTCATGGGTATCGCAACACGTGTCTCACCAAGCAACTGTTTGGGCGATTCATCCATGCAAACTACCGGTCTCATTGGATTATAAGCTCTCCTGTAAACATCCAAAACCTTTTCCATGGCTGCTACAAACTCTGCGTTTCCCTTGGCAGGAATAACCCAACCGACTACTTTCCAAGGCTTAAGTTCGTTTTTTTTAGCGTGCGCCGCACCGTTTCGTATGAAATAGTATCCGCAATTCGTTGTTCTACCAGCTTATCTGCCAATAGTCGCAAGGACCAACGGGCGTAACCTTCTGGAGGTTCACCACAAGCCAGCGCAATCAGGTGAGCTTCCATGTCTCCATCCACCAACTGATCATATACCCGGGTAGTAGGTGCCATCTTTAAAGCCGCCTCAAGCCCTTCCTCAACAAACCGCTTCTTTACCCGGTCAATAGTTCGCATCCCGATCTTCAAAACCTTACAGATGTCTTCATTGATCTGGTTTTCCGGAGTATTGGGACCCCGATCAACATTCAACAGAATTAGTGCATGAATAATCCTTCTTGCAGCATGAGTTCCGGTTCTGGTCATTTCAGTCAATTCATCTCGTTCTTCCTTTGTCAGAGTAACCTTGTAAATGTTCATAGCCTTTTTTGGGCTAAGATACGATTAATTATTACGTCATATTAACATTGACATGACAGTAGTTTAGTATATAGACATAAAGGTTAAAGAAAATGATAATCCATTTGTCATTTTCTTCAAAGTCAGAGAACATTAAAATTATCGTTTTCCCTGCCTGATATGAATTTTTTCCGATTTGGAGTCATTTGTCCCATACTGAGAGATTCTTTTAAACTTGCCTCCCTCGAACTTCTTAGGACTTCATTGGCTTTCTGAAGCTTTCTGTGGTTCTCCGTGGTTCTCCGTGGCTCTCCGTGTAATTTTTTTTCTTACACAGAGGTGTACAGAGAACCACAGAGGGTCACAGAGGAGAAATGGCAACATGCTATGGAATAGATTCTTAATGTTCATTTTAGCTCGAATGATCCGCAACAATCCGCCACTGCCCGTTAATCATCCTCCACAGCAGCGTAAAGTGACCGGATAATGTTTCTTTTTCCCGGACCAGAGTGTACTTTCCGACCTGGAACCATGCATCCGGACTGATTTTTTCCAGATGAATGAAATCGAATTTCAGGGTTCCCTGTTTGGATTTATCCGGATAGTTCGTCTGGTATCTTTTCAGCGTGGCATCCCAGCCGTAAGTGATCCCGGTTTTGCCGATAAATTTTAAAGAATCCGAGTGCCAGTAATTATGCATGAACCCCTCGAGGTTGCCGGCGTTCCAGTAGTCCTGCGACTGTTGCATGGAGGTCATGATCTCCTCTTGGGCCTGTTGGTCGGGATCGATCCCGGAGGATTTGAGATAGAGACCGAACTCTGAGATGGCCGGGCAGACGGACGATTTCGTGACCCGGAAGCGGACTTTGATGGTGGTTACCGGTTCTGTTTGCACGATCCGGCAGGAACCAATGGAGGCGCCTTGGGATAAAAGTTTCCAGGCACTTCCGGTCCAGGTATCGATCTCCCATCCTTCAACCCTTTGGCCCAAAGGAAGATATTCGCGGAATCGAACGATATCAAAGGTGACTGGTTCCGGAAAATCGAAAACGATACCGCAGTTGGTGACGGCATCGTTTGTGGCCCAGTAGGTATCGGGATTGCTGTCGGTGAGATGGGCGATGCCAAACATTGGATCGTTATTCCGGATATTTCCGGCAGTGATCCTGGCCTTTGCGGCCAGATTGGTACGGAAGGTCCCGGACAAAATCCTGCCGAAACCTTCCAATGCTTTAACATCTTCATCACAAAGCAACCCGCGGGTATCCGGGGCCAATCCGATGTTCATGGCGGCACCGCGGCCAACCGATTCCAGATAAACTTTCCAGAGGTTATCGGGAGTTTTCGGGTGCTCCTTAGGATGATAGAACCAGCCGCTGCGCAGCGGAAAATCGGATTCGGCCGGGATCCAGAACTTGCCGTTGCGGTGGCCCGATTCTCCTTCCTCGTATTTGGTATTTCCAGGAGTTGCCGGCAGACGCTCATCGTCTCGGTTTTTCGGGGTAAAGGTGGCCCAGCAGGTGTCGCTTGCCATTCCCGACTCGTTGCCCACCCATCGGGTACCCGGACCGATATCGCTGAAAATACAGGCATTGGGCTGCAATTCCCTAACCATGGCAAAGATTTTATCGAATGGATAATAGGAGTTTTTATCGATGGTCCTTGTTTCTTTTGTGCCCCCGTACCATCCATCACCGCCGTTAGCGCCATCGAGCCAGACTTCATAAATCGGACCATAATTAGTGAGCAATTCCCGAAGCTGATTCAAATAGTAGGTGATATATTCCGGCCTGCCATAATCCTTGTGGTTGCGGTCCCAGGGAGACAGATACACCCCGAACTTAAGTCCATATTTTTTACAGGCATCGGCATATTCTTTCACCATGTCGCCTTTGCCGTCCTTCCATGGCGAGTTTTTAACCGAATAGGAATCATTATATTTCGATGGCCACAGGCAGAAGCCGCAATGATGCTTGGTTACGAGTATCAGGCCTTTCAGTCCGCCGGCCTTTGCTGCGGCTGCGATCTGAACGGCATTGAAATCTTTCGGGTTGAAATTGGCAGCCGGCTCATTTCCATAACCCCACTCCAGGTTGGCATAGGTGGTGGTAGAGAAGTGAACCAGTCCAAATAGTTCTGATTGATGCCACTTTAGCTGGGCAGCACTGGGCAGCGGACCGTTGGGTTTGGGCGGATCCGATATCATTCGGATTATTCTGACCATTGCACAGCCCCGGATCAGAGGGACCTTGATCTGCAACATACCATTGGTGAAAGAGGATTCCAATTGAGATGCTTTGTCGGTTCCCGGATAGAGAGCTTCGCATTTGACAGCGGACAATCCGGGTATGTTCCGTATACTGAGGGTTACGGTTGATCCGGAGGGACCGAATACCACTGGGATCACATATCCGCCTGGTACCTCGAATAGGTTAGCCTTGGCAACTCCGTTCTCCACCTCAAGACAATGAGGCTCCAGGACCCACTTTTTGCCCCGCATAGCGGCCATCAGCGGTCCGTAATCGAGATATTGCTGGTCGGTCCAGTCATCCGGAAGGATACTGTGGTCGTTGCCCCGGAAGGGAGCCATCGGGTATACGCCCATATAGAGGTACTTCTGGAAAAACGCATCGGGACCCTCTTTTCGGATATTCGAACTATCAGAAGTCCAGCCCAGCGCAGGTTTATTGATACACATCAGCGCCGTTGTGTTCAGCGGAGCACCGGCATAGGTGAACTCATCGAAGATCCCCTCGGTATTTTTCAGCAGATCAATTCGTTTCACATGATTATTGACAAAGATGCTCTTGCCGGCATCGTGCATGATCGGTGCCAGCTCATTCATGAGGACTTTCCAGGAGGTGATCAGTGACCTTGCCGGCCTGTCGATGAACCAGGTGATCCCATCGTCGCGGTTTTCATTATACATTCGGAGCCAGTCCATCCGGTCGATGGCAATACCCGATGCTTCAGGCAGGTATTTCACGTGCTTGCGGGCCTGATCGAGGAGAAACTCCCTATAGACCGGTTCACCCGGATCCGTTACGATTCCTCCTTCCCAGGTCAGGTGGGTTCCTCCCGGGAGCGTCTGACGGTGGAAAAAAACAGAATCCTTCAGCACCCGGCCGGGAACCGGCAGCCAGGATTCGGGCAGTCTGTAATAGAAGAAATCATTCGGATCTTTCCATATCTCCTTATCGTCCTGTGTTTTACGGGGAGGAACTGGTCTTTCCATCCGGGTGCCGAACTCGGTGACATTAAAATAGTTGAGTACATAGAATCCCATTTTTTTCATCTTCCGGGCGTAATCACGCATCCCGGCAATCGAGGTGGTATCGCCGCCGAAGCGGATCCATTTCTCATTTTCTTCAACCGGAGGGATAAACATGCCCATATATGGAAAATCAAAGCTGGCCTGCCAGTTGGTGGTGAAGGCCATCTTCTTCATTTTGTCTGCATCGAAACCAGTATTGAAATTCGAATAGGCGCTGGTTCCGGCCATATCATTCGCCTTTGTAATAACCGGGTTAAAGAAATCAGGATATTGCCTGCTCATCCACCGGAGCCCACCGCGCCAGTCGGCCTCATGGGCCACCAGATTCATCGAAAAGTGCAAAGGATGGTCCGCTGATATGCGGTTATAGATCCGGTTGAAAGTGAGAGCACCGTCGTCGGAAGTCGTCAGTGTGAGATCAAGCATCTCATCATTAGGATCAAGTACAAGGCTCAAACCGATATCGGAATTCCGTTCGATGACCGATACCATCGGGATACAGATCAGATCGCCCTGGAAGGGAATATAAATCACATGTGGTTCTTCATACCGGAAATAGGGTGCACCGTACCAGAGGGTGTCATCAACGAAAATATGCGGAAGGAGCGGATCGCCCCAGTTGAATGCAAGGGCAGGGATAGAAAGCTGCTGCTGAATCGGTGTTCCGGCTGGGGATGATTCCTTTCTTCCCAATCGCGGATCGCTCCAGGGTGCCCAAAAACGGGACTCTATCGTTGCCGGCCATCGAATGCCCGACTGGATTTGCGTGGTCCAGGGTTCACCCGCTCCACGGATTTCGATTTCCCAGAGAATGGTTTCACCGGCCGGCAGAAAGCGTTCGGCCAGGGTGCAGCGTTCTTTTGTTTTCTCCCTGATCAGGTTTCGGGTCAGCTCGATCCCCCCTCCGGGCAATACTTTCGTTCCTATCCGGCCAACCGTTTTGCATCCTTCGAGCTGGGTGTTGGCCTCGACTGGATAATTCCGTTTTCCGGATCCTATCGTGATAGATTGAATCCCTTGAGATGTGACCGTTGCAGTCAGATTGCCGTTTGAGACCTGATAGACAGGTCCTTGGGCCATGACCCGATATTCTGGAAAAAATATTGCCAGGAATGCGGCAAGAAGGAGGATTGGAAGAGATGGTTTCATAGGTTTAATCTGTAATAATTAGTTTGATTCAGAACATTTTTTTCAACCAGATCTCAAACAACGGATCCAGGAAAGAAAGTTGGTTTCCTTGGGTATCCAGAATATCCTTAAATCGTAACACCTCTTTATTCTTTACAACATTATGCGGTGTTCCGAGCCTGTATTTGTCCATGACCGCCTTCGCAGTAAATTGATTTTCCCCGGCCGAAATAGCTTTAATTAGGTTTAACTGGGTAATACTGAGGCTTTCCAGATCTTCCTGAAACAGAAAGGATGTGTGGTCAATCATCTCTTCTAAAGCCCTATCAAGAATTTCCTTATTAACCAGATCAGACGTCAAAGTCCAAGTATAATCGCAATACATCTGAATATAATAAGGATGATTTTTCATCAACCGGATGATGAATTCAGCATGTTCCCTGGAAATTGTTTTGCCGCATTCTGAAAACCGGTCAATAATAAATGGAATCCATTCTGCAGTTGCGATTTTTTCCAGAAGGATCATGTCGCCAAAGCGGTAAAACGGACGCTCCGACTGGTTAAATAGCTCCAGCATCATATGCCGTTTGCTTCCGAAAAGGCAATAGGTCACATTTTGATGATGCTGCCAACAGGATCTGAGTTCATTCTCGATGGAAAGGTTTTCCGGAAATCTTGCAATATTCTGGAATTCATCCAGGCAGACGACGATCCTCAATTTCTTTTTTTTCGCTATAATTTCAGGAAGATTGATGATTTCATCCCGATGTTTTTTGGCTTCCTCCCAGTTGAATTTTATCGATATTTTGCTTGAAGGATCAATCCCAAACGACATAACCGGGAGCAATTGTTTGAACCAGCCCCTGGCATCTTTTAGTAGTTCCTCGCGTTTATTCATGGTAGCCATCATGACCTCACGGGCAAAAATGGTCAGAAATTCCTGCTCATCACGGATTGAGAACAGATCGATAAAAACAAATTTGATGCCCTTATCCAGAGTCAATCGAACGGATTCTTTCACCAAAGAAGTCTTACCCCATCGTCTTGGAGAGATCAGAATGGTATTGATACCGCTCTGAAAATGGTGGATCAGAAGCTCTTTCTCCCGGGTACGGTTGACGAAAGCACGTTCTGTTACTATTTTTCCGTATTGAAATGGTGAGACATTCATATTGTACAACTTGGTATTATACACAAAGG
>Ga0163199_1002844_pt1 | contig 10548 bp, 9 predicted proteins | sample PL_2010_150m_FD_113537 | JGI IMG/M metagenome (GOLD analysis project Ga0163199, IMG submission 113537) | Freshwater microbial communities from Powell Lake, British Columbia, Canada to study Microbial Dark Matter (Phase II) - PL_2010_150m | ecosystem: Environmental > Aquatic > Freshwater > Lake ...
ACCGGCACGCGGCCGGCGGCGGCTTTCACACTAACCTCGGCCACGCGCAACCTCTCCTCCGTGGAGAGAAGCGGGCCTTCGCCGGTGCTGCCGCACACGTAGAGGGCCGTGGCGCCCTGGGCGATGACGGCGTCGATGACCGGCTTGACGCGTGCGAGATGGAGCGAGCCGTCGGCGCGGAAAGGGGTGAACGTCGCCGCCACGAGGCCGCGCAATTGAAAGTTATTGAGGGAGGATTTTTTCTGGGCCATGTGGGAATGGCAGGCGGAATAATTCCTAATAGCAAGAATTTTATAGCGACAAGGTGACTTTTAATGTCCAATCTTTGCACGGCCGATGCTCGCGCAGTCCTTGCATCGGTTATTCCACTCATGAGTTCCGGCTACTCACAAACCCCCCGCATCATGGATCTCGCCCGCCAGCTCGAGGCGGATATTCGCGAACAGCGGCTGAAACCGGGCGATCCCTATCGCTCGCTTACGGACGCTGCGCGCATGCTGGGCGTCGGTTCCTCCACCGCGAACCGTGCCCTGCAACTGCTCGCTCAACGTGGAATCCTTCAGCGGGTGCAGCGACGCGGCACCTTCATCGGTTCGCTGCAGCGCGAACCAAGCCCCGGATCGCTCAAGCGGGTTTTTATGCTGGTCCACCGCAGTTACCTTAAACAGGAAGGACTGATGGCCGATGGCGTGCTCGTCGGCATTCAAGGCGTGTTGCCGGGGGCCGATGTGCAGTTCAATTTCCTGCCGGCGACCGACCCGACTGACTACGTCGACGGACTCATCGGGGAGATACTGCGGGCGAAAGAGGCTGCCGGTATCGTGCTCACCAAAGTGCCTTTCGTCGTGCAGCGGGCGGTCAAAGACAGCGGTTTGCCGGCCGTCGTGCATGGCTCGCTGTATCCCTCGGTCGAGGGGTTGGCGTGGGTCGAGCAGGACAACCTCGCGATTGCCAGCCTTGTCGCCAACTACGCCATCAAGCATGGCAGCACGCATGTTTGTGCGCTCACCCGAGAAGTGATGTTCCCTGGCGACAACGTCGTGTTGCAGGGACTCGCCCGGCTCTTGGGCGCAGCCGGTTACAAGGCTGGAGGCTTTTCCGTCTGCCATCTTCCGGACGACCACCAGGCGATCATGACGGAGGTCGCCCACATTGTTCACCGCTACCCCACCGATCTTTGTCTCGTCTGCCGTTCGGAGGCGAAAGCCGACGCGGCTGTCGCCGCAATCGAGCGCCTGCGGTTGAGCGGGCGAAGGCGGCCGCGGTTGATCGTTAGCGGCCTCTACAAACGGCCGAACGGCGAATATCCCCTTCCTTACGTATTTCCGACGATGCGCTCCGAGGAGATTGGCTCCGCCATCGGGCGGTTGCTCGCGGCTCAAGTCACGGATCCTAAGATCACGCCCGGGCACATCGTGGTGCCGGTCGAATTGTCCGAAGCCTGAAGAAGCGCGCCGCCGTCGGGCGGGATCTCGGTCGGATCTTTGCCGCCGCTGGTTAACAAGCATTTTTTCACCGGCATAAAAATGCGCTTGACGTGTTGAATAATTTCTCGTCTAAAGAATTTATTGGCTCGATTTGTTTTCCCTTCACCACCTCCAACCCCAGCAACCCAGCCCATGAAAAATGCTTGTCCGAAACACAGAATGACCATCGTGGCGTCGCCGCTCGCGCTCGCCGCTGCCCTGCTTGCTCTCGCCTCTAACGCACGCGCCCAGGCCGCAGCGCCAAACGAGGAAGTCGTCACGCTCTCCCGTTTCGATGTGCGCGCTGCAAAGGATGATTCCTACGGCATCACCAGCGCGACGGCTGGACTGAAATCGCAACAGCCGCTGATCGAGATCTCCTCACCCATTCAAGTTCTGCCCCGCATTCTGATGGAGAACCTCGGCGTCAACTGGCTCACGACCGATTATGCCCGGTTTGTTTCCAGCGGTCTCAATTCCTACGGGGCCAACAACCAGTTCTATCTTCGCGGTCAACGGGTGACTCCGATGTTCAAGAACGGCGTTCAATACTTCTCCTCGGTCGATGATGCCTTCAGCGTTGAAACGGTCGAAGTGGTCAAGGGCGTGAATTCGTCCCTCTTTGGCAGCATGCCCCAGGTTTCTGGCATGGTCATGGAATCCACCAAGATCCCGCTCTCGGTTCGGAAGAACACCCTTGGGATCAGCGGTCTTGCGGATGGCGCGGTCCTGCGGACTGAACTCGATTCCACCGGTCCCTTGGGTAAGGAACTCCTCGGAGCGAAAGCGTCTTACCGCTTGTTGGCTGTCGGGCAGACCGGGGACATGAAGCAGATCAATCACGACAATCGCGTGATCGTCTCCCCATCGTTCCAACTCGACTGGAAGCGCACGACACTGCGTTTCCGTTACGAGTATTCGGACATCACCGACTTCGGTCTCTACAACAACAACTTCCTTGATGAGAATAATCAGGTTTCGACGATTGGCGGGCGAGAGGAGACCTACAAAGCAAAGTGGTCGCGCTCCCGGTTCAAGAAATCCGAAGCTGAAGCCAATCTCATCACCCGCTTCACGAGTGACTTTGAAGGCAGACTGCAGCTCGCCTACTATCAGGAATTGAGAACCGACCACGACAATCGGGCCTTCCTTGTCGCGACCCCCACCTCAACGTCCCTTGCGGGCAACACCATCATACCCGTCACAACCGCCAGCCGGCTGGGGTCCACGGCATTGGACCTCGCCCAGACGCAGCAGACCTTCGCGCTCACCGACGACTATGTCGCCAACTACACTTTCTTGGGATCGCACCAGCAGACAAATTTCGGGTTTGCCGCCGACTATCTCTATAATTCGCAAGGACTGGTCCAACCATTCCTCGGCTACATGTCGGTGATCAATCCGGTCTACTCTGCCGATCCCGGACCCCTCTCTATCACCGGGGCCGCCACGACCATCACGGCGACCACGACGGCCTCTCTGTATGTTCAGGATCAGGCGAAGCTCTTCAACGACCGACTGATCCTGATCGGGGGCGCTAACTGGGCTTATAACGGCCAGGTGACACATAAGCCCATTGGGCCCGCCGCCGTTTACCAAGAATCCAAGGCCAGCGATCTCACCTACAAATTGGCTACGGTTTACAAGATTACACCGCAGCTCTCCGTCTACGCCAGCCGCGCGACGGCCTTCGTTCCGCAGGCTCCAACCGCGACTGGCCCCGGTGGGGCGCCGCTCCCCGCCATCACCAGCAGCGCTAACGAGTTTGGCATCAAAACCGACAACTTCCTGGATGGGAAAGTCTCCGGCAGCATCGCCGCCTTCAGTTCAACCAGTCTCAATCAGCCCGTCGTCGTGAATGCTGGCACGGCCGGCACCTATTACGTCAATGGCGGCCGCACCGATACGCGCGGCTTGGAATTCGATCTCACCCTCAAGCCGATGGCGGGCTGGGAAGTAATTGGCACGCTCTTCAACGGTAATGGTGTCTTTAACTCGAATGCCTACGCCGTCGGGGGACTCCCGTATGGTGATTATGCGAACCGCTCCTTCAAGGAAACGTGGAGCATTCTCACGAAGTATCGCTTCGCCTCAGGCTCGCTCAAGGGTTTGGTAATCGGTGCGAACGGCTTCCACATGGGTTCGATCTACATTCGTCCCGCCCCCGCCATCCCCGGTTCAACGCGCTACAGCGTGTTCGCCAACTTCCCGTTGGGCGACAAAGTGCAGGTCAGCATCAACGTGGATAACGTGACGGATGAGGTTTACGCCGCGGGAGGAAACCAGCGCTACTCGCTCACCCTCGGCGACCCGCGTAACGTAAAGGTCTCTTTGAAGTATAAATTCTGAAACACCACCGGGCCGAATTATCCTCACAGAGATTGCCGACGCACGAGCGCCAGCATCGGCTCCACTAACGACCTCGACTCGACGCACGACCGCCAACCGAAATGGCGGTCGTGCCTGTTGCGCGCAGGAGCAGCCGTGAGAGATACACAGCACCGGAAGCTCGGCCTCGGCAGTTCCACCTTCGGGCGCGAGATCGATCAGGCGGCGGCGTTTGCCCTGCTTGACCACGCGGTCGAGCGGGGCCTCACGTTTCTCGACACCGCGGCCCTTTATTCTGCCGGCGGCGCCGAACGCATCGTTGGCGCCTGGCTCGCTTCGCGTCGCCCGGCGCCGGGCGCGGTATTTCTTGCCACGAAAATCTATCCTCCGTTCACCGCCACCGCGATGGAGGAGGCGTTCGCCGCGTCGCTCGCCCGCCTTGGCGTCGACTCCGTCGATCTGCTTTATCTCCACAAGTGGGATGAAACCGCCGCCACCGCCGAGGCCGTCCAGACGCTCGACGCGTGGGTGCGAACCGGCCGCGCTCGCGCCATCGGCGCGAGCAATTTCACCGCGGAGCAACTCGCTGCGACTTATCGGCTCCAGACCTCCCTCGGCATGGTCCGCTTCAGCTTTCTCCAAAACAACCACAACCTCGCTGTGCGCGAGGCCGACGATGCGGTGCGCGCTTTCTGTGCCGCGCATGGGATCCAGGTTGTCACCTACAGTCCGCTTGGCGCCGGTTTTCTGTCGGGCAAGCATCGCGACCGCGTGCAACCCGGCTCACGCTTCGACGTGTCACCCGGCCATCGCGACATCTACTTCACCGACCTTGCCTGGCTGCGCCTCGACGCGCTGGAGCGCGTGGCGCGCCGCCTCGAAGTGCCGCAGACGTTGCTCGCGCAGGCGTGGGTCATGCACCATGCCGGCATCGACCGCGTGATCATCGGCGGCCGGAATCCCGCCCACATCGAACAGGCGCTCGCCGCGCTTGCGTTCGACATGCCAGCCGCCTTTGCCGAATTGACGGCGACTTAGCCCCATGCACGCCACGCTCCTCGGTCTTTCGCATCCGCACTCCGGCGCACTGCTAGCCACGCTGGAAAACCTGCGCGAGGTCCACCGTGTCACTCTCTGGGACGCCAATCTCCGCGCGGTGGAAAAAAACACTGCGCTCCCGCGCAGTCGCAAAGTTGCATCCGTTACTGCCGATCTCGACGTCGCACTCGCCGTGTGCGATTTCGCCATCGTCTGCGTGAGACACGACCACTCCGCCGCACTCGCCCGCCGCGTGATCGCCAGCGGCAAACACCTCCTCGCCGAAAAGCCCGTCGGAATCACCTGCGCTGAAATTGCCGCGATCCACCACGCCGCGGCCCGCGCGGGCGTGGTCGCGAGCGTGCTTTACCCGCGTCGCTCGCATCCCTGCGCCGTCGCGATGCGTCGGCAGGTAAAACTAGGCGAACTCGGCCCCCTGCTCTCGCTTGAAGCGCGGTTCCTCGCGACGCAAGTTCGCTTCCGAAACCCGCGTTCTTGGCTCTTTCGTCGACGTCAGGCGGGTGGCGGGATCCTGCTTTGGCTGGGCTGCCACTACCTCGATTTGCTCCAGTATGTTTCCAGCGACGAAATCACCGGCGTCGCCGCGCGTCTCGCCACGCGTTCTGGCGCGCGCGTCGACGTCGAGGACACGGCGGCACTCGCACTGGAGTTTCGCTCCGGCGCCGTCGGCACGTTTCACGCCAGCTACGCGCTCGCGTTCAGCGGCGGCGGCTATCTCAACGCAGCGGGCTACGATGCCTACCTGGCGCTAAACGGTCGCGCCGGCCGCATCGTCTGGCCGGGAGTTGCGCCGCGGTTACTCGTCGAACTGCCCAGTGGCGTCGATCAGAAGCAGTTTCGTGCGCGCGAGACCTCCTCCTATGCTGGTGCCTATGGGGACAGCTTTGTCCGCCAGTTCCTTGCGGCGGTGCGCGGGGAGGGTGAGCCGCCCGCTACGCTTGCCGATGCGCTGCGGACCATGCGCATAATCAAGGCCGCAGAAACATCGGCGCGCACCGGACGATTCACACGCATCCCATGAAGAAGATCGGTCTATTCCTCGCATTGAGCTGCGCTGTGCTCGCCCGCGACGAGCTGACGCTGGCGCCAGTATTCACCGATCACATGGTTGTGCAGCGTGACCGGCCGCTGCCAGTCTGGGGCCGCGCCGCGCCAAACGCGCTGATCACGGTTGAATTCGCGGGGGAAAGGCAGTCGGCCGCGGCCGATGCCTCCGGCCGCTGGCGCGCCCGTCTCGCGCCGCGGGCCGCGAGCGCCGAGCCGCGCGTCATGCGCGTATCGTCTGCGGCCGAGTCGCGCATGCTGACGGACGTTCTTGTCGGCGAAGTCTGGCTCTGTGCCGGACAGTCGAACATGGAGTGGCCGTTGGCCAAGGAGGTGCACGCCCAAGAAGAGATCCCGCGCGCGGCGCATCGGGCGATTCGCCTGCTCAATCCCGACTACGCGGGAAAGGAGGCCGGCGGGAATGCGTTCACTCCGACTCAAGTCGCGCGGCTTACGCCGGAAGACTACTTCCGCGGCGCTTGGACCACCTGCACGTCGGAGGCCGCCACGCAATTCTCCGCCATCGGCTATTACTTCGCGAGGGAGGTTCACGCCGCACTCGGTGTGCCCGTTGGCGTGATCAATCTTGCCGTTGGCGGCAGCCCCGCCGAGGCATGGATGCGAAGCGAATCGCTCGCGGCTGATCCAGGGTTAAGCGCTCTCGCCGCGTCCGACTGGCTGGCTAACCCAGCGCTCGAAGCCTGGTGTCTTCAACGCGCGCACGAAAATCTCGACCGTGCGATTACCGCGGGTGAGATCGACCCGCGGGCGCCGAACCACCCCTTCAAGCCTGGTTTTCTTTGGGCGGCCGCCCTCGAGCCGCTCGCGCCCTTCGCGTTTCGCGGTGTGTTGTGGTATCAAGGCGAGAGTAATTCCCTCCGCGCGGACCGTGTGCGCCAACACGAAAGACTATTCCCGCTGTTGGTGCGCGACTGGCGGGCGCGCTGGGGACTCGGTGACTTTCCCTTCCTCTACTGCCAGCTCTCTGGAATCGAGACAACGAGCTACCACTCGGAGTTCTGGCCAGAGTTCCGCGACGGGCAGCGCCGGATGCTCACGATCATTCCGAATTCCGGCATGGTCGTCACCAGTGACGTCGGCGACCCGGCAAGCGTCCACCCGCGAGACAAGCTGACCGTCGGCACGCGGCTCGCCCGTCTTGCGCTCGCCCGGTGTTACGGGTGCGATCTTGAGTCCTCCGGACCAACGCCAAGAAGCGCCGTGGTGCGCGAACACGAACTTTCGGTCGAGTTTGACCACGCTGCTGGCGGTCTGCGGACAGGCGATAATGGCTCGCCGAGCGGCTTCGAGATTGCCGATGCGACTGGAGATTTTGCCCCAGCGACCGCGAAAGTGGCTGGTTCGACCATCACGCTTTCTAGCTCGCGGGTGGCGGCTCCGCGCCGCGTTCGCTACGGTTGGCAACCCTTCATAATCGGAAACCTCACCAATGCCGCCGGTCTCCCCACGTCAACGTTTGCCATTGAGGTTCAGCCACCTCGTCCAGGGAAATAGTCCAAGGTCACCGCGCCTTCCGTGGAAGGTTAATCTCGTGTGATCTGCGCCGCTTTGGCGCGTTTCAATTTGGACCCTATTCGGCACGAATCCAAGATCAGCGTTTTGCATCACTTCGTTGACCGCGCAAGTCGTTGATCAAATTTTCCGACGAGGGGGTTGTGCAGAAAAGGTACGGTGTCAGAAACAGTCTTCCCGCATTCAGTGCCCCACGGTATCAGATATTCCTGGTGGCAACCGACCGGATTGGCAGCTCCGCCGGTAAGATCCAAACCCGCGAACGCCTCGGAGGCCTCTTGAAATTCTATCACCGAGCGGTCGCATGAGTTTTTTGACCTTACGAGGTCGTAGATCTTGACCCGCCTTCGCAAGGTTCGGCGTGGCGAGCGAGTGCAGCCTGAATTGATTCATGCGAATCGCGACGACAGGCGAATCATGGATCCAAGTCGCAAATTTCTACGAGCGCGCGGTCGGTGGTGTCGCCGACGCCGGAGACCGTGACGGTGTAGCCGCCGGGCGGGAGGCGCACGACGAGCGCGGCGTCCTTCGAGGATGCGGGCAACGCGAAGGCGCCGGCAGAAACGAACGCACTTGCGAGGGTGGCGTCGCCGCCCCAGTTGTCATTGTTGGCGACGATGAAGTTTTTCCCGAGTGGCATTGGAAGGAAACTGGATTTTCATTGGCTGGAGTGCGGGAGGGCCTTTACGCCCCGAAATCGGACGTGGCGCCGGTGTCGCCATCGGCTTCGACAAGGGCGGCTACCTCGCGACGTGCGCCGAAGTCGCCGTTGATCGGGCGGCCAGCCGGGTGCGGGTGACCCACGTCGTGCAGGCTTTCGAGTTTGGCGCGATCGTAAATCCCGATCATCTGAAAAACCAGATCGAGGGCGCGATCGTGCAGGGGCTCGGCGGCGCGCTGTTCGAGGCGTTGCGGTTCGGGAACGGCCCCATCCTGGACCCGCGTTTTTCCCAATTCCGCGTGCCGCGTTTCAGCGACACCCCCGCCATCGAGGTTTTGCTGCTCAACCGCAAGGATCTGCCCTCGGCTGGTGCAGGCGAAGCCCCGCTGGTCGGCATCGCGCCCGCCGTGAACAACGCCATCTTCGCCGCCGCCGGCGTGCGCCTGCGCGATCTGCCGATGGTGCCGAACGGGCTGCGCGTCTGAAAGCAGCGTCACGGCGCCAGCCAGAAACCATCGATCGGATACGCCGACACCTCGATGTCCTCCTTGTTCGTCGCGTAGATGACCCACAGCTTTCCGTCGTGCTCGATCGCGTGCGAATACTGGAAACTGTGCGGACCCTTCGCGCCGCCCTTGTAGCGCAGCGGCGGGGCGTTCTTCCGCAACGCCCGCGGATGCGAAAACGTCCACCCGTCGCGGCTGAACGTGATCGCGAGCGGATCGCGGGCGTGAGCCCCCGCGGTCGTCGGATTGCTGATGAGATAATACCAGCCGTTGGAAAGGCGTCCGCTCATGTTTTTGCTCACGCCGTCGGGGTAGTTGGTCTTCACCGGAATCGTCCATGTGCTCCCCGCGTCAAAACTGACCGCGTGATACAGCCGCCGTGTGTAGCCCTGGTCGCGGATGATCAGATGCACCGCTCCCTCCGGATCGACGTAGGCACTCGTTTCGCTCATCCGATAATCGGGCAGCGGCCCGGGCACGCGCGTCGCCGTCCAGCGATCCGCGCCGGCCGGCGACCACGCGGTGAAGAAATGCGCCCGGCTGTCGCGCCACACGAAAAAATCGCGATCCACCACCCGCAGCGGCGGAAAATACACGACGCTGTTGTCCGCCACCACCCGGTCCTCGGTCCATGCCGCGCCGGTCCAGACAAAGCGCACGAGCCGCGCCTTCGCCCACGGGCCGCCGGGCGGCGCGTTGCCCTGGTTGAGTGAACCGAGCGCGAACAGACGACCGCCCTCCACATACACGCCGCTCGCCATCCACCGCCACGGCCCGCTCTCGCCGTCGGGATCGGGCGCAAGCACGCGCGCTCCGCTCCAGGTCAGCCCGTCGACGCTCGTCGCGTAGCGAATCAATTGGCTGCTGCTGTCCTCGTCGACGCGGCCCGACGACCACACCGCCCAGAACTTCCCCTCGTGATGCGCGATGAACGAATGCAGATTGAACTGCCAGCCGCCCTCTTGCGCCCGATAGACCATCGCCGTTGTGCCCTTCGCTTCCGGCAATTCCATCGGTGACGCAAGCAACTGCGGATCCGCCAGCAACCGCGCCGGATCGTGCTTCACTCCCTTCGGTAGTTCCGCCCACGGCGTCGAGCGACTGAACAGTGCGCGCCGCAGCGGCACCTCGAGCGCCGTCGCATCGAGCTTGGCGAAATCGATGCCCTCCGCCCGCAAAAATCCCGCCATCGCGTCCCCGGCCCGCGTGCCTCGAGCGCCGGTCACGCCTCCCACGAGGACAACGTTCTTCGCCTTCAGCTTGCGCACGAGCGTTTGCCACGCCGCCACTTGGTCGGCCGAAGCCGTCTGCTCCGCCGAGAGACCGATCACCGCCACATGCCATGTCCGGGCCGCGATCCAGCCGTCGAGCGCCGCGTCCGTCACGGGCTGCGCCGGCTGAAAGAATGCCGCTTCGTCCGTCCAACGCGTCTGCATCCGCTGCGCCACGTCGGCTGTCAGCAGGTCGCCCAGGAGCAGCACCGCCGCGCGGTTGCGCATCTCTTTCCCGTAGACCGTCAGGCCCGGCGGAGGGCCGGATTGCGCGCCCGACAACGCCGCGGCCAGGCCCAGCCACCAACCGCCGATCAGGCCCATCATCACGCCCCAATTTTTCCGGTTCATCATAAGTCGCCCGTTCCCCGCCGCCGCGTCCACACGGTCAAATCGGTCAGATCGCGCGGCGTCACCGGGAGGACTTTGGCCGCAAGCGCGCACGTCGCAAACATCACGACATTGCCGAGAATTGAGGTGTAATAGGAACTGAAAAGCGCCGGGACTGCGCCCGCCTGAGCGAGCGTCGCATACAGTGTGAAGGCCACCGTGGCGCCGATGCCCACGACTTCGATCACCTGCCAGTCCGTGGCCGTGAACGCGGCCGGCACGATTACGAAGGGCGAAACGCCCTGGCAGTCGGCTCCCGTACGCCCGAGCTGAACGCTCGTGGGATTGAA
>Ga0163199_1002846_pt1 | contig 10546 bp, 12 predicted proteins | sample PL_2010_150m_FD_113537 | JGI IMG/M metagenome (GOLD analysis project Ga0163199, IMG submission 113537) | Freshwater microbial communities from Powell Lake, British Columbia, Canada to study Microbial Dark Matter (Phase II) - PL_2010_150m | ecosystem: Environmental > Aquatic > Freshwater > Lake ...
ACCATCAAGACCAGCATCATCAATCCCGATGCCATCGACCATTGGCTGCGCAGGGCCTGATTGTACAAATAACGCGGCTCCAGCCGTACCGGCGCGGCCTGCGCCAGCGCTTGTTCCTGTGTCATGCCGCGCGTCCCGGCTAAATAGGCCGCCAGCGACTGGCTGTTGAAATTGGCGATAATCGCCGATACATACGCCTTGGAGACTTGCGCCCGATACGGGAAAACGCCGTCTATCAGGCTTTGCACCTGGGTTGAACGGCCCGCCAGCAGATTTTTCTGGAATTTGGGCGGTATGATAATCGCAAAACGAATCGTGCTTTGCGCCAGCAGCGGGTCGAGTTCGCGTTCGCTGCCGACATCGCCCTGATAATCGAAATAATGCGAGTCGATAAAGCGGTGCAGGAAATCACGGCTCAGCGCGGTTTTATCCTGGTCGAGTACGGCAAACGGGATTTTCTCGACATCAAACGAGATACCCCAGCCCAATACCATAAATATCGTCAGCGGCAATACGAACGCCATCGCAAAAAACAGCCGGTCGCGCATGACTTCGCGCCATTCCTTGACCGCCAATGCCCAGGTGCGATTCAAATTCATCTTGGAAAAAGCAGTAGGTCCACGAAAAACACGAATACCCTCTGGGGCACAAGAGACACGAAAAAAATCAGGCCTTCGCCCTTTGAATATTTTCGTGCTTTTCGTGGACAAATAGTCGTTGTTAAGATCATTTATCCCCCAGGTTTTCGAGCGCCAATACGCGGTAGACAAAAACATCTTCCAGCGACGGTGCAGAGCGGGTTATACGGTTTAACGCCACCGCCTGTTTGTTCAGCAATTCCCGGATCTGCTGTTCCGCCGCCTCGACATCCGGCGCCGGCAGGTGGATATGCTTGCCGAACAGCGATGCGTTGTTAAAACCCGATTGTTGCAGCAAGCCCAGCGCGGCCGGCGGTTGGTCGGTGGCGATACTCAGCACTTGTCCGGCTTCGCGTTGCAGGGACGCTATCATATTGGCGGGCGTGTCGTCGGCGATGACCCGGCCGGCATACATCAGCGCCAGACGGTCGCAGTGTTCAGCTTCGCTCATGTAGTGCGTCGTGACCAGGATCGCGACGTGTTCGACTTTTGCCAGACGCACGAGAATATCCCAGAATTGCCGCCGGCCTATGGGATCGACGCCTGACGTCGGCTCATCGAGAAACAGCACGCCGGGCTGGTGGACCAGTGCACAGCCTAAGGCCAGCCGCTGGCGTATGCCCATCGGCAGGCTGCCTGCCAGTTGCCCGGTTACCCGGGATAGTCCGGCGATATGGATGACCCACGCGATGCGCTGTTTGACGATAGCGCGGGCTATGCCGTAGATGCTTGCATAAAGACGGATATTCTCGATGACCGTCAGATCCTGGTACAGCGAAAACGCCTGCGACATATAACCGATGCGCTCCTTGATGGACTGAGCGGCATTGCGCATATCGGCGCCCGCTACGGAGCCTTCGCCGTCGGTGGGACGCAGAATGCCGGTCAGCATTTTTATCGCGGTGGTTTTACCGGCGCCGTTGGCGCCCAGCAGTCCGAAAATTTCCCCCTGGCGCACCGTGAAATTAATATGGTCGACGGCGCGGAATTGACCGAAATCGCAGGTGAGCTGCCTGGCCTCTATCGCGATACCCAGGTTGTCGGACAGGGGATGGTCCAGGCGCGGAATAGTGTTGTTGTTATGTTGACCGGCGAGCTGCCGTTGGCGCAATAAGGCGATGAAGGCATCTTCGAGCTCGGATTCCGAGGCGCGGATGCTGTTAATGTTGATGTTGGCCAGCAATCGGCTGACCGTCTCCTGAGCGTCTTCAGGCGCTTGTTTATCGACAAAGACCCGAAGCCGCGAACCGATCGCTTCCAGTTGCGGGAAATGCGCCTTGAGTTGATCCAGCGCCTGGATTTGCGGTTCCGCGACCAGTTCGACCAGGCAGCCGTCGGCTTGCCGGCAAACGGCATCCGGTTCGCCTGTCGCCAGCACTTCGCCGTTGTACATTAAAGCCAATCGGTGAAAGCGGCTGGCTTCATCCATATACGCCGTCGAAATCAGCGCGGTCATGCCTTTCTCGCTCAGTAATTCCGCCAGGATAGCCCAGAAATCGCGGCGCGAAACCGGGTCGACGCCGGTCGTCGGCTCGTCCAGAATAACCAGTTCCGGTTCATGTATCAGCGTACAGATCAGTCCCAGCTTCTGCTTCATGCCGCCGGACAGGTTCTTCATAGCCCGGTCACGAAAAGCCTCCAGCCGGGTCATGTGCAGCAGTTTGCGTTTGCGTTCGGCCAGTTGTTCTGGCCTCACCTCGCGTAATTTTGCAAAGAAATCGATATTTTCTTCAACCGATAAATCGCCGTAAAGGTTCAGGCCCAGGCCCTGCGGCATAAAGCCCAACCTGGCTTTTACCCGCTCTGCGGCGGCTTCGGAATCGATATTGACGCCGAAAACTTCAAGCTTGCCTTGCTCAAAGGCTAAAACCCCGGCAATCGCTTTCATCAGGCTGCTTTTACCGGCACCGTCCGGGCCTATCAGGCCGTAAATTTCGCCGCGTTGCACGGTCAGCGCCAGTTCGCGCACGGCGGGCTGTTTTTTATAGCTTTTGCAAAAGCCCTGTATGTCGATGACAGGGTCGGTTGTCACCAGCGCGGCTTCGCCCACGGCGCGTCCTCTTGCCAGCGAATGACGGCGTCGGCGGGTAAGCCGGGCGTCAAGCGATGTTCCGGGTTTGCATCGAGATACAGTTTAACGGCATAAACCAGTTTGACCCGTTCATCGGCGGTCTGTACTTCCTTTGGCGTGAATTCGGCTTGCGATGCGATGTAGCGGACGGTGGCGGCAAACGGCCGGTCGGGAAACGCATCGGAATAGACCAGGGCAGGTGAGCCTAAGCGCAACTTGCCGATTTCATTGCCCGGCACATAGACTTTCAGGTACAGCCTGTCCAGATTGACGATATCGAATAAAGGGCTGCCTGCCGCGACCATTTCGCCGCTATCGACAATCCGGGTCGTAATCATGCCGTCGGCCGGGGCGCGGATAACGAGGTCGTCCGACACGCTTTGTGCTTCCGCGAGCGAGGCTTCCGCCTGCGTAAGTTGTGCGCTTAATGCGGCAAGCTCGTCTTCGCGCGCGTTGATTTCATCCCAGCCCAGTTCTGCCTGCGCCAGCGTTTTTTCGGCCTGCGTAACGGCGGCCTGAGCGGCGGCATGTTCGGCGCGGGCGACATCCCACGATAAATCGGCCTGTTCGCTGCGATGTTTTTCCACGGTTTGCCGTTTAAGCAACTCCTGAAACCGCTCGGCGTCTTTACGGGTCTGTTTTTCGGTGTTCCGGTATGAGGCCAGTACTGCTGTGGCATGAAGCAGCCCGGCCTTGGCGACGGCTATTTTCAGCGGGATATTTTTCTTGAAGACGGCCAATGATGAGCGTGCCGCTTCCCGTTGCGCCATTACTGCATTCACAGCCGCTTTCGCCTGGTTTACCTTGGCGATGGTTTGATTGTCATCGAGTTTGAGCAGTATCCGGCCCTGTTCAACAGAGTCGCCTTCGCGTGCCAGCAGTTCAGCGATACGGCCCGGCCATTTGCCCGCCACCGTGTAATGATCGCCTTCGATACGGCCGTTTGCCTGGATCAGGCCTTTGGGAAACGGCGGTTCGCGCCACCAGAACCACCACCCTGCGAAAAGCAGGACGGCAATGCCGATCAGCGGGCCGATGATAACGAATAATCCGGTTTTCTTTTCCATTGCGCGGTTCTTTGTCTGACAGGATTTTGTTAGGAATGGTAACTCAATACACTTTAAGTTCTACCCACGTAGGGTGCGCCGCGCGCACCTTCTCCGATGCCTAAGCAACGCTCCAAATTCTGTGTTACTTGGGGGTATAAGGCGCGCCCTACGAAGCTTATAAAACGCCTACGGCATATCGTAAATGCAGCGCAGCCAGTATCGCATCATAAGTCGCATTGTTCAGGTTATCGTGCGCGGTCATGCGCAGTTCTTCCGCTTTCAGCACGTCGGTGTTGGTCGACAAGCCCTGCTGATAGCGGTCGGTCGTGACTTTCATGTTTTCCTCCGCCTGCGCTATCGTTTGCCTCGCAACGGCGAGCCGCTGTTGCGTTTCCCGGCTATCCAGCCAGGCCTGTCTGACCTGCAACGCTATTTGGCTGCTCAGGTCGTCGCGTTGCTCTTTCAGCGCAATGGCTTGCCGGTTCATCGCATCGCTCTGGTGATGCGTGCTGCCGTCATAGAGTTTCCACTGTACGCCGGCATTGACCATCCATAGTCCCTGAAAAGCCTGGTAGCGGTTTTCCTGGTATTGATAGCCGCCGTTGACCGATATTTGCGGCAGGTTGCCCGCTTTAACGCTTTGCGCCTGTTGCTCCAGCGCGGTGATTTGCTCCGTCAGTACGGCGAGTTCCGGGCGTTCCGCCAGGGCATGGCCGCTCAAGTCGCTTAAACCGCCTTTGGGTAGGTCGGGGAACCGGTGTTCCAGTTTAACGGCTTCGCTAAGGTCGCGGTCCAGCAACCGGTTGTAGTGCGCCCTGGCAATATCGAGCTGATTGTTGACCTGGACGGCGCGCTGCCGGGCATTGGCCAGTTCCACATCGGCGGCCAGCACGTCATTGCGGGCTGTCATGCCCTGATCGAACAGATTGCCGACGTCCGTTGCGTGAGCGGCCAGGCTGTCGATATGGCTTTGGGCAAGCTGCTTTGCGCTTTCTGTGCGTAATACCGCGACATAGGCTTCCGCTACCTGTAATTTTATCGTTGACAGCATAGTGGTTTCATTGTGCCTGGCGGCTTCCAGCGAAGCTTGTGCGGCGTGGATGTGGTGGCTGATGCGGCCGCTGGTATAGACCGGTATTGACGCTACGGCCTGTGCGTTGACACTGCCCGATTGTGAGGTGTTGAATTGCAGCGTCTGGTTATTGATCTGCGTTTGCGCGGCCGGTATTTCGCTGTACTGCGTATAAGCGCTGCCGACATTCAGTTCGGGAAGACGCTGTCCTTGGGCTGAGTGCAATTGCTGCTCGGATGCGTCGGTATCGTTTTTTGCCGATTTGATCTGGTGGTTATTATTGATCGCGCTGTTCCAGGCGTCTTCCAACGTTTCTGCCGAAACAGCCGGGGCCGGCGTGTTGATAAGGGCTAATAAACCGGTGCACAGATAAGCTTTATTGGTCGGCATCGAACAGGGTTATCCTGAAAATGGTGGAATCACAGACTGCTGCATCGTAACTTCGCCATACCATCCGGGGGCGTATCAGATAGCGATTAAGCTGTCGCGTGTTCGTTTTCCTTAGGGCGGTCAACCGACCATAATTTTTCCAGTTGATAAAACTCACGCGTCTGCGCGGTCATCGCATGGACGATCACATCACCTAAATCCAGCAGCACCCAGTCCGAGCTTAAATCGCCTTCAAGACCTAAGGGTTTAACGCCGCTTTCCTTGAGCTTTTCGACGACATAATCGCATAACGATTTCAGGTGCCGGTTCGAGGTGCCGGTTACCAGCACCATGTAATCGGTAATGCTGGTTTTACCCCGGACATCGAGGGTTGTGATGTATTGTCCTTTGCGTTCATCGAGGACATCCTGGACGATTTTCAATAATTCTTCTGTTTGCATGGTTCTTAAAGTAATGGCCTAAAATTAAATGATAGTGACGGTGTTGTTCAGGTAGCTCGCAAAAAATACCCTTCCTGTCGCAGTTGCCACAGATTCACAGATTATAAATAAGGTTAATCTGTGAATCTGTGGCGGTATATTTTTTGCGAGTTACCTTTATATGTTCTCATCGCCCAAGCAGCGTGAGAAACGATTGAGGGGGGATGATGGAAGCTCAACGTGTTTCGTAAAGCCTGTTTTGCATGATGTATTCTATGACAGCATCGGGTAATAAAAAACCTGGATTTTGTTTTTCTGCAATCATGCGCCTGATTGCGGTCGCCGATATATCAAGCTGCGTGACGGGCTGGAAGAACAGTTTTCCGGCGATAGCTCCTGCCAGTTCCTGTTTATCGGCCGCCAGCCGTTCGGAAAAAAAATCATCGATTTTTTGTATCGTGACGCCCGGCCGGGTCATTACGACGAGATGGGCGTAGTCGAATAAGTGCCGCCAGCGATGCCAGCCGGTTAAATGGTTGAAGGCATCGGTGCCGATAAACAGCAATAAGGCCTGATTTGGAAAGTCCTGCCGTAATGAATGCAGCGTATCGACCGTATAAGATGCGCCCGGCCTGTCCAGTTCCCGCGTGTCCACCCGCAAGCCCGGCTGTTTGTTAATTGCCAAGGCCAGCATTTGGCTGCGCATCAGTGCGCTTGCGGCAGGCTGTTCACGATGCGGCGGTACGGCGCTGGGGATTAAGCGGACTTCGGTTAGGCCGAAAATCTCTTTAACTTCGACGGCGACACGCAAGTGCCCGTAATGAACGGGGTCGAACGTGCCGCCCAAAATGCCTATCATGAGTGCGGCTACTGCCTGATGTGGCCGTCGCCCAGCACGATGAATTTTAATGAGGTCAGACCTTTTAAGCCGACAGGACCGCGGGCATGCAGTTTATCGGTGCTGATGCCGATTTCTGCGCCCAAACCGTATTCAAAGCCGTCGGCAAAGCGCGTCGAGGCATTGACCATGACCGAGCTGGAATCGACTTCGCGCAGAAAACGCCGGGCCAAGGTGTAATCTTCGGTGACGATGGCTTCGGTATGCTGTGAGCTGTAGTGGTTGATATGCGCCATCGCCTCGTCTATGCCGTCGACAATGCGGATGGATAAAATCGGCGCCAGGTATTCGGTGTGCCAGTCTTGTTCCGTTGCCCTGATGCATTCTGGAATCAGCGAACAGGTTTTAAGGCAGCCGCGTAATTCAACGCCTTTTTCGAGGTAACTTTTTGCCAGCAACGGCAATACCCGGACGGCGATATTTTCGGCGACCAGCAAGGTTTCCATCGCATTGCAGACGCCGTAACGGTGGGTCTTGGCGTTGACGGCAATCGCGACGGCTTTGTCAATATCGGCGCTGTCATCGATATAAACATGGCAGATACCATCCAGGTGTTTAATGACGGGAATGCTGGCCTCTTGGGTAATGCGTTCAATCAGGCTTTTGCCGCCCCGCGGCACAATGATGTCGACATACCGGTTCATCGTGATGAGTTCGCCCACCGCGGCGCGGTCGGCGGTCGCGACAATCTGCACGGCCGAAACCGGCAAATCCGCAGCAATCAGCCCTTGTGTGATGCACGCGGCTATCGCCTGGTTGGAATGTATCGCTTCCGAGCCGCCTCTCAAGATACAGGCATTGCCGGATTTAAGGCACAGCGCCGCCGCATCGACCGTCACATTGGGGCGCGACTCGTAAATAATGCCGATAACACCTAACGGCACGCGCATTTGTCCGACCTGTATGCCGCTGGGTCGGTAGCTTAAATCGCTTATTTCGCCGACCGGGTCGGGCAGGGCGGCGACTTGTTTCAGGCCTTCGATCATCGCCTCAATGGCTTTAGGGCTTAATGCCAGGCGGTCCAGCGCGGCGGTATCGAGGCCGTTTTGTTTACCGGCGGCTAGGTCTTTCTGGTTTTCCGTTATCAACAGCTCGCGGTTGCTGTCGATCGCTTTCGCTATTTCGAGCAATGCCAGATTTTTTTTGCCCGATTCAGCTCGGCTGATTTCCCGCCCGGCTATTTTGGCCTTGAGGCCGAGGTTTTGCATGTAGTCTTTGATGTCCATTGTTTTTTACCGATGGTTTTGATTTATATCGTTTCACACATGAGCAGGGCGTGTTCATGTCCTACTGCGTTGATAATTCGTTTATGTAATCATAATAGTGTTTTGTTCCGCAAAAATATATTTTAATCATTATCAAAAGGGTTATAGGTTTCTATCGCCAGAGATTTAAAGTCTTTCGTGTTGCGCGTGACTAAAATGGCTGAACAGTGCATGGCAGTTGCCGCAATAATCGCATCCGGTAGCTTAATGCGTTTTTTCTGTCGAATATCAATCACACGCTGAACTACTTCATCATTCAACGCCCTGATGGTGGCGTATTCCATAAACTGCGAGGCTTTTTGTCTTTCCCGTACATTAAAAGGAAAGCCTAAAAATTCCATCTTTGAAATCACTGAAACCTGAAAACTCTCGCGCATTAACGTTGAAACCTTGTCTTTTACAACACTTTCCATATCGCCGTTAAAGTAATAAATAAGGATATTGGTATCCAGCAAGTAATGCTTCATACATTAGTGTTCCCATTCATCACGTAGGGTTTTAAGCAGTTGATCGATATGTTCTAACTGGCTGGCACCAAAAAACTGTTCTGGTTTGAAGCCAGTTTTTTCAGTATCTGCCGGTGATACGGGAAAAACAATGACTTCTACTTTTTCAGAACTAAAACCGTCAGGTATATCAATAAGTCCTTTAAGTTTTTTGGTTTCGATAATTTGTCTTATTGCTTGCATTATTATTTCCTTTAAATAATTAGGTTAGCAGTTGGGGTGCTTTGTTGAAAGAGGAAAGCGAAAACAGATCACTATCTAATGCTTGTAAATAGCTCCTGTGCTGCGCGTGCCAATGGGATTACGGTTAAGCGTCGATGTTATTTTAAGCCTCGGAGCTAAATGTTTGGCGGTGCGTATAAAGGCAGTGGAACGAATAAGTGTTCGTTTCACGATAAAATCTCTTTCATCAACGCGTCCACGGATATTGATTGACAATGTCCCTGGCTAAATTCCACTCGCGCCGCTTGAATGTCTACAAGCAATTGTTGACGGGCGTGCTCAGTGAGTCGGTGCTGAACAATAGCTAGGAGCGTTTTTTGTTCATCCAGCGATAATGTGTCAATGACTTCTGAAACTTCTTCGAAAGGCATGTGAGGCATAGTTGTCTCCTTAAAGTGGCTTTTAGTCTAATCCCAAAGCTTTGGCTTGTCGCAGGGGTTAAAAGATAACGCGGTGGCGTCAAAACGTCTGGGGCGGGGCGCAAACCCCGTCCCGCTGGAGGGCATTGTTGAAACGTTTGGGACGGTTTAGAAAACCAGAAAGCCGGACGGGGCATATTGCCCAGTCCGTAGGGTTTGTCGGATGGTTCAAAAATAACGGTAGCATCAAAACGTTTGTGACGGGGTTACAGAACCCCGTCCCGCATGGGATACTACTCCCATCTGACTCAAAGCTGTAAAGCTGTAAAGCTGTAAGGCGGATTCGCCGATAGGCAATCCGCCATTTTGGTAGCGCATCGATGGCGGTTTGCTGTCGCGAAACCGCCTTACGGGTTCATCCAGCGATAATGTGTCAATGACTTCTGAAACTTCTTCGAAAGGCATGTGAGGCATAGTTGTCTCCTTAAAGTGGCTTTTAGTCTGGTTCCAAAGCTCCACAAGCTTGGGAATTTGGCTTGTCGCAGGGTTAAAAGATAACGTGGCGACTGCAAACCCCGTCCCGCTGGAGGTTTGGCGGTTTGCTAGCGCGAACCGCCCTACAGCTCTGAGGACGGATAAGCTATGAGTATTACGGTAATCGGCGGGCGAAGCGAGTCCGTTGCAATACAGAGTTAGGTGCAGGGAGACCATGCGGTGCGGGAATAAACGGATGTCCGGCTGCAATATGTTCTGCCTCGGACTTTTTCAGGTCTTCATAAATCGCACGCAGATCATAGTTGAACTGAGCGGCGTGGGAATCCCGGATGGCCCGCACTTCATCAACAAATTCATCATTCAGCATTTTCTTCTCCAAGAAGTTCTTCAGGGGTACAAATGAAAGGAAGGAACAAGCCAATCTGATCAAGATACGCAGCGATGCCTCTTTGTATCTCCGGGTTTGCGATGTGCCGGCAATTCCATGTCAGCAGATAATCTACACCGTAAACCGTGGCGACCGCAATGTGGAGAGCATCTTCCGCTGCTTTAGAGGGGACGATTCCTTGCTCGACCAATGCTACCGCGATATTGAGAGCCTGCTCACTGATCAAAAGCAAAGGTATGTCAGTTAATACATCCAGTCGCTTTTTGGCTGCATCGGGGTCGCCAGCTTCGCATTCCCGCAATACCGACTCTGACACCAGCAGTTCGTACTGGTTGCTGTTTTCCCACCACACCAGAGTAATTTGCTGGTGAGCAGCGCCGAGGATGGTCTTGCTGGGACGAGCCGTCAAATAGCTGATGACGGACGTTTCAATGTAAACCTTGCGGACGGGGCAACATGCCCCGTCCGGCTTTCGTGTCGCCGGCAATTACCACGGGAAACAACATAGTTCAATTATCCTAACCATGTAAGTATCTTAATAATTTTTAGGCCTGTTTTTAAAAAAAGCTGTAAGGCGGATTCGCCGATAGGCAATCCGCCATTTTGGTAGCGCATCGATGGCGGTTTGCTGTCGCGAAACCGCCTTACGGGTTTTGAGCCGTCGAAGGCCACCGCTGTCATGCCCTGCCAAGTGTATTCCGAGGCATCCGGCCACAACGAATAGGCCAGTTGCACCGCATCAGCCAACAAGGTTTCAAAAGTCTGCCAAGGTAG
>Ga0163199_1002847_pt1 | contig 10543 bp, 10 predicted proteins | sample PL_2010_150m_FD_113537 | JGI IMG/M metagenome (GOLD analysis project Ga0163199, IMG submission 113537) | Freshwater microbial communities from Powell Lake, British Columbia, Canada to study Microbial Dark Matter (Phase II) - PL_2010_150m | ecosystem: Environmental > Aquatic > Freshwater > Lake ...
CATCCCGTCCAGCCGCGTTGTCTCGCGGTCGAGGAAGTCGGCAATGGCGTGTTGCTCGCTGAGAGGCGGAACCGGAATCCTCAAAGCACTGATGGAATCTACCGCCAATCCGGGCTGCGCAGCCGAGAGCGAATACTGATTGAGATCCATCGCGCGGAGAAGTTCGCCAAGCCACACGACATTGAGCGGTTCGCGCGGAGTGGTGACCAGGGCGTGCTCCGACGCCCAAAACTCTCCGTTGGCGTAATTGATATTGCCACAGAGCGCGCCTTGTCGTCCGATAAGAGCGTAGTGTCCGTGATGGGTGCGCTGATCCGTATATCCGCGCAGGCCATTGCCGCCATAAACCGGATACGGCCCCGCGTCTTTGATGTCGTCGGCGGTAATCGCTTCACCACTCTGGAGAGTCGCGACAAAACCGAGTTTCTTCACAATCCAATGTGCGGGGATTTCCGGTGCCCAATCCAAACCACTCAGCTTCATTTTCTGGCCGCCACTCACGCCGTCGCCTGCCTTCCTGTTGGCGGTTGGTATTTTTGCTGCGGATGGTTGGGTTGATCGGGAATGGTGTAGGCGAGCGCGCCTTCGCGGATCATCGGGCCGAGATGTTCGTTGACGAGGTGGAGTCGCGTCCGTCCAAGCAAGGCGGCAAGCTCCTCGGCTGACAACGGCTGCCAAGCACAAAGCTGGCGGATGACAGCGCGCAGGGTTTCGGACCGCGGACGGCCGCCGAGACCCGAGATTTGCGCGGCCAGCGCCTCTGGTAAGGAGGCAGACTGTATGGATTGGCCAACGGGCTGTATGGATTGCGGCTCCGGCTGTATGGATTGTGTCGGAAGCTGGATAGGTTGCGCGGAGCCTGGCGGGAGCGGGAGTGTTTGCAGCGGGGCGAAAAGTTTTGCTGTGGGCACGTAGTAGGTGTCGGCGCCTTTGCCCTTCTGCGCCAGCAAACCGTTGTCGCGCAAGCGGCGGAGATGGGTGCTGGCGTTGAGCACGTCCACGCGGTTGATGTCCCGGTAAGCGGCGTTGTTCATCGCGCCCGCTTCACGCACGAACACGAGGGCGCGAGCTTCTTCGTCGCTGAGGTCAACATCGAGTTTTCGCAGCCAGACCCAATCTTCGGGCGAAAGGAAATGGTGGAAGAACAGGGTCACAACGAACGCGTTGCGTTCGCGGTCGGACTCGAAGGTGGGCGGGGTGAGGTTGGCGGCGTTCATCAACTCGCGCATGACACGGATGCCACTGCCTTTGGTCTCGGCGAGGTTGGTGTCATGAAGCGCGGCGGCAATGGCCGGGTTGCGCGTCTCCGAGCCGGGTTCGCCCAAGCGGTCCTCGGCAACAAGCGAGTGACCTGGGTTGCGGATTTCGAGACGGTTGGCGTAGCGGATGATCTGGACGGGGCCATGCACGCGATAGGAACGGTGCATGATCGCGTTCACCACGACTTCACGGATGACGCGGTCAGGAATCAAGGGGATGTCCTGCCGTTGGAGCTGGCCGGCGGGGAGAGAGAACGCCTTTGGAAGATCGTCCAGAATCGCGTTGCGCGCCCTGCGGATGGCATTGATGAGCGGGGCGCGGATTTCAATGGTCTCGAACCGGCGTTCGGGATCGCTGACCCACTCCCGTCCGGGCACGCGAATGTAATCCACCCGCACCATCGGGAAGAAGCGGCGCAAGGCAACACCCGTGCCAAACAACAAGATGCCGGCGACGGTGGGACGGGTGACGCCTTCCTCTTGGGTGGCGCAACCGAGCGCAAGCAGGAGTGAAGATGTTCTGAGGAACCGTTGTTGCACGAACGCTGAGAATGTGTAAGAACCCCGCAGGAGGTTTGCATTATGACAGAAAACGTTTTGAAACCAGCGACGGCGCTTATCCACTGCCCCTCGGCAGAGGAAGTTGCCGAAGTGTTTTTACGCAGCCGCTTTCCATTGCCAACACGATTCACGGAACCAACACATGTCTCCAATCTTTTTCGGCTGAAGACAGGGTCCCCAAAAGCCATTACCGCTCTATGGAAAGTGTGGCGGCAAGACAGTGGATACAGACGAGCATGGGATTGCTGGCGACGGATACTTCGGAACGAGAAGAAACAAAAACGGGCGCTGGACAACGCATGGAAACAACTCAAAAGCGTGCCATACAGCGGCGAGCACCACGCGAAACGATGTGAACTAAACCAAGCCGAGTTCAGGCTGTGGAATCGAAAACGGCGATTCTTAACGTCTTTTGCGAAGCGATACGGCATCCCGCCGCTTGATCCGAAGAGCACCCAAATCAACTATGATGTGGCAAAGGCCATTCAGACATGGACAGTGGGCAAATGGCAACAGCCTGTCTGGACGGTGGACGATAAAGTTGACATGGAAAACGCCAGGTCAATACAGAGACGCGGGAAGGAATCCCGATATGGACCATCGTCGTTGTTGATCGTCATTGATCCACACTACCCGGAGCCGAAGCTTCTGGCAGCCGTCAAAAAGCATGTGGCTGACTGGAACAAAAGGCGGTTGTCTAAGCCCTGGAAGTGGGGACATCCGCGAGAGGAGCTTTTCGACGATTACGCGAAAGCGTGGTATTTGCACAAGATCAATGGCAAGACATTCGCCGAAGTTGCGTCGGAGTTTGGATGGGTGGATGCCGGCTACAAAGAGAAAGTCCAGTGTCTCAAAGAAGAAGGTCGGTTCGCTGCCGCGAAGAAGCGAAGAAAGCGGCACGCCAGCCGTCGTCATGAAGCATGGAAGAAAGCGCGGCTATACGTTGCCTCCGGCCAACATCTTCACGATGGCGCGCCCGAATTGATTCGAGGCAAGCAGACTTCCGGCTGGCGGCCAAAGCGCGAGGCCCGGCAGGCGCAGGAGCGGCAGGCCAGAATCCTGCTTAAAATGCGTGGGGGATCAAAGTTGAAAACGTAGTCCCCCACAACTTTCCAAAAACAGGGTGTAGTCTCGTCCCGCAGATTCAGCACGGTGCTGGATGAAGCGGACTGCGCGGGGCGGCAGAGCACGGTCTGCGAGTTTTTTGTGCCGCAGATGACGGGGGATAAGCATGAGTCAGGGCATGGCGAAGGTCTTCAGCCCGGCAGAGGCCGGGCGGGAGCTGGGGTGCAGCGCGTCCACGGTGAAGCGGATAGCGGCGGAACTGAAAATTGATCCGCTGCTTACACAAAGCGGCGCGCGGCTGTTCACGGCGGAGATGTTGGAGTGCATCCGGGCGGAACGGGAGCGGCGCGCGAGAGAGGCGGCGCGATGAATACGGATTCCAAAACGCGGCCTCTGCCACACAGCGTCGAAGCGGAAAGGGTGTTGCTTGGCTCTTTGTTGCTAAATCCACAATCCATCGCCGAGACGGCGCGGCAGATCGGCCCGGAATCTTTTTACGATCCGCGGCACCGCGTCCTGTTCCACTCGCTGGAAGTTATGGCGGCGAACAGGGAGCCGATTGACCTGACGACGGTAACGGAAAAGCTGCGGGGCAACGGCCATCTGGAGGATGCCGGCGGCGCGGCCTATGTGACGGAGCTTTTCAACGCCACACCAACGGCAGCGAATCTGAGTTTCCATGTCGAGGCTGTCCGCGAGAAAGCCGACAGGCGCGGCGTGATCGAGACGGCTGAGGAAATCACGGAAGCAGCCTGCCGTGATTCCGAAAAGCTGGATTCACTGGTGCCCCGCATCGAAAGATTGCTGGACATCGTAAAGACAGGGCGAAACGGCGAGAGGAACGGGCTGGAAAACAGTCTGGTGGATTCGATCACGCTACAGACAATGCCTGTGGAACCGCGCCGTTTTATCGTGGGGCCTTTTTTTCGGGAGGGTGATTTGGGGTTCATCTACGCCAAGCGTGGCGACGGAAAGACGTGGCTCGCAATGCTGCTGGCGAAAGCGGCGGCGACGGGCGGTGCAGCGGGGCTGTGGAAAGCGGAAGGGGTTTGGCCGGTGCTTTACGTTGACGGCGAGATGCCCGCCGAAGAATCGAAGCGGCGCGACCTGGCACTTGGCGGCGCGTGTGAAAACCTCAGTTGGCTGCACCACGAGATATTCTTCGACCGCACGGGGCGGGCGTTGAACCTCACGAATCCGGCGACGCAAGCCGCATTGACGGAGTTGCTGCTGGAGCGGGGTTTCCGCGTGCTGGTGTTGGACAACCTGAGCTGCCTTTTCAGCGGCGTCAAAGAGAACGATGCCGACGCATGGGAACTTGTCTTGCCGTGGCTCTTGGATTTGCGGCGTCGGAAAATCGCCGTTGTGATCGTGGCGCACGCCGGGCGCAACGGGCAGATGCGCGGCACGTCGCGCCGTGAAGACGCGGCGTTCTGGGTGCTGAAACTGGAGCGCAGCGGCGACAGTGACGAAGCGAAGAGACTGAAGTTCACGTCTTTATTCACGAAGAACCGCAACGCGATGGAAAGCGATTGCCCGGCGCTGGAATGGACGATCACGGCAGAGGCCGATAATGTTGTTACGGTGTCGGCCAAACACATTAGCGGGGTTGATCTGTTGGTGAGGTGGGTCAACGAAGGCTTGGACCGCGCAAGCGACATTGCGAAGGAGATGGGAAGTAGCAAGGGCCAAGTCTCGAAGCTGGCGAAACAGGCTGAGGTGGCAGGGAGAATCAGAATCGAAGGCCGGCGCTATTTGCCGGCAGAAGGGGGTGGCAATGGATAGGGCGCACCGTTCGTTTCCTGTTTCCCGCCCTAAGCGTGGAAACTGGAAACGAGATGGAAACGAGAACGGAAACGGGCTTGTGAAAATGGCAAGTTCCAGTGGGAAGGGTGGAAACGAACAGGAAACGTGTTTTTCACTTTTGGCGGAAACGAGCGGGGTGAAAACGGTTGTTTCGTTTCCGGGCGGTGGGGCGGCTTGGCGACTGGCAAGGATGAATGTCTTGGTTGCCGATCAAGCGCGCTCTGGCGGCAACGTGGGGGCAAGGGCAAGGCTTCTGTGAACGCGAACGCGACAACGTCAGCGCAGATGATCCAGCCGCGCTATTTGGACGTGGAGACGGCAGCGGATTATCTCGGCACGACGGCGGGGGCGCTCTATAAATCAGCGCAGCGTCGGCTGGTGCCGTGCCGCAAGAAGGGCAAGCGGCTGGTGTTTGATCGCGTGGAGTTGGATGCTTACATGCACGCTCTGGAAGGCGTGGAGGTAGCGGAAGCAGTGGCGCGGACGTTGAACGGCGGCACAGTGTCGGCGCTGGCAAGTTGAGGTATTGACATGAACCTTATCTGTGATAAGATAGTTGCTGTGAAGGATTGGACGCCGAAACAAATTCGCGATTTGCGCGAAGCAATCGGCTGGACACAAAGCAAGCTGTCAGAGTGGCTTGGTGTGACTCCGCTTCACGTTACGCATCTTGAAGCCGGTTTTCGTCCTGCGGGCAAGCAGACGGAACGCTTACTGGCAGTGCTTGAGAAGGTTCACAAGGGCGAGTTGAAGGCCGCCCGATCACAGAGAAAGCGAGGCAAGCCATGAGTGTCTATAAGCGCGGCGATTCGTTCTGGTATGAGTTCGTGGTGCGCGGCTTGCGCTATCGCCGCAGCATCGGCAAGGTGTCAAAGGGCATTGCACGCGAGGTGGCAGAGAAGAAACGGATTGAAGCTCTGGAAGGCAAGCTGGTGGAGCGGCCCGTCAAAGCGCCGCTGTTCGGTCACTACGATCCAGCCAAAAAGACATTCAGCGATGCGGCGGGTGACTACTTCGCGTTCTATGCGGCGCACCGCAAGCCGTCGGCGATGGGGCGATATAGTTTTTTGCTGCGGCGGTTGTGCAAGAGCTTCGGGAACAAACGGCTGGATGAGATCGAGCCGATTGCCATCGAGGAATACAAACGCGAACGGAAGGCGGCGGAGATGGCGGACGCCTCGGTGAACCGCGAACTGGCTTGCCTGAAAAGCCTTTTCAACATGGCGGTTCGTTGGGGCTGGGTGCGGACAAACCCGGTGCGGTTGGTGTCGTTGTTCAGGGAGAACAACGCGCGCCAGCGGTTCCTGACGTTGGAGGAAGAACAGGAGTTGTTGAAGCAGTGCCACGCGCTCGGCAATCTGCGGCTGGCGGCGCTGGTGTTGGCGGCGGTGGATACGGGCTTCCGGGCCGGTGAGCTTGAATCGGTGCTCTGGAAGGACGTGGACTTTGAGCGGGGCGAAATCAGCGTAGCGGGCGGTTACACCAAGAACGGCGAACCGCGCCGCAATCCGATGACGACGCGACTGCGGGAAATGCTCTCGTTGCTCAAAGGGACAGGGAAGGTTGACCCGCAGGCGGCGGTGTTCGGGCCGTATCGGTATCACAAAGCCTTCTGGAAGGCGCGTGACGCGGCGAAGCTGGGCAAGGACGTGGTGTTCCATACGCTACGGCACACTTTCGTCTCGCGTTTGATGATGAAAGGCGTAGATATACGCACTGTGCAAGAACTGGCCGGGCACAAAGAGATCAGGATGACGATGCGGTATGCTCACCTTGCACCGGAGCAGAAACGCCGGGCGATAGACCTTTTGGAAGGTCGAGTCCCCACAAATTCCCCCACAGGGGAACTTGGCACTGTCATAAGTGCCTGCAACGCCGGGATAGCTCAACGGTAGAGCACCTGATTTGTAATCAGGATGTTGCGGGTTCAAATCCCGCTCCCGGCTCCATTTTCTTAATGCGGTGTATCAACGGCTTGCGGCGGTTCCATTCGGCGAACCGCCGCAAGCCAAAACCGCCGCGTAGTATCAATGTTGAAAGCATCCCCGCGCTAGTCGCCACAGCGCTCGGTGGGAGTTCAGGAAGAGACAGTCGGCGATGGGGTTCCACATTGCTATGGCTTGGGGTGTGCCGATGTATCTCTGCGCGGCAAAATCGCGGCCTGCGGCTGCCGCTCAGTTGCCGGCGTAAATGAAATGTGCCACAACGATGGCCAACAGGAGCACGGCGTCGCCCGCCGCGATCAGGAAACCACGTTGCAGCGTCGTGCGCGAGGCCACTTTGCCGATGATCGCCGGGATGATCGTCCAGCCGATTGACGCGCAACCAAACAGCACGCCCACCGCCCGGCCGTGCAACTCGACCGGGAAATGATTGAGCAGCACCGCCATCAGGTTCGGGAAGAACGGCCCGTAGATCAGCCCGGCGAAAAGAAGCAATCCGATCGTCAGCGCCCGCTTGCGCGAGAACACCAGCCCAAGCACCGTCGCGATGCACAGGACTGCGAGCACGATGTGCGAGATGTAGGAGGTGTGGACCGCCCGGTCAACCGACATGTCCGTCGAACCGGCCAGCACGGCGGCGACCAATCGCGATCCCATGAAGCACAACCAGAAACCGGAGAGCGTCCAGCCGGCGATGCGTTGGGATTTTTCCACCGCCTCGCCTTGCGGCGAGAGCGCGGTCACAAAGCTGGTGGTCCACGCCGCGGTGGAGGCTTCGAGTGGCGTCCAGAACATCAACGTCACCGCGCACAACCACATCACGGGATCTGTGATAAGCACGCCGAAGCCCGCGGGCGCGGCTGCCGACGCGGCCTGCATGTTCACCCACAGCGCGAAGACGGCCGTCGCCGCGGCCACCAGGCCGAACGCGGTGAGAGCTTTCGGAAACTTCACGCGCACGATGAGCCACGCCAGCACGGGTGGTGTCAGGAACGCGCCGAGGCCGAAGAAGAAATTCAGGAGGTTGGTGGCCATGAACACGTTCGCGTAGGCTTGAAACATCAACGCGTTGGCGACGTTGATCATCGCCGCCCAGCCGCCGGACAACATCAGCACAGCCGCAACGGCCGTGGAATACTTGCGAGCGCGACTCAATAGAATGAGCGACGCGGCTACAAGGATCGCGCCCGCGACCCACACACCTTTGCGCCCCACCGCGTCAGCGAGGAAACCACTCAGCAGAATGATCGGCCCGACCATCAGGCCGAAGGAGGAGACGAGTCCGCCCGCCTTTGCTTCATCCAGTTTCAAGCGGTCGCAGAGCGGCAACTTCAATGCCCCCAGCACGGCGTAACACATGCCGGTGACAGGCAGGCTGAATATCATGAAGGCTTGGAGAGAAGTCATGGCCGGCAGTTTACGTGTGAAACATGCTGGCCGGCCAGACAAAAGACAGGTTCATCGCAGCGACGGCGGTTTCCAATCGAGCGGAGGGCTAAATCCCTTTCCCGGCTCCATTTTCTATCCGCTGTGAACTGAACGGTTTTGCTGCATGCACGATGCTCCATCCGACTCCAGCGAAGGCGATGCACGCGGCAGCAAACAGAACGCTGGATTCCTGGCGAACAAACTCGCGGGCGGCTGGCGATTGGAAGGAACCGAAACAGCCGGGAACGAATTCGAGGAAATAAGACGCTGCATAAACCCCAACAGCCAAGCCTGAGAACAACGCCACCGGTCGCAGCGCGCTCCCGATCCATGCCAGACCAAGAGCCGCGCCCACGGCTGCGGCGGTCGCGGCCAAGACGGGAAGTGATTCGACCGCCGCCAGCAACCGCACGCCCAAGATGATGCCTGTGAGAAGAAGGAAGCCTGCGGTCGGCGCCATCCGGCCAAGACTGACTGGCGCGTTCTGCATGAGGCGTAAGACCAGCGTGCAGGAAACGGGCGCGAGCGCCAACACGCATCCGGTTTGAATCGCGGCGAAACCCGGATTCGGCGCGGGGAGATGATGAATATGGAAAATTGCCGGCAGCAGACACAAGCCGGCGACAACGGCCCCGATCCAAAGAGAGAGAAGTGGCGAACGGCTGGAAATGAGATCGCGAATGGGCGCATGCGCATACACGGCGAACAAGCCAATGCCGACGGCCAGAGTAACAGCCTCCGCCAGATCGAACGCGCGAAAGTCGCAGTAGAAATTGACGGGGGCGATGATGCCGGCCAGTCCCACGGCCAGAATCATGGGATGGCGTCCGGGGCGCTGCGAAGGTTGTTGTTGGAGCGAACGCGTTTCCGGCAAACAGCATCCGGTTTTCTCCCGCCGCCAATGGCGAACGGCGGCAACCAAACTCATTAGCGCCGCGGTGACAAAAACAGCGCGCCAACCAACCCGGTTCCCGATCAGGCTGCCGGCGAGGAGTCCGAGAACGGCCGACGTGACCGGCAGCCGGATCGCGACCGCGCCGGGCGAATGTGCGACCAGCAAACACGCCAGCCCGAATGCCTGCGGCAAGCGCGCGGCCACAAGCGAGTAGGCATCGGGCGCAGCCGCGCACGCCAACGAGCCGACGATCAACAGCAGAAACCCGTTCCGGCGCAGCAAGTGAAGGTCGGGAGAAGCGCGGAGACGGAGGACATGGCAGCCGTAGGCGATTGCGAGGTAGTGCGCGACCAGAACCCAGTGGGCCAGACCGATCGGAGAATCTGTGCCGACCGCAATGGCCGGCAACGCGCCGGCTGCCAGTCCCCATTCCACCGCGGTCAATGACGCCGGGAAACTTCCAGACTCTTCCGCGCTGTTCGTGGCGGGTGGGTGCTGCATGACGCCGCCCGATCAACGCCATTGTGCCCGCGTCCGCGCCAGCAGCGCGAGGATGACGATGCTGATGACGAGCACACACGGGCCTTCGCCAAGAACCCACCAGACGGGCAGCCCCAGACTCGCGTCGAGAGCGAGGATGAACAGGCTGAAAGCGACGCCCACGACGGCGACGTAGGCGATGATCGCCGCGTAACGGCGCACGTCGCCCGCGAGGAGCCAAAGCAAACCGCCGTGAAACGCATAGAGCGCCGAGACGGAGCGCGCGAGATATTCCATGATCGCGCCATCGGGGAACTTGCCCAAACCAATCGCTTCGTGCGCCGCAACCATCCACACGCGCGGCATGAACACCGCGAAGATCGCCAGACCGGCAACCGCGCCGTAAACACGCAGCAGTGTTTTCAGCGTCCGTTCACACCGGGAACCGAAGTTGACCACGAGGCCGGCGCTCCCGACTGCGCCGCTTCGGTTCTCCTGTTCAACATTCATTAGACCATCTCTGCGGTCAGGCCGACTTGAGTTGTTCGGACATCACGCTGTAGGCCTTCGCCAGTTGGTCGTCCTTCCACTTGCCCTCGATGGACAAGCCGCCACGGTAGCCGATGGTCTTGAGCGCCTTGAAATACGCGCGAAAATCGTCGCCCTCCACGCCAGGCGCGGTGCGTTTGGCTTTCTCAGCAATGTGGCAGTGCTTCACCTTCGCGCCGGCCTTGAGAATGGACTCCGGGCCTTCGCCTTCGCGCATCATGTGGTAGATGTCGGCATGGACCTGGACGCCAGGATGGTTGACGGCGTCGGCGATGGCGAGTGCCTCGTCCACGCGGTTGATGAAGTTGCACTCGCCCTTGTTGAGCGCCTCGATGACGACGATAACCTTGTGCGCCTGCGCCATCGGCGCAATGCGGCGGCAGTAGTCGGCAAACTGCTCCCTCGCTTTCGCCGCGTCGAAGCCATCCGGAATCCGCCGCGAGCCGCCGCTGCCAAACACGATGCGCCCGATGCCAGCCTTCGCCGCGCGCCGGAACACTGTCTCGGCGTGCTTCATCAGCGCGTCCATCGGCACCTCCGGCCCGACGACCTTCAAC
>Ga0163199_1002849_pt1 | contig 10536 bp, 8 predicted proteins | sample PL_2010_150m_FD_113537 | JGI IMG/M metagenome (GOLD analysis project Ga0163199, IMG submission 113537) | Freshwater microbial communities from Powell Lake, British Columbia, Canada to study Microbial Dark Matter (Phase II) - PL_2010_150m | ecosystem: Environmental > Aquatic > Freshwater > Lake ...
TTGTGCGGCTGGTGCAGCGGCGCGAGTGGAATAAGGAGCGCCAGGTCGTCGCGGATGGCAGCGTCCAGGCGGATCGGCTGGGCGTATCGCTCCGCGCCGTGGACCACGCGGTGCCCGACGGCCCGCACCGTCATGCCGTGATCATGATTGGCCAGCCAGCCGAGGAGGAAATTCAGCGCGGTGCGGTGCGGGCTGTCGCGACCAGCCGGCGCCGTACCGAGGAACAGGTCGGCGATGGCACTGCCGGCGCGATCACGGGCCTTCAGGCGGGCGCCCTCGGCGCTGCTCGAGTCGATCGCGTCGATCTGGCCGGAGAGCGCCGCCTGGCGCTGGATGTGCCGTCGGTCGCCGGGGTCACGCGGGTACTCGAACAAGGCGAACTTGATCGACGACGAGCCGGCGTTGAGGACCAGGATGGCGTCGCTCATCATACGGGCTTGCGTCTGCGTGGGCCATCACCACCGCGATGGCGCACGAGGCGGTGCGCGTTTCGGCAGAGTCGGCGCGACTGGTGAGGACGATCGGAACCCGGGTACCGAGGACGATGCCGGCCGATACCGCGTCGGCCAGATACTCCAGTTGTTTGGCCAGCATGTTGCCGGATTCGATGTCCGGGACCACCAGGATGTCGGCCTGACCGGCGACCGCGGAGCGGATGCCCTTGGTCTTGGCGGCGACGATGGAGACGGCGTTGTCGAATGCCAGCGGACCGTCCAGCAGGGCGCCCTTGATCTGGCCGCGATCGGCCATCTTGCAGAGCGCGGCGGCATCGAGGGTCGCGCGCATTTTCGGGTTGACGGTCTCGACCGCCGCCAGGATCGCCACCTTGGGCTCGACCAGTCCCAGCATGTGGGCGAGGTCCACCGCGTTCTGGACGATGTCGACCTTCACTTCAAGGTCGGGCTCGATGTTGATCGCGGCATCGGTGATCATCAGTGGCCGCGGGTAAGTCGGTACATCCATCAGAAAGACGTGGCTGATGCGGCGCGCCGTGCGCAGGCCGAGTGTCTTGTCGATGACGGCGCCCATCAGTTCGTCGGTGTGCAGCGACCCCTTCATCACGGCATCGACTTCGCCGTCGCGGGCCAGTTGCACCGCGACCTCTGCCGAGGCGTGGCTGTGCGGCGTGTTGATGATGGTGCAGCCGTCGAGCGACAGGTTGAACTCGTCGGCCAGCTGGCGGATCTTCTCTTCCGGGCCGACCAGGACGGGCAGGATCAATCCGGCGTCGCGGGCCATCAGCGCACCCTTGAGCGATTCGGAATCGCAGGGGTGGGCAACCGACATCGGAATCGCCGCGAGGTCCTTGCAAATCGACAGCACGTGGTCGTAACGGGCCTGCTTGTCGCTGATCTTGAATTCCGGCATCGCCACCCGGGTCCGCTTGATTTTTTCGCTCGGCGCCTGGACTTCCGCCGTGCCGGCGATTACCTTGAGCCCATCCTGGTTGAGGCACAGGCAGTCGAAGACGATATGGTGGTTGTGGTCGAACTTCTTCCTGCAGGTGACGGTCACGGTGATGGTATCGCCGACGGTGACGGGCCGGGCGAAATGCAGCGTCTGGTCCACATAGACGGTACCGGGACCCGGGAACTGGGTGCCCAGCACGGTCGAAATCAGCGCTGCGCCCCACATCCCGTGCGCCACAACTTCGCGATACATGGAGGAACGGGCGTACTCGGGATCGACGTGGGTCGGATTGACGTCACCCGACATGATGGCGTAAAGCTGGATATCCTCGGGACGCAGGGTGCGCACCAGTACGGCGCTTTCGCCGATCTTGATTTCGTCGTAGGTGCGGTTTTCGATGAAGGCGACCATCTCGGTGGAATTCATGAACTACTCCTCAGGCAAAGCGGGTTGGTACCCCACAAACAACTTCAGGCACCAGTATCATTTTCGTGCGTGCTATGCTGCGAAGCAACATTAATATGTCTGAGAGTTGATCGGGATCATGATTCGGCGCCGGCCGGCGCGGTGCGAAGCCAAATCCCGGCCCTTGCCGGGGCAGGAATTCCGAGGTCACCCATTTATCGACTATCATCCGCCTTGGTGAACATCGAAAAACCATTAAAGGTGCGTCCATCATGAAGAGGTCCGATTCGCCGAATACCAAAGCAGTCGATTCGCTCCTGCTGGATGCGAAAGGTCGGGAAGTCCTTCTCGAGTGCTATTCCGACGGGGAAATCCTGTTCTGGTCGGACGACGGCATTCATCTCGAGTTCGACCGGAAGCAAACGGCCCTCATCATCGCGGCATTGAGGAAACAGGACAAGCTGCCGAAACCCGCCAGGGACCAGCAGGTCGCCGCCGCCCAGTTGCCGCAGCAGCGCCAGCGCAGCCCTGCTCCGGCCCCCGCCCCCGCGAATCCGCGGCAAGCCGCCGCGGCGCAAAGCGTCAGGCAGCCCAATCGCCGGGTGGCAAAGGAAGGCCCCGGTTGGGGCGCCACGGTGCTTGCCGACCACAAGACGCGTCGGTATTACTACGACAAGCGTGACCAGGCGCGTGAAGCCGAAGGGTCCCATCGGGTCGGCGAAGCCGGGCGAATCGCCTGAGGGCTGCGATCAGGGTCAATCCGGCTGACTGAACCGCTCTCCGAGGCGACGGCATGACGCAGCCCAACTACAATCGCCGCCTCAAGAAGCTCTACGCCTGGTACACCGGCGCATTCGTCCTTTTCATCCTGGCGCTGGCCGGCGCCGAGCGCCTCGGCATGTCGCCGCGGATGATCGGCTACATCTTCATGTTCGCCACCATCGCCTTGTACGCCGGTATCGGCATGATGAGCCGCACCGCCGACATGGTGGAGTATTACGTTGCCGGGCGGCGCGTGCCGGCGGTGTTCAACGGCATGGCGACGGGGGCCGACTGGATGAGCGCGGCCTCCTTCATCGGCATGGCCGGCACCCTGTATCAGGACGGCTATCAGGGATTGGCCTTCGTGCTCGGCTGGACCGGCGGCTTCTGCCTGGTGGCGCTGCTGCTGGCGCCGTATCTGCGAAAGTTCGGCCAGTTCACCATCCCCGATTTTCTCGGCGCCCGTTACGGCGGCAACCTGGCCCGATTCGTCGGCGCGGTGGTCGCCATCATCGCCTCGTTCACCTATGTCGTCGCCCAGATCTACGGCGTCGGCTTGATCACCAGCCGGGTCGTCGGCATCGATTTCGAGATTGGCGCGTTCGTTGGCCTGGCCGGAATCCTGGTGTGCTCCTTTCTCGGCGGAATGCGCGCCGTGACCTGGACCCAGGTAGCCCAATACATCATCCTGATCATCGCCTATCTGCTGCCGGTGGTGATCCTGTCCCAGAAGGTGACCGGCGTCCCGGTGCCGCAGGTGATGTATGGCAGCGTGCTGGAAAAGCTCGGGGTCAAGGAGAAACAGCTCTTCGACAGTCCCAGTGAGGTCGCGGTGCGCAGCAGCTACCTGGCCAAGTCGGTGGAATTCGGCGAAAAGATCCAGGGCCTGCCGACCTCGCTGGACGCAGAGCGGAAGAGACTCGGGGCGCGCGTCGAGATGCTCAAGGACGCCAATTTTGCCCCTGCCCGCGAAATCTTTGCCGCCGAACAGGCGTTGCGCGACCTACCGAAAACCGAAGCCGAGGCGCGAGTCAAATGGGACGTGGCACGCCGTACCTATGCCGAAAAATCGGAACGGCCGCAAGCGCACGCCGAGGCGTATCCGGCGCGGCGCGGTGCCAACGAAGCCGGGGACGGCAGGAGCGAGAAGGATGACAGGTCCGCCGACATCGCCCGGCGCAACTTCATCGCCCTGGTGGTGTGCCTGATGTTCGGCACCGCAGCGCTGCCGCATATCCTGATGCGTTATTACACCACTTACTCGGTCCGCGAGGCACGCGCCTCGGTATTCTGGTCGCTGCTCTTCATTTCCCTGCTGTACTTCACCGCGCCTGCCTACGCGGTGTTCGCCAAGTGGGAGGTCTATAACAACCTGGTCGGCAGCAGCATCGCCACGTTGCCCAGCTGGGTCGCGTCCTGGGGCAAGGTGGGTCTCGTCAAAATCGAAGACATCAACGGCGACGGCATTCTGCAACTTGCCGAATTGACCCTGTTTCCGGATGTCATCGTGCTGGCGACGCCGGAGATCGCCGGACTGCCTTACGTGATTTCCGGCCTGGTCGCGGCCGGTGGCCTGGCGGCGGCACTGTCGACCGCCGACGGACTGCTGCTGACCATCTCCAACGCCTTGTCCCACGATATCTACTACAAGATGATTGACCGCGGGGCCTCGACCCAGCGCCGGCTGCTGGTGTCGAAGGCCATGCTGCTGCTGGTGGCGATGGTCGCCGCCTGGGTCGCCTCGCTGAAACCGGAGAGCATCCTGCTGATGGTCGGGCTGGCGTTCTCGATTGCCGCGGCGGGTTTCTTCCCGGCCCTGGTGTGTGGGGTATTCTGGCAGCGCGCCAATCAGTGGGGCGCCATCGCGGGGATGGTCGGCGGGCTGTCCATTACCCTCTACTACATGGTCATCACCCACCCGTTCTTCGGCGGTTCGATGGGCGCCGCATGGTTCGACATCCAGCCGATCTCGAGCGGGATTTTCGGCCTGCCGGTCGGTTTTGCCGCGATCGTCGGCGTCAGCCTGATGACCAGGCCGCCGCCTGCGGAAGTGAGAGGCCTGGTCGAGAATGTCCGCTATCCGGATTTGCCGGAAACCTAGGCTGGCCGGTAGCAGAACCAGGCGGAGGCAGTCGTCAATGCCGGCCGCTCCAAGTGTACAAACAAGGGGAGGCCCTCGCCGTGTGGATTCCCGATTTCCGTCGACTTCGGTCGATCTGATCTGCAGCGGGTTGATGTATATCAATCGAGAATGGTTCTCATTTGCTACAATGGTCGCATGAACCCTGAAACCAGTCTCCTCAGCGAGCTCGCCCCAGGCCAGCAGGCCGTCATTTCCGCCGTGCATGCCGACGAGGCGCTGCACCACCGCCTGGCCGCCTTGGGCTTTCGCATCGGCCGCAGCGTCATGCTGATGCGCCGCGGCCGCTGGGCAGGTCCCCTGCATGTCCGCCTCGGCGCCACCGACGTGATGCTGCGCCGCTCGGAAGCCGGACTGATCGCCGTCCGCGCCCAGTGAAGTCGCTTTGAAACCGCAGTGAAGCGCATTGCCTTGCTCGGCATGCCCAACACGGGCAAGTCGACGCTGTTCAATCGTCTCACCGGTTCCTCCGCACGCGTCGCCAACTGGGCCGGGGTCACGGTGGACCTCGCCAGCGCCCGGATCCTCCTCGGCGGACACATGGCGGAAATGGTCGACCTGCCCGGCATCTATGACCTGCACGGTTTCTCGGACGACGAAAAGGTCGTCCGGCATTTCCTCGAGGCGCATGCCATCGACGTGCTCGCCGTCGTGGTGAACGCCACCCAGATCGAGCGGCAGCTGCCGCTGGTGTTGCAGGCCCGCTCGCTGGGACTGCCCCTGGTATTGCTGCTGAACATGGCGGACGAGGCCAAGCGCCACGGGGTGGAGGTGGATACCGCGCGGCTGGCGCTGCGCCTGGGCATGCCGGTGGTAATGATCTCGGCCAAGTATGGCACCGGCCAGCCTGAAGCGTCGCGGGCGCTGGCCCAGGCCCTCGACTCGGCCTTGGAGATCGGCCCGGCGCGGCATGCAGCGCTCAAGTCGGTGCTCTCCGACGACGTGCGCATCGAGCGCGAAACCGCCGAAATGATGGCGGAAGCGGTGACCGTCCCGGTGCTTCTGCCGGAACAGGTTTCCGACCGTATCGACCGCCTGGCGCTGGATCCCTGGCTGGGCCTGCCGTTGTTCTTCGCCGCCATGCTGGTGATGTTCCAGGTGGTGTTCTGGCTCGGTGCGCCGCTGCAGCAGGGCCTGACGTCCTTGTTCGAGCAGTTGCGCCAGCTTGCCCTGGAACCGTTGGCGGCGGCGCTTCCAGGCTTTGCGCGCGGCCTTCTGCTCGACGGCGTCTATGCCGGATTCGTCACCGTGGCCGCCTTCGTCCCGCTGATCGTGGTCTTCTTCCTGTGCATGGCGCTGGTTGAAGACAGCGGCTACCTGGCGCGCGCCGCCTTTCTTACCGATGCGCTGATGGTCAGACTGGGCCTCGACGGCCGCAGCTTCGTGATGGTGCTGATGGGCTTCGGCTGCAACGTCCCGGCGGTAATGGGCACGCGCATGATGCGCGAGCGGCCGTTGCGCCTGTTGTCGATGCTGGTGATCCCCTTGTCGCTGTGCTCGGCGCGACTCCAGGTGTTCCTCTTCATCGTCTCGGCCATGTTCCTGCCGACGCAGGCGCCCTGGGTGATCTTCGGCTTCTATCTCGCGAGCTTCGCGGCGATGATGGTCACCGCCCTGCTGTTCCGCGGCCGCTTCCGCAACACCGAACCGTTTGTCGTCGAATTGCCGCCGTGGCGGGTGCCGACCCTGCGCCAGGTGTGGATGCGCGGCTGGATGGAGGTCCGCCATTTCCTGTCGCGGGCGACGCGCTTCATCGTGCTCGGGGTGATCGCCATCTGGCTGTTGACCAACCTGCCGCTCGGCGCCGCGCCGAGCAGCGCGGCCACCCTGGCCGGCCAACTCGGTTCGCTGTTCGCGCCGATACTCGCGCCGATCGGTATCGACGAAAGGCTGACGGTCGCGCTGTTGTTCGGTTTCGTCGCCAAGGAAGTGATGATCGGCGCGTTCGCGGTGATCTACGGTCTGTCGGGCGATGCGCTGGCGCAGGAATTCGGGCGCAGCATGGACTGGGTCCAGGCGGTCAGCTTCATGTTGTTCACCCTGATCTACACCCCCTGCATTTCAACCGTTGCGACCATCAAGGCCGAGTCGCGCAGCAGCGGATTTACGGCCGTTGCGGTGGTGTGGCCACTGGCCCTGGCGTGGCTTACCAGCTTTGTCTTCTATCAGGGAATGAGGCTGCTCGGCGGCACGGGCTAGGCCGAGCTTTTGCCCGGAGCGGCGGACGATGCGGCGGTCGGCCTATTCGACGGTCTTGATGACCTTGGCGGCGATCACGTAGAGGGCCTTCAGTTCATCTTCGCTGAAGTCGAGCAGGCGCAGGCAGGAGGCACCCAGTTTCTGCCACTCGCGAGTCTGGCTGCCGCCGGTGATTTCCTGGAGCAGGTGCTCGGCGGTCTGTCCCATGGTGATCAGGTAACGGCTGGTCAATGGCAATCCAGGGTCAATATAGTCGAGCGCTGATAGCTCGTGATGGTGGTGGATGGCCATGCAGATTTCCTCGGGCAGCCACCAGTTTTCAGCCAGCAGGTTGCCGACCGTCGCATGATCGAGCGGCAATTCCTCCAACCCGTGTCGCTCGATCTCCGTGAAGGACAGTTCGGCCTCGGCATTCGCGCGCGCCAAGATCTTGTCGTAGCTCGGGAAGCGTCGCATCAGCACCGGGATGCCGCAATCGCGGAAAAGGCCGTAGGTGTAAGCGTCGTCGGCCCGCAACTTTCCCTTCCCGACAATCTGGGTCAGCCAGCCCGACAGCACCGCAATTTGTGCCGAGGCATTCCAGAACCGCTCCAGGCGGATATCTTGCGGAAACGCCTTGCGCAGGCTGATGCCGGCGATCGCGCGGCTGGCCACGTCGAGACCGAGCATCATGAGCGCCTCGTTGACCGAATGCGCGCGGTTGTTGAAGCCGAAGAAAGGGGAATTCGCCGTCTTGATCAGGCTCGCGGCGAGGCTGACATCGGCGCTGATGAGTTGCCCAAGATGACGAAAGTTGGGGTCATCGCTGGACATTTCGGCCGCGATGCGATCGAGTATCTCGGGTCGCGGCGGAATCCCGATGTCCTTGATGGTCTTTTCCAAGACCGTGTCGATGGAGGGTGCCGGGTTGGAGTCCTGGGTCGCCATTGCATGCCGGAATGTGAATGAACCTTATTCCATCATACTATAACCCGCATTGACGAGGCCGTTCAAAACCGGCGCGATTGCTCCACCCGAAAGTGACGGGGGAGCAGCGCGCGCTGCGCTGCTCCCCGTCGCTGGCCGAAGGACCAGTTTGCCGGGTGGATGGTCTACTGCGCGGGCTTGCGGAAGCCCCGCTGCGGCTTGCCGAGGACGTTGTCGGCGATGACCTTTTGTTCATCGGTCAGGCTGCCATAGAGACTTCTCATGGCCGGAAGCACGTTGGTCTGCATGTCGGTCAAATGCGCCTGCATCAGTGTCAGGTGTTTTGCAACCCGCTCCGGCGCAGGCGCGGGCGGGGTCTGAGTCTGGGTCGCCGCCGTGTGCGCCGCCTTCATTGCCGCAACCTGCGCCTTGACAGCTTCGCTGTAGGCATTCCAATAGCTCTCCTGGCCCGCGGTGATTTTCAGCGCCGACTTCACGTACGTCATCCGCGTTTCCAGCATCGCGGCCGGGTCGAAGTTTCCGCCGGGGCCCATGGCGCCCGCTCCCATTGGTCCGTGGCGCATGGCCCCGGGACCCATGGCGCCGGGCATCGCTTGACCGGCGTTCATGCCCATTGGACCCATGCCGGCGCCGGGGCCGTAGCCGGAGCCCGGGGCGGGCTGCGAAAAGGCCGCTGCGGCGAGGCCGAGGGAGGCGACGGCAGCGATGCCGACAACAAGTTTTCGAGTGCTTTTCATGATGGTTCTCCTGTTAGTGATCGGTGGTTGGCTGGCGAAATGTTCTCCGCTTCGCCAGAAGGAAGGAATCCCTTCGCAACGCTTCCCATTTGAGCAGGGGGATGTAAGCAAGCTATGTCAGAGGGGCGCATTTTTGTAGCGAATTGCCGCTGAAGCCGCGATTGACACAGTGGGTTACATAATTCCTCCCCGTAGCGGCCGGATGGGGATATAAATCCTTTCATGGAAACGCCAGACCACGTTTTGATTGTAGACGACGATGTCGAAATCCGGCAGCTGCTGGGCAGCTATTTGGTCAAGAACGGCCTGAGGGCGACGGCGGTCGCCGACGGCAAGGCCATGTGGCAGGCCATGGATGCGGCGCGCGTCGATCTCGTCGTGCTCGACCTGATGCTGCCCGGGGAGGATGGCCTGACGCTGTGCCGCAAGCTGCGCGTCAAGTCCGACATTCCGGTAATCATGCTGACCGCGCGAGGAGATGAAACCGACCGCATCGTCGGGCTGGAAATGGGCGCCGACGACTACCTGCCCAAACCGTTCAGCGCCCGCGAGTTGTTGGCGCGCATCAAGGTGATCCTGCGGCGCGCCCGCAGCCTGCCGGACAACCTGCGGCCCGAGGATACGCGCCATATCCTGTTCGCCGGGTGGACGCTCGACACCGCGCAGCGCCACCTGGTTTCCGGCGCGGGCGTCGTCACGGCGCTGAGCGGCGCGGAATACCGCTTGCTCAGGATATTCCTGAGCCATCCGAACCGGGTGCTGAATCGGGATCAACTGCTGGACCTTACCCAGGGGAAGGAGGCCGATCCGCTCGATCGCAGCATCGACGTGCAGGTCAGTCGCCTGCGGAACCGCCTCGGCGATGATCCGCGCAATCCGCACCTGATCAAGACGGTGCGCGGCGAGGGCTATGTGCTGGCGGTGCAGCTGGGATGAATCGCTGGCTACCGCAGTCCCTATTCGGGCGCCTGGCGCTGATCCTCTTCGGCGGCTTGGTCGTTGCCCAGCTGCTGAGCGCCGTAATCAATTTTGCCGAGCGCGATCGTTTGATGTTCCGGGCCGGCGGCATGCATTCGGCGCAGCGCATCGCCGACGTCGTCAAGCTGCTCGATTCGCTGAGTCCGGCGGAGCGGCAACGCATCGCGGGAATCCTCAGCGTACCGCCGCTGGTCGTCACCTTGACCCGGGCGCCATCGGCCGACCAGGCACAGGCTGCGGAGACCGACAACGCCCATATGTTGATGTTCTCGGCGGTAGTGGGGGCGGCAATGGGAAATGACCGGGAGATGCGCATCACGCAGAATGAATCGAATGCCCCGGCATGGCGGCCAGGATATTTCCGGGAGCGGCGCGCCGAGATGGCGGCCGGACGGGAGGCTGGGGGGATGTTCGCGCCGGGAATGCAGCGCCCGCCGCCGGGCGGCCTGCTATTCCAGACCCAGGTCCGCCTGCTCGACGGTACCTGGGTGCAGTTCAATGCACGCGTCCCCCAGGAGGCGGCGAATCTCCCCTGGCGCTTGCTGCTCACCCTGGTGGTCTTGCTGGTGGCGGTCTCGCTGCTGTCGCTGGTTGCGGTGCGCTGGGTGACGCGACCCCTCCACGTGCTGGCGTCGGCCGCCGACGAGCTGGGCCGCGACATCCACCGGGCCCCGTTGCCGGAGCAAGGCCCGCTGGAGGTGCGTCGCGCCGCGCACGCATTCAACACCATGCAGGAGCGCCTGGTGCGGTACATCGAAGACCGGACGCGAATCCTCGCGGCGATGTCGCACGACCTCAAGACTCCCATCACTCGCCTGCGCCTGCGCGCCGAGATGATGGAGGACGAAGATCTGCGCCAGCGCTTCGAGAAGGATCTGCTGGAAATGGAAGCGATGGTCAGCCAGACCCTGGATTTCATGCGCGGGCTGGACAGCCGGGAACCGCAGCAACCCGTCGACATCCTCGCCCTGCTCGAAA
>Ga0163199_1002850_pt1 | contig 10535 bp, 7 predicted proteins | sample PL_2010_150m_FD_113537 | JGI IMG/M metagenome (GOLD analysis project Ga0163199, IMG submission 113537) | Freshwater microbial communities from Powell Lake, British Columbia, Canada to study Microbial Dark Matter (Phase II) - PL_2010_150m | ecosystem: Environmental > Aquatic > Freshwater > Lake ...
CCCGAAGCAGGCCAAAAGGCCGTGACCGCTTGGAGTTTTCGCTCCGCCCCCGCCCACGCGATGGTGATCTCGAACCGCTCGCGCGGCGGGGCGGCGACTTCGATGCGCGGCACCGGCCCGTCGAGCCCGCGCCAGGTGACCGCCGCGCCATTGACCGCCACCGACACCACGCGCTCGCGCGCCGCATTCACCAGCAGCCGCAGCGCGAGGCGCTTCGCAAATCTTGGCACCACCGAATAGATGTCGGCGTCGCCCACGCGCCGAAAGCCGACCGATACATCCGGATGGCGCAGCGTCGCCCTCTCCCACTCCGCCGGCCAGCCGGGTTGGATGCACAACTCCCCCGCCAGCAAATCCGGCTTCACGCCGAATAATCCCTCAACAATCGCCCGCGAGGTCACGCCTGAGCCGTCCGCGAAATCCCGCTGCGACTCGCGCCGATAAACGTCGAGGTAACTCATCGAGCCCACGTTGCCCGGCGAGATGCCCATGAGCATGGCCGCCATGAGCGAACCCTTCGCGATCCGCCAAGCCTCGTCGGCACGGCCCGCCTGCCAGAACCCCAGTGCCGTGTGCAGCGCCTCGGCCATCACGACGTTATTGATCGACCACGTGTAGGGCAGCCAGTTGCTCGACGCAACCGTGTGCAGTCCCGCGGGCACGCCCGGCCCGCGCACCGGCAGGTGAGGAATCTGCGTGTCGATTTGCCGCGTCATTGACCACGCCTCCAACGGCGTCGGCAGTTCGGAATCAATGGTGTGATAAAAACTCCACACGGCCGCGCTGGGATGCACACGCTGCAATCCGAGCCAGTCCTTGCTCTCCGCAAACCAGCCGCCCTCGCGCACCCACAAGAGCTCGCGCATCGCTCGCGCGATCAATTCCGCCTCGCGTGCATACGACGCGGGATCCGCGCCGACGAGTGGCGCGAGTCGCGCCGCCTCCCGGTTGTGGAAATAATTGTAGGCGCTCGCGTGCGCCGTGCCGCCACCGCTGTATTGCAGATCGTCGCTCGCCCAAATCGCCGCGTAAGCTTCGTAGAGCGGCAGTTTCTCCGCGCCAACCGTGAACTCGCGCCGGAACATCCGGCGCTCCCACGCAAGGTGCCGCTCGATTGTCGGCCACATTTTTTTGGCGAAGTCCACGTCTCCCGTCCACCGCAGGTGCCGGAACAGCGCGTCGATGTAGACGAGGTTCATGTCGTAGTGGCTGTTCGACATGTCGCCGTTCGAGTGCAGCGCCTTCTCGCTGCGCGCGAGGTTGGCGTTCTCGTCTGGCGGCGGAAGTTTCTCCGAAATCGGATCCTTGTTCTGCCGGCCCGCCCAATACTCGAAGTGCTTTCGCGCGCGCTCGTGCCAGCCAAGCGCGTCGAGCGAATAGGGCCCGCGCCAGCCGAGCAGCTTCGTGCGCCACGCAATTGCACCGTGCATGATCGCCTGCTCGGGCTCGTCCCACACGGCGTCGGCCGCGACGTTCAGCGCGCCCACCGCGGCATTCAAGAAAGGATCGGGCGTGTCGACGCTCACGCGGGCGCGCAGGGCCGCAAAATGCTTCTCCGCCTCGTCGAATAGTCGCGGCAAGTCCGCCGCCGTATACGCCGGCGCGAGCTTGAACTTCGGCGCTGCGCGGCTGACGCCCGGCCGGTCCGCCGTAACGGCCTTGTAGGTGTCGAGTTCCTCGGCGGCAGCCGTCGTCGTCGACACGCGCTGCAGCGAGAGCAGCAGCAGCTGGCCGCTCGCCAACGGCACGCGGCCAACGACAATTTGTAGGGGCGCCGCTTGTCGGCGCCCGCGGGCGTCGTCAAGCGACGCCCCTACAGCAGCGAACAGGTCCGCCGCATCGCTCCACTGCTCCGCGTCGCCAATCCCGAGCACCGCACCCGCCGGCATCACGCCGACGATCGTCGCCGCCTTGGCCTTCAGCGTGAAACCGCCCGCCGCAATCTCGACGGCGTTTTCCCGGCAAAACTCCGGCTTGAGTTGAAACCACTCGCTGATCGGCACGCGCTCGGTGCCGATGTCGCCGTCGCGCGCGCCGCGCTGGCCGTTCACCCCACCGTAGGCCCAGATGAGGTCGACGCCCGCCGCGATTCGCTCGCCTCCCGCGCGCACGACCAACCCTTCGGTCTGGTGATAGGCGACCGCCGCAAGCCGCAGCACGCCCGCCGCGCCGAGCAGCGGATCGCGGATCTCGTAGAGCAATTCACCCGGCCGGTAGCTCGTCGTGATGCTCGCCGCGTCGTGCAGCCACTTCGCGCCCGCGACGCTGCGCACGCCGAGCCTCAGGTTGCCGCCGCGCCCCGGCAGGTAGAGCACGAACTCCGGTTTGTCGCCGCCGTCGACGCGGAACGCCGTGTTGCCGCCGTAGAGCGGCCGGTTGAAAAACTCCGCGCCGTTCTCGATCACGAAGTCCGCGCCGTCGGGCCGGTAGCGCAGCGGACGGTCGATGCTGGTTACCAGGTTCGGGATGAGGCGCGACGCTCCGGGGACCTGGGCCAAGCACGACGCGGCCAGCGATAGGAAAAAGACGGTGGCGAGTCGAAGCATGATCGCGAGTTTCGCGGAGGCGGACGCGCGGTTCGAGCCGCGAATCGTCGGACGGTCACGCGCCTGCCCACCGCGTCTGTGCAAATTTCCAGCCTGGCACCTTTTTTTGCATCTCGACCTCGTCGTTGCGCTCGGTGAGGCCGACGCGCAGAAAATTGGCGTGCGCCCGCGCGAGCGCAGCGCGGTCGAGTTCGACGCCGAGACCCGGGCCCTTCGGCAGCACCACGCAGCCGCCATAGAACTTCACGCGACCACCGACGATGATTTCCTCCCACTGCCACGGATAGTGCGTGTCGAGTGCGTAGGTAAGATTCGGCATGGCGGCGCCGAGGTGAGTCATCGCCGCGAGCGAGATGCCGCCGTGGTTGTTCGAGTGCATCGACACGCCGCGCCCAAAGACGCGGCAATGCGCCGCCAGTTCCATCGATGCGCGCAGCCCGCCCCAAAAATGGTGGTCGGTCAAAATGATATCCTCCGAGCCGTGCTTCGCGCTGCCCGGCAAATCGTCGAACGAGGTCGTGCACATGTTCGTCGCGAGCGGCGTCTTCAACGCCCGCCGCACCGCCGCCATGCCCTCCTGCGTGCGGCACGGATCCTCGAGGTATTCAAGCACGCCCTCGAGTCCGCGTCCCCACTTGATCGAGGTGTCGACCGTCCAGAGCGCGTTCGGATCGAGCCGCAGCGGATAACCAGGAAACGCCTTCTGCAGCGCCTTGATCGCGGCGATCTCCTGATCGGGCGGAAAGCAGCCGCCCTTCAGCTTGATCGATTGAAAACCGAATTCCGCGATCATCGCGCGGGCCTGCGCCACGATGCCGTCCGGATCGAGCGCGGCGGCCTGGCGGCCGGCATCCCAACCCGTCGCGCGCGGATCGGTGCCGAAAGCGAGATCGCCGCCGGCACCCTCGTATTTGTAGAAGAGGTAGGCCGAATACGGCACGCGCTCGCGCACGATGCCGCCGAGCAGCGTCGCGACGGGCACGCCGAAATGCCTGCCCGCGAGATCAAGGCACGCGACGTCGAGCGCTCTCTCCACCTGCACGAGTGCGCGCTGGTCCCACGGCTTGTCGCCGCGCGCGGCGGATGCCTCGGTGCCGAAGTGCGCCCGCACCGCTGCGCGCAGCGCATGCCAGTTGAGCGGATCGCGGCCGACCGCGACCGCGCGCGCGGCGTCGAGCTTCGCGTTGATCGCCGCGCTGCCGGGGACTTCGGCGAGGCCGGTGAGGCCGTTGTCGGCGACGAGTTCGACGACGGTGCGCAGGCACCACGGCGCATGGAGCCCGGCGGCATTGAGGAGCGGCGGATCGCCGAGGACAATCGGCGTGACGTGCATTTCGACGATGCGCATGGGGAGAAGTTGTCCCGCTACTTTACACCGTCTGCGGGCGTCCCCTGCAAGCTGGCAAGACCACGGCGGGCATCGTCGTGATCCGGCTGGAGGCGCAACGCCTCCCGAAAGTGCATCATCGCTTCCGTGTTTCGGCCGAGGCCGGCCAGAACCAGGCCAAAATTCGAATGGGCGTTGGCGTAGTCGGGCTTGAGCTGCAACGCCCGCTCGTAATGCGCGATAGCCTCGGAAATCCGGCCGGTCTGGGACAGAGCTCCGGCGAGGTTGTTATGAGTCACCGGGTCGTCCGGCTTCGCCTTCAAGACGGTCTCGAAGTGAGCCACCGCTTCGGCGGCACGCCCCGTGACATAGAGGACCCCAGCGAGACCAGCCCGGGCTTCAAGCTGGTCGGGGCGCAGACGTAACACCGATTCGAACGCCTGGATGGCCAGCGCGGATTGTCCGGTCTGCAAGAGGGCACGGCCCAGGAAGAAGAACGCGTCGACTGATTCCGGATTCAGCCGCGCGGCTTCAGCATAATGAGGGATGGCCTCGGCCACACGGCCGGTCGCAACCAGCGCGTTGGCTAGGCTGAAGTGTGGCTGCCAGAGCTTCGGATTGATGCGCAACGCTGCCTCAAACTCCGGGATCGCCTCCGCGGGCCGCTGAACCAGCGTCAGGGCATAGCCCAAGCCGTTGTGCGCCTCGGCAAAACTCGGCTGCACACGCAGGGCCCGCTGAAAATACGAAATAGCGTCGGACGCCTTGCCGGTTTGCACCAGCGCGTTGCCGATGTTCGACAGCACGGTGTGCTCATCGGGCTTGATGCGAAACGCCTGCTGAAATTTCTCCAGCGACTCGGCAAACCGGCCGCGGTCCATGCTCTCCATCCCAAGGGCGTTGATGGCCAGCCAGCATTGCGGATTCCGCGCGGCCGTCGTCTGCCACAGCGTGGTGTTGCTGGCAAACGTGCGACTGTGCCGCCAACTCTGCACGCCCAGGCCCAACAGCAGCAGGCCGCACGCCGCCACGCCCGTCCGGTGGAGCCAGCGGTCGTGGGCCACGCGCCGCGCCGCGAGCGCGAGACCGGCGCCCGCCAAGGCCAGCGGACCGATGCTCGCCAGGTGTTGAAAATGATCCGCCACGAACGAATAGCGGAAATAGTAGACGTTGAAGAAACCGAGCACCGGAAACAGCGACACGACAAAATACGCGAAAGCGAAAAACCACGGCCGGCTCCAGCGATGTCGGAATCGCCACAACCCGAGGAACCCCGCGGCCACCGTCAGCGCGGGCAACCACCAACGCAGACTCGCAGCATCCGGTGTCCATCGCGGATAGATGAACATGAGTGGCTGCGGCCAGAGCAATTTGCCGAGATAGAACCAGACGACGCGACCGGAAATCACGATGCGTTCGGCCCACGACTGGCTCCACTCGGGGCCCAGCGCCAGTGAGTGGTGCATCTGTTCCCAGACTGTCCAGCTGCTCGCGATCGCCGACAGCGCCAAGAACGGCACCAGCGGCCTGACCATGCGCCACTCCCACCGGCCCGCCAGCCACCACGCGCACAACCCGAGCACCACCGGCAGCATCACGGTCGACGGCTTGCTGAGAATCGCCAGCAGCGCGCAGCCCAGCGCGAGCGCGTAGTTTCGCCACCGCGGCGTTTCCGCGGCTCCCGCGGACAGCCACGCGACGAAGAACCGGATCGCGAGTAGATAAAACACGGCGGCTTGCGTGTTCTTCAGTTCCGAAATCCACGCCACCGATTCCACCTGCACCGGATGCAGCGCCCACAACGCCGCCCCGAGCCACGCGCCAGGCACTCCGAGCCGCCGCAACACCCGCCAGAGCAGAACCGCGCCCGCCGCGTGGAGCAGGACGTTCACGAGGTGATACACCAGCGGATTGAGTCCGAAGATCGCGTGGAGCACCCAGAGGTGCGTCAGGACAAGTGGAAAATAATTCGCCTCGGCGGTCGTCCAGATTTCCTTGAACCCGAGCGGTCCGACGATGCAGCGGTTTGCGGTGAGATGCGCCTCATCGTCCCAGATGAACCCCGCCTGCCGCACCGGCAGGTAGGCGGCGGCGATTGCCGCACCGAGCAGGACGAGCCATAGCCAGTCGCGTCGCCGCCAGCGCGGGGGCTGGGGAGTGGTGGGCGCCGCCCTGTTCATCGCACGAACCGACGTATCGGCCCCATCATTTCGCCTTCAGCGTCGCCGCAAACCCCAGCAGCGCCGTGCGCACGCCGCCGCCGTCGCTGCCGAGCGCGACGAACGTGTAGCCGAGGTCGCGGACCTTCGGGACGAGCGCCGGAATGTGCACGAGAATGCCCGCGGCCTTGCCGTGTTTCTTCGCCGCGGCACTCACCTTCTTCAGCGCGTCGGTGAAGGGCGCACTCTCCAGTTGGTCGCGGATGCCCATGTTGTAGCTGAGATCGGTCGGCCCGACAAAGAGCACGTCGGCTCCGTCCACCGCGGCGATTTCATCGATGTTCGCCACGGCTTCGGGGGTCTCGATTTGAATCACGCAGAGCAGCCGCTCGTGCGCGTGGAGATAGTAGTCCTCAAAATCTCCGCCGAAGCCTGCGCCCCGGTTGAACTTGGCGACGCCCCGGATGCCATGCGGCGGGTAGCGCATGGCGTTGACCGCCGCGCGCGCCTCGGCGGCCGTGCTCACGTAGGGCGCCATCACGCCGAACGCGCCCATGTCGAGCGCCCGCTTGAACCGCGCGGTTTCGTTGATCGCGACACGCACGATGGGGAACGCCGGCGTGGTGGCGGCCGCCTGGAGCTGGTGCAGCATGGTGTCCTCGCCGCCCGGGCCGTGCTCGTGGTCGATGAGCAGCCAGTCGAAACCGGCGAGCCCCGCGATCTCCGTCGTGACCGGCGAGCCGAGATTGAGAAACGTGCCACAGAGCCACTCGCGGGCGAGCACGCGTTGGCGGAAATCAGGAGGGACTTTCATGATTGGGGGAGAAGTTGAGTCTTGAGGGCTGAGCGTTGAGAGGCCGAGGCAGGAATCGAAACATATTCGGCGTCAATTGCGTAGGTTTGGTTCTCTCAACTCTCAACCTTCATCTCTCATCTCGCCTTCGCGCGGCGCTCCTCAAAGCGACGCGTAGAGGCGATACAGCGCCTGCGTGCCGCAATCCTCCCAGCCGCGCGCGGCGACCTGGTCGTAGAGCTTCTTCGCGCAAACGAGGCCGGGCAGGTCGAGCTTCAGTTCGGCGGCGCTGTCGAGCGCGATCCGCATGTCCTTCAAAAAATGTTTCACGTAAAATCCCGGCGCGTAGTTGTCGCCCAGCGCGCGCGGCGCGAGATTCGTCATCGCCCAGCTGCCCGCAGCGCCGCCGCTGATGCTCGCATGCACGGCCGCCGGATCAAGGCCGGCTTTCTTCGCGTAGGCGAGGGCCTCGACCCACGCCACCATGCCGACGGCGACGGCAATTTGGTTGGCCATCTTGCAATACTGGCCCGCGCCCGCAGCGCCGAGCACCGCGATGTTTTTGCCCATGATTTCAAACAGCGGCTTCGCCCGCGCGAACGCCGCGGCATCGCCGCCAACCATGATCACGAGCCGCGCTTCCTTCGCGCCGAGATCGCCGCCGGAGACCGGCGCGTCGAGCGAGGCGAGCCCGCGCTTGGCCGCGGCGGCGGCAATTTTTCGCGCGAGCACGGGGCTCGACGTGGTCATGTCGATGAGCAGCGCGCCGGGCCGGGCGCGCTCGACGATGCCGCCGGCGCCAAGGTAGCTCGCTTCGACGTCGGTCGGAAACCCGAGCATCGTGATCACGACGTCGGCCCCGGCCGCCGCGCTGCCGGCGGAATCGTGCCATGTGGCACCCGCTTCGAGGAGCACGGAGGCCTTGGCGGCGGTGCGATTGTGGACGTGCAGGGTGTGGCCGGCCTTTTGGAGGTGGCCGGCCATGCTGCGGCCCATCACGCCGGTGCCGATGAATGCAAGGGAGAGCGGAGCGGACATGGTTGGGATCAGGGTGCTGCGCAAAAAACGCAGCCCGATGCAAAACGCCCGGCCCAGTGCGCGCGAACCAAATCTCCGCGAAATGCGCCAAACCACAATGTCATCTATTAAATGACATTCCATCGGGGAGGGGCGAAGTCATGGTGGCAGCCGTGACCGGCAATTATGGCCAGACCCGCTTTCCGCGATTGCCAAGTCGCCCGGTTCGCGCCGTGTTTTGGGTGTGACCACGCCGCGTGCCATTTTCGTCGTCATTGCGCTCGCCAGTGCCGCGCTCGTCCGCGGCGCGGACGGCGGCGCGGTGTTTGCGGCTCATTGCGCGCCGTGCCACGGGCTCGACGGCAAGGCCCGCACCCCCGCCGGCAAGAAACTCGGCGCGAAGGACCTGTCAGAAAGCAAACTCGCCGACGCCGAGATTGAGAAAACAATCCTCGCCGGCGTGAAGGACAAGAAGGGCGCCGATCGGATGCCGGCGTTCAAGGAGCGGCTCGCCACCGAGGAGGTGGCAGCGCTCGTCGTGTTCGTGAAGACTTTCCGTCGTTAACCTCAGCCCCGAAATCACCATGATCTCCTCCCGTCGCACGTTCTTAAAGACCTCGCTCGCCGCCACGGCCGCGACCGCGCTCGCCCGCATGCCGCTTGCCGCGGCCGAAAAATCCGCCGGTGGTCGCGACTACTTCGAATTGCGCGCCTACCGCCTGAAGGCGGGCGCGACGTCCGCCGCCCTCGAGGGCTATCTGGAAAAAGCCCTCGTCCCTGCGCTCGACAAACGCGGCGTGAAAAACGTCGGCGTGTTCACTGAGGTCGCGGTCGACAAGAAGGCCGTGACCTCAACCCCGAAGGCCGACACTCCGGTGTGGGTGCTCATTCCGCATTCGTCGCTGGAGTCGTTCGTGAGTGTCAGCGCCGACCTCAACGCCGACCCCGCCGTGCAGGCGGCCGGCGCTGACTACCTCACGGTGCCGAAGGCGAGCCCGGCCTTTGACCGCGTCGACACGTGGCTTTATCGCGCGTTCGCCGGCATGCCGCAAATGGCCGTGCCCGCGTTTTCCAAGAACCGCACGGCCACTCGCATTTTCGAGATGCGCGACTACCAGAGCCACAGCGAGAAGGCCGCGCTGAACAAGATGGCGATGTTCAACAACGGCGAGATTCCGCTGATGAAGGATCTCGGCCTTTCGCCGGTGTTCTTCGGCCAGGGCATCGCCGGCCCGGATTTGCCGCACCTCCGCTACATCACCTGCGGCGCCGACCTCGCGTCGCATCTCGCCGGCTGGGCCAAATTCGGACCCGATCCGCGCTGGAAGGCGATGTCCGGCGATCCGCAGTATAAGGACAACACGTCCAAGAATACGGCGCGCTTCATCGTCCCGACGGCCTACTCGCAGATCTGAGGTCTGAACGAATCGAATCCGGACGCGCCGACGGTCCACGCCGGCGCGTGGATGGCGCCCGTCGTTTCAATTCTTCGGCGCGGCCTTATCAATCTGTGGCGGCGGCAGTGAAATCGGCGGCGCGAGATCCTTGAGCGCGGCCTGCGGAACAGCCGGCGCGAGCGCGGGCTCGTCGACCTTCGGCTTGGCGGGCTTCTCGATGCCGGCGGGTGGCGCGACCACAACGGCCGGCCGGGGCGGCGGCGGGCGCGCGTCGCGCCAACGGGTCAGTTCGGCGATTCGTCCGCGCCACGCATTCTCACCGGGAAACTGCGGGCGCACGGTCACCCGCCAGATTCTTCCGCCGAGTGCCACCGGCTGGCCGCCGCGCGACGCGCCGAGCAATCGTTCCGCCTCGGGGAGGAGCCGCGCGTCCAGCGCGACGTTGAACGATCCCGCGGGCTTGGCCTTCGCCGCCTCCTCGCGGCCCGGCCAGCCGTCGGGCCATGGCACGGGTTTTTCCGCGACGCTTTCGAGCGGCGAAAACTCCGCCGTGGCGACCGCGGGCGACCATGCCTTCATCCCGCTCGGGTCGAAATCGACCAGCAGCAGGTAGAGCCGCCGCATCGAATGCGGAAAAGTGGCCGACTGCGGATTCAGCAGCCGCGCCTCGGAGCGATCGGCGAGCGGGCAAAAACCCCAGACGTGGGCGCCCACGCCGACGCCGCCTCCGCCGCCGACGTAGAGATAAGAATCCGACGACAACGCCCGATCCCGCGCGTAAACCAGCTGCTCGTCAAAATCCGGATCGCGCACGACATCGGTGATCGTCCCGTTGAACCGCGACAACTCATCCTCCGAGAGCCGGCGGGTCGCGTAGGTCATCCGCTCGCCGGTGCGCCGGCCGACGATGACACTCCCATCGGCGTAAACCAAAAACAGCGGCAGCAACGGTTCGACCGCATCACGGGCGGTGCCGAACTGCACCAGCACGAGAATCGGGTCCGGTGCGACCGCCCCGCGCGGCTCGCTCGCTCCCACCGGCGGGAGCGCCAGCCACGCCAAGCCGAGCATCATGGTCCAAAGGCGCTGGGGTTTCACGATACATCGCCTGCCGCACATCGCGTCGATGCCGTCAGGCACGCACACCATGCCCGCGGCGCAAGCGAGGTCAAGGGCCCGGGCCTCGCGTGATATCGCGTGTGGCGTTGCAAAGGTGGCACAACCCTCCACGGTGAGGGTCGCATTAGCGTGCACTCAACAGGAGGTCACCCATGAAAACCCGCCTCGGTGTCAGCC
>Ga0163199_1002851_pt1 | contig 10530 bp, 8 predicted proteins | sample PL_2010_150m_FD_113537 | JGI IMG/M metagenome (GOLD analysis project Ga0163199, IMG submission 113537) | Freshwater microbial communities from Powell Lake, British Columbia, Canada to study Microbial Dark Matter (Phase II) - PL_2010_150m | ecosystem: Environmental > Aquatic > Freshwater > Lake ...
CACCTTGCAAGCACCTGGATTGCTGATAATTCTGTCTTTCACACCATCGTCCATGTCGCATCGCGCGAGCACGTCGTCATGCAAGACCTTGATATCAGCTTCGGTAAATACCGGCTTCCAATTGGAAAAAGCGTTGGTAAGAGCCCAAGCATTTTGCTGCATCAGTTCGCTAATACTATTTGGTGCTCCGCCTCCTACAATTCCGTCAAAGTCCCACGGAAAGCGCTGCGCCAATACCAGCGCTTGATGGCCGCCATAGGAACAGCCCATGAAGTAGGACTTGGATGGTGCCTTGCCGTAGTACGTTTCTGTAATGGCCTTGCCAATGACAGCCGTTACATGGCTAGCACGACCGCCCCAATCAACTTTAGCCTGTAGATTGTTGTAGGCCCAACTGGCATCCGTCATATGGACGTCATCTGCTTTCGCTTTGTGGCCGCTATCAGTGAATATGCAAGCGTAACCTCTCCGCAATGGCTCGTCGCAGGCTTTCGGATAGATGACGCCGCACCAATTTCCGCAACCTGCCTCAAAGAACTTGCCATTCCAGTTGGAGGCCGGCAGCTTGAGTTCGAAGCCAACACTCGATGTTACGGCACCCTGCACCACGCAGTAAGCAGGAACCTTATCCTTAGCCTCGACCACTCTTGTTTGCAGGATTTGGGTCGGCGCTTCGGGAACTTTCGAAAAATCTGCACTCGACACTGCGGCGCAACGCTGTGCTAGTGCCGAGTCGGTCGAAGCCTCCGTTGCCGCGGCCGATAGACCGGGAATGGCGATGGCTGCCAAGACGATTACGCAGTTCATTAAAGTGAGTTTCATGAGTCGTACTCCCTAGGTGTTTGGGTATGCAAGTCGAGGATGCTCAGAGCGTCGCTGGAGCATCATTAGCTGGGCTGGTTGGTGAATCGTCAGAACTGATCAAAGCAGTGCCAACTAGGCATCCGGGACCAACCCGGCCGCCGTGACACCCGCAACGGCACACGCTTCGTCGTTCTGTGGCAGGTCTCCACTGATGCCGACCGCACCAATGATGGCTCCCGCGGAGTTCTTTATAAGCACACCACCGGGAACAGGGAATATTCGGCCACCTGAGGCGTCAGAGAGCGCTGCAAAAAAGCTCGGGTGGGATTCGGCACGTTTAGCCAATTCTCGTCCGCCAACCCCCATCCCAAGAACACCCCATGCCTTGCCGAAGGCTATCTGCGGGCGGAGAATTCCGGAGGCATCTTCACGTTTGAACGCCACGAGATGACCTCCGGCATCAAGTACGGCAATCGTTAAAGGTCTAAAATTTGCCGATCGCCCATATGCGATTGCCGAATCAAGAATAACCGTGGCGTGGGCCAGCGTGAGTTCACTCATGTTGATACCTCCTTGGTGGAAATGCTTAGAATCAACGGCCTGTGGTATTGCTGGTTCAATTGGTGTGGTGGAGACTAAGCGGCTACAGACTCAAAACTCGCTTGACCACCCGTTGCGCGAATCGCCAACGGCCGGCTACGTCTTTGGTAAAGCGATCGGACACATCGCTGACTCGCGCGGTCGTGGGCTGATCCTCACCTGCCTTCTCGTAAGTAAGCTGTGTCAGGGTGGTTTCGATTTCCTCACTCGATTGTTGCACGATGCGTAGATCGGACCAGACGTGACGGGTGATTCGCGCAGTACCCTCAAAGCGCTTGCCGAGATAAGTCACGATAGCTGCCGCGCCATTCAGTTCAACGTCGCCCATAACCAAGCGACCCTGAGGGAGAAAAAGTTCTCCTAGGAGTTGCGCGTCCAGGTGATCCGCGTGCCAAGCGAAGGCGCTTAACAGGTCTTCAATTGCGTGTCGTTCGATCGCTTCCATTTCCCGCCTCCGTCTCGCTAGGGCTACGAAAAATATCTTGCATTCAAGTTTCGACTGCTCTATAGTGACCAAGTCATCAGGTGACTTAGTGACATACATCTTAAAGGCGCAAGCAAAGGAAGTCAATGAAAACAGCCAGCGATTTGACTGAGGTCCAACCTTACCGGCGTGTAGTGCGCGGTACGGTCGCGGCGCAGATTTTTGATAACCTACGCAATCAAATCTTCGCCGGCACGCTCACACGAGGGGAGAAATTGCCCACCGAGCGAGAACTGGCTGTGTCATATGGGGTGAGCGGCGCTACCATACGGGAAGCCATAGGCGCGCTTGCCGCCATGCGTCTTGTCGATGTTCGTCACGGAAGCGGGAGCTACGTTACGGCAGATGCGGAGAGCCTGATTGGCATGTCGCTCAATTCGATGATTCAGATTGAGCGGATCGGCGTAGGGGACGTGTTGGGAATTCTCGGCGTTCTCAACACCTACGCTGCGGAACTAGCGGCCGCGAGGGCAACGCCCGAGGAAATTGGCGCCCTGCATGAAATCCTCGATCGAATTGAGACTGCTGAGGACGTCGATACTATGGCGGGCAATCTCATTTCGTTTCTGCATGGATTGGCATCTGCCTCCGGCAATCCTCTGCTTACCGCGCTTTGTAAATTCCTTACTGCCCTCCAGATTCAGCTCGCACTCGAGTTGTCTGGCGGCTCCCTCAAAACCTGGAAACAAATTGCAGGCGGTCTCGCCAAGCAAAGGCGGATGGTCGTCGACGCCATTGAACGGCGCGACGCCGAAGCGGCTCGTGATTTCGCTCGGGATTATCAGAAACATGCTCTCAAGGTCATCCAGGCCCTGCCGAACGCCAGCGCGGCGCGCCTGAATGATCCGAAACTCTCGGATTTCTTATCTGCGCTGATGCGCCGCATGGATTCTCAGTAACAAACCAGTTCGTCGAAAAAGGATTGGACATGGATGTCGCCGGCCACAGCGCAATCGAATCTGAACTGGACTCACGTCCATTGAGTGCGTTCCAGATGCGGATCATCGCGGTTTGCGCACTGGTCGCGATGATAGATGGATTCGACACCCAGTCGATCGCCTTCATGGCGCCAGCAATTATCCAGGCATGGGGCGTACCAAGCGCAGCATTTGGCCCCGTTTTCGGTGCTGGCTTGTTCGGCGGGCTTCTTGGAGCTGTGGCCTTCGGCTCGTTGGCGGATCGTTTCGGCAGAAAGCCCGGGTTGCTCTACGCTATCCTGATCTTTAGTGTCGGCACCTTGGCAACGCCGATGGCTCAATCAATAGGCCAACTTATCGCATTCCGCATCGCCACCGGCATCGGGCTCGGCGGGGCAATGCCCAGCATCATCGCGCTGACCTCTGAATATGCGCCACGCCGTATCAGGGCAACACTTGTCACAATGATGTTTTGCGGTTTTCCGCTCGGGGCGGCGATTGGGGCAGTAGCAAGTTCCAAGCTCATTCCGGCCTATGGCTGGGAATCGATATTGTATGTCGGCGGCATCATTCCCTTGCTCATCCTGCCCATCGTCTACGCAGCGGTGCCTGAGTCGATACGCTTTCTGCTGGCAACTGGAAGAACACTGCAGGCCAAGCAGGTTCTTCTTCATCTCAAGATTGACCCCCCATCAAGCACCGCCAATAGCACCTCAAATGAGGAAAATGACCGTTCCTCGTTCATCCTGCTGTTTAAGGAAGGACGTGCCGCAGGAACTATCCTGCTTTGGCTGACGTTCTTCCTGAGTCTTGCACTCACCTTTTTTATGGTTAGTTGGCTCCCCATCGTTGCCAAGGAGTCAGGGGTCAAGCTGGAAGGCGCGTTGGTCGGAGCGGCAACACTAAACCTGGGCAGCATCTTTGGCGTTCTGATCCTGGGTCGCCTGATCGATCGTCTCGGTCCCTTCAGGGTCATTGTTACTGGCTATCTCCTGGGCGCACTGTCTATTGCGGCGATCGGATTTGCCACCACGTCCTTGGCTCTCGGAGCCGTCACCTTCTTGGCAGGCTTCTTCGCAATTGGTGCCCAGATGTGCGTCGTCGCGCTTGCGGCCACCTACTACCCGACCAAGTTAAGAGCGACCGGCATCGGTTCGAGCATGGGCGTCGGGCGGATTGGCGGAATCATCGGACCGGTAGTGGGTGGTTTGCTAGTCGGCCTGGGCCTGTCAGCAAAGGGCATCTTTCTATTTACCGCAATGATTGCGCTGCTGGCAGCGGCGAGTGTATTCCTGATGGGCCGGTTGACTCGCAACAACGAGTAATCCCAACACGCCAACTAAGTCACTCATAGGAGTCGATGCAATGTCTGCTTTTCCGAAAAACCGCTTGCTCCAGATGCTCGCAGACCGAATTGTTCCCCTTGGAATGCAATGTTTCACCGGCAATGCCGCATTGATCGAAGTACTCGGCTTGACGGGTTTCGATTGGGTAATGCTGGACGCAGAACATTCTGGAAACAATGTACGCGCGATGGAGGAGCTTGTTCGGACAGCGGACTCGGCAGGCTTGATTCCGATAGTGCGCGTGTCCGACAGGCACAACGAAACCGAGATTCGTCGAGCGTTGGAAGCGGGAGCCGAGGGACTACTCATTCCAATGGTACGGTCTGCAGCGGATGTCACGTTTGCCGCCAATTCGGCATTCTTCCCGCCGAAAGGAACGCGCGGCATTTGCCCGGCGATCCGCGCCGCAAACTACAACTTCAGAAGCTTTGAGGAATATACCCGTTGGAACAACTCGGAGGTCCTCATCATCCCGATGGTAGAGCACCCTGAGGCCGTCGAAAACATCGAAGAGATTTGCGCGCATGAAGACGTGAAGGTGCTGGTATTTGGTGCGGGAGACCTTTGTTACGCGATGGGAGAGGGTACCCAGATGATGAAGAGTCCCAAGGTGCAGGCTGCCTATCGAAAGGTGCTGGAGGCTACCAAGCGGCATAAGGTTGCGGTGATCGGCGGGCCGGTTCTTGACCCGAACGCACAAGCCTGCCGGAAGGCGCTGGATGACGGCGTTTCGATCTTCTGTCTAGGCTTGGATACGCTCGCCTTCCGCCGCTATTGTGAGCAGACCGTCAATGAAGTGAGCCGTGGCGTCGAGGGCAGCGGCTATACACGCCCGCCCGTTCCCCCAAGTGGCTTTCCTGATCGGTGACCATAAGTAAAGGAGATAGAAATGGCAAAGTGGAAGCGTTATGTCGTTGGTTCCAATCCAAAGGGCGAGTCTGCCGTACTCACCCAGGAATCGACGATGGTAAAGGAAGATCCGGGTATCTTTTACCGGGTTGAGCTTTGGTGTACGGCCGAAATGCCGGTCGACAACTCCATTACGATCGATCGCGCGACACAATCGATGACTCGCGCTCCTGTGGCCAATGGCAGCGTCTTTCGTGCCCTGGAAATCCCACCCGATACCGATGACAAGGAAAAGCATCGTGCCGCCGTCGCCAAGCTTCATAGCGAGGTCGGCCAAAAGCATCTTCCGACTGACGCAGAATACAAGCGGCATCCAAGCATGCATCGCACAGATACCCTGGACTATATCGCCTGCGTCAAGGGGGAAATCTGGCTGGTAACGGACGTCGATGAAGTGCTGATGCGCCCTGGCGATACCGTGGTAATCCGGGGGACTAATCATGCATGGAGCAATCGATCAAACGAGCCCTGTCTGATGATCGGCACCATGCTGGATGCCGCCAAGACCGGGGCGTAGCGAATCCATGCCAGACGTGTTCGATATCGATGTACAACTTCAACGACCGGTTTCTTGACAATATAAGAAGAGGAGATGGAAATGAATCAAAAGAAAATGGGCAAGGTAACGTGGTTTCTTATCGCCGGCGCGGGCATGACGCTGTTCAACTATTCGTCGCTTGCACAACAAACACCAGCGACGAACAGTGCCACCACCGAACGGACCAACGCTCCCGTAAATGCCATTGAGTCGATTGTCGTAACGGCGCGGAAGTTCAAGGAGAAACTCCAAGACGCACCAATTGCAGTATCTGCATTTACGGCCGCCGGCCTTGATGATCGGGGAATGACCAATCTTTCCGAAATCAGCAAGGCGACACCGAGCCTCACAATTAGCACCGGCGTTGTCTCTTCGGGTAATCCTGCCGCCACTGCGGTCTTCTTGCGGGGATTGGGCCAGGCTGATTTCATGATGTTCACTGAGCCGGCGATTGGTATCTATCTGGATGGTGTCTACATTGCACGAAGCATCGGGTCGGCGCTCGACTTCAACGATGTCGACAGCGTTGAAGTCCTTCGTGGCCCCCAGGGAACGCTGTTTGGACGCAACACTATCGGTGGTGTGATCAACGTCACATCAAGGCGGCCTGCAAAGGAGTTTGGGGGGGATTTCACGGCCACGACTGGATCGTTCAATCGCCTACAGTTGCAGGGAAGTCTGAACATGCCCGTGTCCGACACAGTGAGAACCAAGCTCAGTCTCTTTTCGCATGTGCGGGACGGCTATGTGACCCAGATTCCGACCGGAGTGGACCTCGGCAATACCAGCGTGACTGCTGCTCGTTTTCAAGCGGAGATAGAGCCTTCGCCCAAGTTCCGCGCAACGGTGACTGCTGATACCACAAGGCGTCACGAAAACCCGACACCAAGCGTGGCCATTGGCATTAGCGGCACAGGCTATTCCGCACTCGGCGTGCCACTTGCAATTAACGCAAACAATGCCGTGCTTACCTACAACCGCTTGCTTGGCGGCATCTGCGCCACAAACCCCGACTCCAGTCGCAACTGTGTCGGCTCGTCGTGGCTTACCAACGACCCCTATCGCGACAACGGAACCAATGTTGACGGGTCAAAGCTGGATATAGCTGGCGTTTCCGCAGTCCTGGAGTGGCGCTTGGAGAACGCGACAGTAAAGTCAATCACTGCATATCGCAAGCTCGATGCACACTATGGAAGGGAAAGCGACCATACACCGCTTCCATTTGCGCAAATACACTATGACGACAAGCAGGATCAGCTAAGCCAGGAATTGCAACTCAATGGATCGGGTTTGGACAATCGCCTGAGGTATGTTGTTGGTGCGTATGCGTTCAAGGAAACGGCTTCCGAACACTTCGCCAACCAGAACCTTGGTCAGGCCACAACCGACGCGATTATCAACATGCACAACCAGAACGTCGCACTGTTCGGCGAGGGCACTTACGACCTGACGAAGGCGCTGCACTTGACAATCGGCGGAAGATATACCAAGGAAACCAAGAAATTTCAGACCGATCAGTTTGTCGTCGCATCACCTAACAAGGCGTTGGTCGGCGTAAAGCTTATCAGCGACAACAGGGAGAAGGAGAATGACTCTTCCCAGTTTACCCCACGGTTGATTCTTTCTGCCGATGTAACAGACGGAGTAATGGCATACGGGACCTACTCGAAGGGGTTCAAGAGCGGCGGGTTCAACGGCCGATACACTGGCCCGCTACCGCCACCGGGCCAGGCCATTCCGTTCCAGCCGGAGTTTGTTACGCTGTATGAGGGCGGCCTGAAGTTTTCGCGTGCCGACAGAAAGTTGCGCGTAAATGTGGCTGCGTTCCGGATGGACTACAAGGACATTCAAGTGTCATACCGACCTGACCCAACGCAGGCAGGGTTTAGTGTCGTAGGCAATGCGGCGGCTGCAAAAATCGATGGATTGGAAACCGAAGTGACATGGATTCCGCTCCAAGGCTTGCAGGTCGAGGGTGGGTTCAGCTACCTTGATCCACGCTACACGGCGCTCGGCAGTGGTGTGCCGACAGGTCCCGGGGGAATATCACTGACAACGCCATTCCAGCAGACGGCTAGGTGGCAAGCAAACCTCAGCGTGTCATACGATTTCAGAACGTCCAACGGTGATTCGATCAAGCCGCGGATTGACGTGAACCATCGCGACAAGGTGTCTATGGACAGCATCGATTCGCCGACCATCCGCCAGCCCGCTTACACGCTGGTAAATGCAAACCTCACCTATGTTCCAGTGGGTAGCGATTGGCGATTTGCGACCGGCGTCACCAACCTAACCGACAAGCGTTATTTTGTAGCGGGCCTGTTTACGGGCGCCGGTGGTATTGCCGACGTCGTCTACGGTCGCCCAAGGGAGTGGTACCTGTCGGCACGGCGCGACTTTTGAACGGAGCGGCTGACTCATTCACCGCATACCAAAGGTAAGTCGGTAAGCGCGGCAAGACGGCCCAAGGTCGTTTCGCTGCGCCCCGTCAATCGTATTCTTTCATTCCAATGCTGGTGGGCATGAGGCGCAGCGCAAGCTGCCCTCTGTCGTGTTACACGCATGCCACGATGGACGGTAGTACCTGTTTCCAGCTGATTGACTTGAATCGCCCATAACCAACGCCGTATCCATCCAAGAACATACCTCTATGAATGAACAAGCAAAGGGAAATGGTCGCAAGTCATCCATTGCCAGGAACCGCAACCGGCGCCAAACGCCGGAGGCAGCCATCCGTCGCCCAGCTTTGGCAAAGAGCGGGAAAGCCATTTCCATCGGTGGCAGACACTTAACCATCGACGACCTAATTAGCATTTCCCGTCGCCATGCACCGGTTGAAATATCAAAGGACAAATCGGTTGTTGCCCGTGTAAGCGCTTCATGCAGATATATTGAAAACGCCGTGTCTAGTGGGGAGCCGATCTACGGAGTGACTTCCGGATTTGGCGGCATGGCGCATGTGACCATCGATGCAGAGGATGCCTCTGCTCTGCAAAACAATCTAATCTGGTTTCTAAATTCAGGGGCGGGCAACAAACTGCCGGTGGAAGATGTCCGCGCTTCCATGCTCTTGCGCGCCAACTCGCACATGCACGGCGCCTCAGGCATCCGGCTTGAGATAATTCGCCGAATGGCGATTTTTCTAAATGCCCGAGTAACGCCGCACGTCAGGGAATTCGGGTCTATCGGCGCCAGTGGCGACCTCGTTCCCCTGGCCCAGATCACCGGCGCCTTGACGGGTGCAGGCGCGAACTTCAAGGTTGATTTTGACGGCAAGGAGATGAGCAGCCTGCTGGCGCTCAGGAAACTTGGCCTGCCCCGATTGTCGTTACGGGCCAAGGAAGGATTGGCGATGGTGAACGGCACCTCGGTGATGACCGGCATCGCGGCCAACTGCGCCTATGACGCGCACGTGTTGCTGGCGTTAGCGATGGGAGTCCAGGCATTGATGCTCCAGGCCCTATCTGCAACCAACCAGTCATTTCATCCGTTCGTGCATAGCCTTAAACCCCACCCTGGTCAAAAATGGGCTGCGGCACAGATGCTCAGATTGCTCGATGGATCGCAATTCATCCGCAACGAACTTGACGGCAAACACGATTGGCGCGACGGAGACCTGATTCAGGATCGTTACTCGTTACGCTGTTTGCCACAGTACGTTGGCCCCATCGTGGACGGACTGCGCCAGGTTTCCGGGCAAATTGAAGTGGAGATGAATTCGGCCACCGACAATCCCCTGATTGACAGCAGAAATGGCGTCAGCTATCACGGCGGCAACTTTCTCGGTCAGTATGTCGGCGTGGCCATGGATCAACTTCGTTACCATCTGGGCCTGCTCGCCAAACACCTGGATGTCCAGATGGCTTGCCTGGTCACGCCGGCGTTCAGCAATGGATTGCCGGCCTCGCTAGTAGGAAACCCGGCCAAGAAGATAAACATGGGCACCAAGGGATTGCAGCTTTGCGCCAATTCGATGATGCCTCTGTTGAGCTTTTATGGCAATTCGCTGGTTCCTCACTTTCCGACGCATGCGGAGCAGTTCAATCAGAACGTTAACAGCATGGGGTTTGGATCGGCGAATCTTGCCAGGCAGACGATACGGATTTTTGAGCAATACATGGCAGTGTCGGTTATGGTTGCAGTGCAGGCGATCGACCTGCGCGCCTATCAACAAGCGGGGACATATGATCCACGCAACCTACTGTCTCCGGCGACACTCGGACTATATGAGGCGGCACGCCAGGTCGTCGGCAAGCCAGCATCGAATGTTAAGTCGTATTTGTGGAATGACGCTGATCAGGCCCTTGATCAGCATATCGCGAAGCTTGCTGCGGATATTTCGGCCGGAGGTCTGTTGCCGCTGTCGGTGTCGAGCATGATGGATTTGTCAAACCAGTGATCAGCCAACAGCAAGGAGCGGACTCGCCTTAAGCGAAAAGTTGACGACCTAAAGTTTGCCGTCGTATGTAGGCAATGCCCGCCTGCCCCAGATTACTGCTGCTCGCCGAGGCAAGATGTGTGTTTCTTCATTGCTGATAGTTGCCTTTGGTGGCAGTCAAAGCAGAAAGTAAACCTCCGCGCCGGCGGTCTCTGTCTGGGAACATTGACGCGTATCCAATTTGTGCAGACTAGAACGGGATATCGTCCTCGAAATCGTTGAAGCCGCTGCCCGCAGGCGGGGCGGATGGCGAGGAAGGCGCCGGCGCGCCACCCCCGGACTGCGCCGGCCGTTCGCGCGGCGCCGAGTCGTTCACATCGCCGCTGCCCTGGCGCGAGCCGAGCATCTTCATCTGGTCGGCGACGATTTCCGTGGTGTAGCGGTCCTGGCCTTCCTTGTCCTGCCACTTGCGGGTCTTCAGCGAGCCCTCGATATACACCTGCGAACCTTTCTTCAGGTATTGGCCGGCGATCTCGGCGAGCTTGCGAAAGAAC
>Ga0163199_1002852_pt1 | contig 10527 bp, 10 predicted proteins | sample PL_2010_150m_FD_113537 | JGI IMG/M metagenome (GOLD analysis project Ga0163199, IMG submission 113537) | Freshwater microbial communities from Powell Lake, British Columbia, Canada to study Microbial Dark Matter (Phase II) - PL_2010_150m | ecosystem: Environmental > Aquatic > Freshwater > Lake ...
ACCTTATACCAGCCATCTTCCTCGCCGAGAGCCGTTATGAACGGAAACTTCATGTAGCTCCAGGGCTTGACGCCTTCGGCGATCAACTGGGCGTAATTCTGGTAGTCGACCTGGTCGAAGATGATCTTGCCGTCGGCATCGCGCGCCCTGAGCGCGCCATGATAGAAATCCAGTCCGCCGTCGGGCGCGACGATGCTCATCATGTTTGAACGAAAGCTGCCGAAGACGTCGTAAAGGGCCGGGTTTTCCTGGTGAAGCCGCTTGATCAGACGTACCGCTTCGCGGCTCCACGCGACCATTTGATAGGCGTCCTTGAGCAGAAAGTCCCTCTCCTCGAGACTCAGCGACTTGTTCACGCCGCCAGGGACCGAACCCGTCCCATGGACGCGCTTGCCCGCGGTTATTCGAATGACTTCCTGGCCAAATTTCCGGAGTAATACGCCCTTCCTGGCAATTTCCGGATGCGCGGAGGCGATGCCCACGATGTTGCGCTTGCCGACCTCGCTGTCAAAACCAAGCAGCAGATCGGGCGATGACAGATGGAAGAAATGCAGGGCATGGGATTGCAGGATCTGTCCGTAGTGCATGAGACGGCGGACCTTTTCGGCCGTCGGCGTCAGCTGTGTTGCGCCAATGACGACGTCGAGCGCCTTGGACGCCGCCAGGTGATGGGAAACCGGGCAGATTCCACATAGCCGCTGCACCATGACCGGCACTTCCCAGTAGGGCCGGCCTTGAATGAATTTCTCGAACCCGCGAAATTCGACGATATGCAGGCGCACCTGGTGCACCTTGTCATTGTCGTCGAGCAGAATCGTAACCTTTCCGTGCCCCTCGACGCGAGATACGGGATCGATCGCGACGCGGCGCAGGTTGTCTGAAATCTTGGCGGTTTCAAGCTCGAAACTCATGGTGGTCGCTCAATCGTAGTGCAGTAGTCCGTGTCCAAGCTTGGGGGTGCGGCCCGCTATGAGATCCGTGAGGAATTTCCAGATGGCATCCGCGGGAGGAGGGCAGCCAGGCAGGAAGTAGTCGATCTTGACCACCTCATGGATCGGGTGGACCTTGTTCAAGGGCAACGGCAGTTCCGGATCGTTGGGAATATCGCTGCCCTGGGCCAAGCCGACACTCGTGTGATACACCTCCTCGAGGATGTCGCGCAGATCCAACTGATTGCGCTGGGCGGGCAGGCCGCCATTGATCGCGCATGCACCGATCGCTATCAAGGTCTTGCAGTTCCTGCGGAACTCGCGCAGGACATGAACATTTTCCGCGTTGCAGACGCCACCTTCGATGATGCCGAGATCGCAAGGGCTGCAAACCTTTATGTCCGTCAGCGGCGAGCGATCAAACTTTATCAGTTCGATTAGGTCCAGCAGGCGCTCGTCAATGTCGAGGAATGACATGTGGCAGCCAAAGCAACCGGCCAGGGAGGTGGTGGCAACCTTGACCTTTCGGCTCACGGCAAAACCCCCGGAGCCGAACGTGCGAAGGTATCTGAAGGCTGTTCCAATTGTTCGCTGATCGGTTTGAGATCGTACCTGCGGCTGCCGATCGGAACGGAAAATCCCTTTCGCTTGGGCAGAATCACGCCGACCGGACACACATGGGCCGCCTTGTCAGTGGCCAGAAAGTCGGTATCACCGAGTTGTCCGCTTTCGCTGTTTACGATCAGATGCTTGGTGATTCCGCGCCCGGAAAAGGCAAACACACTCTTGCGATCCACCTCGCTGCTGGCGCGCACGCATATCTCGCATAGGATGCAACGGTTGAAATCGAGCATGACGTCGGGATGGGAGGCGTCGACCAGGCGGACCGGGAAAATCTGCGGAAAGTGCGGAGACATCACGCCGAGATCGTAGGCCAGCGCCTGGAGCATGCAGTTGCCGCTCTTCTCGCAGGAAGGGCAAAAATGGTTGCCCTCGACCAGCAGCATCTGAAGCAGGGTCCGGCGTTTGTCGTTGATCTCCGCAGTGTCGCTTTCGATCGTCAGTCCGGCCTCGGCGTGGACGGTGCACGATGCGACAGGCCGGCCGTTGATCTTTACCATGCATAGCTTGCAGGAACCATTCGGTTTGAACTCCGGGTGGTAGCAAAGATGCGGAATGTACTTGCCCGCTGACAAGGCAGCCTGAAGGACGCTCTGCCCTGGGGAGAACGGAACCTCCGCACCATCGATCAGCAATGAGTTCGATTGGGAATTGCTCACTGCATTCACGGGCTGGCCTCCGCATTGCTTTCCAGGTGTGCGGCCGCGTCGTCGCGCCCGGTCATCTGACGGGCCTGGGAGAGGGTCTGGTCCAGATCAAAAGCCGGTTCAAAAGCCAGGGATTTCAGGCGTCGCTCGTAGGCTGGCTTGAATTTCAGCAATGTGTCGAACATCGGATTGCATGCGGTATGGCCGAGGCCACAATGGCTCGCGGCTTGAAGCAATCGATTGATCTTGAAAATCTCGTTGATGTCGTACTCGCTTCCGTGTCCCGCCTCGATCTTGTCCATGCAGTTCTTGAGCAAGGTCGTGCCAACCCGGCATGGCGTGCAAAATCCGCAACTTTCATGGGCGAAGAATTGGGAGAAGTTGTGCGCCACCTCGAACATGTCGCGCTCCGAACCGAACACCATGAATGCCCCGGCAGTTGGCAGGTCCTCAAAGCCGATGCGGCGCTTGAATTCATCGGACGAAATGCAGGTGCCGGACGGTCCGGATATCTGGACGGCCTGGGTGTTGGCGGCTGCGGCGCCGCAGTCGGCGAGCACCTCCGCGACGCTGACTCCGAAGGGATACTCATAGATCCCCGGTCGTTCGCAATCGCCCGAAATCGACAGTATTTTTGTACCGGCCGACTGGCCTGTACCCATGCTCCGGAACCAGTCGCCGCCCTTGACGGTGATCAGGGCTGCGGCCGCCAATGTTTCCACGTTGTTGACCGCGGTCGGCTGACCGAGATAGCCATGCGTAACCGGGAACGGTGGACGAATGCGCGGGATTCCCCGTTTGCCCTCGAGGGATTCGATCAGCGCGGATTCCTCGCCGCAGACGTAGGCGCCGGCGCCGAGATGGATTTCGATGTCGAAATCGAAGCCATCCTTATCGAGTATCCGGTGTCCGAGCAGTCGATCGGTTCGACGCCTTGCCAGCACAGTCTCCAACTCATCCAGAAGATAGCGGTATTCACCCCTTAGATACAGGAAGCCGCGCCGAGCCCCAACGACATAGCCGGCGACCGTCATTCCCTCGAATACAAGATCGGCCTGGGTGGATAGCAATACCCTGTCCTTAAAAGTACCAGGTTCCCCTTCATCCGCGTTGCAGACGATGTAGTGCGCGGGGTCGCTACCAGATCCGCGCGCGTCCCGGCAGGACTCCAGTTTCAGGCCGGTCGAGAAACCCGCTCCGCCCCGGCCACGGAGGTGCGAGCCCTTGATTTCGTTGAGGAGCGCTGTCGAGGTCTGCTGAATCGCCGACCTGAGCGCATCGCCACGTTGAATGGTGTTGTTGAGAAGAATATCGCGACGCCGAATGTTGTCTTCGATACAAAAGAATTCGCTTGGCCACTCCGCGAGTGGCGTGGCGCTGCGAATCAGATCGACGATATGCGCGACCCGTTCGGAGGTCAGGCCGGGAATGGCGCGGTAATTGACCAGGATTGCCGGTCCTTGGTCGCACAAGCCGGTGCACGACGTCAATGCAACGCTGGCCAAGCCGTCCTCCGATACGCGGCCGGGCTCCAGCCAGAGTTTCTTGCACATCTCGGCCATCAGGGCGGCGCTGCCGAGCATGCGATCAACAATATTGTCGCTCCAAAGGACCCGATATCGGCCCATCGGCCGGGTATGGAGGAAGGTGTAGAACCCGGCAACGCCATTGACCCGTGCCAAAGGCTGACGGATTCCACGCGCGATCATTGTCAGGGTCTCCGGGGAAAGCCAGCCGATGGCCTCCTGAACTTCTCTGAGGATCTGGAGCAGTCGATTTGGACTATCCCGGTTGCGCGCGAGGACCGCGTCGACAACTTCTACCGGGGTCTGAATTGTCATGACGATATGCGTTTTGTTCGGCGGGTTTGTCGGGGCGTAGCAGGGCGGAAAATTCCCCGGCGCCTGCCTCGTTTGAGTCTAGGCAAGTTCGCCCACGTTGTCAGGGGATTTGTTTGACCAGGCTCAAATGTCGGGCGAATTGAGCATTTAACATAATACACATTATACGTATCATTCAGACGAGCATTCGGCTCGGGGGGATTCTCCTACCGCGGTCCGACCGCGGACAATTCCCTTGCAATCTCAGTGTTACCGGCCCTGGACGCCAGATCCACGGCAGTCATCTGGCCCTGGTTCCGTAGCGTCGGGTCGGCATCATGCTGCAGCAGCATCATGACGATCTCCATGTGCCCGTTTCGGCTCGCTGCCATGAGTGCGGTCATCCCATTGTCGGCCTGAGAGTCAATATCGATATCCAGGGTCAGCAGGAATCGCACAATTTCCGTGTGCCCCCCGAACGCCGCGTAGATGAGCGGCGTCCACCCGTCTGGATCAATCTCCGCGCCAGCTGCCACCAGAGCGGTAACCGCCTTCAAATGCCCCTGGAGTGCGGCGAGCATCAGTGCCGAATCACCGAACTTGTTTTTTATCAGTACCCTAGCCTTGTTCCTCAGCAAAAACTCCAGCATTGGCAGATCACCGCTCCCCGCCGCAAGCATCAATAGGGAATTTCCCGCGGCATCGGTAGTATTTACGTCCATACCGCGGCGAATAAGGCTCCCGACGGTGTCCAGGTCATTCAGTCTGACCCCATTCACCATATCGTCATATGCGCCCGCAACCGCCGAAACGGGGAACACAAGCCAAGTAGCCACGACAAGGGCCCGCATCCGCCTCATTGCGTTGCCGATGCGGCCTCGAACAGCCCAAAGAAGTTCCGAGTGGTAATCTCGGCGACTTGGCCCACGGAAATGTCCCGCAGTCGCGCGATCTCCTCAGCAACATGCAGCACGTTGGCGGGTACGTTGGTCTTGCCACGATGCGGCGATGGGGCCAAGTACGGCGAATCGGTCTCGATCAGCACCCTGTCTAGCGGAATCAGAGCCGCCACTTCCTTGATTTCTCTCGCATTCTTGAAAGTGACGATGCCGGAAAATGAAATATGGAACCCCATCGCCATTGCTGCCTCGGCTGTCTCCATCGACTCCGTGAAGCAGTGCATGACGCCGCCGACCCGTTCGGCGCCTTCCTCGCGCATCAGCCTGAGTGTATCGGTTGCAGCTGCGCGAGTATGGATAATCAGCGGTTTGCGGCATTCAATCGCGGCCCGGATATGGGTGCGGAAGCGCTCCCGCTGCCACTCCAGATCACCATCGATCCGATAATAATCAAGGCCCGTTTCGCCTATTGCGACCACCTTGGGATGGCGCGCGAGAGCGACCAGGGTCCCGATATCGGCACCGAGGCCCTCTTGAGTGTCGGGATGAACTCCGACAGACGCGAACAACCGTCGCTGCCCTTCAACGATGGCCAGCATGGCCGGGAATCGCTCCAGCGATATGGACGCACACAGGGCGTACATGACTCCGTTAGCGACCATTGCGTCAATCAGTTGGTCAATCTTTCCGGAAAATTCCGGAAAATCCAGATGGCAGTGGGAGTCGACCAGAATCATGTCCGTAGGTCTGAAGATGCCTGAAACCCGTGAGCGCCTAAGCAGCGCGAGCCGGTGACAAGGCCCTGAGATAGCGGGCGGCCATGTCCTCCAGGAATAACTGGGCACTCAATGGGTGCCGGGCAACCGCCCTAATCCGCAGAAGATCGGTGTAGCAGGTCAAGAGTCCGGCTCCGGACGCCCCCGTTGCCAGCGTCTCGAGCTGATTGCGCCAGGAATCGTGGTACCGAAGGACTCCGGCAGTTTTCAGCATGGCCAGATCAAACACCCATTTCTGCACTGTTTCCACCAATTGAGGGAGTCCAATCGCGTTCTCGCCTTTGACCAGGGCACCCCACTTTGCCGCCATTGCCACCGGATCGGCAGGTTTTCCGGCAAGGACTTCTATGATCTGACGATACGGCTCCATGTGTCCCCGGTCGGCCCACTCCGCAGCCAGCAAAGGAGCACCTCCGACCAACCGGAGAAGCTCGGCCGATTTCGCAACCCCTTTGTCGGCAAGCCAGCGATCTGCCAGAGTCCCTTCTGGCCGCCCAAAGATCACCAGCCTGCAGCGGCTTCTGAGGGTTGGAATGAGTCTGCGCCATGCACTCGATACCATTATAAAATATACACCTGCAGGTGGTTCTTCGAGCACTTTAAGAAGAGAGTTCGCGGCCGCCAGATTCATGGACTCGGCCGGCGAAATTACCACCACCCGATTGCCGTGACGGTGACTGCCGACATACACAAAATCGGTCAAGGCCCGGATCTGGTCGACGCGAATTACACCGCGGCCAATTTTTCTCCCGGTGGATGCCGCCGGTGTCTCGTCATTCCCGTCGTCCGCACCGTCGTCGGCGTCCTCCGGTTGGACCAGACGGAAATCGGGATGATTTTCCGACGTCAACCAGATACAGGAACTGCATGTGCCGCAGGCCACACGGTCGGCCGCGGCCGAAGTGGAGTCCTGCTCGCAGAGTAGACGCGCCGCCAGGGCCTGGGCAAAGGCCTGCTTTCCCAAGCCCGGCGGACCGGCCATAAGCATCGCATGCGGCAGGCCATTGGCGTCCGCCAGCAGTTGGCGCCAAACAGGAAAATGCCACTCATAAATATTGTTTAACATAACTTTACGACAACTTCTTCAAGTATCACTCGAATCTCGGCAAGCGACTTGGTGGCATCGATGCGGACAATCCGGTTCGGGTCGCGCCGGGCTCGATCGAGGTAGGCATCGCGCACTCGTTCGAAGAACGCCTGCTGTTCCTGCTCGAAGCGGTCGGGGACATTCCCGGCGGCCGCCAGGCGGGCCTGCGCAATCTCGATTGGCGCATCGAACAGGAGGGTAAGCGTCGGCTGGACTCCGCCCTGCACCCAATTTTCGAGGATCTCCAGCCGTTCCCTCGCCAAGCCGCGACCACCACCTTGATAGGCGAAGGTGGCATCGGTAAACCGGTCGGACACCACCCAGTCATCGCGCTCCAGGGCAGGCAGTATTACTTTGTCGAGATGCTCGCGCCGAGCTGCGAACATTAACAGAGCCTCGGTCTCCAGGTGCATTGCGTCGTGCAGCAACACCTCGCGCAGCTTTTCACCGAGCACCGTCCCCCCCGGTTCTCGTGTTGCCACCACCCGTTTTCCGCGCCCGCGGAAGGCTTCCACCAGCCACTGATGGTGGCTACTTTTCCCTGCACCATCAATGCCTTCAAGCGTGATAAATTTTCCGCTCAAGGTCTACTTTCCCCTTTGATATTTGGCGACGGCGCGATTATGCTCGACCAGGTTGCGCGAGAACTCGCTGGTTCCGTCTCCGCGTGCCACAAAGTATAGCTTGTCACTCTTCGGGGGATGCAGCGTCACCTGAATTGAGGCCAGGCCGGGCATGGATATCGGAGTCGGAGGAAGGCCGGGTCTGGTATAGGTATTGTAGGGGGTATCAGACTGAAGATGCCGTTTTCGCAGATTCCCGTCAAAGCTGTCCCCGACGCCGTAGATCACTGCCGGATCAGTCTGCAACATCATGCCGAGGCGTAAACGATTGCTGAATACCGCGGAAACGGACGGTCGGTCCTCGGCCCGACCGGTCTCCTTTTCGACGATGGACGCCATGATCAGCGCCTCATAGGGCGTCGCATAGGGAACCAGTGGGTCGCGGCGCTGCCATTCGATCGCCAGGTGCTGCTGCATGGCACGGTAAGCACGTTTGAGAACGGAAAGATCGCTCGAACTTTTCGCGAACAGGTAGGTGTCCGGATAGAACAAGCCCTCCGGATGATCTTCATTTGCGCCTATAAGTGCAAGAATTTCATGATCTTTTAGCCCTGCCGTAGCGTGCCGCAAGGCCGCATGGCCATCCAGCACAGCACGCAACTGACGGAATGTCTTGCCCTCGACAAACACGATTTCGGCCTGGGTAACATCGCCACGTGTGAGTTTTCCCAGCAGCAGCCACGGTGTGATGCCCTGCTCCACTTCGTAGCTACCGGCCTTGATCTCCCCGGCCTTGCCCAGCAAACGCGCGAGCAGGATAAACTGCCAGGGGCGAAATCCGATTCCGGCATCGGACATTTGTTGCGCCGCCGTGCGCAGGCTCGCACCGGGCGAAATGCTGAAATCGAGTGAAGCGCTTCCCTGCAACGAGAGTGGATCGTTGGCGAACCAGAATAGTAGCGACGCCGCGCCGGTTCCGGTCAAAAACAGTAGCAGAATCAGGCGTCTCAAGTGTCGCATGGGGCGAAATGAATCTCCCGCGGGCGGGCGAAGTCATCAACGGGGGCTATAATATCCCAACCCACCTGATACCTGACGAACTCATCAAGATGAAACAGATTTGGATTGACTTTCTCCGAAAGCAAGGCGCGCGCGGCGGATGCCGGGATTTTGGGCGACCGGCCGAAGAACTGGCGAGCGCCCAGTCAGCGAGCATCATCACGCCATTGGAAAACCTCGGAGTCATTCGAGTTGCTGGCGACGACGCTACTGCGTTCTTGAACAACCTATTGACAAATGATATCAAGAACCTAGCCAAAGACTCAGGGCAGCGAAACGGCCTTTGCAGCCCCAAAGGACGGTTGCTCGCGACCTTTCTCATCTGGCGCGAAGGGACGGATCTGATGCTGGCGCTGTCGGCCGACCTGCATTCGGCGATCCTGAAGAATCTTTCGATGTACATCCTGCGCTCCAAGGTACGGCTTACTGACGCTTGTGACGAACGGATCCTGATTGGCGTGTCCGGAACCGAGGGCGCAAAGGCTCTTGGCGCGCTCGGGCCAATGCCGGCGGAGATGCTTAAAGTTGCAGATTTCGGCCCGGGTCGAATGTTGCGTCTTGACGGGCAACGATACTTGCTGGCCGTAGATCCCGCCGCGGCCGCAGGCGTGTGGACAACACTCGCAAAGACCGCGACACCCGCCGGTCTGGATGCCTGGGACTGGCTGGAAATTCAGTCCGGAGTGCCGATGGTAACCGCGGCGACCCAGGAGGAATTCGTTCCCCAGATGGTAAATTTCGATCTGATTGGCGGTGTAAGCTTCAAGAAGGGGTGTTATCCGGGCCAAGAGATCGTTGCGCGTACCCATTACCTGGGCAAAATCAAGCGTCGGATGTACCTTGCTCACGTTGATGGCCGGCTTCCCGCCCCAGGTGAGCATCTGTACGCGCCTGAAACCGGGGATCAGTCGTGCGGGCGGGTGGTCCTCAGTGCCCACGCACCACTTGGCGGGAACGATTTGTTGGCCGTGATCCAGTCGAGTTGTGCCGAGGCTGGAGAAGTTCATCTCGAAAGTCCATCGGGATCCGAATTGACAATTCGGCCTTTGCCATACCCGCTGGACAAATTAGAAACAACATCAACATAATCGGTTATGTGCCTGATATTGCTTGCATGGAAGTCGTATTCAGGCTATCCGGCGGTCCTCGCCGCAAATCGCGACGAGTTCTTTGCACGGCCGACCGCAGCTGCGGATTTTTGGGTGGGGGCGCCGGATCTCCTGGCGGGTCGGGATATTTCGGCCGGCGGCAGCTGGATGGGCGTTACCACACACGGGCGATTCGCCGCCATCACCAACTTTCGCGAACCAGGAAAGAATCGTCCCGAAGCCTCGTCCCGCGGCAAGCTGGTCAGCGATTTTCTTGCCGGATCGATGGCGGCGCCGGACTATCTCGAAGCGCTGTCGGAAGGCGCCGGCGGCTACAACGGGTTCAATTTGATCTGCGGTAACCTGACGGACGAGTTGTGGTTTCTTTCCAACCGGACCGAACAGCGCAAATCGCATCGACTGGCGGCGGGCATCTATGGCCTCAGCAACCACCTGCTGGATACCCCTTGGCCGAAGGTGGCGCAGGGCAAGTCGAACCTGGCAAACGCCCTGACCGCGCTTCCGCAGGACAAGCCGCTGTTTGAGTTGCTGCGGGACGCGTATATCCACGACGACGACCGGCTGCCGCGCACCGGCCTGACTCTGGAGTGGGAGCGAATCCTTTCAGCCGCATTCGTAGTGACGCCCGAATACGGAACTCGCTCCTCCACGGTGCTATGTTTGGACAAGCGGCGATTCCTGACTTTCGATGAACAAACCTGGCTCTCCGGCGCGCGTCCGGGCGAACGGCGACGCTTTCGCCTCAGGCTGGCAGGCTCTGCGCCATCGTGATGTGGGGAATGCCCGCCTCGATGTATGCTTCTCCCTCGGCGGAAAATCCAAAACGGGCATAAAACGGCGCGGCGTGGATCTGAGCGTTCAGCACCACGCGATGGGTGCCCCGCGAACGAGCCAAAGCCATCAGATGCCTCAGCAAAGCCGCGCCCACCCCTTTGCTGCGCCATTCACGCAGTACGGCCATTCGCCCGATGTGCCCGTCAGGAAGCAGGCGACCGGTGCCGACGGTATTCCCGAGGG
>Ga0163199_1002853_pt1 | contig 10525 bp, 4 predicted proteins | sample PL_2010_150m_FD_113537 | JGI IMG/M metagenome (GOLD analysis project Ga0163199, IMG submission 113537) | Freshwater microbial communities from Powell Lake, British Columbia, Canada to study Microbial Dark Matter (Phase II) - PL_2010_150m | ecosystem: Environmental > Aquatic > Freshwater > Lake ...
ACCAAATACCTTCTTTTTGATGACAGAAAGGACGAAATGTGTGGTCCTGAGTTTTAATTTTAAAATCTTTTCTATGAAAAAAATTTCGCTGTTGCTTGTTTTCCTTTTGCTCGTTGGAATGCAGATTATCCTCGCCCAAACCAGGGATGTGACCGGTACGGTGACATCTTCCGACGATGGGTCAACGATTCCCGGTGCCTCTGTTGTTGCCAAAGGAACCACTGTAGGAACCATTACTGACGCGGATGGTCACTTCACCCTTAAAGTGCCGACCAGTGCAAAGAGTTTGATTGTATCATTTGTGGGGTTTGCCTCCCAGGAGATCGCCCTGACCACTGCCAAGGAGTACAAAATTGCATTGACATCTGAACAGGTTTCAGTGGATGAGGTTGTTGTCGTTGGGTATGGCACGCAAAAAAAACGTGAAGTAACAGGCGCGATATCACAAGTGAAAGGTGACGCGATGGCCAATCTGGCCACTCCGAGCTTTGAATCACAATTGGCCGGTCGTTCAGCCGGTGTGCAGGTAACTTCCGCAACCGGTGTTTTGGGCGTAGCCCCAAGGATCCGGATCAGGGGTATTGGTTCACTATCCCAGGGTACCTATCCTCTTGTTGTTGTGGATGGGATGCCAATTATTACGGGTGACGTTGGAGGTGATGCCTCCGTGAATGCCATGGGAGATATTAACCCTTCCGATATCGAATCCGTTGAGATTCTGAAAGACGGTTCTGCTACCGCGATCTATGGATCGCGGGCAGCAAATGGGGTCATTTTGATCAGTACAAAAAAAGGGGTGAAAGGCAAAGCCAGTGTTTCCTACAACAACTATTTCGGTGTAGCCTCTCCTGTCAATCTTTTTGACTTGCTGCAAACTCCTGATTTTATTACTATTGCAAATGAAAAGAGAACAAATCGTGCGCAGACAGCTATTGCTGTAGGTTCAGCCGAAAATACAGACTGGCAGAAAGCCGTTCTCCGGACGAATGCTTTCCAGCAAGACCATAACCTTTCCATTTCCGGTGCCAACGATGCGACAAAATACTATTTCTCTGCCGGTTACACTACCCAAGAAGGGGTTTCCCGTCCAAACAGCATGAAACGTTATACGCTGCGTGCCAACGTGGATAGTAAAGTTTACAAATGGATGACGCTTGGTTTGAATTCATCGGTTTCCAGATCCGAATTTTATGGTATGAATACCGGTACTAACTCTCTTTCCGGGAATATTTTCTCCGCCATTCGCCAGTTGCCCAACACATCGGTTTTCGACTCGAATGACCCTACCGGTTACAACATCGATGAGCTTAATCCTGCCATCGTGGGACGCGGGCAAAACTTGCAGGGAATTGATGATAACCTGCCAAATATCCGGTATACCCTGGATAATAACGTCCTGTCTTCCAAAATTATGGGTGTAACGGCAAGTGGATACGCGTTGTTTACGATCATTGACGGCTTGACTTTCAAAACACAATTGGGTGTTGACACCAAAGGAACTTCCGGTTTCCTGTATTACAATCCTACACATGGTGACGGTAGGGGTTCAAACGGTGTGATTCAAAATGACTATACGAGCTATTTCCGCTGGAACTGGCAGAACGTCCTGACCTTCACCAAGACACTGGCCGAGATGCACAATATCAACATCAACCTGGTCAACGAATTTCAACAGCAGACCTACAATTACTTCTACGGAGGTGGAAACAATATGTCTGATTCGTTTTTTAGTCATAACCTGATCAGCGGGTCCTACGGAACACAAAATTCAGGAGGTTCAATGACTCAAAATGGTTTCAACTCACTGGCAGCCAGGGTTAATTACAATTATGGACTAAAATATTTCTTCCAGGCTTCTATTCGCCGTGATGGTATTTCCGCACTCCCGCCGGCCAACAGGTATGGTTTGTTCCCGGGCGCTTCCGTGGGATGGACTATTTCCAAGGAGTCTTTTATGGCCGATGTGAAAGCTGTATCTGATTTAAAGGTTCGTGCCTCTTATGCTCAGGTCGGCAATGTGAACATTGGCAATTATCCTTATCTGGGACTTTATTCCAATGCCAAATATGCCGATTACAATGGTATCGCATTTTCTCAGATGGGAAATGATCAGTTGAAATGGGAAACCAGTATCAAAACTGATATAGGGTTGGATGCCTCTTTTGTGAACAATAAATACAAGTTTACCTTCGATTATTTTGTCAACAATCTGGACGGCCTGATATTGGGTGTACCTACTCCTCCTGCCTTCGGTATTCCGGGAAACTCCTATTCCAAGAACATCGGCAAAATGAAAAACTGGGGTTATGAATTTTCTGCCGAGGCATTGCTGATCAGCAAAAAAGATTTCACATTAACTGTTGATGGCAACCTTTCGCTGATTAAAAATACGGTAAAAGAATTGGTTGACCACCAGGATATTATCAATACCTATACCATCGTTCGTGAAGGTGAATCCTACAATTCATTGTTTGGTTACGATTACCAGGGGGTGAATATGGCGAATGGTAATCCAATCTACAGAATTGCCGACGGGACTATGGTTCAGGCAAATATACCGACCTCAACCTACAAGGTATATACAGCGGCTAACCCATCAGACATTTCTGTTGCAGGTTCATTTTTGTCCTCTGACAGAAAACTTTTGGGATCTACCATACCAACCTATTTTGGATCATTTGGCGTGAAGGCAAATTACAAGGATTTCGATTTTGGACTGATGTTCCGTTACAGTGGTGGAAACAAACTGATGAACCGTACCCGGATGGATTTGCTGAACCAGAAGTTACAGAACAACAGCAAGGAAATACTCGGCAGGTGGCAAAGCGCTGCCATACCAGGCGACGGATGGACTCCCCGTTTGTGGTATGCCGGTGATACATTTGTCAATCTGACAGATCAAACCAGCACACGTTGGGTAGAAAGCGGGAATTTCCTGAAAATGCAGAATCTGGTACTAGGTTATACATTGCCTAAATCCTTGCTAAACAAGCTTAAAATTCAGAATTTGAGATTCTTTGTTCAGGGGCAGGATCTGCTCTCGTTTACAAAGTACAAAGGTATCGACCCTGAGATGGAATCCGGTGGAGTCGACTACAACGGCACTCCACGGCAACAGGTCGTTACTTTCGGACTTAACCTCAAATTATAATTCTTAATAATTATACATGATGAAAAATATATTCAAATTAAACCTGAAATCAAGCAAGCTGGCCTACGTTCCGGTTCTTGTTTTCCTGATGGTGTTCTCTTCCTGTGAAAAGAACATCGATCTCCAGCCTTTCAACCAGGTTTCTGAGACAGCCGCTTTCCAGACTCCTGCGCTCATCGCACTTTCTGTTACGGGTATGTACGAAGCAGCCCAGATGGGATATTACGCTGGTTCATATAGGGGATATCCTTTTGGAGCTGCTTTTGTTGAGCAGGGTGACAACCGCGGTGAGGATGTGGTCAATACGGCCACTTTCTATCAGCTCACCTATACGGCCACCTACAACGCAACCTCCGCCAACAACGTAAACTACTGGAAAGACAGCTACCGTTTGCTCAACCGCTGTAACATTGTTATTGACGGCGTGAAAACTGCGGCCGCCAATAAGGTGATTACCGATGCCCAGGCTGCTATTTACGCAGGGGAAGCCAGGCTATTGAGAGCCATGACCTACCACGAATTACTGATTCACTTTGCCAAGCCCTTCAAAGATACCCCTGCAGCCTCTCACATGGGAGTTCCTTACTTCGATAAGCCTTTCACCACGCAGGCAGCCATTGCTGATGGTATGGCTACAGGAAGAAGTACTGTAGCCGAAATATATGCGAAGATTCTTGCCGACCTGGATTACGCGGAGGCCAATCTGCCATTGAAATCTGCCTTGTCGGGTAACGCAAAGATTACAAGGGCAACCAAAGGCGCCGCCGTAGCCGAGAAAACCAGAATTTATCTGCATATGTGGAACATGGACAAGGTCATTGAAGAAGGAACCAAATTTATCAACGGATCACTTGCCGGCACCTATTCCCTGACTGCTGATCCTTCCGGTCCTTTTATGAGTCCATACAGCAACACCGAATCCATATTTGGAATGGAGAATTCGGCTAACCAGAATCCGGGTGTCAATGCGGCACTTCCACAAATGTATACCCCTGCTACCCTTACTGGTCGTGACCTTGTTGTCATGAGTCCGATAATCTGGAGACTTCCAACTTGGCTGGCGGATGACAAACGACGCACTCCTTCAGCAATGATTACTAATGTATCAGGAGTAATTTATACCAATAAATACAAGGATGTTGTCAATAAGACTGATCCATCACCGATGCTTAGATATGCCGATGTTATTCTGAATATGGCTGAGGCTTATGCCCGAAAGGGGGATGTAACCAATGGTCTTACTTATCTGAACATGGTTAGAAATCGTGCTTTGGCAACTCCTGTGACACAAGCATATACCGCATCAACTTTTGCTAACAATGTGGCCATGCTGGGTGCAATTCTGGATGAGCGGAGAATTGAATTTGTGATGGAAGGCCGCCGCTGGGCAGATATTACCAGGTTGCAGCAATGTCCTTACTTCCCGATCAATGGTATTCCTGCAAAACTTGCCAATGCGAAGCCGGCAGCCGCATTGTACACCCTTGGAACCGCTTATAACGGAGCTCTTGGCACAGTTGCAGTACCTTATTCTGATTTCCGTTTCCTGTGGCCGATTCCTCAGGATGAGATCAATGCCAATCCAACCCTTGCCAAACAGCAAAATCCCGGATGGTAGGGCAATAAATGAATGGTTTTTGAATTGATGATTTTTAAGGCTCCCTGGTTAATGTATAACCAGGGAGCCTTTTTTGTAACGATTACAATTATTAAAATTTTCGCCCAACAGCATCGAAATATCAACTTATTAACATATATTCGCATTTGGAAGGTTTTTTAACATTGCACCTTCTCTCCCAAAGGCAGAATTAGCTTGAATTATTGTGCGGTCGTGAATTTTAATTTTAAAATCATTTCTATGAAAAAAATTTCGCTGTTGCTTGTTTTCCTTGTGTTCGTTGGAGTGCAGTTTATCTTCGCCCAAACCAGGGATGTGACCGGTGTGGTTACCTCTGCAGATGATGGGGCAACTATTCCGGGAGCCTCTGTTGTGGTAAAAGGAACTACCGTTGGAACCATCACCGATATGGATGGGAAGTTTTCACTGAAAGTACCCCAGGGATCTTCGGCCCTGATGATATCTTTTGTTGGATATGCTACGCAGGAGGTAGTATTGAACACTGCAAAAAATTACAAAGTAGTCTTGCAATCTGAACGTGTTGCAGTAGATGAAGTGGTAGTAGTGGCTTTTGGTACAGCCAAGAAATCAAGTTTAACAGGTGCAATAACTTCAGTAAATGCTGCTAGTCTTGAGAAAAGACCTGTCACCAATGTGCTGTCAGCCCTTTCAGGGGCAGCCGCAGGAGTGCAGGTAAATACCTCCTACGGGCAGCCTGGATCTGACCCTTCCATCAGGATCAGGGGTTTTGGCTCTGTGAATTACTCATCAGATCCGTTGATCGTATTGGATGGTTCTCCTTTCAATGGGGTTATGGCCAATATTAACCCTGCGGATATTGAAACGATCAATTTTCTGAAGGATGCTGCCTCTACTGCGCTTTATGGCGCCAGAGGCTCCAACGGGGTGATCATGATTTCAACCAAAAAGGGTAAAAAGGAGAAATTGAGCATCAATACGAGCATTTCACAGGGTGTATCCGGGCGTGGTCTTCCTGAGTACGACCGTATAGATGCTTTCCAGTATTATCCAATCATGTGGGAATCCTTGCGGAACAGTTTGATTACACCTACCCGGCCAATTGATCAGGCCAGCATTCTTGCATCCGGATCAACCTCCAACGGTATTGTTTCGCAACTCGGTTACAATCCTTACAAGGGTATTGCCAATGATCAGGTCGTGGGTATAGATGGAAAACTCAATCCGGCAGCCAATACACTGCTCTGGGATGACACGGATTGGTATTCTCCTGTCGAGAGACTTGGACAAAGAACAGATGCGACTGTAACGGCCAATGGCGGGTCAGAGATGGTGGACTACTATCTTTCTGCAGGTTATACAGCCGACCATGGCTGGATCAAAAAGACCGATTACCAACGTATGACTGCAAGGGGTAACATCAATGTAACCCCCAGGAAGTGGCTCGCTTTTGGTGCCAATATCAGCGCTTCCTACAATATCTCCAATTCTGCCAATACTTCTAGTAGTACGGGTTATGCAAACCCGATCTATTTTGCCAGAACGATGGGCCCGATTTATCCGGTTTACCTCCACAACAGGGCAACTGGAGACTACCTCCTTGACGCAACAGGAGAAAAGCTGTGGGATATTGGCGGCCAGGTTATACAGGATGGTGTTACCTATGGCGCCAGGGCCCAGAACAACGGCCGTCACGCTATAGCTGAACACATGCTGAACGACAGGAGTTTTGAGCGGAATACAGTTCAATCAAGAACCTATGCAGAATTTTCGTTTCTCAAAGATTTCAAATTCCGCCTATCGAGTTCCATTGATATAAACAACGCGTATTCAGGTACCTATGAAAATACGATGGTGGGTGACGGAGCTCCTTCCGGTCGTTCTTCCAAAACCAGTTCCATCCGGTATACTTTCACCAATAACCAAATTCTTAATTATAACAAGAATTTTGGAAAGCATGAGGTAAAGGTAATGGCTGGTCATGAGGCTTATAGAAATCAATACAAAGAACTTTACGGTTTCCGACAGGGCCAGGTGATCCCGGAGAATACGGAATTGATCAACTTCACGACAACGAACAGTCTCTCTTCGTATGTGGATAACCACCGTACCGAAGGTTATATTTCACGTGCTACCTACGGTTATGAGAATGGCAGATATACTGCTGAAGCCTCTTACAGAAGAGATGGCTCCTCTAAATTTGAAAACCAGGTCAGATGGGGTGACTTCTGGTCAATTGGAGGAGGTTGGAAAATCAGCGACGAAACCTTCCTGAAAAGCGTGAAATGGGTAGACATGTTAAAATTGAGAGCTTCCTATGGTCTGAACGGTAACGATGGAGGTATCAGCTACTACGCCTGGCAGGTTCTTTACAACTACAATTTCAACGCGGCAGAACCCGGCTACATCCAATCGACCACACCCGGGAATCCTGAGCTTCAATGGGAGACTACCAAACAAGCTGACATAGGAGTTGAATTCACTATCTTTGACAACTTGCTGAGAGGAACGGTCGACTGGTACAACAAGGAATCCAAGGATCTTATCTTTGCTGTGCCCCTTGCTCCCACGACAGGCTATACTTCTCAAAACAGAAACATTGGCAGACTTTACAACAGAGGATTGGAGGTAGATCTTACTGCACGAATTGTCAAAAACAAGAATTTTAGTTTCAACCTCAACCTGATAGCTGCTACCAACAAGAATGTGATTACAGAATTACCTGAAAAGAATAAAGCTACCGGTATTATTTCAGGAAACTTCAAGCGCATGGAGGGCGGGTCAATCTATGATTACTGGTTACGTCAATGGTATGGGGTAGATCCTGCCAATGGCGATGCACTCTATCAATTTGATGAGACATTGGTTTGGGCAGATACAGACTGTAAAACCATGCCCGACGGTATGAAAGTTACCAGCAATCAGGCAAAGGCTAAGTATGACTGGGCTGGCACCAGTATGCCGGATGTTTTCGGTTCAGTGACTCCATCCTTCAATGTTTACGGTATTGATATCTCTATTCAGTTTAATTATTCAATTGGCGGGAAAGCATTTGATAATAACTGGGCATCCCTGATGTCTACCGGTGGCATGGGTACCGCAAAGTCTGTTGATATTTTGGATCGGTGGACTACTCCCGGTCAGGTTACCAACGTACCGAGAATGGATAATTCCAAGACCTCCAACTTTAATGCAAACTCTTCCAGGTGGTTACTCAGTTCAACTTATTACTCCCTGAGGAATATCAATATTTCTTACAGTTTTAAGCCGAGTTTAATAAAGAAATTGGATATGAACGCATTGCGTGTTTTCCTTTCTGCTGAGAACCTAGCCCTCATTTCTTCCAAAAAGGGACTCGATCCAACCCAGAACTTCAGCGGGAGTATCTTAAATGATGTTGGATTCAACAGAATTTTAACTTTAGGTGTTAATGTAAACTTCTAAATGTAAAGATGTTATGAGAAATTTTAAAATTTATATTTTGATGTTGGCAGCAGGTTTACTGATGATTCCTAGCTCCTGCTCCAAAGATTTCCTGGAAACCCGCCCAACCGATCAGCTATCCGGGAATGAAGTTTTCACAACCATATCCGGCGCCTGGGGTGCGCTTAATGGTGTTCACCGATCCATGTACAATCAGTACAACGGTACACAAGGACATGGTGGGTTCGCAGGTTTGTACGAACATATTGATTTTCTTGGAACCGATCTTCTCTTCAATAGCACTGCAAGTACATGGTTTCTGAATACCTACAAGTGGGTAGACCATCGGAATCAGAAATCAGCTACTGTATTGTATTGGACCAACCTTTATCGAATGATTGGCAATATCAACCAGATTATCAATAACATTGACAAGATCGTCGGATCTGATGCCGAGAAGAAATATGTGAAAGGTCAGGCATTGGCCTACAGGGCCTGGGCCCACTTTATGCTCGTACAGCTTTGGGCCGACCGTTATGTTCCGGGAGGTGCCAACAGTCAATTGGGAGTGCCTTACATGGAGCTGATAACTTATGATGGTCAAAAGAGGAATACGGTTGCTGAAGTTTACACCAAGATTAATGCTGACCTTACAGCTGCTATCACCAATTTGGAAGGATATACCAGAGCCAATAAATCCCACTTAAATAAATCGGTAGTCCAGGCCATACAGGCACAGGTAGCGCTTGTTCAGGGGAACTGGACGTTGGCTGCTGCCTCTGCCAATGCGGCAAAAGTTGGGTATACCTTTATGACAACTGCACAGCATCAGGATGGTTATAGAATCCAGTCCAATCCGGAAAATTTGTGGTCCAGTTATGTCCAGGAGGATCAGACGCTTTACTTCTATTCCTTCTATGCCTATATGTCTCATAACTACAACTCTACCGTCATTCGTACCTGCCCGAAATCAATCTCCAAAGATTTGTACGATAAGATAGCAGCCACTGACGTTAGAAAGAGTTTCTGGTATCCTACCGCGGTGGCGCTTAAACTGCCTGAAGTGCCACCATCCGGCGTTCGTTATAACTACATGAGTTCCAAATTTAAGGCTGTTTCTGTTTCAGATAGCCGTGGCGACTACCCCTGGATCAGGGTTGCAGAGGTCTACCTGATTGAGGTGGAAGCTTTGGCCAGGGCTGGAAAAGAAACGGAGGCAAGAGATGTCCTGTACTTGTTGGCAAAGGACAGAGATCCGGCGTATGTTAAATCAATTAAGACAGGACAGGCTTTGATCGATGAAATACTGATCCAGCGGAGAATCGAACTTTGGGGAGAAGGCAGAAACTGGACAGATTTGAAACGGTTAGACCTTCCATTGGTCAGGATCTTGGGTCCAACTGCAGGACAAGGTGCGCATGTTGAGGCTTATTGTACTGTATATAATGTACCGGCTGGCGGAAGTCTGTGGACATGGATGATCCCGCAGGATGAAATCGATTCCAATCCGCTTATTGTTCAAAATCCTTGATTGCACTTAAATAAGAAAGGCTGCCCGGAAAGGCAGCCTTTCTTATTTATATGTAAGCCGTGAGCTATTGATTGCTGTTTACAGGAAAACCATGGGCTGCATGTTAAAGGATACAGGTTGACAGAAATATTGATTCGCGCGCAAGTACTTTAGGCACTCTAGTTCACTTTAGTTCACTTTAGGCACTTTCTCAGAAAGGCGTATCATCCGCAAAGCTAGAGCCAGGCCGGCCAAAATCTGATCTTGCACGATCACGGTCGTTATCAGCGCTGTTTAATTCGGCATTCATCTTGGATGAATATACTCCGTTTCTTCCCTGCGGGTCGTGAAGATTGCTGATGGAACTTTCATCCTGGGCCGATTCGAGATCGCTGAAACGGGCAAGGTGGGCCTTGAAGGAGAGATGGAAATCTCCGATTGCCCCGTTTCTATGTTTGGCCACAATGATCTCGGCAACGCCTTTGAGCGAATTGCCATCCTGGTCGGTTTGGATGCCGTAGTATTCGGGACGGTGGATAAACATGACCATATCGGCATCCTGCTCAATTGCTCCGGATTCACGCAGGTCCGACAGCTGGGGCCTTTTCCCTTCACGGGATTCAACAGACCGGTTCAACTGCGAAAGCGCCACAATCGGCACATCTATCTCTTTGGCAATGGCTTTCAGGTTACGAGAAATCATACTCACCTCTTGCTCACGGTTACCCCGGATATCACCGCCAGCTGTCATCAATTGCAGGTAGTCGACTACTACGATCCCAACATTGTACTGCATCTTCAAACGCCGGCATTTGGCCCTGAACTCAAAGATGGAGAGGGCAGG
>Ga0163199_1002854_pt1 | contig 10524 bp, 8 predicted proteins | sample PL_2010_150m_FD_113537 | JGI IMG/M metagenome (GOLD analysis project Ga0163199, IMG submission 113537) | Freshwater microbial communities from Powell Lake, British Columbia, Canada to study Microbial Dark Matter (Phase II) - PL_2010_150m | ecosystem: Environmental > Aquatic > Freshwater > Lake ...
ACTTGTCTGTCCCTGCACAGTACCTGGGGCATGCGATCTCATGCTTCCCACCCTACGACAACCCTATTTTCCGACATACAAGGGGCGGGGGAGAGGGTGAATCGCGACGATGCCCCTCTCTGTCCCCTCAGCGGCCGGGTTTCTCGTTGAGCGTGTAACGCAGGTACACCCAGGCGGCCCGGGGCGCGCCCGGCGTGCGGAACTGCCCGGTTGCGGCGCCGGCCGCGTCGTAGCTCTGTCCGGGACCGGTGAAGAAATTCCGGCCGAGTATGCCGAAACTCTGGAAGCTGCGGTTGAGCACGTTGTCGACCTTGAGCAGCATGTCCCAGCCGCGGCCGAAATCGTGCGCGGCCGCGAGATTGAAAATCCGGTAGGAGGGCAGCCTGCCGCCGCTGTCGGCGTTGTTTTCGTCGCCGCGCGCGAACTGCCGCCCCACCTGGTTCATCGTCGCCGTGAGCGCCCAGGTGGAGGACAGCGTCCATTCGGCGCGCAGCTTCAGCGTATGGGACGGCACGCCGGACAGGTGATTGCCGCTGGCGACATCGATATCCCCCGCGGCATCGGCTGCGGAATTATTCGGGCTGTGCGCCCGGAATGAGGACAGGAAGCGCGCATCGATCCGGGTGTAGTTTCCGGAAAACCTGACGCGGCCGATCGCGGCACTGCCACCGAGGTCGAAGCCGCGCCGCTCGGTCTCGCCGACGTTGCGGAAAAAACCGGTATTGATCCCGCCGCCGCTGGCGATGAACTGGATGTCGTCCTGCAACACCGTGCGGAACAGCGAGGCATTCCAGGTGAGCGCCGGGCCTGCTTTTTCGAATGCAGTTCCCGATGCGGCGCCGGACCGGGAGCGCACGCCCGCTTCCAGCGTGCGCGCGATCACCGGCTTCAACGGCGGATCGGCGAGAAAACTGTTGGGCAGGCGGCACGGCGCTGCCGGGTCGGCGCAGGTGAGTTCCATCGGCGTCGGCGCGCGCATGCCTTGGTTGAAATTGGCATACCAGGTGGATCCCTGCGTCGGGTTGAAGGCAAGACCCGCGGCGGGATTGAAGCGGCGAAAGCTATGGTCGCCGTCGAGCAGCGGCGCCGCGCCCGAGGTGTCGCGGATGCTCACGGTCGCGATGTCGTAGCGGCCCGACGCCGACAGGCTCCAGCGCTCGGCGAACGACCAGCGGTCGACGAAGAACAGGCCGTAGTGCGCGTTGGCGATGTGCGCCGCCGTCTGCGCTGCGAAATCGCCGCTGCCGACGGTGTTGCGATCCTCGATGTACATCGCTTCCTGCTGCTCTTGCGTGTAGCGGACGCTGCCGCGATCGATCGCGCCGCCGACGCTCAACTGGTTGGGGCGACCGCGCAGGCTGCCCTCCAGCCCCAGTTGCAGCGACACACCCGCTGTCTGCTGCTGCACCCGCGAGTGGCTGTTGAAGGCCTGCGAATTGCCCGGACCGATCGCCAGAGAGGCATTGGAGTTGTCGTTGTTGTTGCTGGAGACATTGTCGCTGGAGAAGTTGCGGCGATAGAGATTGCCGGAAAGCAGCGTGTCAGAGGTCAGAAAGCGCGAGGCGCGCACCGAGATCATGCTCATGTCGTTGTCGGTCCGGTCCGGCCAGGTATACGGCTGGCGCGGATGGTCGAGCATCGCCGGCGGCAGCGCCTGCGTGCCCTGCAGCCGGTTGCCGGCAAGCGCGAGCGTCAGGTCGATGTCGGTGCGGTCGTCCTGCCAGCCGGTCTTGGCGAACAACTGCCGGATCGAACTCGGCGAGTGGTCGCGCCAGCCGCGCTCATCCAGTGCATTGCCGGCGACGAACCAGTCCGTATGTTCCCCGTGGCCACCGGATTCGAACTCCAGACCCTGGCGCCCGAATGCGCCGGCGACCATGCGGGCCGACTGGCCGGGAAAGCTGAATCCCGACTTGGTGTTGATCGACAGCGCCGCGCCCAGCGTGTTCAGCCCGTACACCGGATTGGATCCCGAGATCAGGTGCGTGGTGGCGATGGCGTTGATCGGGATCAGGTCCCAGTTGACGTTGTCGCCGAAGGCCTCGTTGGCGCGTACCCCATCGAGGAAAACCGAGAGTCCCTGCGGCGCCCCGAGCAGCGGTGAAGCACTGAAGCCGCGGAAATTCACCTCGGCCTGATGCGCATTGCCCTGGCCGTTGGAAACGCTCACGCCCGAATAGCCCTGCTCCAGCAGCGCAGGCAGGTCCGGCTGCGGCTGGCGGGCGATGTCCCGCGCCGAGAGACTCTGCACCTGGCTGGGCACCTCTTCCAGCGGCGTGCCCAAGCCGGGTATCGGCGTCGTGCCGATCACATGCACCGTGGGCATTTCGATCGCAGTGGCGGGATTCTGCGCCAGCGCAAGACCGGGTGCGAGAAGCGCTGCCGCAATGCATGCGATGCCTGTTCCTGCCATCACAGTCGTGCGCATCAGGCCTACGCGCATCTTGCCCACGTCGGGATCGTGCGTGCGGCGCATGCTGCGGCTACCGGATCACCACGCCCCAAGGCGCCTCGCCCACCGCGATGTCCCTCAGCTTGCGGTTGGTGTCGGTGTCGATGACCGATACGTTGTTCGAGCGTCCGTTGGCGACATAGAGTTTCTTCCCGTCCGGCGTGATTGCCATGTTCCAGGGACGCTGTCCCACCGGAACCGTGGCGATGATGCGGTTGTCCTGCGTATCGATCACCGACACCGTGCCGTCGCGGCCGTTGGAAACATAGACGCGCCGGCCGTCGGGGCGCATGGTGACGCCGTTGGAAAACTGTCCGCCCTTGATCGCGGCGAGCACGCGGTGTTCCGGCACGGCGATCACGAACACGGTGCTGTCGAGTTCGCAGGCGACATAGGCGCGCGTGCCGTCGGGGGAGAACGCGATGCCGCGCGGCCGGCGCGCGAGTTTGATGGAACTCACCTGCGCACGCTTTTGCACGTCGATCACATCCACCGTGTCGGCCTCCTCCGCGCTCACGTAAAGCCAGCGGCCGTCGGGGCTGAACACCGCGTGTTCCGGGTTCTTGCCCAGCGTCTTGATGGTGAAAGCCTTGCTCTCGTTCACGGTATCGACGAACGCGACGCCGTTGGACACCTCGCTTGCGGCGACGACCCACTTGCCGTCGGGCGAGATGCTCACGCCTTCGGGCGATTCGCCCAGCTCGATTTTTTTGCGCAGCTTACGCGATTCCAGATCGACCACCAGCAGCGCGTTTTCCGGCTGGTCGCTCACATACAGTCGCTTGCCGTCCTGGCTGGCCGCGACGCCGCGCGGCTTCGCCCCGGCGGGAATCTGCCCGAGCACCTCATCGTTGGCGGTATCGATCAGCGTCAGCGTGCCGGATTTCTCGTTCGGAACGTAGGCGATCGGAGCGGCAGCGACAGCGCCGGATAGCAGCGCCAGCGCGAACAGGAAATAGGGGTCAGACCCCCTTTTCATAAAACATGAAAGGGGGTCTGACCCCTATTTCCTACGAGTGTTCGGCTCAAGAGAATTCCTTTACGTATGGTGCGCGGCGCGGGGCCACATGCGCTGGAAGGTGCCGTCGCGGGTGATGAACAAATGCTTCAGCGCGGCGGCGATGTGGATCGCAATCAGCGTGATGAAGATCGTCACGGTCACGAAGTGTATCCGGCTGCACAGTTCCTTGAGCGCAGGCGCATCCCAGCCCCAGTGCGGCAGCCGCATGCCGAAATACAGGATGGGATATTTCGTGAACGATGAGCCGAGATAGCCGGTGAGCGGCATGATCAGCATGCAGAGATAAAGCAGCAGATGGTTGGCCTTGGCAGCGATGCGCTGCCAGTGCGGCAGCATCGACGACAGCGCCGGGGCGCGGTGAGCCAGACGCCAGAACACGCGTACGAGTATGAGCACGCCCAGCGTGATGCCGATCGACTTGTGCACATTGAACCAGTTGGCGCGGATCCCTGGCGGACTCTTGGGGATGGTGATCATCCACAGACCCAGCGTGACCTGCGCGAACACGCACGCGGCGATCAGCCAGTGCAGCACGATGGCCGTCTTTGTGTAGGTTTGCATGGAAGCAGCGGACGCCGGAGGTTTTATTATTTTTCCCCGGCCATCACATAAGCCCACAGCGCATCGATGTCATCGCCCTGCAGCAAGTCGCCCCAGGGCGGCATGGCGTTCTTGCCTTTGCTCACGGAATGGACGAAGCGGCTTTTCTCATCGCGCGGAAATTTGCGCAGGTCGAATGCCGCTTGCGGGTCGGCCATGCGTGCGCCGTGACAGGTCGAGCAGTTCTGCGCATAAATGCCTGCGCCTTTCCTGATCTGCTCCGGCGCGAACGCTTGCCCCTGCTGCGCGGCCGCCGGCGCGCAGGTAAGCGCCAGCGAGGCGAGCGCGAGCGCCACGACCTGATTCGACGTCATGACCTCGAACCAAAATCGCGGCGCGCGGTCACTTCGGCATCAGCGCAAACACCCATACCGATCCGCCGCGCGGCACGTTCTTCAGTTGCTCGCCCATGCGCAGCACGTTCACGCCGCCCAGGCCCGACTGTATGGCGACGTACTGCCTGCCCTTGTGGGTGAAGGTGATGGGCTGCGCGTTGATGCCCGACCCGGTCTGGAACTGCCATACCGTCTTGCCGGTGTCGATGTCGATGGCGATGAACTCGCCGGTCTCCTTGCCGGTGAACAGCAGCTTGCCGGCGGTGGCGAGCACCGCGGAATAATGCGGAATGTCCATGATAGGCGCGCGCCACTTGTGCACGGCGCTCATCGGGTCGATGGCATCGACGTGACCGATCGGCCATTCCGGCTGGCGCGGCGCGGGCAGGTTGTCCAGGCCGACGTAACGCTGGCCGGGCTTGTACTCGACCGGCACGAACTTGACCCGTCTCGGATTGTGCATGGTGTTGGCGTAGAGCAGCCCGGTCTCCGGGTTGAAGGCCGCATGCGGCCAGTTCTTGGCGCCCCACTGGCCGGGCCACAGCTCGATCTCCTCGCCGGCCCGCACCCGCTTCGACACCTCCGATTCCACCGGCCGCCCGGTCGCCATGTCGACATGGGTCGCCCAGTTGACCTTCTCGAACGGCTTGGCCGAGAGCAGCTTGCCGTTGGTGCGATCGAGCACGTAGAGGAAGCCGCCGCGGCTGAAATGCATCGCCACTTTGCGCTTGGCACCCTCGACCTTGATGTCGGCGAGTATCCATTCCCAGTTGGCATCCAGATCGAACATCTCGTTCGGCACCAATTGATAGTGCCAGACGATCTCGCCGGTCTTGGGCCGCATCGCAAGAACCGACGCCGTGTAGAGATTGTCGCCGGGCCGCCCGCGCGGGTCCCACGGGCCGGCGTTGCCGATGCCCCAGTACAGCAGATCGAGTTCGGGATCGTAGGAGCCCGTCACCCAGGTCGAGCCGCCGCCGTGCAGGTACTGATCGTCCTTGGGCCAGGTCTCGCTGCCCTTCTCGCCCGGCGCGGGAATCGTGTAGCGGCGCCACAGTTGCTTGCCGGTGTCCGGGTCATAGCCGTCCAGGAAGCCTCGAATGCCGAACTCGGCGCCGGAAATTCCGGTGATCAGCACGCCATTGGCGACCGTCGGCGCGCCGGTGATGGAGAATCCGTCCTTCCACTCAGCCACCTTGGTCTTCCAGACTTCCTTGCCGGTCTTGCTGTCGAGCGCAACGATATGCGCATCGAGCGTGCCGCGGAAGACCTTGCCGTTGTAGATTGCCAGCCCCTTGTTGGAGATGCCGCAGCACACCACGCGCGGCGTGGCGGGGTCCCAGTTGACCGGCGTGCGCCAGATCTGCTTGCCGGTGGCGATGTCGATGGCCACCGTGTACTCGGCGTTGGTCGCGTACAGGACGCCGTCGTAGACCAGCGGCTGCGCCTGCTCGCCGTAGTTGCTGCCGAGCGATACGTTCCATACCGGCACCAGGCGCTTCAGTGTCTTCTTGTTGATCTGCTTCAGCGGGCTGTAGCGGTTCTGGTTATAGCCCATGCCGTAGGTGAGGACGTTGTCGGTCTTCTTGCCGTTGCCGTCGTTCCTGAGATCGTCCAGCGTCTGCGATAACGCGGGGGCGGCGGTGAGGCAAAGCCATGCCGTGGCCAACACAAATCTTTTCATGGGACTCATCTCCTGGTGATCGCGGGCGGGAGCCGCGACGCGTCGGTTCTGATGCCGACTTGAAAAATCTTAACAGTTACGGCGGATAGGTGCCAATCGTATATCGTCTGCGGGGCTATCGCCGAATCAATCAACCCGGGCGCCGGAGATCTGGACGACCTGCCTCCATTTTTCCCGCTCCTTGCGCACCGCCACGCGCATGTCGTCGGGACTGCCCGGCAACGCCTCGAAACTGAATTCCTGCAGCCTCGCCGCAAAGTCCGGTTTCCTGAGCGTCGCCACCAGCGCGCTGTTCATGCGCGCGATCACCTCAGGCGGTGTCTTTGCCTGTGCCACCAGCCCGAACCAGGCGGTCGTGGTCATGCTGGGAAAACCGGATTCGGTCACGGTGGGCACCTCCGGCAGCTGGAACCAGCGCTGCGGAGAGGTGACGGCGAGCGGCTTCAGCTTGCCGGCGCGAATCTGCGGCAGCAGTTGCGGCAGATTGTCGGTGGTGAAATCCACATCGCCCGCGATCAATGCCTGCAGCGCCGGGGCATTGCCCTTGTAAGGCACGTGCAGGAACTGGATGCCGACGCTAGCTTTGAACAGTTCGTTCAACAGATGGCCGGCACTGCCGCTGCCCGAGCTGGAATAGGTCAGCCCCTTGGGGCTGGCCTTGGCGTGCGCAGCGAATCCTTTCAGCGTATCGACCGGCAAAGCCGGCGCGACGACCATCACGTTGGGTGTGTGCGCGATCAGGCCGATCGGAATGAAGTCGGCATCCGGGTCGTAGCCGAGCTTGGAATACAGGTACAGGTTGATCGACATCATCGGCAGCGATACCACCAGGAAAAAGTGGTCGTCCTGCGATGTCTTGGCGAAGAAGCCGGCTGCCACGCCGCCATTGCCCCCGCCGCGGTTTTCAATTACCACCGGTTGACCGAGGGATTCGACCAGTCTCTGGCCCAGCAAGCGGCTCAGAATGTCGGTGGATCCTCCGGCCGGATAGGGCACCAGAATGCGGACGGGCCGATTCGGCCAGCTCTGCTGCGCGTGGGCAACGCCGCCGATCACCGATGCGCCGAGCAAAAGCGCCAAGCCGACACGGCCCAGTCTGGTGCTAAACCCGTTCCACTCGCTCATTGAGCACTCCTCAGCACAGCATTGCCGCCACCGGCGTTGCCCCGGGCATTTTCCGCATATCGGCATTGAGCCGCAAGCGAATGCTACTCGGCGTCACGGTGTGAGTGATTTTTCGTCCCGCGCCTGATTTTTCGCGGCCGCGTTATATACTGCCGGGCAGACCGTTGACCGGGCAATACGCGGCAACGCTGCCGGAGCGCCGCTTCAGCTCCCCTCCCCCCCCCAACAGCAGCACTGAGCAGAGTGTTCCCATGCAGACAGAAAGCTTCATCGCGGGCAAAGACGCCTCGCTCGAATCGTCGATCAGCACCATGCAGGCCAAGCTGGAAGGGCTGGGCTTTCACATCGAGGAGCGATCCTGGCTCAACCCCGTGGACGGCATCTGGTCGGTGCATGTGCGCGACCGCGACTGCCCACTGCTGTTCACCAACGGTAAAGGCGCAACGAAACTGGCGTGCCTGGCGAGCGCGCTGGGCGAGTTCTTCGAGCGTCTGTCCTGCAACTATTTCTGGACCCACTACTACCTCGGCGAAAAATTCGCCCGGCGCAGTTTCGTCCATTACCCGCGGGAGCAATGGTTCCACCCCGGCTCCGATGGCGAGGAAGGCGCATGGCCTGAGGCGCTGCTGACCCCCGAACTGCGCCGGTTCTACAACCCGGAAGGCAGCATAGCCGCCGATGCCCTGGTCGATCTCAATTCGGGCAACACCGAGCGCGGCATCTGCGCCCTGCCTTATATTCGCCAGCGTGACGGCGCCAGCGTCCTGTTTCCGGTCAATATCATCGGCAATCTCTACGTCAGCAACGGCATGTCGGCCGGCAACACGCAAGCCGAGGCGCGCACTCAGGCGCTGTCGGAAATCTTGGAGCGTCATATCAAGTTCCGCATCATCAGCGAAGGCCTCTGCCTGCCCGACGTGCCGGAAGCGGTGATCGCCCGCTACCCGCGCATCGAGGCCGGCATCCGCGGCCTGCGCGCGGCCGGCTTCGGCATTCTGGTCAAGGATGCTTCGCTCGGCGGGCAGTACCCGGTGATGAACGTGACCCTGCTGCACCCGCGGGATCAGGGCTGCTTCTCCAGTTTCGGCGCCCATCCGCGCTTCGAGGTCGCGCTCGAACGCGCCCTCACCGAACTGTTGCAGGGCCGTGCGCTCGATGCGCTGGCCGGCTTTCCAGAGCCGGGGTTTGACATGGAAGAAATCGCCAGCTCGCCCAACATCGAAATCCACTTCGTCGACTCCAGCGGCGTCATCAGCTGGAAGTTCCTCGGCGACACGCCGGACTTCGAATTCTGCGACTGGAACTTCGGCACCACCACCGCCGAAGACTATGCCTGGCTCGTCGAGCGCATCCACGCCGCCGGGCGCGATATCTACATCGCCGACTTCACCCATCTCGACGTCTACGCCTGCCGCATCCTGGTGCCGGGCATGTCCGAGATCTACCCTGTCGATGATCTGGAATGGGAGAACAACAGCTTCGGCAACCACGTCCGCTCGGCTATCCTGCACTTGCCGGAACTGGACGACGAGGAATGCACTGAGCTGCTGGAAACGCTGAACCAGCAGGGCCTCGCCGACCAGCGTCCGGTCGCTGGTCTTATCGGTCTCGCGCCCGACGCCGGCTCGTTCTGGAGCGACCTGCGCGTGGGCGAGCTGAAAACGCTGCTGGCGCTAGCCAGCGGCGATGAAGACGCCACCCGCGAAGGCTGCGACTGGATACGCCACTTCGGACAAATCGACGCCGGCCGCCGCAGCGTCTATCGTTGCATAGAAAGCCTGCTCAATCTCGGCGCCGCTGCGCCTTACCGCGATGCGCTGGAGCAGCTCTACGGCAGCGCAACGCTGCAACAGGCCGAGGCGCTGCTCGCGCGGGAACTGCGCTTCTTCGGCGTGCAGGCGCCGGGGATGCAACTCGACGGGTGCGACATGCATCAGCAGCTGCTGGCGGCTTACGACAAAGTGCATAGTCGAGACGCTTGAGGTCGGGCCTACGGCCGGGCCGCGACGGGCGCGGCAGCCGTCTATTTGGCCGGCCGGGTCTCGATCCCCGCCGCGCGGGCCAGCTCGCGGTGGATGCGGCTCACGCGCTCGATCTCGCCCTTGGCGGGGAAGCGCTCGTAAAAGCCCTCGACGCGGAAGGCGCGCAGTTGTTCGCTCCAGGGACTCAGGCGTTCTTCCCAGCGCTTCACGCGTCCCTCGGCGGGCTCGGCGTCCTCGCGCGCCAGATCGGCGCAGACGCGCAGCATCGCCTTGAGGGTCACCGGCCGCGCGACCATGTAGCTTGAATGCCCCCAGGCCTCGCCCCACACGCGCTCAGCCGCTTTGAGGAAATCGCGCACGATGCCGTAATAACGCGGCACTTCGCTGCGGCTGCCGCCGGCGAGCTGGATTTTTCGCCAGTCGCGGTTCACCCAGCGGTGCAGTTCGTTGAACAGTTCGGCCTGCAGTATCCACTTGTCCTTCGCGCTGCGGCCGCCGAGCCGGTTGATGCGGTAGCGCAGCGGGCTGTCGCCCTCGGTATAGAGGCTGTCCACGATACGCGCCGCGAAGCGCCGGTCAGGGTCGGCCCACGACACGCGCTCGTAGAGGTCGACCAGGTGGCTCTTGTTGATGCGGGTCGGGGTCGAGTTGATGATCACGAACATCTCGGCCGCGAAGTCCTCGCTACGGCCGTCGAAGACCACGCACGGTACGTCGATGGTCTTGGCTTCGTCCGGGTGCTCGTTCAAGTAGAAGCGCAGCGCCGCCAGCCGGTGCTGGCCGTCGATGATCAGGTATTTGGACGTCGGCTCGTGGAGGTGGCCGATGTTGTCCTGGCCCTCGACCGAGCGGAAGCCGAGCTGGTCGGCGGTGAAGAGCAGCACGGTGCCCGGGATCGGCGGCTGCGTCACCGCCATTTCGTAGAAGTTCTTGAGCGAACGCACCTTGGCGCGCGACAGTTGGCGCTGAAATGCAGCGTCGGTGCGCTCGATGCGCGAGATGAACTGGGCAACTTCATCGTTCTGCGGGATGGCTTGCGGCGCGATCTGCTCGTCTTCGTCGTAGTAACGGCTGATGAAACGCACCTTGTTCAGAATGTCTTTCGCGGGATAGCTTACCAGATAGAAAATCCCGTCTTTTTGGCGTATCCGTGTTGCTAGCATGGTGTGTCTTTCGAGTTTATTTTCACACTGAAACCGGGACTTACCGCCGGAGTAGCGCACGCGCAGCAAAGCCGCGCTCTGGTGTAATGATATATGAAATCAGGGGTCTGCGGCTCAAAAACCTGGCCAAAGACGTTAAAAAGAGCCTTGCCGGCGGCAAAA
>Ga0163199_1002855_pt1 | contig 10524 bp, 6 predicted proteins | sample PL_2010_150m_FD_113537 | JGI IMG/M metagenome (GOLD analysis project Ga0163199, IMG submission 113537) | Freshwater microbial communities from Powell Lake, British Columbia, Canada to study Microbial Dark Matter (Phase II) - PL_2010_150m | ecosystem: Environmental > Aquatic > Freshwater > Lake ...
CAATTACAAGAAGCGATTATTTCTGATGGCCATGAATTTGAATTAGCGAGCTGGGATTGGGCGATGTACTCCGAGAAAGTTCGACTCGCAAAACATAATGTTGATACTGCCGCAATGCGGCCTTATTTTGAGCTAGAGCGAGTTCTACACGATGGCGTCTTCTTTGCCGCAACAAAATTGTTTGGCATAACATTCCAAGAGCGAAAAGATCTAATTACTTACCATCCTGAAGCCCGGGCATTTGAAGTTAAAAATGAAGATGGTTCGCCGCTTGGTTTATATATCGGCGATTTTTTCACAAGAGATTCAAAGCGTGGTGGCGCATGGATGAATAGTTTGGTTGATCAAAACACGTTACTAGGGCAATTGCCAGTAGTAGTAAACAATCTAAATATTCCAAAACCACCAAAAGGTGAGCCAGCCTTATTAACGCTAGATTTCACGACTACTTTGTTCCATGAATTTGGACATGCGCTGCACGGTTTGCTCTCACAAGTTAAATATCCACGAGTATCGGGAACTAGCGTTCAACGGGATTTCGTAGAGTTCCCATCTCAAGTAAATGAGATGTGGATTTTGTGGCCAGAAGTTGTAAAAAACTATGCGCGCCATTACAAAACTGGCGAACAAATGCCGCAAACCTGGATTGATAATTTGCAAGCGGCAGCAACTTTTAACGAGGGTTTTGCAACTACAAGTTATCTAGCAGCTGCAATTCTAGATTTAGCATGGCATTCACTTACTGAAACCGATGCTGTGGATGATGTGAATGAATTTGAACGGAGAGCAATCGCAGATTACGGCTTAGATTATCCGCCGGTACATACGCGATACCGTTCCACATATTTCTCGCACATCTTTGCGGGTGGCTACTCTGCTGGCTATTACGGCTATATCTGGAGTGAAGTATTGGATGCAGATTCGGTTGAATGGTTTAAAGAGAACGGTGGTTTGACGCGTGCAAATGGCGATCATTTCCGAAAAGAGTTATTAAGTCGAGGTGGGTCAATTGATTCTATGCAAATGTTTCGAAACTTCCGTGGTCGCGATGCAACTATCACACCGCTACTTACAAGACGTGGATTAAATTAATTCGCTGCAGGTTTACGGCGTGACATTAACGCCCAAAGAACTGAGGCGATAACACCGAGGGCAATTAACAGCATTAACGGAGTTACTTTTTCATTAAGTAAAAGTGCGGCCCAACCTAGGGTCATGATTGCTTGTAATTGTTGGACTTGGGAGCCGCGGGCAGTCCCAGCATCACTTAATCCCCGATACCAAGCAAAGAAACCGAGGTACATAGAAGAGAAACCAATCATCACAATTCCGAAAATGGCGTGACCAGTTATTGGGGCTCCAGTATTTGTTTTCATCCAAATTACTATGGAAGCTGGAATGCAGATGGGGAGTGCAAGAATTACTACCCATGAAATAACTTGCCATCCGGGCATTAGTTTTGTGAGTTCCGCACCTTCGACATAACAGAACGAAGAAGCAAGGACTGCGCCGATTGTTAGAAGATCGGCGAGCAGATCGCCATTTTCAGCGCCGCCCCGTGAAATCGCAAAGAGAATTAAGAGAATAGTTCCGGTTGCGGAAGCTAACCAAAATTGCCAACTAACTTTTTCGTTGGTACGTATGACTGCCATGATTGCAGTTGTGAGCGGCATGATTGCGGCGATCACAGCAACGTGAGCAGATGTTGTTCTATTCAGAGCTAAGGCAATCAAAACTGGCCATGCAAAAGCAGCGCCAATAGTTGTGTAGACCATTGGTTTCCATAAGGTCCGCGGCAGCGCCGGTACTTTTGCAGTAAGCATCAACGGAATCGCAAGCAGCGATGCGAGTATCGGACGAGAAGTTGCGGTCAAATATGGATTGAAACTTTCCAAGGCCCATTTAGTCATCGGGAGCGAGAGTGAGAATAGAAATACCCCAACCAGCGCAAAGAGCATTCCGTTTAATTCTCTTCGCGTTAGATGCACATCGCTAATACTGCCCTACCTCTGGCTAGAATCCACCTCATGACTTCCGACATGGATTACAACGTGAACCTAATTCGCGCCCAATTCCCAGCGCTTAATTCTGGAACTGCTTTCTTTGATGGCCCTGGTGGATCACAAGTTCCAAAGTCGGTTGGCGATGCGATGGCAAAAACTATTACATCGGCTATTTCTAATCGCGGTACAACCACTAAAGCTGAACAAAATGCAGATTCGGTAGTTCTTGGTTTCCGAAGCGCGGTGGCAGATTTATTGAATTGCGATCGCGCTGGAGTTGTTTACGGGCGCAGTTGGACTCAAATAACTTACGATTTCTCCAGAACTTTAGCTAAATCTTGGAAAGTTGGCGATGAAATTATTGTCACCCGCCTTGATCATGATTCAAATGTTCGACCATGGGTACAAGCAGCAGAAGCTGTTGGGGCAACTGTTAAATGGGCGGAAATTGATACCGCTACTGGCGAACTCGCCCCAGAAGTTATCGAAAACTTACTAACTTCTAAAACAAAATTAGTTGCAGTAACGGGTGCCTCAAACGTGCTGGGCACGCGACCAAATATTCCAGCAATCTCAAAATTAGTGCACGCAGTTGGTGCGCTTTTTTATGTTGACGGTGTTCATTTAACGCCACACACGCTAATTGATATGAAAACTTTAGGTGCAGATTTTTATGGATTTTCTTCGTACAAATTATTTGGCCCACATTGCGCTGCGATTGCGGCGGACCCAGAATTATTAAATACGTTACAGAATGACAAACTTTTACCCGCAACTTCGATAGTCCCAGAGCGGTTTGAATTTGGCACTTTGCCATATGAAATTATGGCTGGAGTTACGGCTGCGATTGATTTTATAGCGGGCATTTTGCCTAATCAGAGCGGTTCTCGCCGGGAACAAATCGTGGCATCAATGACCGCAATGGAACGCTATGAAGAAACGTTATTTACTTACATGGATAAACAATTACGCGCGCTTCCAAAAATTAAGGTTTATAGCAATGCATCGCATCGCACGCCAACGGCATTCTTCACACTCGACGGCATAAATTCAGTCGATGTTTATCAGCATTTAGCAAGTAGAAATGTAAATGCACCAGCTTCAAATTTTTACGGCCTGGAGGCTTGTTTATCGTTAGGACTTGGTGATGCCGGTGCGATCCGCGCTGGTTTAGCTCCTTACAACACCAACGAAGATGTTGATCGGTTGATTAGCGGAATCCGCGAATTAATTAAGTAAATGTCAGCGTTAGCCGGAATCAAGATTGCGGATTTTTCGCGGGTATTGGCAGGGCCATATGCAACTATGTTGCTCGGGGATATGGGAGCGGAAGTAATTAAAATTGAACGACCGGCCACCGGCGATGACACCCGAACTTGGGGTCCGCCATTTACTTCCGATGGCGACTCAACCTATTTTCAATCGGTAAATCGAAATAAAATTGGGGTAACCGCCGATTTAACTACCGATCTCGGTAGAGCTAAGGCGTTGGAGATCATCAGCAAGTGTGATGTTTTGGTGGAGAATTTTACGATTGGCACTATGGAAAAATTCGGTTTAGGTTATGAAGAATTACATAAAAAATTTCCAAAGTTAATTTATTGCCAGATCTCGGGCTTTGGCACAAGTATGGCCGCTGCGAAACTTCCCGGGTATGACTTGTTAGTGCAAGGCATGAGCGGATTGATGAGCATTACTGGAGCAGATGAAAACTCACCAACAAAAGTAGGGGTGGCGTTAGTCGATGTTATCTCGGGGTTACATGCAGCGTTAGGAATATCAGCTGCGTTGGTTAGTAGAGCGAAATCTGGAGTTGGTCAGAAAATCGAAATTAATTTATTAAGTTCAGCACTTTCTGCGATGGTTAATCAAAGTGCTGCGTTTGCTGGAGCTGGAGTTACTCCAAAAGCAATGGGGAATGCACATCCAAGCATTGCACCTTATGAAGTTTATCAAGCAAAAGATCAGCGCTTAATTATCGCAGTTGGCAACGATGGTCAGTTTTTGGAATTAGTTAAAGTATTAAATTTGAATATTGCCAATGGTTCCCGTTTTGAAAGCAACTCTCTTCGCGTAGCAAATAGGTTGGCGTTAAATGAAATCTTAAATGCAAAATTTGCCACGGAAACTGCCAGTTATTGGAGTGAAGTGCTAACAAAAGTTGGGGTACCTGCTGGTCCAATTAATTCAATTGCGGAAGGGATTAACCTCGCGGCTGCAATTGGCTTAGAACCAATCGTTACCATAAAAGATCCGCGTTCTGGAAAAAATAGTAAAACTATTGCTAATCCAATTAAGTTTTCGGAAACGCCCGTCTCTTATCGATTAGGTGCACCTGAACTTGGAGCCGATAACTAGCGGTAAGCCGGGATTCCAGTGAGGGCTTCACCAATAACTAACGAATGAATCTCATGGGTTCCTTCATATGTAAGAACAGTCTCCAAGTTAGCCATATGCCGGAATACCGAATATTCAGTGGTGATGCCAGCGCCACCAAGGATTGATCGCGCTTCACGTGCGATTTCAAGAGCTGCCATCGCATTGTTGTATTTACCCATACTGATTTGTTGTGGCTGAATTTTGCCCGCATCTTTTATTTTTCCGATGTGAAGCGCCAACAACATGGCGGTATTTAATTTAGTAGCCATCGATGCAAACTTTGCTTGCGTCATTTGATGACGAGCAATAGGGCCATCAAATTGTTCGCGGGTAGCAGCATAAGCAAGGGCGGTTTCTAGGCAATCTCGTGCAGCACCGACGGTTCCAAAAATAATCCCATAGCGTGCTTCGGCAAGACACATCAGGGGAGCGCGCAAACTAGTGGCGCCGGGTAAGCGGTCAGCATCTGAAACTTTTAGGTTTGTGAAAACTAACTCCGCAGTCAATGAAGCGCGAAGTGAAAGTTTATGTTTGATTAAATTTGCTTGGAAGCCAGCGGTCTTAGTATCGACCGCAAAACCACGGATTCCTTCATCGGTTTGCGCCCAAATAATGGCTACATCGGCGACAGTGCCATTTGTAATCCACATCTTGTTGCCGTTAATAATCCAATTATCGCCATCACGTTTTGCATTGGTGAGCATTCCGGATGGGTTAGATCCAAAATCTGCTTCAGTTAAACCAAAACATCCAATCGCACGGCCCGCAGCCATTTCTGGCAACCATTTCTCTTTTTGGGCTTCGCTGCCATATTCATGAATCGCAAACATTGAAAGTGATCCTTGTACCGAAACGAGCGAACGCAACCCGGAATCGCCAGCTTCAAGTTCTAAACAAGCTAGACCATAAGAAGTGGCATCAGTTCCAGCGCAGCCATAACCTTCAAGGTGCATACCTAACATTCCAATGGCACCCAACTTAAGTGCTAATTCGCGAACTGGGATATCGCTGCTTTCATACCAAGCAGCAATATGTGGTTTGACTTCTTTAGCAACAAAATCGCGCGCAACTTTTTGAATAGCGCGTTGTTCTTCAGTTAGTTCGCGTTCAACCTCTAGTAAATCGAATGGATGAATTGGATCTTTTGTGGTCATGGCGTAAATCTATCCTTTACTTGTTATTCAGCGATTCGGAAATTAGGGTTATGCGCAACTTCAACAGTATCCATCTGGGCTTTTTGTAATTTACCGGACCAATCCCAGTTGAGTGATTGCCATCTTGTAAATTGATCCAGTACCCAAACACCACTTTGACGGGAACCGTTTCCACTTTTGCCATTTCCTCCGAAAGGCAAATGGGCTTCGGCTCCTGAAGTTGAATTATTAACTGACATCATCCCGGCAGATACGCCTTCACGATAAGTCCAAATTGTTTTTGGGTCGCTACTATAAATTGCACAAGAGAGGCCATAGCCGTGCCCATTGGATAGTTCAATTGCTTCTTCGATTGTTTTGAATTTCCCGACAGTTACTAATGGGCCAAATGTTTCAGTTGCATAAAGTTCATCATCTTTTGTTATACCGGCAACGATAGTTGGATGCGCAAAGACGCCAGCCTCAGGATCTCCCACAAAACCAGCGCGGGGATTTTCTTTTGTAATCCGGCCAACGCCGGTAGAACCCAGGACGGTATGGTGTTTTTGAATCATTGCTAAATGTTTTAAATGGTTCTCTAAGTATTTCTCGCTAATCATGGGTCCGAATAGAACATCTTTCATTGGGTCGCCAACTTTTGCATTAGCAACAGTTTCGGCATAGCGCGCTAAGAATGCGTCATAGATAGATTCGTGCAACCAGAGCGTTCCAAGTGATGTGCATCGTTGTCCGGCAGTTCCGAATCCGGCGAAGAGTGCGCCGTCTAGAACCAAATCTAGATTTGCATCTGGCATTACGACCATTGGATTTTTGCCGCCTAGTTCAAGGCATGCGCTCTGAATATATTCGCCAGTCTTTGCACCGATTTTTCGACCAACTTCAGTTGATCCAGTGAAGCCAACTTTATTTATTAGCCCTTGCGCTAAACATTTATCCATCGCTTCAAATGTTGCGGCGCCTTCTGCAACAAGAGTGATCAAAATATCTTTTGGTACACCACCAGCGTGAAAAATAGCGGTGAGCGCGGTGGCAACGGCTGGCGTAAATTCTGCTGGTTTCCAAATTACCGAGTTACCAGTTAATAACGCTGGAACGATGTACCAAGATGGTACGGCTGCTGGAAAATTTCCAGCAGTAATAATTAGCGTGCTACCAACCGGCATTCTGAAAGTAAATAAATTCTTATTAGGCATTTCACTTGGCACGGTTTGACCATACATTCGACGACCTTCGCCTATGAAGAAATCACAGGTATCGATAACTTCTTGCACTTCACCTAGCGCTTCGGCATAAACTTTGCCCATTTCGCGAGTTACTAATTTTGCAAGCAATTCCTTATTAGCTTCAACAAGTCGTCCGACATTTGCAATTACTCGACCACGTGCTGGTGCGGGCATTGCTGCCCATGCTTTTTGCGCTGCCTTTGCGCGCTTTGCGGCGGCGACAATCTCATCAGAGGTAGCAGCTGGAAGTTCGACAATTACATCGCTTAGATTTGTGGGATTTTTCGAAACTATGTTGCTCATTCTCTTCCCTCTTTCATATCGCGGTATTGTCGCCTCATGCCTGAGCATTCCACTACTACGTTAGCTGGCGCCATTTTAGATTTACTCTGGCGCGCAGGCGTAAAAGAGTGTTTTGGAATACCTGGTGTACATAATCTCGCATTTTGGAACGCGCTAGATACCAATCGTCCCAGGATTGTTGGAGTTAGACATGAACAAACCTCTGTTTACGCAGCGGATGGCTTAGCTCGAAGTACTGGAAAGTTAGCGGTTGCACTTACTACCACGGGGCCAGGAGCGGCAAATACTTTAGGAGCCTTCGGCGAAGCAGCGATTAGTGGATCCCCAGTTTTAGTAATTTCTTCAGAAGCACCAATCGGAAAGCGCCATAAAGATGGATCGCGTGGTTTGTTACATGAGATGAACGATCAAAGCGCACTTTTCAGACCGCTTGCAAAAATTAGAAATGGCAAGGCCATGTCGGTTAGCGTCACTGATGCTAAAAGTGCAATTGCTGCAGTTATTGATTTCATATCTGGTTTAACGAACGCGCCAAGTGGATCTGGATATATCGGAATTCCAGCGGATTTATTAGGAGCAGAGTTTGTTGGCGAGATTCCAACTGCATCGAAAATTGAATTGGCTATTCCAGATTTGGCGCCAGCTATCAAAGAGCTCTCTGGTAAATCAAAAATTGGAATTTGGGTTGGTGGCGGTGGTATTGCAGCAGATAGCGAAATTGGCAAACTTGCTACACATTTAAGCGCTCCGATTTTTACATCATTTGCAGCGCGCGGAGTTTGCGCAAGTAATCCGTTAACTTTACAAGCCCCAATTCATGAACCTGAAGTTTCAAATTTAATGGCCGAATGTGAAGCGCTAATTGTTATTGGAAGTCAATTAGATGGCATGAACACTAAAAATTGGAACATACCTTTCCCTAAATTGATCGTTGCAATTGATGCAGATCCAACCGTTCTGTTACGGAACATTTCTGCCCAAGTAGTAATTCAAACCTCGAATCTAAGTTCTGCGCTAACTCAGCTTGGCGCATTGAAAGCGTTGAGTACGTGGGCGGATGTAACTGCGTTAAATCAAAAAGTTAGATCACGGTTATTAACTGAAGAAAAAAGCGCTAGAGGTATCGCGCTAGTGGCGGCGCTTGAAAATAATTGGCCGAAGGATGGTGCAATTGTCTGCGATATGGCAGTAGTTGGTTATTGGACCGGGGTTTATGCAAAACAACCGCGTCCTAGAAGACTTTCTTACCCAGTTGGTTGGGGGACTCTTGGATTTGGATTACCAGCAGCAATCGGTCCTGCGGCATCTGGCATTAAAACGTTAGCGATATGCGGAGATGGCGGAGTTGCATTTGCACTCGGTGAGTTAGCAACAATTGTGCAAGAGAAGTTGCCATATACCTTGCTAATTGTTGATGATGGCGGTTACGGGATGCTCCGATATGACCAACAAGTAGCGGCCCATCCAGAACGCGGCGTTGATTTGTTCTCGCCAAATTGGGAATTGTTAGCGGCTTCATTCGGCTTGGCTTTTACGCAAACTACAATTGAAAAACTTGGTGACGCACTTCAACAAGATACTCCAGGAATCATTCTTATCAAGGAAACGCTCTATCCACCAAAAAGCACTAGCCCAAGATGGAGCGAGTAGTTACTTAGTTACTGCTTTAATTCCTGCATCAAAAACATTTAAAAAGAAATCCACATCTTGTCGGTTGATAATCATTGGTGGTTTAATTTTCAAAATATTGTTATCGGGACCATCGCAGGATAGAAAAACTCCAGCATTTTTTGCGTATTCAATTAGATCAGCCATCTCGGCAGTTGCTGGCGTATTTTCATCGCGCATTAGCTCAACGCCAATAAATAGCCCGGAGCCGCGGACATCACCAATTATCGGATGAGATTTGCTTAGCTCTTTTACGCCATTTGAAAGGTAACGGCCAATTTCGATTGCATTCGCTTGCAGATTTTCGTCTTGCACAACATCTAAAACTGCTTGACCGATCGCGGCACTTACCGGATTGCCGCCGAAAGTATTGAAATATTCCATGCCGTTATGGAATGCCGCGGCAATTTCAGGAGTCGTAACCACAGCAGCAAGCGGATGACCATTTCCAAGTGGTTTACCCATTGTGACGATATCTGGAACCACGCCATGTAGTTCAAAGCCCCAGAATTTTTCACCAACTCTACCTAAACCAATTTGAACTTCATCACTAATGCAGATTCCACCGGCTGCGCGAACCTGTGCAAAAGCGCTAGTTAAAAACCCTTCAGCTAATCGGATTTGGCCACCAGTGCTAACAATTCCCTCACAAAAAAAGGCAGCAAGTGGTTCTTTCAAATTAGAAATTACATTTGCAAAATCCGCAGCATATTTCGCACCAGCTCCAGCGCCGCGATATTGCCCGCGGAACGGGTCGGGAAGTTCTGCGACGCCAACATGAGCCGGCGTGCCAGCCCCACCTTTGCCCAAGAATTTATATGGACTAATTTCGACGACGCTCTGGGTGTGGCCGTGATAACCATGCTTCAAAGCGATCATTCCTTTTCGTTTTGTGTATGCGTGTGCTAATCGAATTGCTAAATCATTAGCTTCACTTCCACTATTTACAAAGAAGATCACACTTAAGGGGTCTGGGAGTGTGTTAGTTAGTGCGCGGCCGTATTCAACAATGTTCTGGTGCAAATATCGGGTGTTGGTATTTAAAGTTGCCATTTGGTTAGCACCAGCTGCCACAACACGGGGATGGCCATGGCCAACGTGGGCAACGTTATTAACTAAGTCTAAATACTTTTTACCAGTTTGATCGAAGAGGTAAGCACCATCACCTTTAACTATTTGAAGCGGAGTTCTAAAATTTAAACTAAGGTTTTGCGAAAGCACAGTGTTGCGCTGGTTTCTAATCACTTCTGGCGAAACCTTTCCGTGAGCGTCTGCGCCTTCTTTAATCCGCAAAATTAGATTCGGGTTGGGGGAGATGCTCCGCCAAAGTGAAACTTCATCGCGCGGTGCAACTCCGTGCACATCTATTCCCATGCCGCAGAGATCGGTGAGTAATTGGAAATGGGTATGTGGTGGCCAACCTACATTCTCGGCTTCCACACCCATAGTTGCGATTTGATCGCCCGCTTTAATTTTCATGCCAACAGTTAGCGGTAGTAGTGAAGTTCGCGATAAATGACCGTATAAAGTCCAAAATGGAATTCCGGTATCAGTTAAATGTTGCAACATAATGACTGGGCCATAATCTAAATAAGTGTTGTTATCGTTGAAAGCATAAACTTCGCCATCAAGCGGTGCGTAAACCGGAGATCCGGCGGGCATGCCCAAATCCACCCCGAGATGGAATGTACGGGCGCTCGGACTCTTTATATTGAATGCTTCGCCTTGATAAACATTGCGTTCTTCGCAGTAATAGCCGATCGAAACTTGGGCATCCACTTGCGCCATCAGAGC
>Ga0163199_1002856_pt1 | contig 10520 bp, 9 predicted proteins | sample PL_2010_150m_FD_113537 | JGI IMG/M metagenome (GOLD analysis project Ga0163199, IMG submission 113537) | Freshwater microbial communities from Powell Lake, British Columbia, Canada to study Microbial Dark Matter (Phase II) - PL_2010_150m | ecosystem: Environmental > Aquatic > Freshwater > Lake ...
CAGTCAGGCCATTGAGGAAGCCAGGCGCGGAAACCGTCAGGCAGATGCCGGGCTTTCGGGTCAGAAAGCCCGCGGCCGCCGCGGCATTGCCGGCGTGCTGTTCGTGACGGAAGGAAATGACCCGAATGCCTTCGGCCTGAGCCATCCGCGTGAAATCAGTGATTGGAATTCCGGGGAGGCCGAAGATCGTGTCGATGTCGTTCAGTTTCAGGGCGTCGATGACAAGATGAAACCCGTCAGTCAATATGGAAGCGTCTTTCACCGGGGTCGTTGCCGGCGCGGGCATGGTTGCTACGGACATGGTGTTCTCCTGTTTCCCGATTGTTGGCACGAGGTCTGATCCGCCTTGGGGACCGCCGCACTCACGCCGTCAATACGGCGATGCGTGTGATTCTGCATAGTTTGCGTTGAGTCAAACAGACACGCATCGTAGCCACCTTTGGGCGCGAACGCTCTTGACCACGGTCAATTTTCGCCACATTATGTTTCCCCTCCCGCCGCGTCGCTCAGACACACCATTTCATGACCTCGGTAGAAACCCATCCGGAACGAAATGTCATCCGCGTCCAGCTGAAGCAGAACGTCATACTCAAGGGCATGGACAGTCGCGAGATGGCCGAGTTGGAATCCCAACTCGATGTGGTCGACTGCCACAAGGGGGATTTCCTGCTGCGCCAGGGCGTGCATGAAATGGAACAGTACTTCATCCTGGACGGCATCCTGAAACGCGTCGTCACCAACCAGGACGCCAAGGAGATGATCCTGCGGTTCACGGATGAGAACGACATGGAAACAAGCTATGCCGCTTGGCGTCTCAAGACGCCGACGCCATACAACATCGTTTGCGTCACCAAGGCGCGCGTGGCCAAGCTGCCGCTCCAGAATTGGGCCGGATTCCTGGAGCGGCACCCGCATATCAAGCAGACCTTCGAGTACGAGGTCATGCACCTGATGAGCGAAATCATGGCCCATACCATAACCCTGCACCTGCTTGATGCGCCCGGCCGCGTGCACCGCTTCCTGCGAAAACACCCGGAGCTCGCCGACCGCATTCCCAAGAAGGAACTGGCGGCCTACCTCAACCTATCACCCGAGACCTTGAGTCGGTTGAAGCAGCGCGGCAAGATCTGAGCCGCCGGGAGCCGGGTCAGAATTTTCGGGTCGAAGTGAGCCGCTTCGAGTCGGTCATCAGGCGCAGCTGCATGTCCACGCTCCCCACGCCGGACACCGTGCGCACTGCCCGTTCGGTTTCCGCTCGCTCCGCCTCGTTGACCACAATCCCTCGCAGCGACACCTCGGGACCGCTGCATTCGACCGTGACATTGACATTCTTGGTCGCTGCATTGCTGCGCAGGGCCGCCCGGATGTGCGCCGCCAAGGTCATGTTCGCCAGGACGGCGCGCGATTCCGCGGTTTCCTGGAACTCCGGCCGGCCAGCGAGTTGCATGATCAGCTCGACACAGGTGTCGACCGACAGCCGGTCCGTATTCAATACCAGGTCGTACAGCACGGGGTCGCCCCAGGTAACGCCGAACTGATGGTGCATGCGCGTCGAGTGGGCGGTATCGCTGCGGCGAATTTCCTCTTCGGCGAACTCCGCGTCGTCGGTGTCGAGCTGGGACATCAGCCATTCGACGCGAAGCTTCATTGATCTGGTGATTCGGACGCAGACAACGTGGGAGACGGGGTGCAGCAGGCAGGTCGCGCCCCAGCCACGCATCACGACATTGCCGAGCTGCGCCAACTCGAACAGCTCTTCGGCAGTGTACATTGCGATGGTCTGCTCATCGGCGACGAAGCGCTCCAACACTCCCGCCTTGCCCTCGCGCAGGCGGTTGATCATGCTCTTCGATATATGCATCTTCTCCGAAACATGATCCACCACCTCGTGGCGCATTACCGCGAGGTGATGGGTCGCGGCGAGCTGCAATGCGACATCCTTGGCGAGCGAACCCATTTCGTGGGTTATGGCGATTACTGGCATGGATTGTTCCTCTATCAGTCTACCGGCCGTTGTTCGATCAGTTCGTCCGGCGTGCCGGGCCGGATCTTCTGCAGCGCCTTGGAGATCAGCGGCCAGAACAGCAGGATCATTGCCAGGGTGGTGATGCTTCCAACCAGTGCATTCGACCACATGATCGATACTTCACCCTGCGACACCAGCATCGCCTGGCGGAACGAGTCCTCCGCCTTGTCCCCCAGCACCAGCGCCAGCACCATCGGCGCCAGGGGGTAGTCGAGTTTCTTGAACAGGTAGCCCACCACGCCGAACAGCAGCATGAAGTAGATGTCGAGCATCGCGTTGTGCACCGTATATGCGCCGATCGCGCAGATAACGATGATTACCGGTGCGATGATGGAGAATGGGATGCGCAGGATCGAAGCGAACAGCGGGACCGTGGTCAGGACCACGATCAAGCCGGCAAGATTGCCCAGATACATGCTGGCGATCAAACCCCAGACAAAATCCTTCTGCTCCACAAACAGCAGCGGACCGGGCTGGAGACCCCAGATCAGTAGCCCGCCCAGCAGGACGGCGGCGGTCGGGGAACCCGGGATGCCCAGAGCCAGCATTGGCAGCAGGGCGCTGGTGCCGGCCGCATGGGCAGCCGTTTCTGGTGCCACCACGCCTTCAAGTTGCCCGGTTCCGAATTTCGCGCCGTCCCGCGACATCTTCTTGGCGATGCCGTAGCTCATGAATGAGGCCGGGGTGGCGCCGCCCGGCGTGATGCCCATCCAGATGCCGATCAACGAGCTTCTGATGTAAGTCAGCCAGTAGCGCGGCAGTTTCTTCCAGGTTTCAATCACCACCTTCGGATTGATTTTTGCGCTTTTGCCGGAAAAAGCCAGTCCCTCTTCCATTGTCAGCAGAATCTCACCGATGCCGAACAGGCCGATTACCGCAATCAGGAAATCGAACCCGCGCATCAATTCGGCCCAGCCGAAAGTCAGCCGCAGCTGGCCGGTCATCGTGTCCGTTCCGACGGCCGCCAGGGCAAAACCCAGCGCCATCGACGCCAGAATCTTGAAGGGCGAGCCCTTGCCCATGCCGACGAAACTGCAGAACGTCAACAAATACACGGAAAAATACTCTGGCGGACCGAACTTCAGTGCGAAACGGGCCACCAGCGGCGCAAGGAAGGTGATCATCACGACGGCCACCAGGGCCCCGACGAAAGACGACGTGAATGCACCGGCCAGCGCCTCCCCGGCGCGTCCCTGCTGCGCCATCGGGTAGCCGTCAAAGGTGGTCGCGACTGACCAGGGTTCACCGGGAATGTTGAACAGGATCGAGGTGATCGCGCCCCCGAACAGGGCCCCCCAATAGATGCATGACAGCATGATGATCGCCGAAGTCGGGGACATGGTGAACGTCAGCGGCAACAGGATCGCCACGCCGTTCGCGCCGCCCAGGCCCGGCAGCACGCCGATCAGGACCCCGAGGACGATTCCCACCATCATCAGGCCCACATTCATCGGGGTCAGGACGACGGCAAATCCTTGGAAAAGGGCGTTGATTTCTTCCATTACGAAAACTCCTGGTGCCCGGACTTCGTCTCCGGGGTGCTAAAGGGTCGGACTGGGCACTATCCCTGGTCGGCTCGAATGCATTCCGGCATTCCTTCCCGAGTCAATAGCCAAGGAAACTCAGCGGCTCGTATATGCCCTTGAACAACGGGACCTTGAACCACACCTCGAACATCATGAAGAAGATGACATTGACCACGACGGCGGCCATGACGCTCTTGATCCAGGAGTATTTCCCGAGGATTACCATGAACAGCGCGATATACAGGGCCGACGCCACGTAGATGCCTACGACATGCACGGCGACGACGTAGAGTCCGGCCGGTATCAGTACCGCCATGACGCGCTTCAACTGCTCGCGATCCACGAAGGAATCGGTATCCTTATCCTTGCCCAGCAGCGACTGGTACAGGGTTGCGGCACCCGACAGGCAGAGCATGAGGCCGATGTAGAACGGAAAATATCCCGACCCGGGACCATCGCTTGTCCAGGTCGCCCCGAGCTTCACGCTGCTATATACGACGACGACACCGATCGCCAGAATGACGGATGCGACCAGCGCATCCACCACGTTGATGGCGACAACCGACGGACTTTCGTCGCCGGATTCCGGTTTCTGATCCATGCGGAACTCCTGCCCAGTTGTTAGATTTCGAATCGCCTCGGCTGGAGAGAAGCGGCGTCGCAGGCGGCACGACCCCTCCCGGTCGCCCTCGGTCCGGAAGCCCGGCCTATTTCGCCAGGAATCCCGCTTCCTTCATCAGTTCATGGTGCATGGCCTCGGCACCTTCCAGCCACTTGCCATATTCGGCGCCGCTCATGGCCGTCTGGTTGAAGGCGCCGTTTTCCATGAACTCCTTCCAGTCGGTCGTGTCACGGACCTTCTTCAACAGGTTCACGTAGAATTCCAACTGGTCCTTGCTTACTCCCGCCGGCATGAAGATCCCACGCAGCATCTGGTAGCTGGTGGGCACCCCGGACTCCTTGCAGGTCGGGATGTCGTTCCATGACAACGTGCCGGTAACCTTGGTCTTGTAGGGCATGCGCTGTTCGTCAAAAACGCACAACGCACGGAGCTTGTCGGCGCGCCACTGGGCGACGGCCTCGATCGGATTATTTACCGTCGAATCGATATGTTTGCCGACGAGTTGCACCGCCACCTCCCCGCCGCCCTTGAAGGGTACATAGATGAACTTTGTACCCGTGGCCTTTTCCAGGCCCACCGTGAGAATCTGGTCTTCCTGTTTGGAGCCCGTGCCGCCCATCTTGAACTTGCTCGGTCCGGCGGATTTTACGGCGGCGGTGTACTCCTTGGCCGTCTTGTAGGGTGTGTCGGCATTCACCCACAATACGAACTGGTCGAGGGCCATCATCGACACCGGGGTCATGTCCTTCCAGTTGAAAGGCACTCCGGTCGCCATGGGCGTCGTGAACAGGTTGGACAGCGTAATGATGATCTTGTGCGGATCGCCCTTGGACCCCTTGACCTCAAGGAACCCTTCAGCGCCCGCGCCACCGGACTTGTTCACGACGATCATCGGCTCCTTCATCAGTTTGTGCTTGATGACAATGCCCTGTATCAGGCGCGCCATCTGGTCCGCGCCGCCGCCGGTACCGGCGGGCACTACAAATTCCACCGGCTTGGTTGGCTCCCATGCGGCCAGCGCCGGAGTCGCGGCGACGGCTGCGGCGAGGGCGCCGCCTATTGCCTTTACCAGCAGGTGATTGAACTCTGAAAAAAGAAGTTTGCTCATCGGTGTCTCCTCCAGTTCTAATTTTAACAACAAATGCCACGGCCCGATTTGGCCCGGCAGGCCGCAGCAATTCTAGTACGACTCGTCGAATATACCCATTCGACCGTGAAACACCACTTGACCAATGTCAAGATTCTCGATCACGTTGCGGGTAGCCGAACGAAGAATCGATCGCATCTATGTCCCTATAGAAGCTTTTGGTCGCCCACGTCTTTTCGACGGCTAGAATGTCCGGATCTGGGCCAGCGGGGAGTTTTCCTCGGCCAGAAAGCCGAGGAGCAAGGATCCGCGATGCACTGCTGCATGACCCTAACCGAACTGCTCTCGGCAGGCGCCGACGATGCGCCGGCCATTGGCGCACCGGGTGCGCCTGACCTGAGCTATCGCGACCTGCGCCAACTGATCATTCATACGGTCGCCGGCCTGAATCGGCTCGGCATCGGTCGCAACGACCGCGTCGCGATAGTGCTGGCCAATGCGCTCGATGCAGGCGCTGCCTTTCTCGGGGTCGCCTGCGGCGCCACCGCCGCGCCGCTGAATCCCGCCTACCGCGTCGACGAATTCGACTTCAACCTCGCCGATCTCGGGGCTAAGGCGCTGATCGTGGAGGTGGGCAGCGAATCGCCGGCCATCGCCGTGGCGAGGCGGCTCGGCATCGCCGTAATCGATCTGACGCCCGCGACCGGACGTGGCGCGGGATCGTTCACCCTCGATCTCAGGATTCCCGCGGTCGCCGCTGCCGAGCCTGCGCCGTCGCCGCTCGGCGGTTTCGCACACGCCGGGGACGTGGCCCTGATTTTGCACACGTCGGGATCTACGGCGCGGCCCAAACTGGTGCCGTTGACGCAGAGAAACGTCGCAACATCGGCGTTCAACGTATGCCAGGCGCTGGAATTTTCTACCGATGATCGCGGCCTCGGCGTCATGCCGCTGTTTCACATTCACGGCTTGATCGCCGGGCTTCTCGCGCCCCTGTCTGCGGGATCCTACGTTTCGTGCCCGCCCGGCTTCAACGCCCTCAAGTTCTTCGGCTGGATGAGCGACTCCCGGCCGACCTGGTACACCGCAGTGCCGACGATGCACCAGACCATCCTTGCGCGGGCGAGCCACAACGCGGAGATCATCGCCGCGAATCCGCTGCGCTTTATCCGTTCCTCCTCGTCCTACTTGCCGCCCCAGGTAATCCGTGAATTGGAGCGGACGTTCCGTGCACCGTTGATTGAAGCCTACGGCATGACCGAGGCCGCACACCAGATGTGCAGCAATCCGCTGCCGCCCAGGGCGCGCAAGCCTGGCACCGTGGGGGTCAGTGCCGGCCCCGAGGTGGCAATCATGGACGACGATGGCAGGATCCTGCCACCCGACACTACTGGCGAGATCGTCATCCGCGGCGCCAATGTCATCGCCGGCTACGAGAACAATCCCAAGGCGAACGCCGAGTGCTTCGTCGCGGGCTGGTTCCGGACCGGCGACCAGGGGATCATTGATGCCGAGGGATTCGTGAGTATCACCGGGCGGCTCAAGGAGATCATCAACCGTGGCAGCGAGAAGTTTTCACCGCGCGAGGTGGACGAGGTGCTGATGGACCATCCGGCGGTGGGCCAGGTGGTGACCTTCGCAATCCCGCACCGGAAGTTGGGCGAGGAGGTCGGCGCTTTAGTGGTGCTGCGTGACGGGATGCCTGCGACCGAGAGTGATCTGCGCGAATTCGCCAGCCTCCACCTGGCCGACTTCAAGGTGCCAAAGAAAATCCTGTTCATGGACGAACTGCCCAAGGGCCCAACGGGTAAACTGCTGCGCATTGGCTTGGCGCAGAAACTGGGGTTGGGGGACACGACATGACGCAGTGGATCAGGTTCGAGCAGCACGGCAAGCAGCGTTGCGGCACGCTGGAAGCCGATGGGCAGACCATATTGGTCCATGGCGGCGAGATGCTTGACGATCCCCATCCCACCGGGGAATCGATCTCGCTGAGCGACGTCAAGATTCTTGCCCCGCTGCGTCCGGGAAAGTTTCTCGGATTGTGGAACAACTTTCGCGAGCTTGCCACCAAGCTGGACCAGGCGATCCCCGAGGAGCCGCTGTACTTCGTCAAGACCTCCAACAGCTATCTCGATCCGGGCGCTGTCATTCGCAAACCGGCAAGCTATGAGGGCAAGGTGCTGTATGAGGGCGAGCTTGGCATCGTCATCGGCAAGACCTGCGTCAATGCGAGCGAAGATGTTGCGGCTGCCAGCATATTCGGCTACACCTGCGTGAATGACGTTACCGCACTCGACCTCCTCAAGAAGGACCCGACGTTCGCCCAGTGGAACCGCGCCAAGAGTTGCGATACCTTCTGCCCCTTCGGCCCGGTCGTGGCGACCGGGCTCGACTGGACGAAACTGCGCGTTCGCACCCTGCTGAATGGCACAGAGCGGCAGAGTTATCCGGCCAGCGACATGATCCTCGCGCCGGCGAAGATCGTCAGCCTGCTGTCGCGCGAGATGACCTTCGATCCCGGCGACGTGATCGCCTGCGGCACTTCGGTCGGCGCAGGATCGATGCGGCCGGGAACGACGGTCGACATTGTGATCGACGGCATCGGCACGCTTACCAACCTCTTCGAATAGGGAGAACACTCGATGAAGATCTGCATCGTCGGCGCGGGCGCGATCGGTGGCTTGCTCGGCGTCAAACTGGCCCAGGCCGGCAACGAGGTCACGCTGATCGCGCGCGGTCCGCATCTCGCGGCAATCCGGGCCAATGGCTTGAAGCTGGTGCCAGAGGACGGCGGCGAGATCGTGGTGCGCCCCAAGGCCACAGACAGGATCGCCGATGCCGGCGTTCAGGACTTGGTCATCCTCGGCATGAAGGCCCATCAGGTCGCTGCGGTGGTCAGGGACCTGCCGGCCATGTACCACGACGAGACCATCGTATTTTGCGCACAGAACGGTGTCCCCTGGTGGTACTTCATGAAGCACGGCGGGCCCTACGAAGGGCGGCGGCTGGAAAGCGTGGATCCGGGTGGCGTCATCGCCGACAACCTGCCCGTCGAGCGCGTCATCGGTTCGGTGGTCTACCCGGCGGCGGAGATTACCTCGCCCGGCGTCGTGAAGCTGATCGAAGGCAACCGTTTCTCGGTCGGCGAAATCGACGGGGCCGAGACGCCACGGATCAAGCGCATCTCCGAACTGCTGATCAACGCCGGATTCAAGGCGCCGATCCTGACGGACATTCGCGCCGAGATCTGGGTAAAACTCTGGGGCAATCTGTGCTTCAATCCGATCAGTGCATTGACCCATTCGACGCTGGTCGACATCTGCCAGTTTCCGCTGACCCGCGATCTTGCCACGAAGATGATGACCGAGGCGCAGACCCTGGCCGAGGGCCTCGGGATCAAATTTCGCGTCACGCTGGAGAAGCGCATCGCCGGTGCCGAGGGAGTCGGCAAGCACAAGACCTCCATGCTGCAGGACGTCGAGGCCGGCCGCCCGCCCGAAATCAGCGCGCTGGTCGGATCGGTGGTCGAACTCGGCCGCATCACCGGCACGCCGACGCCGCACATCGATGCAATCTACGCAGCCACCAGCCTGCTCGCCAAGACGTTGCAGGATGAAAAGGGACGCCTGAGGCTTCAGCATCTCAGCCGGGTCTCAACTACCTTCGAGGGCCTGACCTCCTGATTCCCGCGACCGGTTACCGCGCGGGTCGGGCAGCTATTTCAGCAGGCGGCGACGGGTCAGCACCAGCGCCAGCCAATAGGCGGCGAGCGCGGTCACCAGCAGCGCGACAACATGGATTGCGGCATCGGCGGGCCATTCCCCCAGCAGCAAAGGCCGCACAACGCGCACCGCGTGGGCCAGCGGCAGCTGGCTGGCGACGTCCTGTAAGGCCGCTGGCAACTGCTCGACGGGAAAGAACACCCCGCACAGCAGCACCATCGGGGTCAGGAACAGGGTGAAGTAGTACATGAAGAAATCATAGGATGGCGCCAACGCGGTTACGATCAGGCCCAGCGCCGCGAAGCTGAGGCCCGTAAGGAACACGACCGGTATCGCCCACAGCGCCAGGGGCGAGGAAATGAATCCCAGCGCCGCGATCACCAGCATGATCGCCAGTCCCGACAGCGTCGCCTTGCTCGCCGCCCATAGCCATTCGCCCGCGAGCACGTCGTCGAGGGCGACCGGCGCATTCAGGATGGCCTCCCAGGTCTTCTGCACATGCATGCGCGAGAATCCGGAGTAAAGCGCTTCGAAGGAAGCGGCGTTCATGGTGCTGGCGCAGACCGTGCCGCTGGCCAGGAAGACAATGTAGCTGACGCCGCCCAATGCGGCCAAACTCGCCGGCAGCAGGCTGCCCAATCCATAGCCGAGGCCGAACAGGTAGATCATCGGATCGGCCAGGTTGCCCAACACCGATGGTATCGCCAGCTTGCGCCAGACCAGGAAATTGCGTCGCCAGACCGCGATGGCGCGCCAGGAGAAGCTCGGCAGGGCATATGCGTGCCGCATGTCAGTCGCGCAACTCGCGGCCGGTGAGTTTCAGGAATACATCCTCGAGGTTCGCCGGGCGATGCAGGGTGCGCAGCTCAGGATGAGCGCCAAGCTGGTCGAGCAGAGGGGCGACCTGTTCGGCCGCGACATAGCAGAAGGCGGTCTCACCGCTGATCTCGACGCGCCGCGCCAAAGCCTGCCCGACGCCACGCGCCCAGTTAGCCGCGTCCTCGCCGTACACCTCGACCACCTGGGGTTCGATATTGGCGGCGATTAGTTCACGGGGTGGACCTTCGGCGACAATCCGGCCCGCGTCGAGGATCGCCAGGCGGTGGCAGAGGCGCTCGGCCTCGTCCATGAAGTGGGTCGTCAGCAGGATCGTCTTGCCTTGCTGCAGAAGCCGCTTCAGGCGTTCCCAGATCAGGTGGCGCGCCTGCGGATCGAGGCCGGTGGTCGGCTCGTCGAGCAGCAGCAGGTCGGGATCGTTGACGAGTGCCCGCGCCAGTGTCAGGCGGCGCTTCATGCCACCGGAAAGCGTCGTCAGGCGTGCATTTTCCTTGCCGGCGAGGCCCGCGAATTCCAGCAGATCGGGAATTCGCCGGCGCGTCTCGGCATCGCCGATGCCGAAATAGCGGCCGAACACGCGCAGGTTCTCCGCAACACTGAAGTCCGGATCAAGATTGTCGAACTGCGGTACCACGCCGACCCTCATGCGCGCTTCGCGGGCGCGTTCCGGCACGGGTTTGCCGAGCAGTTCGATGAC
>Ga0163199_1002857_pt1 | contig 10519 bp, 7 predicted proteins | sample PL_2010_150m_FD_113537 | JGI IMG/M metagenome (GOLD analysis project Ga0163199, IMG submission 113537) | Freshwater microbial communities from Powell Lake, British Columbia, Canada to study Microbial Dark Matter (Phase II) - PL_2010_150m | ecosystem: Environmental > Aquatic > Freshwater > Lake ...
AATCCCCAATTACCAATTACCAATTACCAATCACTGGTTCCTTTCCACCAGCCAAGTGCAATTCAAGAACACAGTGTGGCTAGATTTAACTCCGAGCGAAGATGAGATCATCGCTTCGTTTAAACAGAAGACTCGTTACAACATCCGGCTCGCCGAGCGCAAAGGGGTGACGATCCAAGTTCCAGCGGCGGACGATGTGCCGTTTGATATTCTGTATAAAATGTATGCCGAGACATCTCTGCGCGATGGGTTTGTGATCCGCCACGAAAATTATTATCGTGAGGCGTGGGGCAGTTTCATTCGGTTGGGGCAGGCACAGCCGTTCATCGCCAGCGTTGGCGGCGACCCCGTAGCGGCGATCATTGTTTTCCGATTCGCAAATCGCGCTTTATATATGTACGGCATGTCACGGAATCTTCATCGCGAGAAGATGCCCAATCATCTTTTGCAGTGGCGGGCAATGCAATGGGCGAAGGCGCAGGGTTGCGCGATTTATGATTTTTGGGGCGCACCCGATGTGCTGGACGAATCAGATCGTTTATATGGCGTGTGGAAATTCAAAGAGGGCTTTAGCGATCATCTTGTGCGCTCGTTGGGCGCGATTGATTACGCGCCTTCACCCGCGCTCTATAATCTTTACACGACGATTTTGCCGAGAGTGTTGAACATAATGCGGCGCAGGGGAATTAGGCAGACTTCCGAAGGGCAGACTTCCGAAGTCTCTAAGACTTCGGAAGTCTAACCGAACATCTCGACAATTTTTTGATAATTCCGCGCTACAGTTGGCTGAGACGACTCGGTAAATAGAGACGACTCACCGAGTCGTCTCTACGATTACGTGAACAAAGGAGATTTTCAACGTGACCAAGAAAACTTTTATTATGGCGATCATGGCAGCGATCATTATCGCTGCTTGTGGCACTGTGCGGCTTCCCGGCGTGCCGGGTGCGGGTGGACAAGGCGGCACACGCGCGCGCGCTTCACGCACAGCCGCGCCCACTGTTGGCGCACTCGATCCGTCGGCATCAACCCAAACAGCTTTTACACCGATCCCAACTTACGATGTGGTGAGCAAACTTGTGACTCAAGCCTACGCACTGTATACGCCCACGCCCGGTTCGGCGGCGACCAAAGCACCGGCGGCTACCGCCGTTGCGACGGCAGCCCCGTCAAATACTGGTAATAGCGATCCCGTGCCAACGGCGGCAGGCGCAACAATCATCATCGTTCCATCAAATGTGATCGTCGGCGGATCAGTCAATTTCGCCAACTTCACTAACACCGCGACGTGCGTCATTAAACAGATCGGCGATTGCACGCCCATGATGAAACCTAATCAAGACATTTATTTAGCGTGGAGGTTCACCAATAATTCAGTGCGAACATTCACTTACGGCGACGCGTCAGTCATTATCGTGCGTGACGGTCAAGGCTTTGCCAATACCCCAACCAGCAACACACTTACCCGCAATCGACCGCCTGATAAAGATGCCAAATGGGAACTGAAAGTCGGCGAGAGTGCAGAGTTCCGCGCTGGTATTGATAGGATTCAACCCGGTGCCTACAGCGCGTATTTGATGATCTGCACCAACGTGCCTGCTGATTGCCGCGCCGGAAATGGCTGGCAACGCGCCGGCGGCGAAACTATAACCTTCACCATAGCGCCATAAATAGCGAAGAGCAGATGGCTGATAGCCAATAGCCATTCGCTATTTGCCACTCGCCATCAGCCATCCATCACCATGAATCTTCCCTCTCGAATCCCTCTCGCCCATTTGCCAACGCCTATCGAACCGTTGAAGCGACTCACGTCACATCTCGGCGGCGCAGAAGTTTGGATCAAGCGTGATGATCAAACCGGACTCGCCGGTGGCGGCAACAAGACTCGCAAGTTAGAATTTTTGATGGCGGATGCACGCGCGCAAAATGCCAAAACGATCATCACCGGCGGCGCGGCGCAATCCAATCACTGCCGTCAAACGGCGGCGGCTGCCGCCAAGCTCGGCTTCCGTTGCATCGTTGTTCTGCGCGGCGACCCACCACCTAAATTCACCGGAAACATTTTGCTCGACGACCTGCTCGGCGCGGAGATCGTTTGGGCGCACGAGAAAGAACGCGAAGAGGTGATGCAAGAAGTTTACGAAAAAGAAAAAGCGGCGGGCAGCGATCCATATTTGATTCCGATTGGCGGCTCGAACAAGATCGGCGCGTCAGCGTATGCAGATGCAGTGAGGGAATTAAAAGAACAAATTAATTCCCCTCTCCTATTTGGTGATGTTCCAAATGGGAGAGGGGTTAGGGGTGAGGGTTTCTCTCGCATTTGTTTTGCATCATCATCCGGCGGCACACACGCCGGGTTAACCGTCGGGGCGAAAGCGGTGATGCCGCAAACCGAAGTGTTGGGCATTAGCGTGGATGAACCGTTAGATGTGTTGAAAAATAATGTAGCGCGGATCGCCAACGACACGGCGGCATTTTTGAATCTGCCATTCAAGTTCACGCCGGACGACATCCACGCCAACACCGATTACATCGGCAAGGGCTACGCGCTGATGGGCGATTACGAGCGTGAGACGATTCGATTGTTGGCGAGTTTGGAGGGCGTGTTAATTGACCCAGTGTATTCGGGCAAAGCCTTTGGCGGGATGATAGATTTAATTCGCAAAGGCGTGATCAAAAAAGAAGAGCGTGTGCTATTCTGGCACACCGGCGGGCAGATGGCGTTGTTTGCCTATTCGGATCAACTGCGATAAAGCAAGACCTTGAAGGTTTCGGAAACCTTCAAGGTCTTTTTTTGTAGCTGCTCAGCGTCATTGCGAGTCTTCGAGAAGCAATCTCATAGCGCAACCGAGATTGCTTTCCGCTCCGCGAAGTGCACTCGCAATGACGAATCGGCTGAGCAGACTTTTTTTCATCCTCTCGCCGACGTCTGTTGCGCCGCCTGAGTCGCCTTCGCCGCTTCGATCTTGAAGCGCATGATCTGTGCCTCAATTAATCCATCCACGATCTGCGGATCCATGCGGATGCCGTGCTGCTCCAAATACTTCCCCGCCAAGTTCGCCGCATACTGTTTCTTTTGTTGAGCCAGCGACACGCTCACGTTCATCGCCGCCGCTTTCAAACCACTTTGCTCTGCCGCCAACACACCGCTCTCCACCGCTTGCTTCAACAAGGCGGCGCGCGCTTCAGGCGAATCCACAATCGGCGTCGGGCTGTTAAATTGCTTCAGCACTTCTGATTCAATCAATGAGGTGATCGCCTTCACATCCACCTTCACGCCCACGGTGTTCAAATAATCCTGCGCGACCTTGATCGCATATTCGCGCTTCTCCGATCCGCCCGCCAATTGTTTCGAAAGTCCGGCTTGCTCCGCCGCTTTCACGGCAATGCTCGCTACACTTTGCAGCGTGGCGAGTTGCTCGGTAGAGAGTCGCGCTTTGATCTCGTTTGCCTTCTGCCTCAACCAAAAAGCGGCGGCGGCAATTAAGATCGGCAGTGAGATGATCAATAACACCTGCGCGAGTATTGAAAGAAATCCTGTTAATGCGCTGTAGAGATCGTTTGGGTTCATGGAAGGCTCCTTGTGAATGAATAGAAATTAGAAGTGGATGTTGGAAGTTGGATGGTTGGGTTTTTGGATTTTGTTCATTGTTCATTGTTTCATTGTTCATTGTTTCTGGGTAAGGTAAAAATAAATCGGCTGCCCTTCCCCACTTCACTCTCAGCCCAAATTTTGCCGCCGTGCGCGGTGAGAATGGATTTACATATCGCCAGACCCAACCCAACACCGCCATAACGCCGAGTCGAGCTGCCATCGGCTTGATAAAACCGATCAAAAATTTTCTCCAGCTTGTCCGATGGGATACCGATCCCCATATCCTGCACCTCAATGCGGGCAAAGGATCGCTCATCGCGCAAGCGCAAAGTAATTGTGCCGCCGGGTTTGCTGAACTTAATGGCATTGTTCACCAGATTATCCAATACTTGCGAGAGTCGCTGTTCATCTGCCGTCACTTGTAAGTCACGGTCAGGCATATCGGTGATCAACGTTTGTTGCGCCTCTTGTGCCGAAAACTGAGCCGCTTGTAAAGTTTGAGTCAAAAGTGTATTCAACGACACCGCTTGTAAGTTCAGCCCGGAGATTTCCAGCTTTTGCAACGTCACAATGTCATTCACAATTTTCGTTAATGACAAACACTTTCGAAGAACAATGTCCAAGGCTTTGCGCTGATCATCGCCGATCTGACCAAAGTCGTTCGACATCAAGAGCTCGATATAACCCAGAATAAACGTGAGCGGCGCGCGTAATTCATGCGAAACGTTTTGCACCATTTCGCTTTTTAGTTGATCGGCTTCTTTGAGTTCGGCGTAAGCTTTCTCCAGCTCCAGCGCGTGAACGCGCAAGTCGCGCACCAGACGCGCATTCTCAATTGTTGCCGCCGCCGACTGAGCCAACGTTTCAACAACGGTCAAGTCCTCTTCATCAAACTTGCCCTCGACCTTGTTGATCAACTCCAGCACGCCGATCACCCGCCGCGCGATGAGCAGCGGCACCGCAATCACATTGAGTGTTGTTAACCCCGTCGTTTGATCAATACCGCGATAAAAGCGCGAGTCCTTTCGCACATCGTCCACCCGCACCGACTTACTATTTTGCGATACCCAGCCGATCAACCCATGCCCTGCCGGGACTTTTACATTAACCAGTTTCTCGGAACTGGGTCCTACTACCGCTTTGAAAACCAAAGACGATGTTTCATCGAGCAAAGCGATAGAACCGGCATTGGCGCCCAACACACGCACCGCCTCTTCGAGGATCGTTTGAGGCACCGAGTCGAATTCCAGAGACGAAGCCATCGTGCGCGCCGCATTATTGAGCGCGCTCAACTGCTTGGTGCGGCGCATCAATTCCGACTCGCGCACCTTTTGATCAGAAACATCGGTGATCACAATGACATCACCGAAATCATTTTTCGACGCCGGCACCCGCACCCCCAAGACCGATAACTCTGTTCCGTTCTTACGCCTGAGGCGTTTCTCTAACGAAGTCGTGCCGCTCGTTCGGGCTAACCACACGTCGGCAGAAGTTTTATCCCCTTGATGAATCAAATCGGCGAAAGGGCGACCAATCAACTCTGCCGCATCGTAACCAGTCATACGGCACAGACGCTGGTTGACAAACGAAATCTCTCCGTTGTGATTCAACATCACCAGACCATCGCCCATCGTATTGATCAACATCTGATGGAAGGTGTTGTCTCGCTGAATTTCTTTCTCGCGTTGTTCCAAGCGGCGCACGAGTCGCACATTCTCAATCGCCATCGCCGCTTGTATGGCAATACTGGTTAATAACCGCGTGTCGGGTGGATTCACATGAGCATCACCGCGCCGCGCCACCAACATCACGCCCAGTGTTTTGCCGCGCAGCGAAAGCGGCAAGATGCTCACCACGTGTGCCGCAATAGAGTCGAGACCACGCACCAACAATTCACCGCCGGGCATCTCCAACAACACCTGCGGCAATTGTTCAATGAGCGGTCTGTCATTGAGAACCACATCGCACAACGGGCTAATTTGTTTAGAAAGAGGGAAGGTCACGTCGCCCGGACTGCCTTTGACCGAGCGTAAAAAAATTTGCGGATCGATCTCGCCCACCGCCCCCGCCAGCGCCGCCGACTTTAACATGCCGCGTTCTTCATCGGCGATCAAAATCCAGGCCAGCACCGCCCCCAGAGTCATCACCGCGCCATTAGCGATCTCGGTTAACAGATCACCTAGCGGTAGATCGGATCGTGAACGGCGCAGCACCGATTTAATACGCACGATCAACGACGCCGGATCCACCGGCTTGGCAATATAATCATCCGCCCCCGCCAGCAAACCGTCGGCGTGATCTCCGGGCTCAGCCATCGCCGTCAGTAACACAATCGGCAGATCGGCATAATTTTTATTCGCGCGCAAACGGCGGCAGACCTCAACCCCGTCCATGTCCGGCATCATCACGTCCAACAACATCACGTCGGGGCGCGCCGCACTCACTTGCCGCAAGGCCTCCGCACCCGAGATCGCCGTCGTCACCTCATAACCTTGCGCTCGCACGATATGACTCATCAACTGCAACGTTTGAGGATCGTCGTCAACCACCAGAACTTTCACTGCCATAGCGTTTATATTAACGCATGTTCGCCCCGCAGTTGAACTGCGGAGTGAACATGCGGCAAAGAGGCAACTCGTATCACAGTTTCCTCATGGTGAATTTCCATTCCTGCCTGCGCTCGAGACGGTTTAAGATATGCCAGACCGATCCATCCACCGCGCGGCGATTCGACAACACTGGTGATCACCCCACCCTCGATCTTCATTCCCGCCATCAACGGTGACGCCGACTCCACACCCACCAACATCTTCGCCAACTTCCCGCGGCTTTCCATGCGCGCGATGATCTCCTGACCGATATAACAGCCCTTAGAAAAACTCACCGCGTCCCACAAATTCGCTTCAAGCGGAATATACTCTTCGCTGATCTCGTGATCGATCTCGGGGATGCCCGACTCGATTCGCAAGAGATCATAGAGATCACGATCACACTCCACCGCGCCCAAAGCCGTTGCCTGCTGGCGCAGCTTGGCTAGCTGCTCGGATGCCGCCACCACAAAAAACGAATCGCCCTTGATCGCCTCGCCCCGCCCGATGATCACCTCATCACTTTGAATAACGCTAAATTTTTTGAGTCCGCTTGCGCCAGCGATCAACGAGTCGGCAATCGCGGCGGCAACGGGTCCAACAAGATCAAACTGCCCCCACTGCGGCGAAGCATCTTCCAATTTGATCTCATCGTTGAAAAAAATATATCCCGAAAGCCATTTGCGAATCCGAGTCGCCGCGCCCCAACTCCCCAAGATCAACGCCCGATCTTTTAAATTGATCACGACAATGCGATCAATCATCCGCGCCAACGCATTGGTGAGGATCGTCGCCCGCCCCTCGTGGATCGCCATGTCGCGCAAATCATTGGTAGACATGCGATGGATAAGATCAATACGATCACGCCCGCTCGACCACAGCCGCGCTTTCGCGGATGTGTCCACCAGCCCGCAGCCGTTGACGATAGAGTTGTAACGTTGCAAAAGAGGATCGTTCATAATGAAATGATTGTATCACTGCGTTAAAAAAAGACCGCGTCGGTTTTAAAAACCGACGCGGTCTAACTACGCAGGCGTCATTGCGAGGAGCGCACTTTGCGACGAAGCAATCTCCAAGCCTGTCCTGAGCGAAGCCGAAGGGCGCCACCGAGATTGCTTTCCGCTCCGCGAAGAACGCTCGCAATGACGGAGTAGCGAAGCAGTTAGCTTACTTAAGTGTTGCCAAGTAAGCAACCAAGTCGCTAATCTCTTGCGGCTTGAGAGTTTCTTTAAAAGTTTTCGGCATCAAGCCATCGGCAAAGCCCGGCACCAGATAGGCGCTGGGATTCGTGATCGATTCGTAAAAATAAATTTCTGCGCTGTAGCCCGGCTTGCGAGTCGCGCCGCGCGTGGCAACGCCTGCCATAGCCGGTCCCACAATAATTTGATCGCCCGTCACTGTGTGGCACGTCGCGCACGGCGGGACGACGCTGGTGAACAACTGTTGACCCGAAGCCGCATTGCCCTTCGGCAAATCGGCAAATTCTTTCTTCAACGCATCCGAAGGTCCAACCGCAATCCGCACGACCGCTTGAGCCGGTTGAGGCGCAAACGTTGGCTTCATGGATTGATCCACCGCCACCACTTGAAGAACACCGGGGACGACCCAAGCCACAATCACGCCCAGAATCACTAGGGCAAGAAGCGTATTCGTGCCAAGCAACAATTTATCGAGGAACGTCATTTCGGGAATCAATTTTCCCGGCGACTTCAATTTTTCTTCGAGCGTTTGCATTTGCGTTGAAGGCCACATCGGACCCGCTGCTGCCGCCTTGGCTTTCTCTTCGGTGGTGCGATAGAACCAGAATGAAAGACCCGCGCCGACGCCAATCGTCAACACGATCACGCCGACCACGCTTCCGCCAGTTAACGCCCACAGGGTTGCATCAAACTTGCTCACCGTCTCGATGAAATGCGCGCCGCCACTGCCAAAGACCACGATGACAACAAGCAACGCTAAACTAATTCCCGAAACAACTAGCCATTGACGCAGTTCAACATTTTCGGGGACGGGTTTGTAGGAATACGATGGGGTATAGGGGGCAACCTTTGAGGCGTTTGAAGGATCCGCTTTGCTTGGCGCGCCGGGTTTTTCTTTCGTCAACATTCCGCCGAGCCTGTTGAAAGCAAACGCCAAGCCGCCGCCTGCCACAACGGTTAAGATCAAAACGCCGACGAGCGAACCAACCAAGATCGCCGCCATCGTTTGATCTGCCGGAACTTTGTAGACCACCGTTGGAAGTGGAAGACCCCCGGCGAGGGCAGATGCTCCAAGAGCAAATAAAACCAAAATGACGATGATAGAAATTGTGCGTTGCACTGAGACCTCCATTAATAATTTAGTTTTATCCAAAGCCAGATCACTCCCGCCAACACTAACCCGGGCACGATCCACAGCACCATTGTAAACGACGCGCGCGGCAGAGATCGCCACGCGACCCAACTCCATAGCGAAGCAACGAATAACGCCAACACCGAAGCGGCGAGCAACGCATAACGATTCAACCCACCCGCCGCTTGAGTCCAAAAATCTAACGGCGCAGGCGCCGCGCGCACCGACAAGTCGGGCGCGATCATAACATCAAAGCTCACAAAGTCGCGCCCGTTGATCGCCGCCAAAATTTGCCACTCGCCCTCATTTGTTAAATTTGTCCCTGCCGCGGCGTACACCCCGTCACCTATCTCATCCAAAACCAGTTCCGAAACGAGTCCGTCCGTCAACGGTTGAAAGGTCAACGCCACTTGCGCTCGTGTGACGGCGTCACCTTTCGAGTCGTGCAGCCGCACCAGCATTGTATTCGTGCCAAGACGCGCCGGAGTGATGGTCAACGTCGTGTTGAGTTGGCTCTGCTCGATCCGCGTCGGCGCATTGTCGGTGATCTGCGAAAAGGCCGGCGGCAGATTTGTCAATGAGGCGGCGAGAAATAAAATGATCGCCGCGAGGATCGACTCGGTCATTACAAAAATTTTTCGCGGCGCAAGCGTGTTGATCAACCCTAACCCCAGCGCCGCCGCGACAGCCGTCAACTTAACGATCAACGCCCGACCATATTCGGTGAAAAGCAACGCGCTCCACGCCCCCACCTGTTCATTGCTTAACCACAAGCCTGAGACGACAAAGAGACCGCTAGAAGCAATAGCTAAAATTGAAAAGTTCGTTAAAAATTTTCGCTCACCATTCAGCCCGGCGATAGCCACACACAACACCCCACCCGACCAGATCGAGGTGCCGAGCAAATGCAGCCAATCCATCAGCGCGCCCGTTAACCCGGACTTCGCCGCGCTGTGACTCGTCAGCGAAAACGTGAAGAGCAAAAACGCGCCGGCCAACAACGCGCCACTTTTTTCTTCGCCGCGCAACAACGAATTCATTTTGAAAAGAACCACACTCAACACCGCCAAGCGCATCAGCCAGATCGATCCCCAGTGAGTCGTCAACACATCCAGCAGCGACGCCCCCACGCTCTGCCATTGCATATACAACGCCCCCAGCCAACCGATTCCCAAAGCGACGCGTAAGAAGTGTATCGCCCAGAATGTGGCGCGGTCAAAGCGTGGCTCATCGTCTAAACGGATCGCCCAGCGGAAAACAGCAATGCCCATAAACATCGCCTGCCCGATGAGCGAAAGAAAACGAATCGCATCTGCGAGGAGATCGCGTTCACCCGACGCTGTTGGCGCTTGCCGATCCACGGGAACGCCGACGCCAAAAGTGAACTGCCCGTTAGCGGCGTGACCGTCGCTTGGCGTGTAGGTTCGCCACGTCACGCGATACGCGCCGCGCGGCAGATCGGGTTGCAAACTCACCGCGACGGATCGATCTGCATGGAACGTCACCTCACCCAGATCAACTCGCCGCGCCGATTCAATGTGATACACCTCCATCGAACTTAAACGCAAGTCAACGGATTCGGTGAACCAGATTTTCACTTCGCGCGGGGCTGCCGCCACTGCCGCGCCAGCCGTCGGCTCCGATTTTTCGATCACGCCGTGCGCCAACACTGGCACGACGCTGATCAACGCCAGCAGAAATGCGAGTAAGCCATATTTGAAAAGTGCGCGCGCCAATTTATTTTGGCGTATTGGAATGTTGGTCGCGCTCATATACAGCTAACTGCTGTTGAGCAATCGCAGTGATCATGCCCGCTAATCCCAGCCCGATGAAGAAATGCGCGACGAGTTCAATGGATGTAGAAAAAAAATCACGATCTGCCGCCGACAAATTTTGGAACCAAGATTCAAAAGCGGGGAGGGTTTGAGGAGGCAAAAAGTGAAAGGTCACTTCGGCGGCAACACCGATGAAAGAGATGAGGAGCGCCCAGTAGGCGAGCGCGGGG
>Ga0163199_1002858_pt1 | contig 10516 bp, 10 predicted proteins | sample PL_2010_150m_FD_113537 | JGI IMG/M metagenome (GOLD analysis project Ga0163199, IMG submission 113537) | Freshwater microbial communities from Powell Lake, British Columbia, Canada to study Microbial Dark Matter (Phase II) - PL_2010_150m | ecosystem: Environmental > Aquatic > Freshwater > Lake ...
CCCCTACTCCTTACAATATAACCCATACCCGGCCTCCTCACAAGCCATCTCCTTCTTCGTCCTCCCAAACCCACATTCATAATCATGCGCAATCGACTTTGCGGTCTCGATCATATCCACCAATCGCACTCTTCTCAAGCCCCTCCATCTGTGAACTACCCGCGCTCTCAAACTTCCCATCGAGCTATTGCGTTGCAAATTCAACAGCAACGCCCCCTAAATCATGTCTGCCCCCTCATCTATAAATCTGCGCGAATCTGCGAAATCTGCGGATCGTCCTCCAAAACTTCATTCACAGATTCCGCAGATTTTCGCGGAGAAAGAATGAGCCGCTTATATTCGAGTGAGGAAGCGCCAAAGTTGATCAAGAGGGCTTTTTCGAGCCGGGAAGCTTTGAGGTAATTGATGACTTGAGCTTCTTCAATGCCACTGAGTTTTTGGAGGGCTTTGAGCTCGACTATAATGGAATCATAACAGAGGAAATCGGCGCGGTAAGAAGTATTGAGGGTGTGGTCACGGTATTGGATTGGCAGAGGGAATTGGCGTTGGTAGGGTATGCCGAGTGCGACAAGTTCGTATTCCATCGCCTCTTGATAAACTGCCTCCAGAAACCCATGTCCAAGTATGCCATGAACATTCATCGCCGCTCCAATAATGGCGTAAGTCAGCGGGTCACGTATTTGTTTGTGAATCATATCTGCCCCCCAGTCGATGAATCTGCGCGAATCTGCGTAATCTGCGGATCGTCCTTTGAATATTTATCCACAGATTTCACAGATTTTCGCAGATAGTACACAATGCAGGTTTTGTCGTTATTGCTCATAAATTACTCCAAATCTCCACAATACAATTTAAACCCGCACTTTCCGCAAGCCTTCTCATCAAGCCCCTCCATCCCTGAGCTAGGATTCTGAATACCTTTATATAAATAAAACGCATGTATTATCCAATAATGGATAATATTATTCAAGTATTAAGGCACAAACCGCTCCTGCAGAGTCTTTCAGCAAACCCTGATAATGGACACTCCATCCGCAGCCTTGCGAAAATCTCAGGAGTTCCATATGCGACTGCCTGGAGAATTATAAGATCACTTGAGGGAGCAGGCGCGCTGAAAATCAGGAAAGTGGGCGCTGTCTGCCTTGTTTTTCCTGATAGAAAAAGTGAAGTATGGAAAAACCTGATAAAAGCCGCAGATATAGGAACAGATACTTTTATTGCTTCGTTGAAAAATGATTTTGAATTTATCAGCCGGGACGTTTCAGGGGTTCTGCTATACGGCTCTCATGCAAAAGGGAGTGCTGACAAGCGCTCGGATATTGATATCAGCATTGTCAAGCCACGAAACCCAGGGATCATAAAAAAAATATTCGCAAAGCTTGGTGATAAATATGATGTCAAGATATTCGAAGACCTGCCTGAATATATTAAATTGGAAGTTATTGAAAATTATAAAGTGATATTTGGAAGCGAACCTGACATTTCATATTACTTCTATTGGTTCAGGAAGCTCGGACAGGATATGAATTACAGGATTTCTGCCAATCAGTTCGGTTCAGTTCGTGAGATGGTTATGGCACGAAAGAGGTGGCTAAATGCAAGAAGACAGGTATCTTAATAAAATTGAGAGGTTTTTAAAGGAAGAGGAATTCTTAAACTCTCACAGGATTACGGATGACATAACAGAACGCGCGTTGTTGTATGCTATCCAGATATCTATTGAGGTCGCAATAGATATTGCTGCCATGAAGGTGAGGGATATGGGATTGAAGGTTGAGGATGATACAACCAATATAGAGAAGCTTATTACCGAAGGAGCAATATCAAAAGAGGATGGTGAGTTCCTGCGCCAGATGAATGGAGTGCGTAATTCCATAGTGCACAGGTATGAGATACTTGATATGAAGATCGTTAACGAGGCGAAGTCGAGGATAGGGGAGTTAGAAGAAATTATTTTAAAGATCGTTGAATATTGAAAACCGTGGGATAATGAAAACGTACGAAAATATATATCACATTTGAGCCACCTTATTAACATAATGGACACCCAGAAAATCCGCCTTGACTTTCCCATACTTTCAAAAAAACGGAACGGAAAGTATCCCATATATTTCGACAATGCCTGCATGACCCTGAAGCCCCGCCAGGTCATTGCAGCGATGGACGAATACTATACTGAATATCCGGTATGCGGCGGGCGCTCGCTTCACAAAATGGCAAAGATGGTGGATGAGAAGGTAACAGGATCGCGCGAGAAATTCCAGAAATTCCTGGTGGCGAAACGGCATGAAGAGATCATTTTCACAAAAAATACAACTGAAGGACTTAACCTTGTTGCGAACAGCCTTGATCTTAAGAAAGGAGATATTGTCCTGACCACAGACAGGGAGCACAACTCGAATCTCATCCCCTGGCAGGTACAGGCTGAGAAAAAAGGGATCAGGCATGTTGTGGTGCCTTCCGCGCCAGATAATATCTTCGATATTGAGAAGTTCGAAGGATTAATGAGTAAGAACGTGCGGCTTGTGAGCATGGTGCATACAGCTAATCTTGATGGTTATACTATCCCGGCAAAAGAGATAATCAAAATAGCTCATGACTATGGCGCACTTGTGATGCTGGACGGTGCCCAGAGCGCACCTCACAAACCAGTAGATGTCCGGGCTCTAGATGTTGATCTCTTCGCGCTATCGGTGCACAAGATGCTCGGACCGACTGGCATGGGTGTGCTCTATGGAAAGCACCACCTGCTTGAGGAACTGGCGCCATTTATCGTGGGTGGGGATACGGTGAGTGATTCCACATACGAAAGCGCGAAATTCCTTCCGCCGCCAGAGAAATTCGAGGCAGGGTTGCAGAACTATGCGGGGATAATAGGGAGCGGCGCAGCTGTGGATTATATTGAGAAGGTGGGGCGCCCGGAAATAGAGAAACATGAAGAAAAATTGAACACTATCATCACGGAAGGAATAAAGGACATACCAGGGTTAAAGATAATCGGTCCGCAGGAACCCGGATCAAGAGGAGGCATCATCTCTTTCACTGTGGAATTCCCGAAAGGAGGAGATGCCCATGATATCGCAATTGTGCTTGATGAAACAGCTAATATCGCAGTGCGCTCAGGGGCATTCTGCGTGCATTCATGGTTCAATTACCGCAAATGTGAGGCTGCGGTCAGGGCTTCGGTTTATCTTTATAATACAGAGGATGAAGCCAGGAAGTTCGTTGATGCGCTGGGGAAGACAATAGGGCTGTTTACCTGAATTGATATGAGGTACTTTTAATTTCAGTGGTTATCATATATTATAACCAAAAGTAACAAGAATCTACCGCGCAAAATCGTTGTTGTTGTATTGAATAATTATATTTTGCTAAGAAGAAACCCATTTGAATAGCCTTATTTTATCTAAAATAAACCAACCGCGCAAAATATAGATTTATATACTACAGTTACATTATTAAGTTCATGGAATGGATAAAACCTGAATACTCTAAATCGGAGATTAATCGCGCGGGAGATGTTTTAATCAATGAGGATAGTTCAGAAGAACAAATCAACGAAGCGCAAGAAATTATGGATAATTGGAGAGCAATTCATGCCTATCCAATGCATATTTTCAAGAAAAGATTAAAGGAGAAAGCATTACTTGTTGACAAAAATGCGTTAACAGTGCAGCGTCTAAAGCGAGTTCCTGCAATTATTAAAAAATTACAACGCAAATATGGTGGACGCCCCCCAACAATGAAGCTTTCCCAGATGCAAGATATTGGTGGATGCAGGGCTGTTTTAACGAACGTTAATTTAGCAAGACAACTATGTGACAAATATTACTTGAAGGGGGATTTGAAACATAAAAGAGTGAATATTAAAGACTATATCACAAATCCGAAAAGCGATGGATACAGAAGCATTCATTTAATTTACAGGTATTTAAGCGACAAAGGAAAGAAAGAATATAATGGTTTAATGGTTGAAGTTCAAATAAGGTCAAAATTGCAGCATCTTTGGGCAACTGCTATTGAAACAGTAGATTTCTTTACCCGACAGGCAATTAAATCCAGTGAAGGGCAAGAAGAGTGGATGGAGTTCTTTAGATTAGTCAGTTCAGCTTTTGCCAGGATAGAGAATTGCCCACAGGTTCCAAATACTCCCAATGACGAAAAAGAACTATACTTAGAAATCAAAAAAAGAGAAACGGAACTAAATGTTATTACAGTAATGAGAGGATGGATGTATGCAATTAAGGTTTTCGAACAGAAGGTTAAACAAGCCCCAAAAATGCGATACTTCTTATTGGAATTGGATATTGCGGGAGAAAAACTCAATATTGCTTCTTATACAAAAGAACAAGAACGACAGGCAATAATAGATTATTCTGCCTCTGAAAAGAAAAATATTGGTAAAAGAGAATATGACGTTGTTCTTGTTGGGGCTGATACAAGTACTGATTTACAAAAGGCATATCCAAATTATTTCGTGGACAGCGGAGATTTTCTGGTAAACCTGAAAAAAATTATAGATAAATATTAAAATACCACAGGTATCCTTTCCCCGCACCTCGCGCACTTCCCATCCTTAACCCTCACCTCACCCACACTGAACCCGGCGCGGTCTATCAGCAGCGTATCACATCGCGGGCAGAAGGTATTCTCATACTTATGCCCCCCGACATTCCCCAGATAAACGAACCTCATCCCCTCTTTCTTCGCGATGTCATGCGCCATCTCAAGAGTGGATAGCGGCGTGGGCGCCACATGATCCATTTTGTGCATGGGATGAAAGCGCGTGAAGTGCATGGGCGTATCTTCTCCAAGGTTTTCATTCACCCATTTTGCTATCTGCGTCAGCTCCTCTTTAGAGTCGTTGCGCCCAGGGATGACAAGCGTTATTGTCTCCACATGCATACCCAGTTCTTTTGCAAGCTTCGTTGACTCAAGCACGGGAGCAAGCCTTGCGCCGCATACTTTTTTATAGAACTCATCAGAGAAGGATTTGATATCCACACGATATGCATCAAGATACGGCGCCATCCTGCGCAGAGCTTCGGGAGTTATGTAGCCGTTCGTTACATATATAGTCTTAAGCCCTGCTTTTTTTGCAAGCACAGCGCTGTCATAAGTGTATTCATGCCATATCGCTGGCTCGTTGTACGTCCAGGAGATGGAACTGCACCCCGCAGCCAGCGCGCGCCTGACAGCTTCTTCAGGTGTTATCTCCTTTGTGTACGCCTCCTCAAACGACACCTGCGAGATATTCCAGTTCTGGCAGTGCATGCACCTGAAATTGCATCCGATAGTGCCGAGGGAATACGATAACGTACCGGGCAGGAAATGATACAGCGGCTTTTTTTCGATCGGATCAACTGCTTCGCTCGAAACTGTATTGTATATTAGTGTGTAGAGCTTCCCTTTGTTGTTCTTTCGCGTTCCGCATATCCCCGTTTTACCTTCGGTGATGGTGCACCTGTGCGAGCACACATTGCATTTTACCTTATTGCCGGGAAGCTCATCGTAAAGAACTCCTTCTATTATCATTACGCATACATCTCTGGTCTTGTTTCGATCTGTTTCGATCTCTTCTTTCGAAGTTCCCCTTTAAGCTTTTCATAATAGTCCATCGTTTCGTGCGTGACAGACGGTCCTGTATCCTCTATGGCTGCAAGGAAGTGCTCTTGCCTCACTTTTTCTGCATTTATGTCCTCGCGCATCGCGAACCTTCCCGCTTTCTTACAAACCGAAGCGATATCTGCGCCTGTATACTCTTCGGTAAGCCTGACAAGTTCCTTGATGTCAACGTCATTAGCAAGCGCCATCTTCTTTGTGTGCACTTTGAATATTTCATTTCGTGTCTTCTCATCAGGCACAGGTACCAGTATCATCTCATCGAACCTGCCCGGACGCAACAGAGCCGGGTCAATTATATCCGGTCGATTCGTAGCGCCGATGATCACAACACCCCTTAATTCCTCAAGCCCGTCAAGCTCAGACAGAAGCTGGTTAACGATACGCTCTGTCACATGAGGCTCACCAAGTGCGCTTCCTCTCATCGGAGCAAGCGCATCAAGCTCATCAAGGAAAATAATAGATGGCGCCACCTGCCGCGCTTTCTTGAAGATCTCAGCGATGTGCTTTTCAGATTCGCCGTACCATTTCGACAATATATCGCTGCCCTTGACTGTTATGAAATTCGCCTCGCTTTCTTTGGCAATGGCTTTAGCCAGCAGCGTTTTTCCCGTGCCTGGCGGTCCGTACAACAGTACGCCTTTCGGGGCTTCAACACCAATCCGCCTGAAAGATTCACCATATCTCAGGGGCCACTCTACAGCCTCTTTGAGCAGAGATTTTACTTTCTCAAGCCCGCCTATATCATCCCACGTCACGTTCGGTACCTCGAACAATATTTCGCGCAGCGCCGAGGGCTGGATCTCTTTCATGACCCCTTCAAAATCAGAACGCATTACTATCAGTTTATCTAACGTCTCTTTGGGTATCTCCTTGATATCAAGATCGATCTCAGGAAGCACTCTGCGGAGGGCATTCATGGCTGCCTCACGGCAGACGGCAGCGATGTCAGCCCCCACGAACCCGTATGTTCGGGTGGCAAGGTCATCAAGCTTGACATCTTCAGCAAGCGGCATCCCGCGCGTGTGTATCTGGAATATCTCTCGCCTTCCTTCGCGGTCAGGCACCCGAAGTTCTATCTCACGATCAAACCTGCCTGGACGGCGAAGCGCCATGTCTATAGCCTCTGGTCGGTTCGTGGCTGCGATAACGATAACGTTCTTCCTGGACTTCAGTCCATCCATGAGAGCAAGCAACTGAGCCACCACGCGACGCTCCACTTCTCCAGTAACCTCTGCGCGTTTGGGGGCAATGCTATCAATTTCATCGATAAATATGATCGCCGGGGTATTTTTTTCCGCTTCCTCGAACGCCTCGCGAAGCTTGTGCTCACTCTCGCCATAGTATTTTGACATTATTTCAGGACCATTGATTATCTTGAAATACGCATCGCTCTCTGTAGCCACAGCTTTTGCCAGCATGGTCTTTCCAGTTCCTGGAGGACCGTGCAGCAGCACCCCTTTTGGAGCATCAATGCCAAGGCGGTTGAACAATTCCGGGTGCTTGAGAGGCAGCTCGATTATCTCGCGGATCTTTGTGATCGCTGGTTTTATGCCTCCAAGGTCTTCGTACATGACCTCGGGGATATCCTGCTCAAGTGCAACTGCCTCAGGCAACAGATCAACTTCCGTGATATCGGTGATCTTAACTATCCCTGACGGCGTCGTTGAGACCACCTGCAGTTTTATCTCGCCAAGACCGAAGGAGGGGAACATACCCTGGAATATCTGATCGAACATCACGTCACTGCCTGTGGATTCTCTGGGTTTCCGCACGCTTGTGGTCGAGATTATATCTCCTTTTGAGACCGTCCTGTTATGGAATATGGCGCGCAGGCTCTCACTGGGCGCATAAATGTGGATGTTCTGTACCACTGGAGAAAGAGTGACCTTTTTCGCTTCCTTCCACTCCACTTTCCTGACCTCCACGTATTCTCCTATGCTTGTCTTGGCATTTGTGCGTATCAGCCCATCCATCCTGATAACATCCAGCCCTTCGTCCTGCGGATATGCCCTGCCCACCATGGCTGAGGTAGGGTGTTCTCCTTTTATCTCGACCACATCGAATATATTGACCCCGATGGCGTTCCTGAACGTCTCATCTATCCTGACGATGCCCTTTCCGACATCCCTCTGGTCAGATTCAGATACCTTTAATCGAACATTATTTTCCATGATTTTCCCTATTTTATATACATTTAGGTTATTTCATAAATGTTTGCTTTCTTCCGGGACCAACTGAAATATACTCTAACTTCACTTTCATCAGTTGTTCGAGCAATTCAATATATTGCCGGGCGTTATCTGGAAGTCCCCCGATGTCTTCAACTCCGGATATGTCCTCTTCCCAGCCTAGAATTTCCCTATAAACCGGTTTGCAACGGGCAAGGTCATCCGAAAGTTCGGGCGGGTACTCGATCGTGCTCCCGTCCAGTTCATATTCCGTGCATACCTTCAGGACATCCAGTCCCCCAAGCACATCAAGTTTGGTGAGCGCCATCCCTGTATACCCATTCAGGTCGATGGACTTTTTCGCAAGCGGCAGGTCGAACCATCCGCATCTCCTGGGGCGACCTGTGGTCGTTCCGAACTCTCCACCCCTCTTTCTCAGGTGCTCTCCTACCTTGTTTTTCTCTTCTGTGGGAAGTGGTCCTTCTCCCACGCGCGTGATGTAGGCTTTGATGACACCGATCACATTATCCACTTTCGTGGGACCCACACCAAGTCCGGAGCATGCGGAGCCAGCTACCGTGCTTGAGGAAGTAACGAACTTCTGCGTGCCGTGGATGATGTCAAGATGGGAGCCCTGAGCGCCTTCAGCCAGCACCTTTTTACCGTCTTTCAATGCAAGATTGATCTCCCGGGATACGTCTGTAATATAGGGTATCAACTTTCTGCCGATCTCGATATACTCATTTACCTGAGCCCGCGCTATTTTCGGGTCGCCGCCCATTTCCATTATCGCGTTTTCCTTCTGGGGAGCGAGTTCATCAAGCCGTTTCATAAAACGCTTCTTATCTACAATGTCAGCCATCTGTATCTCGTCGCGCCCTACTTTATCGATATATGCAAAACCTATCCCCCTGTTCGTGGTACCAATTTTTACTGCGCGCTTTGATTCGCGAAGCGTGTCAAGGGCTATGTGATAAGGCATTATGATACTTGTCTTCGCATCGATGCCCAGTTTCGCAGGCGTTACCTTAACTCCATTATCAGCAAGCATTGAGATTTCTTTCATCAAAATCTCAGGATTCATGACAGTCCCCGGACCTATGAGAAGACGGGCATCGAACAGCACACCTGAAGGGACAAGGTGCAGCTTGTATGTCTTTCCTTCTGCAACGACTGTATGTCCTGCATTATCCCCGCCCTGAAAGCGCGCAACAATATCGTATTGTTCCGCCATCATATCCACGATCTTTCCTTTTCCTTCGTCCCCGAACTGTGCACCTGTGATTATTGTGAACATTAATATCGACCACTTGATTTTTGGCGTGAAAGGTGATAAGGTTATTTCTTTTGAACCAATCAGATATTTGATTATGGTTTTTTTGTATCCGCGATCACAAGGTTCGCCCAGGTCTCTGGATCGTATTGATGTGCATCTGCAGGAAAAATGCCTCCATCTCCATCATTCATAATGGAAAAGCCAAGCTGGGCTGGATAATTATTGATATATATATCATAATCATCTCCTGAGTTCAGGGGTATCTTCCATTCGATTACCATTTCGTTATTATTGTTATTTAGGCTGAACTTTGCAGAACCATCCTGATGTTCTTCTGTTATGTAATCATTCACGAAATGCCAGTCCTCGAATATGGAATGATCATATTTCAAAGAATACATGTCAACTAGCCCCGTGTTCATATAGATAATAGGCACTCCATGATCCTGTTTAAAAAGGAGCATGATGCGTTCTTTCCATACAGGCTGTCCTTTCCATTGCACAAGGACATAGAGGTTCTCCCTGTTATGCTTTGCAGTTATTGTATATGAAATGCCCCTTACATCCATCTGAACATTCATCCCCTCTTTCCATATGTCATCACCGTTGATCTTGCCATCAATAATTGGAGCAGAACCAAGATATGCGGTGAGATCATATTTTTGCGGTATCTGCACTATCCTGACGGGTGACTCCTCAAAGCCGCCAGATAATATTTCTTGCGGTACATAGGTTTCAATTCCAGGGTAATATGATGACTGAGAAGATATGAATATCATGAAGAGAAAAACAAGTATAATTACGATTGGCTGAACCATGGCTGCCGCAAAAGCCCTGGACTTTGTTATCCCTGACCTGACTGATATTCCTGTTATCATAATGTATAACATGTACAGGGTGCACTCGATCCATAGCATAGATATTAGAAAGAATATCCATGTTTCAAAATAGTACCCATAAGGCGCTAGAAATACATTGAAAAAATTGAGTATCCATATCAGATTCAAAGGGGAAGCTGAGTAGCAAAACACCATGAAAGTATCTTCGATCTTTCCTTTTCCACCAACGAACCTTGCAACAAAGTGCATCACGGATACATACAAAAGCGACAGGATGAGAATGAATGCAATTACAAGGATCAAAATCACTAAACTATAGCCATAGACCAGGGGATCATGTGTATAAATGATATTCCCAGAGATGAAAAATAATACTTCTGGACGCAAAAGAAGACAAACCACAAGGGAGAGTATCAGGTAGATAGCAGGTTTCATTGAGTCCTTTTCTCTATCCGGGATCCCTCTGAAGAAGGTTTCAGGGGTCTTGATACTGGTAAGGGTTATCCTGATGTACTCTTTTATGTATTCCGTTATATTCACACAAAATCTCCTTTGTATTTCTTTAATGCAGCCTTATAACTTCAAAATCACTAAAAAAGGGACCTGAG
>Ga0163199_1002859_pt1 | contig 10516 bp, 8 predicted proteins | sample PL_2010_150m_FD_113537 | JGI IMG/M metagenome (GOLD analysis project Ga0163199, IMG submission 113537) | Freshwater microbial communities from Powell Lake, British Columbia, Canada to study Microbial Dark Matter (Phase II) - PL_2010_150m | ecosystem: Environmental > Aquatic > Freshwater > Lake ...
AGGAGCTGCCCTATGGGTTCTCGGGCGGGTCCGCGATCGGACTGTGGATGAACACCGACCTCGTCATCGGCATCGGCAGCCGGCTGGAACTGCAGCACCTGCGCTGGAAGGCGATGCCGCCGAACATCAAATTCGTGCGCATCGACATCGACCCGACCGAGATGGTGCGCCTGCCACCTGCCGTCGGCATCGTCGCCGATGCGCGCGGGGGCACCGCGGCGCTCGTCGAAGTGCTGGGACTATCGATCGGCCGGCGCGCGTCGCGCGAGGAAGAGTTCACCCGGGTGAAGGCAATAGCGCGCGCCGAATTCGAGAAAGTGCAGCCGCAGATGGCCTACCTCGATGTCATTCGCGAGGTGCTGCCGCGCGACGGCTTTCTGGTCGAGGAAATCTCGCAGGTCGGGTTTGCCGCACGGTTCGGATTTCCGGTGTATGCGCCGCGCAGCTACGTCACCTGCGGTTACCAGGAAACGCTCGGCTTCGGCTTCAACACGGCGCTGGGGGTGAAGGTCGCGAACCCCGGCAAGCCGGTGATCTCCATCACCGGCGACGGCGGCTTCCTGTTCGGCGTGCAGGAACTCGCCACCGCCGCGCACCACGGCATCAACGTCGTGACCTGCGTGTTCAACAACAGCGGCTTCGGCAACATCCGGCGCGACCAGACTACGGTCTATTCCGGCCGCCTCATCGGCGCGGACCTCACCAACCCGGATTTCGTGAAGCTCGCCGAGAGCTTCGGCGCGCTCGCCTGGCGCGTGCGCAGCCCCGGCGAGTTGAAGCCGGTGCTGGAAAAAGCGCTGGCCGCCGATGCGCCGGCCGTGATCGAAGTGATGGTCGAGCGCGGATCGGAAGCCTCGCCCTGGCCGTTCCTGCACCCGTCGTTTCCCGGCGCGTAGGCGAATAGCCATGCTCTGGTACGCTTGGGACACCGAACCGGGCTTGACAGTGAGAAAACCACTGACGCTGCGTATTACACGAGAGCCATGAATCCGGCGAGTGCCGGAGAGCGGTTTTCGCGGTGCCATGCGATGACATACTCGTTATAGGCGCGTGTTCCGCCCAGCGCCCGATAGACGACATGTTCGATGTTGATGCGCTGCATCGACTCCGGAACGATGGCCACGCCCAGTCCGGCGGCGACCAAGCCGACGACAGTCGCCATTGGACGGGCTTCCTGTACGACGCGAGGTCTGTAGCCAGCGCGTTCACACATCTGCAGCATCTGCTGATGCACGACGGGAGCGTCCTCGCGGCTGAAGACCACGAAATCCTCTTCGGCCAATGATTGGAGCATGATTTTTTTCCGCTTCGTCAAAGGGTGGCCGAGCGGCAGTGCGACAACGAAGGGCTCCTTGACCAGGCGCCGCATGGCCAGGGTGTCATCGGAGAGGTACTGACGGATGATGCCCAGGTCGATTTCGCGATTTCGGAGGGCATCAGCCTGCTTGGCGATAGTGAGCTGCGTCAGCGAGAGCTCGACTTCAGGATAGCGCTGGCGGTACTGCCGCAGAAGCTGCGGCAGGGAACTGTAGAGCGCGGATCCAATAAATCCCACCCGAAGGTGTCCGGTCTCGCCGCGCGCGGCTCGACGTGCGGCATGGCCGGCTCTGGTCGCCAAGGACAGCATCTGCCGCGCCTCCGCGAGGAAGGCCTGGCCCGCTTCAGTGAGCGTGACCGCGTGGGTTGTCCGATGCAGCAAACGCACCCCAAGCTCCCCCTCCAGACGTGCCACCTGTCGACTCAGGGGTGGCTGCGAGATATGTACGCGCGTCGCTGCACGACTGAAGCTGAGTTCCTCGGCAACTGCCACGAAGTAACCCAGTTGGCGTAGATTCATTGTGATACCTATATAGAATAGCCAATGAATGCATTATGCATTGGACGCCTACGCAAGCGAAGGCTATGTTCGCGCCATCCGGTGGAACGAATCGGAGCAAACGAGAAGGAGAAGGCGAAATGAAGAACAGCGCTTTTCCGCCAATCAGGGCGATCCGGATTATTCAGCTTCGATGGTTTCTCCGGTTCGCCGGTCTGGCGGCGCTGGCGTGCCTTGTGGCCGGTGCGCCGCTTGCTCGCGCGCAGTCTGCGTATCCATCGAAACCGATTCGGATCATTTCACCCTATTCGCCAGGTGGGGCAGCCGACACCGTCGCCCGCACGCTCGCACCGAAGCTTTCCGAAGCGCTCGGTCAGCCCGTCATCGTTGAAAACCGCGTTGGAGCAAGCGGCATTATCGGGGCCGACCACGTCGCCAAAGCCGCGCCGGACGGCTATACGCTCCTTGTCAACCTGGGCCCGTCGCATCACACAATCCAGTTCTTTTCCAAAAACGTTCCCTACGACCCCGTCAAGGATTTCACGCCGATCACGATCGTTGGAACCGCGCCGCAGGCGATTGTTGTGCCAAGCGCCATGCCCGTGAAGACCGTCGGGGAGCTTCTCGAATTCGCGCGAAGAAACCCCGGGAAAGTGTCCTATGGGACCTCCGGTGTGGGCACTTCGCAGCATCTCGGGGGTCTGCTATTGGGCATTGCAGGCAAAGCGGAGTTGACACACATCGCCTACAAAGGCGGTGCCGCAGCGCTCAACGACGTACTCGGAGGGCAGATTCAGGTAGCCATCCTCGTGCTGTCGAACGTGTTGCCCCATGTGCGCGCTGGAAGACTGCGCGCGCTCGGCGTACTTGAGGCCAAGCGCGCCCGCGGGGCGCCCACCATCCCAACCACGGCCGAGAGCGGCGTGCCGGGATATGCCCTTCCGGACACCTGGGTCGGTATCCTTGGGCCAGCGGGGATGCCACCAGCGATCGTCGCGCGGCTGGACGCCGAGATCACCAAAGCAATGGCCGATGTGCGCTTGCGCACCCGGCTGGAGGCTGCCGGATTCGAAGTCTCCGGCAGCACGCCGGAAGCGTTCTCCGAACTGCTCACAAACAGCGTTCAGGTCTACCAAAAAATCGTCACCCAGGCTCATATCCAGTCTGAATGAATAGGGCGCCTGCACAGTCATGACGGCACTGACCATGACTTTGCGGAAATGAAGAAGGATTCGTCCCGTCGTCTTGTAACGGACTCTTTGGAGAGCAAATGATGACACAGCAACCCGGGCAGGGTGCCGAGATGACTAAAGCGGGCATGGAGGTGTGGATCCGCGCCTACTTCGATGCCTGCAATTCAGGCGATGTGACGCGAATCGCTGCGTATTTCGAGCCTGATGCGATCCATTACTTCCCCACGGGAATGTACGGCGGCGCATTTCGCGGTGCGGCGACCATCGGCAAGAAATGGCACGACGCCGTGCGTGACCTGGGCTCGTACTGGACGGTCGATCACGTCATCTGCGAGCCGGAAACCCGACGCGCGGTCATAGAGTGGACGCACTTCAAGCGAAAAAGCGGGGTGCGATTACGCGGCGACGAGTGGTACATCTTCAGCGAGCGCGGGCTCATCTTGGAGGTCCGCGCCTACTATGCCTCCCCCCAGGACAAATCCTTGAACGTGATGGAAATCGAAGGCTTCGACTATGCGGGGCGTGGGTACCCCACAAAGCCGCCGGCATGAGAGATGGCGCCTGCGATGGCGCGATCCAGCCGCGGAATTTCATTACAGGAGATGCAGAACATGGCAACAACCGAGACACGGCGAATATTTCTGGACGGGGTCATCAGCGAGGTACGACGCAACGGCGAATGGCTTGAGGCGACTGACGGCCGGCGTGTTGCCTGCGATAAGGCGCTTCATCTGCCGCCTGTGCAGCCAACGAAAATAATCTGCATCCATCTCAACTTCATGAGCCGGGTGCATGAACTGAAGGCGACGAGTCCGGCCACACCGTCCTATTTTCACAAGCCCGTCTCGTGCCTTAACTCTCACCGCGGCGCGGTCGTGCGGCCCAAGGATTGCAAGTACCTCAACTACGAGGGTGAGGTGGGCATAGTGATCGGCAAAACGGCAAGAGGGATTGCGCTGAAGGACGCGGCAGACTACATCGCCGGCTATACCATCGCCAACGACTATGGACTGCACGACTTTCGTGACACCGATCGTGGAGCGATGCTGAGGGTCAAGGGTGCCGACACCTTGGGCGCAGTCGGGCCGGGTCTTGTGACCGGTTGGGACTTCCACGGCAAGACCTTGCGCACGCTGGTCAATGGAAAAGTGGTGCAAGAAGGATCGATGAACGATCTCATCTGGGGCATGGATTACCTGGTCGCGGATATCGCGCGGCTGATCACGCTTTGTCCGGGCGATATCATTCTCTCGGGCACGCCGGCGAACTCCCGTCCGGTCAAGCCGGGAGATGTCGTAGCCGTCGAAGTGGAGGGGCTGGGTCGCCTCGAGAACACCATCGAAGAGGGACTGCACGCGGTGTCCCGCGAATGCGGAGCGCCCCCCACCGATTCGGAGAAGGTGCGCGGCGTTGCCATTGGCGAGGGCCTGATAGAGTGACCACACAACGATCCAAGAAGAAAACCGAGGCCACACGTGCCCCTCTCTGGCCTCAAGGCGCGAGGATCGTCGTAGTCCTCACCTTTCTGATGGAGAACTGGTCGGAGGGCAAGGCACCTCCGTATTCGCCGATGACCAGCCCGCCCAAACCCGGCACTGTGGACCGCGCCGGCATTACCTGGGCGGAGTACGGCGGACGATCCGGAATTTTCAGGTTGCTCAGGGTGGCGAAACGCCACGGCGTGTCGGGGACTGTATGCGTCAACGCGCGTTCGGCCGAACTCTTCCCGGATACGGTAACGCAAATAGTGAAGGCCGGTTTTGAGATTGCCGGGCACAACTATGCGCAAGACGAGGTGCTCTCAGGCCTGAACGAGCAGGAGGAGCGCGGCATCATCCAAAAGAGCCTCGGCATCCTCGAAGAGGTGTCGGGTGTTCGTCCTTGCGGCTGGCTCAGCTCGACACTGGCGACGACCGACCGCACGGCCGATCTCCTTGCCGAGGAGCGAATGCTTTGGCACGGCGACTACAATTACCTCGATTTGCCTTGCCGCGTGCATACCCAGCGAGGCAGTATCGTAGCCATTCCGCATAGCGACTACGCCGACAACCGTGTGCTGCGTGGAGCCCCGGACGATTGGTTCCGCTGCTACAAGGACATGTTCGATTTTCTCTATCGGGAAGAACCGGAAGCGTTCATCAATATCACGATGCATGGCAACTTCGGGGGACGCCCGCTCCTTGCCGGGCTGCTCGACAAGTTACTGACGTACATCAAGGGCCACGAGGGCGTGTGGATGCCGCGACACGACGAGCTGGCGCAGTGGGTGAACGAGCATCAGATCGCGTCGATTTCGTATCTAGATAGATTCCCAATGTAAGCTCGCCGCTGTCGGCGAGCGAAGGCATCACGCAGTCAATCGATGCGGATCGGATCTGAGGTGTCCCCTTTTTAACACCCTGCTAGACTGCGACACGCGCTTTTCAGCGGGCGCCGATATCGGGTGCATCGCATCGACTATGCTTTCTGAACCCATCCATGCAGCGCTGGAGTGGCTGTTTGCCGCGTCCATTCCTTCTTCGGTCGAGGACAAGGCGCGCCTGCTTGTACTCGATACGCTCGGCTGCGTGCTTGCCGCGAGCGAAAAGCAGGAGCCGAAGGCGCTCGCGCTACGGCTGGCCGAAGCCGATCCGGGCAATTGCATCGTGCCGGGATTTACGGCGCGCCTCTCGGCGGGCGCGGCAGCGGCGCAATTCGCTTCGGCGGCCTGCTGGGACGAAGCCTGCGAAGGGCTGGCGCGTGCGCACGGCCGCCCCGGCGTGCCGGTGCTTGCGGCGCTCTCGGCCGTGGCGCAGGCACAGGACCGGACACTTGGTGAACTGCTTCATGCGCTGGTCACCGGCTACGAGACCGGCGGACGGATCGGTGCCGCGCTGCGCATCGCGCCCGGCATGCACGTGGACGGAACCTGGCCGTGCTTCGGCGTGGCGGCGGCGATGGTGCGCCTGGCCGGCGGCACCGCGCACGCGGCGGCGCAGGCCATTGCCATCGCCGCCTGCCAGATGCCGTATTCGCTCTATGCGCCGGTCAAATCCGGCGCAACGGCGCGCAACACCTATCTTGCGCACGCCGCGCAACTGGGCATGCTCGCGGGATCGTCGGCACTCGCCGGCGTCGGCGCTCCAAGTGATGCGATCGACGAACTGCAGCGGCTCGCGCTTTCCGGGGCTCCGGCCGGTGCGCCCCTGGCGGCCCCGGGCGAATGGCTGCTGCTGGAGGGCTACCTCAAGCCGTTCGCCGCGGTGCGCCACGTGCATTACGGCGCGGCGGCGGCGATCGCGCTGCGCGAGCGCGTCGCGGGACGGCTTACGGCGATTTCGCGGCTGCGGCTTCACACCTACCCGGAAGCGCTGCGTTATTGCGGCAATCGCAATCCCGCAACGCCGCTCGCGGCGCAGTTCAGCCTTTCCTTCGGCATCGCACGTGCGCTCGCAGCAGGCGACCTTGCGCCCAACGCCTACGATCCGCAGGCGCTCGCCGATCCCGTCACGCGTTCGCTGGAGGCGAAAGTGGAACTGGCGATCGACGCGGCGATGGAACGTTCGGGCAGGCGCGGCGGCCGGCTCGAGATCGACGTGGAGGGCGAGACGCTCTCCTGCGCCATCGAACGCGTGGCGGGCGACCCGGAATCGCCGATGAGCCACGCAGCAGTGGTCGCGAAGTTCGTCCGCTATGCCGAGCGCTCACTCGGCGAGCAGCGCTCGCTGCAGGCAGCGGAAACCTTCCTCGCCGCAGGCAGCGAACGCGGCTGGCGCGGACTCATGGGCGAACTGTTCAGTCGCCGGTGACGTGGGCAGCACGGATCACCCGTGCCCATTTCGCGACTTCCCCGTGCATGAAATCGCCGAAATAGGCCGGCGTGTTGCCCACCGGTATCGTGGCGAGCGCAACGAGCCGCTCCTTCACCTCCGGCGAGGCAAGGCTTTTCGAAACCGCGGCGTTCAGCGCAGCGATCGCCTCGCGCGGCGTGGCGGCGGGCACGACCAGTCCCAGCCAGCCGCCGCCTTCGTAGCCGGCGAGACCCGCTTCGGCGATGGTGGGCACTTCGGGCAAACCCTCGAAGCGTTTCGACGAACCGATGCCGAGTGCCTTCAGTCTACCGGCTTTGATATGCGGGAGCACCGCGGCCACGTCGGCGAACAGCAGATCCACCTGTCCGCCGAGCACGTCGCTCGTGGCGGGTGCGGCGCCCTTGTAGGGCACGTGCAGCAGATCGACGCCGCCGAGCAGTTTGAACAGCTCGCCCGCGAGGTGCGCCGAAGTGCCGTTGCCATAAGAGGCGAAACTCAGCTTGCCCGGGTTCACCTTGGCGAAGGCCAGGAGTTCCTTCACGGATGTCGCGCGCACCGAAGGATGCGCCACCAGCACGCTCTGGTTGATCACCAGCAGCGACACCGGCGCGAAGTCGCGCGCGAAATCCCAGGTGAGCTTTTTCGCGAGCGTGGTCTGGATGGCGGTTGCCGCGCTCGCCATCAGCAGCGTCTGCCCGTCGGCCGGCGCCTTCGCCACCAGCTCCGTGCCGATGTTGCCCGAGGCGCCGGCGCGATTCTCGATGATGACCGGCTGCCCGAGCGCCTCCGCCATTTTCGGCGCGATCGCGCGTGCGACCACGTCCGACCCGCCGCCCGGCGGGAACGGCACAATCAGCTTCACCGGCACCTTCGGAAAACCCTGCGCAGAAACAAGTGCAGGGAGGGCGAGGAGCAGCAGAGCAGTGATCGGGCGTGCCAAGGAAAACATTTTGAAATCTCCGGTGAACAGACGGCTACGTGCCTTGCGGCAACGAGCCCCTTTTATATGTGCCTCACTCAGTCTTCATGCGCCCAGCGATAACGAATCTTGAGTCCGTTGAGATGCGTCCAAGGCAACAACCCGTCCTTCTGCATTCGCCCGACCACAATCCCCGGCGCGATGCCGATCCGCTTCGCGAAAGCCTGTATGCCGTAATTAGTTTTCGGCACAGATACCAAGCGCGCAGCTTCGGCGGACGAAATCAGCCAACCACCAGCGAAAGCATCGGCTTCATCTTCGTCAGCACCATCGATCCGGTTGGCAACATCGATAAAGAGCAATTTCTTACCGTGAAGCAGCAAATGCCCCGCTTCGTGAAAGAACGAGAACCAGAAATGGTCGTTCGATTTGTGACGCAAACTGAGCATGAGTAACGCTTTCTCGGCACTCAGCCAACGAGTTGCTCCGCTCACCGGACAGCCCTTGGGAGCAGGAACAAGCACAACCGCCACGCCAGCCTGGGCACACGCCTTCACCAGACGTGGGATGAACACGGCTGGATCGCCCTCGTTGGTCAGTTGGCGCGCGTCGCTAAGCACCTGCCTGAACACCGTCTTATCAAACGATTTGCAAGCGATGAGTTCGGCCTCGCGCTCGCCTTGCCGGAGCCAAGCGGCGACCGCGCCAACTTCTTTGGCGAGTTTGGCCGAAGCACGGAATGCGACTAACGGATCCCTGTATTGCTTTTCCCAAGCCTCCACCGAAGCCACGCCGAAGTAGCGCAGGCATTCGCGGACTTGATCGCCTTTATTCTCGAAAGATCGAATCCAGCCAAATCGCACCATCTCTTTGATTGGTAGACGCTGCAGCCATTCGGCCTTACTCAACAGCGCTTTGCGCTCACTCAGCCGCGCGAGTGCTTCGCGATACTGCGCTTCGCGCGTCATCCAAAAGCGCATGGTGCTACCGAGCACACGCTCCAGTTTCACAGCCGTATCCTCGGTGATTGGTGCCTTACCGTTGATCAACAGGCTGATGTGCTTCGTGGTGAATCCCGACCGCTGGGCAAGCGCCTGCTGTGTCCAGCCTCGTTCCTCGAGCAGGTCGGCGACCGTGCTCCCCGGAGGCGACACCCAGTCCGGCGCAAATGCACGAGCGACGTCAGTCATGGTAATCTCCTATGAAAACGATGCGTACTTTGTTGACCTGATTCCATGCAATCGATTTATCCGCGTTTCTAGGTACCGGGACATGGTCCGGTTCAAACACCAACCGGACTGCGCCCTGCAAATCCACCGAAAACTGTCCCAAGCGGTCACCCTTCAAAGGGTGCGGTCGACCGGCGACCAGTTCGGTGACAAACGCCACTGCTTCAAGGTCAGCCAATCTGTTTTGTAGTTTTTTCGCGCAAGGCAAACCGAAAGCACCGACCATGCGCGCGTGCTGCTCGCACAGCGCCCGAAGTTTGACGGTTGGAAAATCGATATCCATTGGACAGGAGAAAGTTAAAGTAGTTTACCAAAATGGTAAAGCATTTGCTAGACGTTTTTGCGGGGGCTTTCATCACCCGGGCCCGGTGCATTCCGCTTGTGCACCGCCGAAGAAAGGAGAAGAAAGCAGCGTGGGTAGGCGAATAGCCCTGCTTTGCCCGCGTTTGGGACACCAAGCCGGGTTCGGCGGGGAGAAACAAAAAACCCACTGACGCATCAGTGGGTTTCTGTAAAGTGGTGGAGACGAGGAGGATCGAACTCCCGACCTTCGCATTGCGAACGCGACGCTCTCCCAGCTGAGCTACGTCCCCGGGGGGTGCCAATTCTATCCGGAATGAGGGGCCGGGACAAATCCGGCCCTTGGCGCCCCGGGAACCGCACCCACCCCATCCCGGCAGCCTCCCATTCGGGGCTGCGGGTTCTCGCGCTACAGCCCTTTAGTCCCCCGCCGCGGCGCGGCTCAGGCGATCGCGAATCCCTGCCCATTCCGCCCCTTGCGGCGGCGCCTCGACCAGGATCAGTTCGCACGCCGATCGATCGAGGCGGCGCAAGCTGTCGTAAAGGTCGTGGCCGTAGCGCGCCGGATCGCGCGACATGGTTATCCACGCTGCGCTCGTGTCGCCCGTGGGCTGCTCGCGCAGCGCGAGCACGGCGCGCGCGCGGCGCTCCGCTGCGAGCGTCGCCTGCCAGCGCTCGGCCGCGACCAGCCTGAGCGGATGGCTGGCGGCGTAATGCGATTCGAGCGCGCCGGAGGAGCGCGGCGCCTCGCTGTCGGCCGCCCGCGGTGCAAGGCCCGCGACGCGCTCGATGTCCTCGGGCGTGATCTTCCCCGGGCGCAGCAGCACCGGATGGCCGCGCGAGCAGTCGATGATGGTCGATTCGATGCCGACCTCGCAGGCGCCGCCGTCGAGTATCACTTCGATCTCGTCCCCCAGGTCCGCGCGGACATGCGCCGCGGTGGTGGGACTGATGCGGCCGAACTTGTTCGCCGAGGGCGCTGCCAGGCCGTCGTAACGCTGTTCTTTGTCCGCGTTGCAGAAAGCCGCGAGCAGCGCCTGCGCCACCGGGTGCGCGGGCACGCGCAGGCCCACCGTGTCCTGGCCGCCGGTCACCGCGTCCGGCACGCCGGCGGCGCGCTTCAGGATCAGCGTGAGCGGCCCCGGCCAGAAGGCGCGCGCGAGCTTGCGCGCCCAGTCGGGAACCTCTCGCGCCCAGCGCTCCAAGTGATCGATCGAGGGGATGTGCACGATCACCGGATGGTCCTGCGGCCGGCCTTTCACGGCGAA
>Ga0163199_1002861_pt1 | contig 10510 bp, 8 predicted proteins | sample PL_2010_150m_FD_113537 | JGI IMG/M metagenome (GOLD analysis project Ga0163199, IMG submission 113537) | Freshwater microbial communities from Powell Lake, British Columbia, Canada to study Microbial Dark Matter (Phase II) - PL_2010_150m | ecosystem: Environmental > Aquatic > Freshwater > Lake ...
CTGGGATTGACGTTGATCGTCTTGATTTCAGACTTCAGCGCGTGGAAGCGTCCCATCCAGTCAGCATCGTAATCGGTCTTGAGCCCGAACGGCACGCTCAGTCCCACGCCCGCAAACAGTTGCTGCCCCAGCTGCCATGACAGATAAGCACTCGGAATGGCCGCGAGGTCGCTGGCGTTGCCGCCATTGCCGTTCAGGGCAAAAGGCCCCGTCCCGCCTGACGTCGAGACTGCGGCTGTCGTTCCCGTGTTGTTGAAAGTGCTCGAGGGCTTGATCAGGTGGCCCGCGAAAACAAAATTCTTTCCCGGCAGGCGAGTCATGCCGGCAGGGTTGAAATAAATCGTGCTGGCATCCTCGGCCGCGGCGGCCTGTCCGGCGTAGGCATTACCCAGACCGCTCGCGTTCTGCTCGATCAGCGCAAACCCGGCAGCCAGCGCTCCCGCCGAGCAGCCCGCCAGCGCCGCCGCAACGCATACCCGCATCGTTTGATTCGACTTTTTCATGACCTCCCCCTTCGTTGAAAGTCCAGATCGCTATCCGGGCCCTCGATTGGTCCGCTCGATACTACCCTTTCCGTATGTTTTATCAACCGCGTGCCGGCATTATTGTTGCACCGGCACAACACGCGGACGGCGCTCGCTGTCGACCGCGACATAGGTCAGCGTCGCTTCAGTGACCTTCACACACTCCTCCTTCACCGGATTGCGTTGTGCGTAGACCTCGACGTTGACCGTGATCGAAGTGCGGCCGACCCTGACGACCTCGGCATAGAAGCTGACCACGTCCCCGACGAACACCGGCTGCCTGAACTGGAACGAATTGACGGCAACGGTCGCCACCCGGCCCTGCGCGCGCCGGATCGCCGGGATGCTTCCCGCAATATCGACCTGCGCCATGATCCAGCCGCCGAAGATGTCGCCGCCATAGCCGGCATCAGCGGGCATCGGCACGACGCGGAGGCTGGGCTCGCGATCTTTGGGCAGGCCAACGTCAGTAGTGGCGAGGTCACTCATGGCGGAACAAACCGTGATGAATGATGAGTCACTGCCTTTCAGTGCCCCGTGTACATGCGGTCGAGCTCGGCGTTGAACAGTTCCATGACCTTGGCACGCTTGAGCTTCAGGGTCGGGGTCAGCAAGCCGTTTTCGACCGTCCACGGTTCGAGCGTCAGCGTCGAGCGCCGCACCTGCGCGTAGCCCGGGAACTCCCGCAACTGATGCGCGATGCGTTCGAGCACGATGTTCTGCACCTGCGTCGATTGCAACGCGCCCGGCGCCGCGGCATCGATGACGTTTTCCGCCGCCATTTTTTTCCAGTTGTCCGCGTTCAGCACCGCGACCGCGCTCAAATAAGGCCTGCCCTCGCCGATGAGCATCACGTGCTCGAACAGCGCGTCGCGCATGATCGCCGCCTCCACGTCGACCGGGGACACCTTCTCGCCGTTCGACATCACGATAATGTCCTTGAGCCGTCCGGTGATGAACACGTGGCCTTGCTCGTCGATGCGCGCGGTATCGCCGGAATTGAGCCAGCCATCGGCGTCGATCATCGCCTGGGTCGCATCCCTGTTGTTCCAGTAGCCGAGCATGACGTTCGGCCCCCGGATCATGAGCGCACCCTTGTCGCCGATTTTGACCTCGACTCCGGGAATCGGCTTGCCGACACTCGCCGGCAGGTTGTCATGCAAGCTGTTGGCGCACGCGACGGGGCTGGTCTCGGTCAGGCCATAACCCTGGATCACCGGCAGTCCGAGCCCGATGAACACGCGCGATATATCGGGGGACAGCGCGGCGCCGCCGGCAAACGCGGTCCTCAACTTGCCGCCGAGCCGCGCCATGATCTTGCTTGCGACCAGCGCCTCGAGCACGGGCCACAACAGGAAACCCGGCGTCCAGCCCCCGCGCCCCTGCGCATGCTCGAAACGCGCCCAGCCGACATCGACTGCAAGCTGGAACAGCTTCTTGCGCAACGGCGGGCCCGCGTCGAGCTTCGCCTTGATCGCCGCATAGACGCGCTCGTAAATGCGCGGCACCGAAATCAGCATGGTCGGACGTATCGTCTGCAGGTCATCGCCCAGCTGCTGCACCGAGCGTGCATAAGCCGTCGTCGCTCCGCACATGACCGTCAAGTAATAACCGCAAGTGCGCTCGAACGTATGTGACAGCGGCAAAAAAGACAGCAGAATGTCGTCGGACCCGACGGGAATCAACTGCAGGCATGCCGCGGCATTGGTCAGGATATTGCGATGGCTGAGCATGACGCCCTTGGGCCGGCCGGTGGTTCCCGAAGTGTAAACAATGGTCGCGAGTTGGTCGCCCTCGCGCGGTCCATGGCGCGCTTCACCGCCGGCGTCAGGCAGCCATTCGCCGATCGACTTGAGCCGCGGCTCATCGACGCCGTCGCCAAGCGGCTTGACCGCGAGGATGCGCTTGAGCCCCGCGAGCTGGCTCCTGAGCGGCGCCAGCGCCAGCCATTGTTCGATTCCTTCAAATAGCAGTACTTTGCAGCCGGAATCGTTGAGGATATGGGCAACGTTGTCCGGCCGGTCCTGCGTATACAGCGGCACCACGATCAGGCCAAGACCGAGCGCCGCCTGATCGAACGTCACCCATTCGGGAGAATTGCGCAGCATCACCGCCACGCGGTCGCCGGCCTTGAGGCCGTCGCGCTCGAACGCCGCCTGCCAGCGCGCGATCTGGTGATTGATCTGCGCCCAAGTGTAATCGCGCCAGTTGGCGTGCCGCGGGTTGAAATCGCGGTAAGCGACGGCCTCCGGCGTATGTTTGACGCGTTCGCGGAACAAACCGTCGAGCGTTACCGCCTCCTCGGGCGATATCACGTGAGCAAGACCGGCGCTTGCAGCCATGTTCGCCTCCCTCGTTTGTAATCCAGTCTTTTACTCCAGAAACAGGTCGCCATACAAGCGCGCTCCCGGGGTCATCGCGTACTGCCCGAAACCGGCCACCCCCTCCTCGCGCAATACCGTCTCATCGACATAAAAATGCCGGTGCGCAGGCGGCTCAACTGCCTTTGAAAACTGGTTGCCGTTTTTCGACGAACGCTGTCACGCCTTCGGCGAAGTCAGCGGTGCGTGCGCAGCGCGCGAACGCCTGCGCTTCGGCCTCGAGCTGGCCCTCGAGCGTGTCGTCGAACGACCGGTTGATCAGCGCTTTGGTTTCGCCAAATGCGAGCGTCGGCCCGCACGCGAGCCGCCGCGCAACGTTGTCGGTTTCGGCTGCAAGCTCCTTACTCGGGACCACCCAGTTCACCAGCCCGAGCTCGTGCGCCCGGCGGGCGTCGAACCGGTCCGGCAGCAGCGCAATTTCGAGCGCGCGGCGCGTGCCGATGAGGCGTGGCAGGAAATACGTGCCGCCGCCGTCAGGGCTGGCCCCCAGCCTGCTGTACGCGAGCGTGAATTTGGTGTCATCCGCCGCAATCGCGAGATCTGCCGCCGCGAGCAGGCTCACCCCGGCGCCTGCCACCGCGCCGTGCACGCTCGCCAGCACCGGCTTGGACGCCTGCCGCAACGCGACAATCGCGCGATTGAGCTCGCGCGCAAGCCCCTCCACCAGCTGCGGCAGCCGTGCGAGGTTCGCATGAAACACGGTGACATCGCCGCCCGCGAGAAACGCCGGGCCTGCGCCGCGCAACACGACCGCGCGCACGCTGCTGTCATCGCGCACGCGCTCGCACAGCTCGCACAAGCGCGCGATCATGGCGGCGTCGAGCGCATTCATCACCTGCGGCCGGTTGAGCGTGAGGGTGGCGACGCCGCCCGCAGCGGCAAATTGCACGCTGTCGCTCATCATCAATGCCTGCGCTGCAGCGCCTCGAAAGTGACGGGCTGCGAGGTCTGGAACACTTCCGACCGGCCGAGGTCACGCGGGAAATCATCGACCATGATGACCTTGCGGCGCAGCGTTGTGGCGCGCTCGAGCGTGTCGGCTTCGGCCTGCGAGATCACGCCGGCGGCAAGCGCCTGCGTTTTGATTTCGTCGGCGAATTTTCCGCTGATCGCGCCCGTCTTGACTGCCGCGCGCAGTTTCGCTTCAACGGGCTCCGCCGCGATCACCGCGCGCAACGCCGCCTCCAGCGCGCCAACCGGCTCGTTTTCATCCTTCGGCACATAGACTCCGGCGGTCAGCCGCTCGCGCGCCGGACCCGGTTCGAGCAGCGCCCGCACCACTTGCCGGCCCAAATCGTCGCGCGGCGGCTTGAACTCACGGCCGTAGGGAAAAAGCAGCTTGTGGATCATCATGCACCAAGCCGGGTGCGGCATGTTGACGAACAACGCGTAGAACGCTTCGTCGATCCGGAAGAACGCATCGCGCACCGACCAGTGCATCAGCGGCAGGTCTTCCGCCGGACGGGCGCAATCCTCGTAGCGCTTGAGCGCGCACGAAGCCAGATACATCTGGCTCAGGATGTCGCCGAGCCGCGCCGAGAGCCGCTCGCGGCGCTTCAATGCCCCGCCCATCGCGAGCATGGCGAAGTCCGCCGCCAGCGCAAATGCGCTGGAGAGCCGCGTGAGCTGCTGATAATAGCGGCGCGTGTGCCGGTCGCCGGGAACACCGAGCCAGCGGCTGCGCGTAATGCCCAGCGCCAGCGCCCGCGCGAAATTCGAAATCATGAACGCCACGTGACCGAAAAACGCCTCATCGAAGTCGCGCAGCGCTTTGGCCGGATCCGTCTCCCGGACGGCGTTGATTTCCTTGAGCACCCAGGGGTGCCCGCGGACCGCCCCCTGGCCGAAGATGATCAGCGAACGCGTCAGGATGTTGGCGCCTTCGACCGTGATCGCGATCGGGACCGACTGGTAAGAACGCGCAAGATAATTGCTCGGCCCCATGCAGATGCCCTTGCCGCCGTGCACGTCCATCGCATCGCTGATCACCTGGCGGCCGCGCTCGGTCAGGTGGTATTTGACGATCGCCGACACCACCGACGGCTTCTCGCCGAGATCGACCGCACCGGCAGTCATGACGCGCGCCGCATCCATGATGTAAGTATTGCCGCCGATGCGCGCGATCGCTTCCTCGACACCCTCGAAGCGTCCGACCGGCGTCTTGAACTGGGTCCGCACGCGGCCATAGGCGCCGGTGGTCAGCGCGCACAGCTTGGCGATGCCGACGCCGTTCGCCGGCAGCGAAATCGAGCGCCCCGCGGCGAGACAGTTCATCAGCATCTTCCAGCCCTGACCGGCGTTAGCCGCGCCGCCGATCACGTAATCCATCGGAATGAACACATCCTTGCCCCACGTGGGGCCGTTCATGAAAGCCATGTTCAGCGGCAGGTGGCGCCGCCCGGTGTACGCACCCGGGATTTGGGTCGGGATCAGCGCGAGCGTGATGCCGATGTCCTCATGCCCGCCGAGAATGTGATCGGGGTCGTAGAGTCTGAACGCGAGTCCGAGCAGCGTCGCGATCGGCCCGAGCGTGATGTAGCGCTTCTCCCACGTGAGCCGGATGCCCAGCACGTCCGGCGTGCCTTCCCACTCGCCGCGGCAGACGATGCCGAAATCGGGGATTCCGGCGGCGTCGGATCCCGCTTCAGGGCTGGTCAGCGCGAAGCACGGTATCTCGAGGCCTTTGGCAAGGCGCGGCAGGTAATGGTTTTTCTGCGCGCCGGTGCCGTAATGCAGCAGCAACTCCGCGGGCCCGAGCGAGTTCGGCACCATCACCGACACCGCCGCGGTGCCGCTGCGCGTGGTGAGTTTCATCACCACTTCCGAATGCGCGAGCGCGGAAAAACCGAGTCCTCCGTACTGCTTGGGGATGATCATGCCGAAAAAGCCATGGTCCTTGATGAACTGCCACACGTGCGGCGGCAGATCGCAGAGCTCGTGCGTGATCTGCCAGTCGTTGAGCATCGCGCACAGTTGCTCGAGCGGTCCGTCGATGAACGCCTGTTCTTCCGCGCTGAGCGAAGGCTTCGGATACGCGAGCAGCTTGTTCCAGTCGGGCCTGCCGCTGAACAGCTCACCGTCCCACCACACCGTTCCGGCTTCGAGCGCTTCGCGCTCGGTCTGCGACATCTGCGGCAGGATGCGCCGAAACAGCCTGAGCAGCGGCGCGCCCAGCAGCGCGCGGCGCAACGGCGTCGGATTGAGAAGCAGCGCGCCGAGCGCGAACACGACCCACCATGCAGAGATCGTGTGTTGCGGCAAATCACCGGCGGCAGTCAAAACCGCCAGTCCGGCCGCGATGACGAGCGTCCACGCGAACGCCGGCCAGCGGTGGTACGCGCAGACCCAGATCGCGGCGAAGATGATGAGGACGATCAACAGCGCGTTCATGGTTTAACCTTGCCTGGCGGTCATCTCATTACTCGATCTTGATATTCGCGTCCTTGATCACCTTGGCCCAGCGCGCGATTTCGGTCTTGATAAAGTCAGCGAACTCCTCCGGTGTGCTGGTCAGCGGATCGAGGCCCGCGGCTGCCATGCGCTCGCGAACGTCCGGCGCCTTGATGGCCTTGCCGATTTCGGCGTTGAGCCGCGCCACGATGTCGCGTGGCGTGCCCGCCGGCGCCAATATGCCGTGCCAGTTGGTCACCTCATAACCCGGGAAACCCGCCTCGCCAGCGGTGGGAACGTTCGGGAGAACCGCCAGCCGCGCCGCTGACAGCACCGCCAGCGCGCGCACCTTGCCGCCCTGGATCTGCGGCAGCACGGGCGGCACCCCGATAACCAGAATGTCGATGTGCCCGCCCATCAAGCCCAGCATGGCCAGACCGGAACCCTTGTACGGCACGTGCAGCATGTTGACCCTGGCAAGCGAGTTCAACATCTCGCCTGCAAGATGCTGGCCTGTTCCCAAGCCACCCGACCCGAAGGTCATCTTGCCGGGGCTAGCCTTGGCGAGCACCACGAGTTCCTTGAGGTTTCTCGCGGGCACGGAAGGATGGACGATCAGCGCGTTCGGAAACTGCGCCACCAGCGAGACCGGAGCGAAGTCCCGCACCGGGTCATAGTTGAGCTTCTGGTAGAGGCTGGGGCTGATGGTGAACGCGGAAGAAACCTGCACGATCGTATAGCCGTCCGGCGGCTGCTTCGCCGCATACTCAGCGCCGATATTGCCGGCGGCGCCGGGACGGTTTTCCGGCACTACCGGCTGGCCCAGCTGTTCGGACAGCTTCTGTCCCAGCAGCCGCCCGAGCAAGTCGGTAGGCCCGCCCGGCGGAAACGGCAGGATCCAGTGCACCAGTTTGGCAGGATACACTTGCGCCAGCGCAACGTCCGGCCCCAGTGCACAACATGCAAGCGCGAGAGCGCCGCCGATCATCCGGGGCAGACGAAACATGGATTCCTCCTTGTGGTTCATCGATCTTGCACGCGGCCGCAACTGCGTATGGAGCGGAACGCTATCGAGGTGGATACGCGGGCGCCGGAGCATGCATCAATGCTACACCAATTAAATCGAGCCTGGCCCCTGGTGTCCTGCATATGCGGTAGAGTATCGGCGCGCCGGGTCCAAAATTCCGGTAGCGCGCTCCCACCATGACCTTAAACCAAGATCTGCTTGCTCAATCCGCAGTCGAACTGCGCCGCCGGATCGGCGCGAAGGAAATTTCGCCGGTCGAACTCGTCGAGGCCTCGATTGAACGCATCGGGCAGCTCAATCCGGCCGTCAATGCGGTAACGGCGACGTGCTTCGGGCGCGCGCGTCAGGAAGCGCGAGCCGCGGAAGCAGCCGTGCTGCGCGGTGATTCGCTGGGGTTGCTGCACGGCCTGCCGACCGGCATCAAGGACCTTGAGCAGACCGCCGGTCTGCTGACGACGTATGGTTCACCGCTCCATCGCAATTTCATCCCCGAGCGCGACAACCGGATGGTAGTGCGCGTACGCGCGGCCGGGGCCATTGTCATCGGCAAGACCAACACCCCGGAATTCGGTGCGGGGGCGAACACCCGCAATGTGGTGTGGGGCGCAACCGGTAATCCTTTCAATCCCCTGCTGAATGCCGGCGGTTCCTCGGGCGGCTCGGCCGCCGCGCTGGCGTGCGATATGCTGCCCGTGTGCACGGGTTCGGACACCGGCGGCTCGTTGCGCATTCCTGGTGCGATTTGCGGCGTCGTCGGATTTCGTCCGTCACCAGGACTGGTTCCGGTGGAACGACGCACGCTCGGCTGGACGCCTATTTCCGTCATCGGGCCCATGGGCCGCACGGTCGCGGACGCATGCCTGCTGATGGCGGCACAGGCCGCGATGGACGACTGTGATCCGCTTTCATACCCGGTCGACGGCCAGGCATACGCCACGCCACCCGCGGTCGATCCGGGCTGCCTGCGCGTCGGCTTCACTGAAGATTTCGGCGTCTGTCCTGTCGATATGCCGATCCGCAAGATCTTCCGCGAAAAAATTCAGGCGATGCGACACCTGTTCAAGTCCTGCGATGCGGTGGATTTCGACTTCGGCGAGGCGCACCGCTGCTTTGACGTGATTCGAGCCGTCAATTACCTCGCCACCTACCGCGACGCCTACGAGAATAACCGCGACGCGCTGGGCCCGAATGTGCGCGCGAATTACGAGACCGGAGCGCGCATGACGATGGCGGACTTCGCGTGGGCGCATGCCGAACAGACGCGAATTTTCCGCAGGTTCCAGGAAACGATACGCAACTACGATCTGGTGCTTGCGCCCACCACGCCGGTTTCACCGTTCCCGTGGACCCAGCTCTATCTCGCGGAAATGGATGGCAAGCCTCTTTCCAGCTACTACCACTGGCTCTCGTTGACGTATGTCATCACCTTGGTGACGAATCCCGCGCTCGCGCTCCCCTGCGGCGTCGATCATAAGGACATGCCATTCGGGCTCCAGATCGTGGGGCGTTTCCGCGGCGACCGGACGCTGCTCGGTGCGGCGCACTCGCTGGAGCAGGCGTTCGCAGCGATACCTCAACTGCGGCGTCCGGTTCCCGACGTACGAAAACTGCGCACGCCGGTTCCCGAGTTGAAGTCCATTGTCACGCACCCGCCGGCGAACCAATCTGCTTAATTGACGGCGAAGCAGTAGAACAAGCCGGCGCCGCCTGTGCCTTTCAAAGCGTCGACGCTGCAGCCGCCGCGCGACAGGTGTGACGAGTTCCACGACTTCGCGAAGTAATCGTCGCTCAGGCCCTGGCGGTCGCTGTGTCCGAGCTGCACCGCGCCCTCCGCGCCGCCTTGTCCAGTTTACCCGGGCTCCTGGCTACCGCGCACTTCGATCGCGTCTGCGCGCGCCGTGAGTTGCGTTCCGAACACGCGGCTGTGCCGTTGCAGATCCTCGTAAATCGCCTTCCACTGCGGATCGCGGCACGACAGCAGGCGCGGCGGCACGTCGACCCCCGTTTTCACCGGCAGCAGATAGCAGTCCCGCAAACCGTCGGCTGAAAGCGTCGCGCCGAACAGAAAAGTTTTCAGCGTTTCTGCGGTAAAAAAAGAGGCCCACGTGTCGAACAGCAGATTGGCGGAGCCGTGCACGATGGGACAACCTTTATAGAACTCGATCGCCGACATGACATGCTGGTGCCCGCCAAACAGCGCATGGGCGCCGGCATCGATCGCGGCTTTTCCGATCTCGCGCTGGAAATCGTGAACCTGGGGCGACATGCTGGTGCCCCAATGCACGTAGACGATCAGAACGTTCACCTGTTTGCGGAATGTTTCGACGTCGCCCCGCAATCTTTGCAGGTGGGCCGGATCGGTCCAGCTCATAATATGAGGCGCGGTTCCCGGATATTCGAGCAGGCTGCCCTTGGGCTGGTACGCCGTATAGACCTGGAGCGGATTGACTCCCGGGCATGCGGACGTGGCGGCAAAGCCCATCGGCAGCGTGGTGCTATAGCCGAGGAAACCGATCCGCATCCCGTTTTTCTCGACGATACGGCCTTGGCGGGCTTCATCGAGATTGCGTCCGGCGCCGAAATGGCCGATCGCCTTGCGCTCAAGCAGATCGATGGTGTCGAACATCGCGACATCGCCGAAGTCGAGGACGTGGTTATTGGCAAGGTTCACGCAGGAGACGCCGGCCTCGGCAAGGCCGTCGATGTTCACCGGCATGCCGCGATGAACGATCGCTTTGCCGCGCGCCGGCTCGCCGCGATCGGACAAAGGCAGTTCCAGATTGAAGAAAGACACGTCCGCGCGCTGGAAAAGCGGAGCAATGTCGCCGAACATCCCCACGCCGGTCTTGCGGATGGGAGCAACATCGCCGCCAGTCAGGAAATTCACGTTCGCCATGATCGTCAACCGTTGGATTGGGGATATCGATTGCCGCGTCCGATGGCGTTCATTTTAGCAAGCGCTTCATCAGCGCAAGCCGCCGCACGATGTCGCCGGCGAGAAAAGGTTTGAGGAAGCGCTCCTTCTGCTCGCGCGTGCACACGGCGGCGACCAGATGGAAATTCCTCTCAGAACTGCGCCTCGGTAAGCGCCAGCACGCTAGAGGCGCCGTCCACGACTTCGGTGGACAACGCCGCCGCCTGCGGCAGGATGTGCTCGGCGTAAAAACGCGCAGTTGCGATCTTGGCGC
>Ga0163199_1002862_pt1 | contig 10510 bp, 6 predicted proteins | sample PL_2010_150m_FD_113537 | JGI IMG/M metagenome (GOLD analysis project Ga0163199, IMG submission 113537) | Freshwater microbial communities from Powell Lake, British Columbia, Canada to study Microbial Dark Matter (Phase II) - PL_2010_150m | ecosystem: Environmental > Aquatic > Freshwater > Lake ...
CCAGCACCGTGCCGAAAAGGATCGGCTTGGTGCGCTCGATGTCGGGCGACTGCGTGGAAAGCACGAAGACGTGGTAGCCGAGGTTCATGAACTGGTCCGACAAGTGACTCGGCAGATGCGCGAGGTAGTAGGCCGCTCCGGTGAACATGATCGGCGCCACTTCGCCCGCGCCGCGGCCGACCGCGAGAATCGCGCCGGTGATGACGCCGGGCATGGCTTGCGGCAGCACAATCTTGAGAATTGTTTCCAGCCTGGTTGCGCCGAGCGCCATGCTCGCCTCGCGCAAACCCTTCGGCACCGCGCGCAACGCCTCCTCGGTTGCGACAATCACCACCGGCAGTGTCAGCACCGCCATGGTCGCCGCCGCCCAGACGAGCGCCGGTTTGCCATAGGTCAACTGGCCGCCACAAAATACCTTGTCAATGCCGCCGCCGACAAACTGGACGAAGAAGCCGAGGCCGAAAAGGCCGAACACGATGGACGGCACACCGGCGAGGTTGTTGATCGCGCCGCGGATGACGCGCGTCACGGCGCTGGTGGAGCGCGCATACTCGCTGAGGTAAATCGCCGTGATCACACCGACCGGCAGGACGCAGATCGTCATCAGCACCACCAACGCCACCGTGCCGAAGATCATTGGAAAGACGCCAGCGCGCGCCGCGTCGAACATGCCTTCCTTCGTGCCGCCAAAGATGAAGCGCAGCGACATCTGCGCCGCGCCGTTCCAAGCGAGGTTGCCGAGGATGATGACGACCATCGCGACGATGCTGGCGGTCATCAACCCCGTCGCGGCGGTGAAACCTAGCGACTGCCAGTCGGTCTTTTTGCGTCGCAGTGGCATGGCGTCAGTGTTTCCCTTCCAGCCGCTGCTTCAACCGGTGCATGACCACGTCGCCCGCAAGGTTCGTGGCAAACGTCACCGCAAACAACAGCGCACCGAGCAGGAACAGAATCCGATAATGGTCGCCGCCGAAGACAACCTCGGCCAGTTCCGCCGCGATCGAGGCGGTCAACGTGCGGCAGGATTCGAAGATCGAAGCCGACACGATGGAAGCATTACCGGACGCCATCAGCACCACCATCGTCTCGCCGATGGCGCGGCCAAAACCGAGCACGCACGCGGCAAACACGCCGGGCACGGCCGCCGGCAACACCACCTGCCACGCCGCCTTCCAAGGCGACGCGCCGAGCGCCAGCGCGGCGTGCGTGTAGGCTTTCGGCACGCTGCTGAGCGCGTCTTCGGAGATGGTAAAGATGATCGGGATGACAGTGAGGCCAAGCGCAACGCCGGCGACGAAGGCGTTCAGGCGCGACTCGTAGCCGAACACGGCCTGCAACACGCTGGCCATCACGATCAGCGCGAAGAATCCCAGCACCACCGATGGGATGCCTGACAGCAGTTCGATGGTTGGTTTGACGATCTCGCGCAGAGCCGGCTTGGCGAGTTGCGACACATAGATGGCCGCGCCCACGCCAAGCGGCACGGAGAGCAGCAGCGCGACGAGCGTGGCCTTCAGGCTGCCAATGATGAGCGGGACGATGTTGAACTTGGGAACCTCGCTGACGGGCTGCCAGATGTATTCGGGCTTGTCGTAGCCGCGCCACCGGTAAGGCTCAATCATCAAGCTCCAACGGGTGGTGTTGAGGCGCGCGTCGAGGTTGGCGATTTCCTTCAGTTCCTGGCCCTTGAGTTCCACAAGCTGGCGGAGCATCTCGGCGTCGTAGGTTTTCAGTTCGGCCACTGTGACGCCCAGATAGGCGGCGAGTTTGTCCGGACTGAGCTTCGGGATTTCGGCAAGAGCGATGGCTTTCTGGCCGCGCGCGTTGCTGGTCCGGCCAAGCGCCACCGGCAATGCCTCGCGACCAACGAACACGAAGATCAGGAAGATCATCAGGATCGCCGACAGCGATACTGCGAAAATGCCTTTTTCAACAAGCCACTCGCCCAAACGCAGCTTGCGGCGCACAATGGCCTCGGCAAGGTTGACACGGCACGGCACCGTGCATGCCTTGGCTAAGCCGAGCGCACTCTCAATTGATGGTTCCATTGTCGTGCTGTGATTCAACGTTTTCCTGCTCCTGATGCAACCGCGTAGCCCGCCGCTAAAAAGATCGAGGGGCTTTGACCCTCGGTGCCACGCGTGTCAAAGCCCCTCTTCAATCTTCTGGGCCGGCCCCCGGCGGCAACGCTTGCCGCCGCCGGGGCACATGGCCGCATCAGGCTTTGCTCATCGCATATTCTTCGGCAGCGGAAAGTAGCCGACTTCCTTGACAACTGCCTGGCCCGCATCGCTCAGGCACCAGTTGATGTAATCCGCAACCGCGCCGCTGTCCTTGCCCGGATTGACGTAGCAGAACAGGTAGCGCGAGATCGGGTATTTGCCGGACAACACGGTTTCCTCCGAGGCCGCTATCGCCTCGCCACCATCGGTCTTGCTCACCTTGATGGACTTGACTCCCTCGGCGTAAGCGATGCCGCCGTAACCAATGGCATTCGCGTCCTTGGCAACGCCCTGGATTACCGCCGCGGTGCCGGGCATTGTCTTGGTGGACGCCGCAAAGTCCTTCTTGCTGAGCACGTGCTCCTTGAAGAACTCATAGGTGCCGGAGGAATTCTCGCGGCCGTAGAGCGAGATTGGCGCGTCATTGCCGCCGACTTGCTTCCAATTGGTAATCTTGCCGGTGAAGATTCCTTCCAGTTGTTTGAAGCTTAACTGGGTGACAGGATTCTCTTTGCTGACGTAAACCGACAGGCCGTCGAAGCACATCTTGTATTCGTGTGGCCGCGCCCTGAACTTCTTCAGGAAGTCTGTAACCTCCGTGGTTTTCATCGACCGCGAGGCGTTGCAGATGTCGGTGCCGCCGTTGAGCAGCGCGGCGATGCCGGTGCCAGAGCCGCCGCCGGTGACCTGCACGGTCGTGCCGGGATGACCCTTCATGTAAACTTCCGCCCACTTCTGGCCAAGGATGACCATGGTGTCGGACCCTTTGACGGTGACGTTGGCCGAGAAGGCGGATGCCGCGATGGCAAGCGTAGCGGCGGCGGCGAGTGTTTTTGCGAGGCGTGTGTTCATTCTTTCTGTCTCCTTTAATCTGACAGGCGTTTGTTACGATTCGGTTACAGACTTGTTTCGGTTCGGTTAATCTCTCTGCTGATCTGCGGGGGTGCGTTTTCACGCACCCCCACAGTCAGCCCAGGGGAGCGAGTGCGGTTCCCTTTAGAACTTGACGACGGTGTCCACCTGCACGCGGAGAAGGTCCGGGCCGGTTGTTGAGCCAGCACTACTTCCGGTATTGCTGATCTTCTCAGTCACAAACGTCTTTATACCAAACGTCCACCAGTCGCGGATGTTGTAGGCAGCCATGAATACGTGGCCTTTGCGATCTGTGCCGCCACTGCTGCCCCAGTCGGAATCGGTCATGGCATCCCAAGTCGCGTTGGCTTCGAGCCTCTTATATTGGTAGCCGACCTGCCACTGGCCCTGTTTCTTGTTCTGGCCATACGCAATCTGGCCCGTCCAACCCGTTTCCCCGATACCTGCGGCGTGATAAGCAGAACTGCAATTCCTCAAATACTCACCGCTGAACGTAACGAGGTTGGGGGTGCCAAGAACTGTCTTGTCGTTGATCGTCCACGCTACTTCGCCGCGGCCATACAACACATGGAAGTTATCAAGATAATTTCCGGCCCCTGTGACTGAGTTGCCCGTGTTGGCCTCGCCGTTGGCTATAGGGCCGGTCGTTCTATTAACGAAGCCCAGATTCTGCGTGTAATACGCGCCGAGTGCGGCGGTGGTCTTCACCGGCCCCGTCTTTGCTTCCATGCCAACCTGGAAGTCATACATGTAAACATCGTTATTAGGACCGGCGGCGGAGTTATTCTCATTCAAGACAAACTGGCCAAAGTTACCAAACAACCTGAACTGCTTCTGTTCGCCAAAGGCATAGGACAGTTGCTCGACGGCGCCTTCTGGACAGGTATCGAAGTCATACACCATGGGCGACCCGAACGTGGGCTGCCACATGAGCTTGCTGTCAAGCTTGCCGGCCGTCACCGTCAGCCAATCCGCAAACGGTGGTGTAACGGCTATGTAGGCATTGTCTATGCCGATGTTCTTGCGTGAGGAATAACCACCCATCGTCTGATTCGAGCTCACCGCGTCGTTGTTGCCGCTTGCAAGCCTCACACCAACAGTCGCCCAATCCTGTAGCTTGGCGATAAACCCGAAACGCAACCGGTAACGGAACCGTGTCCGATCGCTATTTCTGTTGGCAGGACTGGTGCCGTTGATGGCGTTGTCGAAGCTGAAATACTCGGCACGCAGCCGCATGTCACCCGCCCATTCCATGGACTGGAGAAACGGCGCCACCTTGGTTTTGTCGTTGACCTCCATTTGCTTGGCCATGTCGGCGTCCGCCTGTTCGCGAATATTGTTCGCCTCGCGTTGATTGATGACGCCCTTCTTGACGAGCAGGTCCAGAATCGCGTCATTGGCATGGGCCAGTGATGCGCCTGCGCCGATCAGCGCGGCAACTGCCAGTGTCACGGCCCTCGTTGTCAGTTGTTTGTATGTCATACTCTTTTCTTGCCTCACTTTCTCTCTCCTTGGTTTTCGTTCTTCTTTTCCGTTCAAATGCATTTCGCGTTTGAACGCGCTCCAAATTCGTTGATTTGACAGTCGCATGGTATGAGGGGTCGGTTACATCCAAAGGGCGGAAATGTCACGATTGTGTGACTTCGTCAGTTCCATTGAACGCCTGCTTCACTGCGCTGCCGCCTCAACAGCGCATTGATCCGCGAGATCAACTCGGCAAACTCAAACGGCTTGGTCATGTAATCGTCCGCGCCCATGTCCAAGCCCCTGATCTTCGTCGCGGTCGTGTGCAGCGCCGAAAGGATGAGAATCGGGACCTGGCGCGTGGCAGGCGAGTTCCTCAGCAGCCGGCACACCTCCAGCCCGTGAATCTTCGGAAGCATCAGGTCCAGGATGACGAGGTCCGGCGTGCGATGGATCGCCTCGTTGAGTCCCTCCATGCCGTCATGCACCACCAGCGTTTCAAAGCCGTGGTGTTGCAGATGGAACTCCAGCAGTTTCGACAGATCGGTCTCGTCTTCGATAATCAGGATGAGTTTTTCAGATTCGATTGCCATGCCCTGAACATGCAGGGAGGCCGTCACAACAACATGGCTGTGGCGTTACAAGTGTGTGAACTTCGCCCCCCCTCATCAGACTACTGAGAAGTGGCGCGATCCGGTTTTAGTTCCCCGCTGCTTTCACCTTCGCTTCGTATTCCTTGAGCGTCCGCTCCAGTCCTTCGCGAATCTCCTTGTCGGTGGAAAGCTCCACCGCTTTCTTCTGCTGGGCGACGGCTTCCTGAAGCTTACCGTTGGCAAAGAGGGCGCGGGCCAGCGTATCGAGGACGGCGGCCTCCTTGCCTTCGCAAACATCGCTGGCGGCTTGGGCGAACTTCAGCGCCAGCTTCAGGTCGCGCTTCTTGATACGCTCGTCCGTCAGCAACGACCAGGCGAGTTCGTTCAGGACGACGGGGCTTTTGACCTTCACGGCTTCAAGTTGCTTCGTCGCCTCTGCGATCCTGGCTTCGTCGCGACCTTCCACAACGGACAGCATGTAGTTCTGCCAAAGCCCCTTCACTTGCACGCCAGCCTTGAATTCGGCGGGGTCAAAGTCCTTCGGCGCCACTTCCAGCAACGGCTTTTCCAGCTTCTCCAGTTCCGCCGCGCTCTTGTTCTGGGAAATGGCCTTCTGGTAGTCGCGCAGCAGCGTGTTGAACCTCGCGGTCTTCCGGATTTCGTCGGCGTCGAACTTCTTGCCGGGCATGAGGACGCCGAGTTCCTTTTCGAGGGCTTGGAGTTCCTTGACGATCTCGTCCTGCCGCCCGCGGTTCTCGTCCTTGCCGGCCAGGCCATATAACTCTTCCATCAACTGGCGGACGCGGAACCGTTTCTTCGCCGAGGCAATGTCGTATTTGCCGTCAAGGATTTGCGCGAGTGCCACTTCGAGGTCCGCCATCGGGTGTCCCTGCCAGACGATGCGGCCCTCCTTGTCCACAATGAACGCGTGCGGGATGCCGCCAACGCCGAACGCCTCCAGATAAGCCGCGGCGGTCTTGCGCTCCTTGTCCACCGCCACCGCGTAATCCATCTTGTCGCCCATCTTGCCGACGAACTCCTTGACCACGGACGCCTGCTCGTCGGACACGGCGGCGAACACCACGCCCTTGTCCTTGAATTTCTTCTGCAACTCGGTCAGGTGCGGAATGCTCTGGCGGCACGGCGGGCACCACGTCGCCCAGAACTCCACGACGAAAACGTTCTTCCCTTTGCCAGCCGCGAGATCAACCGGCTGGCCCTTCACCCATTCGGCCACCTGCAACGCCGGCGCTGGACCACCCAACTCCGCTGCAAATACCATCGGTGCCCATACGACAAGAAAAGCTGTGAATACAATGGATTTGATGAAGCTTGTTTTCATTTCTGCGCCCAACATAACACCCGTCACCGGATAAACTCAATCGCCTCGTATCGCGCGAACCGCACGCTTGTCTCACGGCCCGGTCATTTGCGGAAGCATCGGCGTTGTGTTACCTATCACGCGGAGTGATGATGGCCTTGTTGATTCTTAATGAACCTCGTTAATTTTGCTTTGCGCCGTCCGCTGACCATCGTCGTCGCGGTCATCGCCGTCGCGCTTGGCGCGTGGGTCGCGTTGCAACGCATGACGCGGGACATCTTTCCGCCGCTCGGCATCCCCACCATCTACGTCGCCCAGCCCTACGGCGGCATGGACCCGGCCCAGATGGAGGGTTACCTCACCTACTACTACGAGTATCACTTCCTCTACATCACCGGCATCGAGCACGTGGAATCGAAGTCCATCCAGGGCGCTTCGATCATGAAGCTCCAGTTCCATCCCGGCACCGACATGGCCGCGGCGATGGCCGAGACGGTCCAATACGTCAACCGCGCGCGCGCGTTCATGCCGCCGGGCACGGTGCCGCCGTTTGCGATGCGCTTCGATGCCGGCAGCGTCGCGGTGGGCTATCTCGTCTTCTCCACCGACAACCCGAACCGCACCGTCGGCCAGATGCAGGACGCGGCGCTCAACCTCGTCCGGCCGTTGTTCGCGACACTGCCGGGCGTGTCGGCCCCGCCGCCGTTTGGCGGCAGCGCGCGCACGGTCCTCATCAACGTCAAGCCCGACCGGATGCGCGCCTACAACCTCTCGCCCGACGAGATCGTGCAGGCGATGACGCAGGCCAACACGATCAGCCCGTCGGGCAACATGAACCTCGGCGACAAGTATCCGATCGTGCCGGTGAACTCCATCGTGAAGAACATCCGCGACCTCGAAGGCGTGCCGTTGCGCACGACGGCCAACGGCGCGGTGTTCCTGCGCGATGTCGCCGAGGTCTTGGACGGCGCGGACATCGTCACCTCCTACGGCCTCGTCAACGGCCGGCGCACCGTCTATATCCCGGTCACCAAGCGTTCCGACGCGTCCACGCTCTCGGTGGTCAACCTCGTCAAGCAAAGCATGGCGAAATTCCAGAGCGTGCTGCCCGACGACGTGAAGGTCAGCTACGAGTTCGACCAATCGCCCGTGGTGGTGCGCGCGATCAGAGACCTCGCCAAAGAGGGCGCGCTCGGCGCGGTGCTGACCGGCGTGATGGTGCTGCTTTTCCTGCGCGACTGGCGCAGCGCGTTCATCGTCGTCATCAACATCCCGCTCGCGCTGATGGCAGGCGCGTTCGCGCTGTGGGCCACGGGACAGGACGTCAACCTGATGACCCTCGGCGGACTGGCGCTCGCGGTCGGCATCCTCGTGGACGAGGCGACCGTCACCATCGAGAACATCCACACGCATCTCGCACGCGGCGCCCACGTGGCGCGCGCCGCCAGCGACGCGACGCGCGAGACGACCGTGCCGCGGTTGCTGGCGATGCTCTGCGTCGTGGCCGTATTCATCCCGGCCTTTTTCATGTCCGGCGCGGCCAAGGCGCTGTTCGTGCCGCTGGCGCTCGCCGTCAGTTTTTCAATGGTCGCGTCCTACCTGCTGTCGAGCACGCTCGTGCCAGTGTTGACGGTCTGGATCGTGCGGGCGCATGAGAAAAAAGAAAGCGACACCGCGACCCGAACGCGCACGGCGTTCGAGCATTTCCAGGCGGCCTACGGCTGGTTCGTGCGCGGCATGGTCACGGTGCGCTGGCTGGTGGTGCCGGTCTATCTCATCGCGGCGGCGCTGGTCGTGTGGTCCATCGGCAGCCGGCTCGGCGTGGAGATTTTCCCGAAGACCGATGTCGGGCAGCTCGCGTTGCGGCTGCGCGCGCCCGTCGGCACCAAGGTCGAGAACACCGAGGCGCTCGCGCTCAAAGTGCTCGACCTCATCAAGCGCGAGGCCAAGCCGGAGAACGTCGAGTTGACGATGGGCCTCGTGGGCGTCCACGCGGCAAACTATCCGATCAACCTCATCCATCTCTGGAACGGCGGCCCCGAGGAAGGCTGGCTCGCCGTCCAGCTCAAGCACGGCTGCGGCATCAAGGTCGAGCCGTTCAAGGAACGGCTGCGCGCGGTGTTCGCGGCGGAACTGCCCGAGGTGCGGTTTTCGTTCGAGCCGAGCGACATCGTCAACCGCGTGATGAGCTTCGGCTCCAGCACGCCCATCGAGGTCGCCGTCAGCGGCCCGAACCTCGCCATCAACAAGGAGCACGCCGACAAGCTCTACGAGAAGCTCAAGCAAATCCCCGCCCTGCGCGACGTGCAGTTCGCGCAGTCGCTCGACTACCCGACCGTGGACGTCAACGTCAACCGCGAGCGGGCCGGCCTGCTCGGCGTGAAGGTCAGCGACGTGACGCGCTCGCTGGTGGCGGCGACCACATCGAGCCGCTTCACCGTGGCGAACTTCTGGGCCGACCCGGTCTCCGGCGTCGCCTACAATTTGCAGGTCCAGATTCCGCAATCGAAGACCACCTCGCTCGAAGACCTCAAGAACGTGCCGATCAGTTCCAGCAACGGAAAGAGCGTGCTGCTGCGCAACATCGCGGCCGTCGCGCCCGGCACGGCCGTCGGCACCTACGAGCGATACAACATGGCCCGCGTCGTCAGCATCACCGCCAACATCCACGGCGCGAGCCTTGGTGAGGTGGCAAGACAAATCGCCAAGGCCATCGCCGAAGTCGGCGCACCGCCGCCGAAGACCAACGTCGCCGTGCGCGGCCAGACCGTGCCGCTCAACGATCTGCTCACCGGTTTCCAGAACGGCTTCATCATCTCGGTGGCGGTGATCTTCCTGTTGCTCGGCGCGAACTTCCAGTCCTTGCGGCTCTCGCTCGTCGTGGTCTCCACCGTGCCCGCCGTCATCGCCGGCGTCGTGCTGGCGCTGTGGCTGACCGGCACGACGCTCAACATCCAGTCGGCGATGGGCGCGATCACGGCCATCGGCGTCGCGGTCGCCAACTCGATCCTGCTGGTGACCTTCGCCGAGCGCAGCCGCATCGCCGGTGGCAACGCGCTCGACGCCGCCGCGGACGGCGCGCAAAGCCGCCTGCGCCCGATCCTGATGACCACTTGCGCGATGATCGCCGGCATGATGCCGCTCGCGCTCGGCCTCGGCGAAGGCGGCGACCAGACCGCGCCGCTGGGCCGCGCCGTCATCGGCGGGCTGGCGCTCGCGACGCTGGCGACGTTGTTCGTGCTGCCGCCGGTCTTCGCCATCGTGCGGCGTCATTCGAGCACCAAGTCGCGCTCGCTTGACCCCGACGATCCACTCAGCAATCACCACGTATCCACATGAAACGATTCCTCTGGTTCTGCATCACGCTGACGCTCGCCGCGCCGACACTGCCGGCAGCCGACGTCAAAACCGCCCACCCGCAACGCGGCGAGATCATCCGCTACGTCACGTTGCCCGGCTCGGTCAGGGCCAACCAACAGGCCACGCTCTATGCGAAGGTGCCGGGCTACCTGAAATCACTCGCCGTGGACAAAGGCGACGCGGTGAAGGCCGGCCAGGCGCTCGCTGAGATCGAGGTGCCAGAACTGATCACCGACATCGCCAAATCCAAAGCCGAGGTCGAAGTCGCCGAGATTGATTTCAAACGAGTGAGCGAAGCACAGAAGAAAGCGCCCGACTTGGTGATGCCCCAGACCGTGGACGATGCGTTGGGCAAACTGAAGGTCGCCCGCGCCAGTCTCGAACACGACCAGACGCTGCTCGGCTTCAGCAAGATCATCGCGCCGTTTGACGGCATCGTCACGGCGCGTTACGTGGACCCCGGCGCGTTCATTCCCGCGGCCACTTCCGGCAGCACGGCGCAGACCGCGGCAGTGGTGACGGTCATGGATTTCAACACCGTCCGCGTTCAGGTCGCGGTGCCGGAAGCGGAGGCGTCGCTGGTGCGCGCTGGCCAGCCGGTGAAATTCACCGTCGAGGGTCTGCCGGGAAAGACGTTCGAGGGCAAGGTCTCGCGGTTCGCCTACGCGCTCGACGAC
>Ga0163199_1002864_pt1 | contig 10507 bp, 8 predicted proteins | sample PL_2010_150m_FD_113537 | JGI IMG/M metagenome (GOLD analysis project Ga0163199, IMG submission 113537) | Freshwater microbial communities from Powell Lake, British Columbia, Canada to study Microbial Dark Matter (Phase II) - PL_2010_150m | ecosystem: Environmental > Aquatic > Freshwater > Lake ...
AGCAACACATCCGCCGGGAAAAAGCCACCAGCAACATCTGCACCGCGCAGGTCCTCCTGGCGGTCATGGCCTCCATGTATGCGGTCTATCACGGACCGGATGGATTACGGGGGATCGCGGAGCGCGTCCACCGGCTTGCGCTGCGCCTCGCCGGTTCGCTTCAGCACCTCGGCCACGCGGTCCATCCGGGACCGTTCTTCGACACGGTGCGCGTCTGGCTCGGAACCCGTCATGCGGACGAATTTCTTCTCCGCGCCGCCGCCCGCGGGATCAATATCCGCAAGCTCGACGACCACGCTGTCGCGATCGCGCTGGATGAGACGACCGACAATCTCACAGCAATTCTCGAGGTTTTCGGCGGAACCCCGGGGGATTTTCCCGAGGATCTCCCGGAGATCATCGGCTCCTCATTGCGCCGAACATCCGACTTCCTCACGCACCCGGTCTTCCGCTCCCACCACACCGAAACCGGGATGCTCCGCTACATCCGGCGGCTCGAGGCAAAGGATCTCTCGCTCACGACTTCGATGATCCCTCTCGGGTCATGCACAATGAAGCTCAACGCGACGTCGGAAATGCTTCCAGTGACATGGGAATCCGTCTCATCGCTCCATCCGCTTGTGCCCCATGACCAGGCGGCGGGGTATTTCGAGATGGCCGCCCAATTGGAAGCATGGCTTGCCGAAATCACCGGCTTTGCCGCCGTCTCGCTCCAGCCGAATGCCGGCTCGCAGGGCGAATACGCCGGACTCCTCGCGATCCGCGCATGGCATCGCTCGCGAGGAAATACGCACCGAGACGTCTGCCTCATCCCGACTTCAGCCCACGGAACCAATCCCGCCAGTGCGGTCATGGCCGGCATGCGCGTCGTCCCGGTCGCCTGCGATCCCTCTGGAAACATCGACATCGCCGACCTGCGCGCGAAGGCGGACTCCCACCGCGACTCGCTCGCGGCAATCATGGTGACCTATCCATCAACCCATGGAGTCTTCGAGGAAGGCATCACGGAAATCTGCCGGATCGTGCACGAGGCCGACGGACAGGTTTATATGGACGGGGCGAACATGAACGCCCAGGTCGGACTCTGCCGGCCGGGAGACATCGGCGCCGATGTCTGCCACCTCAACCTTCACAAAACATTTTGTATCCCGCACGGCGGCGGGGGACCCGGCGTTGGCCCGATCGGCGTTGCAGCCCACCTCTCACCATTCCTACCCGGCGACCCGCTTGTCAAGGACTCGCCCGTCGGACCCGTCTCGCAAGCCGCGTATGGCAGCGCCAGCATCCTCGTCATCTCATGGATGTATGTGGCCATGATGGGGCCCGCCGGACTCCGCGACGCCACGTCCGTCGCCATCCTCAACGCGAACTACATCGCCGCACGCCTCGAAAAATATTTTCCTGTCCTCTACAAGGGAACCCACGGACGCGTCGCCCACGAGTGCATCCTCGATCTCCGCGAATGGAAACAGCGCGCGGGCATCGAAGTGGAGGACGTCGCCAAACGGCTCATGGATTTCGGATTCCACGCGCCCACCATGAGCTGGCCGGTCCCCGGCACCCTCATGGTCGAGCCGACGGAAAGCGAGTCGCAGGCCGAACTCGACCGGTTTTGCGAGGCCATGATCGCGATCCACGGAGAACTCACCGCCGTCGAGCGCGGCGAGTTCGACCGCACGAACAATCCGCTGAAGAACGCGCCGCATACCGCCGCGGCCGTCACCTCGGATGATTGGAACCGCCCCTACAGCCGCACCACCGCCGCATGGCCGGCCCCCTGGCTCCGCGAGCACAAGTTCTGGCCGTCCGTCGCACGTGTCGACAACGTCCATGGCGACCGACACGTCTTCTGCTCCTGCCCGCCGGTCGCCTCATAGGAAAACAGCAAAACCTCCGAGTCGCGCCAACGGATATTCTGTTGAACGCAGAATCGCGCGCCCGGAACACAATCTGGCACGCGGCATGCTTTCGGTTGCACGGGTGTTTTCCGCATCGTGAATCTGTGACGGAAACGTAACAAACCGCCGGTTGCGCGCGGAAGACACTCTGGCATTTTAGCCACCGAAATAAGTGCGGGCCGTCATGTTGTTCCGGCCGTCCGCAGCCGCAGTCGTTCGGGCGGTCAAGGGTCAATAAAAACACAAACAAAGGACAATATGAAAAAATTACTCGCAATCATCGGCCTCGCAACGGCTTCGCTGGCGGGGGTGCAGGCGCAGGTGCTGTTGAATCAAGATTTCGCCTCTTCAACGTCGCTCAGTTCCTATATTTCCGCGACGCCTGATTCAGGTCAGTGGAATGCCATTTCAACCTCCGGAGCCGGGGTCACGATTTCCACTGCGGCGAACAACCTGTCATTCACCAGAGCTACCGCAAACACGGGAACATTTTCCAGAACAAGCGACTTCAGCCCGACGCCGACAACCATGATCTATCGCTTCGACCTCTCCGTCAGCGGAAACTCCGCCGCTCAAACCTCGGCGGCCGTCTGGCAGGTTGGGTCCGGCTTTGGAACCGCCAACTCAGCCGAGTCGAATGCGAATACCTATGCGCGCTTTGCCCTGAACTTTACGGCGACAGACGGAACATTCCAGATTCGCGACATCCAGAATACTACAAATAGCGGCAACCTTTCCGGCACGCAGTCGATCATGTGGGTTCTTAACAACTCGGGCAGTTCATTCAGCTATACGTCACCGCTTGGAAGCAGCGTTTCAGTCGCGAATGATACTGCGGATATTTGGGCCGGCACGTCGTTGCTTTTCAATGATGTGGCTGTCACCACCGGAACCCAATCCATGACGGATTTGAAGTTCGCTTTCACCGCTGGAACGGGCTCTGTGACGATGGATAATTTTCTGATCACCGTCCCCGAGCCAAAAACCTGGGTTCTCATCGGCATCGGCAGTTCCTTCATGCTCTGGAACATGCGACGGCGCCGCCGGTTCAACGTCTGACAAGCCTGCACCGATAAGACTTCAACAGGCAGGTGGGGGAGAAATCCTCCGCCCGCTTCTTTTGTGGGTGCGAGGCTTGCACTTGGAACACGCGAAAACGGCAAGCAAATCGTGGACAGCCCAAACGCATGGAGGGATGGCCGCCGTGCCGTCCCATATATTTCAATCGGCGCTGACGGAGCAGCACCCTTCAGAACAACCCAAAGGCATCCGCCCGAAATTCCCGTTGGCGGAGGGCGATTTTCCATGCGAGGGTCCGGCAATGAAAATCGCCGCGCTGATCCTGCTCACTCTGGCCTCAGGCGCGGCGTTAGCCGAGGACCCAAAGCCCATGCTCACACCGATTCAACAATTCGTCACCGCCCAGTGCGGCACGGAGCCGCCGTTCAAAAACGAATTCTGGGACAACCACCGCGACGGGATCTACGTCTGCATCGTTTCCGGCCAGGCGCTCTTCAGCTCGAAGGATAAATTCGACTCCGGAAGCGGATGGCCGAGCTTCACCCGCACGATTGACGAGGCCGCAGTCGAGGAGAAGAAGGATGTCTCACACGGAATGGTCCGCACCGAGGTCCGCTCGGTCAAAGGCGATTCCCATCTCGGCCATCTCTTCCCCGACGGCCCCGCCCCGACGGGCGTGCGCTACTGCATCAATTCCGCGGCCCTCCGCTTCATCCCCGCCGAGGACCTCGAAAAAGAGGGCTACCCCCAATACAAGAAATTATTCGAGACACCGGCGAAAAAATAGCCGGCCGCGCGGGGCATTCAGACCCTTCTCCCCCTTCAGATCCCGGGCTGGTCTAGGATCAACTTTCCCTTGCATTACTTGCGTGTATGGTTATATAGTAGTATTTCAAATTTTATGAAAACCATCAAAGCGGGAGAAGTGAAGAACGGGGATTTGTTGCTGGACGTACGGTCGCGCGGCGAGTTTGCGTCGGAATATATCGAGGGGTCGGAATGCGATCCGCTCCAGGGGCTCGATGCCGGGGCCTGGGCGGCGAAGCTGGACGGCACCCGGCGGTGCGTGGTGGTATGCCAGGGCGGGATCCGCGCGAAGCAGGCCGCTGAAAAACTCGAAGCGGCGGGAGTGAAGAATCTCGTGGTGCTGGAGGGAGGAGTGAACGCATGGAAATCCGCAGGCAAGCCGTGTCTGCGAGGGGAGCGGTGCGTGTTGCCGCTGGACCGCCAGATGCGGATCGTCATGGGAGTGCTCGTTTTGACAGGCGTGATTCTCGGCGCGGTGCTCACCCCCGTAGGGTATGCGCTGGCAGGCTTTATCGGAGCCGGCATGATTTTTGCGGGCATCACAGACATTTGTCCGCTCGCTATGGTTGTCGCGAAGATGCCGTGGAATAACACGGGTGCACCGTGTTGTGCCGGAGGCAACAAGCAAACCACCTGCTGCGGGGGTAGCCACAAATGAAAGTTGTCATCGTTGGCGGAGTCGCGGGAGGTGCCTCCTGCGCCGCGCGCCTGCGGAGATTGGACGAGAAAGCGGAGATCCTGATGGTGGACCAAGGGCCCTATGTGTCCTTCGCGAACTGCGGGCTGCCCTACCATGTGGGTGGAACCATTGAAAAGGAATCCAGCCTGCTGGTGGCCGACGAGCGGCTTTTCCGCGAGCGTTTCCGGATCGACGTGCGCACCCGATGCGAGGCGACCGCTATCTCCACGGAGACAAAAACCGTGGAGTTGAAAAACGTGGAGACGGGCAAAACGTGTATCGAGCCCTACGACAAGCTGGTGCTTTCTCCCGGGGCGGCTCCGATCCGTCCGCCCCTGTCCGGGATTGATCTTCCGGGAATTTTCACCGTGAGAACCGTTCCGGATGCGAGGAATATCCGGGAGTGGATCGAGGCGCGGAGTGCGAAGCGCGCGGTTGTCGTCGGCGGCGGGTTCATCGGCCTGGAAATGGCGGAGAACCTAGTCCACCGCGGGATTGAGGTGACGGTGGTCGAAATGCTCGACCAGGTGATGCCTCCGCTGGATCCCGAGATCGCGCGGCTTGTTGAACAACATTTGGAAAAGCACGGCGTCAAGCTGGCTCTCGGTGATGCCGTGGCGGGGTTCCAAGAATCCGGCGGCGGCGCGCTCGAGGTTCTCACGAAATCCGGCGCTGCGCATCCGGCGGACATCGTGATCCTTGCGATCGGTGTCCGGCCGGAAACCTCGCTGGCAAAGCAGACCGGACTCGAGCTTGGCGGTCGCGGCGGGATCCGCGTGGACGCGCACATGCGCACCAGCAACCCGGACATCTTCGCTGTCGGCGACGCGGTTGAAGTGACAGATTTTGTGACCGGTCAGCAGACTCTCATTCCGCTCGCGGGGCCGGCGAACCGCCAGGGGCGGATCGCGGCCGACGTGATCGCCGGACGCGACTCGCGATACCGCGGAACCCAGGGCACCGCGATCTGCGGGGTCTTCGGGCTCGCGGTCGCATCCACCGGAGCAAGCGAAAAACTGCTCGTCCGCATCGGGGATGCAGATTTTGAAAAAATCTACATCAACCCGCGATCCCATGCCGGCTACTACCCCGGCGCGAAGATGCTTTCGATGAAGGTGATTTTCCGGAAATCCGACGGGCGGCTCCTCGGGGCGCAGGCTGCCGGAGAGGACGGCATCGACAAGCGGATCGACGCGATTGCCATGGCGATCCAGATGGAGGGAACGGTATATGACCTCGAGGAAGCGGAACTCTGCTACGCCCCGCAGTTCGGAGGCGCGAAGGACCCGGTCAATTTTGCCGGCATGGTCGCGGCGGATGTCCTCCGGAACGACATGCCTCTGAGCCACTGGAATTCCGGAGAGGCGGGATTCCTGCTCGATGTGCGCGACCCGGATGAATTTTCCGGCGGGCATGCACCGGTCGCGATCAACATCCCGCTGAATGGGCTGCGGGAGCGCTTGGGCGAACTTCCGAGGGACCGGGAGATCCTCGTCTATTGCCACTCCGGCCAGCGCGCCTACTACGCGACGCGGATCCTGTTCAAAACGGTTTTGCCGCGAAAAATATCTCGGGCGGAATCCTCTCGCGCGCGATCCTTTTCCCGGGCCCACAGTAGAAAAACGGCTCCTCAGTATTTCAGGATTTTCTCGAGAAACTTCCGCGTCGCGGGCGATGCGGGGTTTCCGAAGAACTCCTCCGCCGGGCGGCATTCGCAAATCCCTCCATCCGCCACGAAAGCGACCAGGTCGGCCGATTTTCTTGCGAACCCCATTTCGTGGGTGACGAGGATGATCGGTCTCCCCGACTCCCGCAGCTCAGCGATGACATCCAACACTTCCGCTGTCATCTCGGGATCGAGCGCGGATGTCGGCTCGTCGAGTAGAAGAAATTTCGGATTGATCGCCAACGCCCGCGCAATGGCGACCCGCTGACGCTGGCCTCCGCTTAGGAGTCCTGGCTGCTTGTCCGCATGCGCGGAAAGTTGGAATCTCAGCAACACTTCTTCCGCGCGGTCGGCAGCAGCGGTCTTTGACAATCCATGCACCTGGAGCAGCGGAAGCATCACATTGTCGCGTGCACTGAGATGTGGAAAAAGGTTGTAAGCCTGGAACACGATCCCGATTTTCCGCCGGTAAAGGCGGAGGCTCTCCTCGGATTTCGGAAGCTCCGAACCGTCCACGAAAATTCCGCCGGAATCCGGTCGGTCCAGGCCCGCAAGAAGGCGCAGCAGCGTGGATTTTCCGCCACCTGACGGGCCGACCAGCGCCAGCGTGTGGCCGAATTCCGCCTCGAAGGAAACCCCGTCGAGCACCCGGTTCGCACCGAAGGCTTTCGTGACATTGACGAGCCCGATTCTCATAGCGGGGGCAGTTCGGCAGGCACCTCGCGAAGATCGGGCGGAACCGGCTCGGGAATTTGGAGGGTTTCCGGAGGGTCGAATGGCACGGCAGGAGCCGTTGGCGGCGCGGGAGCGATGCATGACGAGTCAAGGTAACCGGTCCTGCCATCCCCAAGTTTGACGAAAGAATACGCGGAATCCTTTCTCAGGGTATGGACGAAGGTTCCTCGCGGGAGTTTTTCCGGCGGGCCGGGCTGGGCCGGGCCGAGGCAATACAAATCCGCCTCGCGCCTGACCACGCACTCACGGGGTTCGGAAAACACCTCGGGAGCCGCGCATCCCGCCAAGAAGACAGACGCCAGAAACAATGATTCCCTACGTCTCATAGCGAACACGGGCCTCCAGGGATTTTGTCCACAACGAAAGAGGGAGCGTGAGGAGGAGGTAACACACGCCGAGCGGAAGGTAGGCCTCGAAGGTCGAGTAGGTCGCCGAGTTCACCTGCTGGGCGGAAAATGTCAGCTCGGAAATTCCGACGATATATAATAGCGAGGAATCCTTGATGAGCGAGGAGAACTGCCCCGCGAGCGGCGGCAGGGTCTGTTTGAGCACCTGGGGAAGGATCACGAACCGGTAGGTCTGTGCCAGAGTCAGCCCGATCGCGCGCGCCGAATCCCATTGCGACCGTCCCACACTCTCGATCCCCGCGCGGATGACCTCCGCGATATAGGCTCCGCTGAAGAGCGACAGGACAAGCACTCCGACCGCCATCCGGTCGTTCCAGCCGAGGATGTTGGCAACGCCGTAAAATCCGAAAAGCACGAGGAACATCAGCGGAAGCCCGCGCACGGTCTCGACGTAGAACACCGCCGTGTATTTGAGGGGAAGGAACGGACTCCTTCGCGCGAGCGCGGCCGCGAGCCCGAACAGCGTGCTCAGCACGAGGGCTGCAGCCGAAATTCCCACGGTTGTCATCCATCCGTTGAGGAACACCACCCGGTATTCCCAGACCTTCTCCCACTTCATCATCGAAATGGAGAACACCCATATGCACAAAGCGGAATACACCGCGAGCAGGGCGCAAACGGTCGCTCCTTTCGCCCAAAGGGGGGCCGGTTTCTCCGCTCGATCAAAAAGAAACTCCATCGCTCCCCCAAACAGAAGGATTTTGCTCCCGGAGGCAAGGCGTCTTTTTTCGATTAACGCGAGGCGGGTGCCAAGATTACCCTCCAGTGATGACCAGCCTCACCAACGAAGAACTTGCGGCGCTTGCCGGCCGGATGGGCAGCGGGACGCTGGAGCGGCGGATGGAGCGGGAGCGGCGCCTTCTCCGGAGAAAAATCGGGACGTCATCCGTCCGGAAGGATTCCGTGATTGCGGCCTGCATCCGGATAGCCGGACTCACCGGGATCGCGCGCCGGAATTTTCTCGACGTCCGGGTGGTTGAAAACCGAGTCCTTGTGCCCGGCCTTCCCCCGGCATTCGACGGATTCCGCCTCGCTCAAATCTCCGACCTCCACTGCGATCTGGAACCCGCACTGATGGATGTCGTCGAAAGAAAAATTGCCGGGGTCCCCTGCGACGCGGTCGTTCTGACCGGCGACTATCACGACCATCTCGGACAGAGCGGAGACCTTTCGCTCAAGCTGATGCTGCGCCTCATCCCGAAGCTCCCCCACCCGAGATTCTGCGTGTTTGGAAACCACGATTTCCTGAGCCGCGTCGCCTTCTTCGAGCGGGCGGGATTGCCTGTCCTTCTCAACGAACACGCGGCTGTCACGCACGGCGGCCAGCAGATCCATATCTGCGGCGTGGACGACCCAAGGTTTTTCCAGACCCACGACCTCGCCCGCGCGAGGCTCGGAATACCACCGGGCTCCACCACGATCCTCCTGGCTCACAGCCCGCAGGTGGCCAAAGAGGCTGCCGCGCTCGGGTATTCCCTGATGCTCTGCGGCCACACCCACGGCGGTCAACTCTGCCTGCCGGGAGGAATCCCGGTATTGAGGAATGCCCCTGTCCCCCACCGCCTTCTCGCGGGTCCATGGGTTGAAGGTGGAATGCCCGGCTACACGTCGCGAGGCACGGGCGCTTGCGGCGTCGCCGCGCGGCTCTTCTGCCCCCCGGAAATCACCGTCCATGTGTTGGTGAAACCTGGATAGGAAGGATGATCCCGCAGTGCTAATTTCCCAGCATCGCGGACTTCAGCGAGGGCATCACCGGATTGGATCCGAACCAGAGGCTCAAAAAGGACTTTTGAAAATCCCGGCCCGGCACCGATCCCCTGAGGATGCCGTTGTCGTAGCACTGCGTGACATCCTCATCGAGTTCGACCGTCTCGACTCCCCCCTTCTTCAGGGCCCCGAACATTTTGATGAAGGCTTCACGGTCCCTCTCAAATCCCGGATAGGTATAAGACACGCTATCCTCAAACTGCGCCTGCCAGGCACGGGCCACCTGTCCCTGCGGCACGGCTTGCAGGAATGTGAAGTTGAACTGCATCGGCCCGGGGGATGTCAGGACCGCCTTTTCCGACCGCAGCGGCGAAGGCGTGTAGAATGACGCCACATACGCCTTCACGGGAACAATGAGCAAAACAACCGTCCTCAGACCGGCACCGTTGAGCCGGAGCGTTTGGCCGGATACCGTCGCTGTCGGTGGAATCCTGATGCCCTCGATTTCAAGAGCCGGTGCCGTGATGGACAGGAGGACAAAGAAAAGGGCGAAGGCGGTGGCACGCATGGTGATGGGATTGTTTCCGCTGCACATTTGACGCAAACGTGGAAAAATTCCACAATGAATGTCTCTATGTGGAATTCCGCACACCAGCATGTCCTGGACCTTGTCGCCTACGAACCGGGGAAACCGGTCGAGGAACTGGCCCGCGAGATGGGCCTCGAACCGTCACAGATCATCAAGCTCGCCTCGAACGAAAACCCGCTCGGCCCGTCACCCAAAGCTCTAGAAGCCATGCGGGAGGCGCTCAACCGCGCGCACTTCTATCCGGACGGCGGCGGCTGGGCGCTCCGGAACGGCATCGCGCAAAAGCTCGGACTCAAGCGCGAGAACGTTCTGCTCGGCAACGGATCGAACGAGATCATCGAATTCATCGGCCATGCATTCCTCCGGCCGGGCGACGAGGTGGTCACGGCAAAACACTCCTTCGCGGTTTATACCCTGATGGCGCAGCTTTTTGGCGCGACGACCGTGGAAGTGCCGGATCCCGGCTACACCCACGATCTCAACGCGATGCTTGCAGCCATCACCGCAAAAACCCGGCAGCTCTTCATCGCAAACCCGAACAACCCGACAGGCACAATGGTCGGACAGGAAGCGATCGACCGCTTCATGGAGCGCGTTCCGGACCATGTCCTCGTGATATTTGACGAGGCGTATTTTGAATTTCTGGACAACCCCCCGGATGTCATCCGCTATGTCCGCGAGGGACGGAATGTCGTGGTCATGCGCACGTTCTCGAAAATCCAGGGCCTTGCCAACCTCCGCATCGGATACGGCCTTGCCCCGGAAAAGGTCGCTGTGGTCCTGCAAAAAACCCGCCAGCCATTCAACGCAAACGGAATCGCGCAGGCCGGCGCGCTGGCGGGCCTCGACGACTTGGATCACATGAAGAAAACACGCGCACTCACCCACGAGGGACGCAATTATCTTCAGGCCGAGTTCACGGCGATGGGACTGGAGTTCGTCCCGAGCGTCGCAAACTTTGTCCTCGTGCGGGTCGGCGATGGCGATGCCGTCTTCCAG
>Ga0163199_1002865_pt1 | contig 10505 bp, 6 predicted proteins | sample PL_2010_150m_FD_113537 | JGI IMG/M metagenome (GOLD analysis project Ga0163199, IMG submission 113537) | Freshwater microbial communities from Powell Lake, British Columbia, Canada to study Microbial Dark Matter (Phase II) - PL_2010_150m | ecosystem: Environmental > Aquatic > Freshwater > Lake ...
GCAAACAGACCCGCCAGGATAAGGTGGAGAATTGTTTTCATGACGTGAGAAGGAGAACTACTTTCCGCCGACGAGGAACACCGCGCCGTCGCCCGGCTGGAGCGTCAGGCTGGATCGCTCTTCCGGCTTGCCGCTGGTGATGTCGCGGACTTTGTGGGCGGCATTGACGGGCTTCACAGTAACCGTGCGCGGCTCGATCAAGCTCTCGTTGACCACGATGAGGTAGCGCGCATCGCCCGCGTCGCCGGCGCGCTTGTGCCATGCGACGTGAAGATTCGCGCCGGACACTTCAGCGGACTTGGCGTCGGGAGCCGGCTCGAGTTTCAGCAGCAGGTCTGAGATGCACGCGACCCGCGCGTGAATCCGGCCGATCTCATCCCACAGCGGCGTGAGTTTCCAATCCGGGCTGATGGGCGAGATGCCGACAGGCGAGCCGACGCGATACGGATACCACCAGAGTCCTTTCGCGCCGAAGGCCAGCGACAGCCACGCTTGCACGCGCAGGTGCGCGGGTGTCGGTGGCGTCACGCCTCCGCGATGGCCGAAGTATGGCGGATCGGGGCTGAAACCGACCGGCTTGCCGTAAGCCTGCATCATGACCCACATCGGCACGCCGCGCTCCTTCGCGGTTGCGGCAAACATCGCCAGCCGTTGCTTGAAGTAAGCCAGCGAGCGCGCCGTCGTGCATGGCCCGCTGCGCGGTTCGATGAAGAACGGATAGGTGTCGTGGAACGCGACCGGGTTGCGGTTGAGCGCCGTGTCCTCGACGCACGCGGCGTGGACACTGTGCAGCACCAGCGGTTCGTGCGTCGGGTCCAGTTCCCTCATCAACGCGTAGTAAGGCGTGATTTCCTTCACGTGCTCCAGGTGGATTTCCTCCACCAGCGACCACGCGAGCAATCCCCATCGGTCGCGCCACGGCGGGACGATCTTCTTCGCGTTGGGAACCAGCGTGCTCCTATAAACCTGCTTGCGCTGCGCCGGCGTGCCCAACCCCGCGCAGTAGTAGAGGCTCGCCCAGCCGCCGCCTTGGGGCAGGATGCGCATGTCGCGCGCTTCAGCCATCGGGACGAGTTCCGCCAGACGCACCATGTTGAGGTTGTTGACGTGCCACGTGTTGCAGTGAATGGCGCGCATCTGGTCCATGAGCCACGCGACGACGTTGACCGGGTAATCCGCCACGCCGCCGTAGAAGCCGAGCGGGAAGAAGTCGCTGAGCTTCACGGTCCTGCCTTCCTTCGCGGGCGCGTCGGCCAGCGGCGAACGGTAGTTCAGGATTGTGTCCGGAATCGGCGCTTGCGGTCGGCGGCGCTCCGGCTTGCCCCAACGAAAGATGAGCCGCGCACGATGCGACGACGCCTCGTCATCGCTGTAGGCGAACTCGTTCCGGCCTTTCGCCAGCGACGGAAGCTTGATGGCCTTCGTGTCCAGTTCCGCTGAGAGAGTGACGTTATACGCACCCGACCAGTTGATTTTGCCGTTCGAGGTCAGTTCCACAAACGCGCGGCTTGCATCGAGTCCCGCGACGACGTGCGGGTATTGCCGGCCATCCGAGCCGGCTATTCGCGACGCCTCGCCGAGCAGTTGCTTGCGCTCCGCGTCGGCCCAGACGCGCGTGATGGCGTCGTAGCCCGCCGTGCGCTGGTCGCAGTTGGCCTCGACCTTGACGCTGCGGATGCAGATCGTGTTGGGAAAGCCCAACTCATACACCGTCGAGACAGGACGATTGGCGGAAGCGAGCGTGAGGAAGTTTCCCGTCGAGCGCGAGACGCGCGCGGGCCGCAGCGGATCGAACTTCCACTTGCCGAAGAACATCTCGTGCTCCGGCCAGAGCGTGATTGGCTCGGGAAAGAGTTCGAAGCCCGCGCGATAGCCATAGGTGCCCGTGCCGTCGGGCCGAAGAATCAGCATTGCCTGGCTCAACATCCGCTTGCACAGCCGGACGCCGTTGAGCGCCGGCCCGACCGTGTGCCGCGGCGGCTGCGCCGAAGCATCCGTCTGTCCCACCACATAAATCGTCGGCTTCACTTCGTCACCGTCGTTCTGCACCACGATGTTCTGCGGCGACGACGTGACCGGCACATCCACCTCCACCGCGCGGCAGCAGAGCGCGATGGCGGGAAGCACGACGGAAACGATGGCATTACGAGAGACGTTCATTTCACTTCCAGAAAAACTCCTCCGCCGTCCTGCGCAGAATCCAGTTCTTGTCCTCGGCCGACAGGAAATCGAGCTGGTCGCGGATGAGCGCGATGCTGTCGTCGTAAGGTTCCTTCAGCGTGTGGAACGGGGAATCGGAGGCCCACATCAGCCGCCGCGCGCCGTAGGCTTCATGGACGCGCTTGATCATCGGCGCGAGATCGAGGTGGGGCGGTTTCTTTTCGCCGAGCGCGTAGAACGCCGACAGTTTCACCATCACGTTGCGGTGGCGCGCCAGCAAGCAGAGCGCGGCGACATCCTCGTCGCGAATCGGTCCTTTTGCCCCGATGCGAGCCAGATGATCTATGATGACCGGCGTGTCGGGAAACTTCGCGCACATCCGTGACAACGCCGGCAGATGTGCCGGATCAATCAACGGGCAGATGGCGAGCCGCTCCTTGGCGCCGCAGCGGAACATCCGCTCAAACCCCTCGCCGTCCAGCCAAGTCTCCGGCGGCCGGCCAGCGGCATGGATGCGAAACCCATGCACGTGGACGCGCGTCAGTTCCCGCATCGCGTCGTCGGGCTTGGGCGCGTTCCAGTCCACGATGGCGATTCCGCAAAACGTCTCCGGCCGTGCCCGAATCGCGTCCAACATGTAACTGTTGTCGAAGCGGTAGTAGCTCATCTGAATCAGGACGATGCGGTTGACGCCGCCGGGCTTGGCGTGGCGCAGGATGTCCTCCGGCAGGAAGCGCGGCATCGCCATCTGCGCGGGCTTGTAGCCGGCGGCGAGCGGATACTTGCGGAAATCGTCCGTCCAGACGTGAACGTGAGCGTCTATATAGTTGCTCATGAGAGCGAAGCCTTTGGCCGGCGATTGTGCCGCCACGCGCGAGGAATCGCAACGCTGCTGTTACGTCCCCCACCCTCACGCTAACCGCATCCCCACAGACGCGATTCTTGTCCATTTACGGCGGCGTGGCACGCCTGCATACTGGCATCAATGAAGATGCCAAATCTGCCACGATACCGAAGAACCCCGGTTCTGCTTTCCTTCTGCCTGCTTCAGGCCGTGATCGCTCTGGCGGCACAGGCCGCGGACGGGACTTGTTTGAAATGGGCGCTGGACTCGCAAACGGGGCGACTCACAGCGCAGCGCGTGGAGGACAAGACGGAGTGGCGTGGCGAGGCACTGGCGGAGGTTGGCTACTGGGACGGCGACAACAAGGAGCGAACGAAGCTGTTGACGCCCGGCGAGGGCTGGAAGTTCGAGCGCAGGGCAAACCAAATCGTCTGCCTACAGGATGACCTGGGATTCTCACTGGCGCTGAATCTGACGGCGGCGGGCGACGTGTTGACGGTCGGGGCGTGCGCGGCGGATGTTAAGGAAAGCGGCGCTGCGCGGTTGAAGACGCTGCGATTGCTGCCACGGTTCGGCGCGGCGAGCGAAGGCGACGAGGGGCATCTGGTCATCGCGCAGCAGTCGGGCGCGCTCTGCCATTTCCGCGACAAGAAGCCGGGCCAGCATTTCGTGTCGGTTTATCAGAGTTCCTGCCAGTGTCCAATGCCCTTGTTCGGCATGGTGCGAGGCAAGAGCGCCGTGGCGGGCATCATCACGAGCGGGCAGTTCGACGCGCGGGTTTGCGTGAGCACAAGCTGGGGGCCGCAGAAGCAATACGCGATTGACCCGGCGTTCACGCTGCGGTCGTTCCGCGAAGAGACGCGCCTGCCGGACGACGTGGCGGTGGAATACCATTTCCTGCCCGCGGCGGAGGCAAACTGGCTGGGCATGGGCAAGCGTTACCGTCAACTAAACTTCGCGCGGCGCGGCATCCGGCCGTTGCGCGAGCGCGCAGTGGCGTCGCTGGGGCTGGCGTATTCGGCGGGGGCGCTGGAGGTGCGAATACGACTGGGTGTGAAACCGGTGCCTTACGAGATCAAGGAGCAGACGCCGGAGACGGAACCGCCGATGAGGGTGTTCTGCGACTTCGCCCGCGTGCGCGACATCCTCGACGAGTTTCACCGGCAAGGCATCGCGCGCACCGAGTTCTGCTTGGTCGGCTGGAACCGCGGCGGCCACGACGGGCGCTACCCGCAGATTTATCCGGTCGAACCGAAGTTGGGAGGAGAGACGGCATTGCGCGCCACCATCAAGCACGGCCAGTCGCTCGGCTACCAGATGGTAGCGCACGATTGCTACGTGGACGCCTACCGCATCTCGGAGGATTGGAGCGAGGAGTTCCTCCGCAAGAATCCCGACGGTAAACCACGCAAAGGCGGCGCGTGGGGCGGCGGGCAAAGCTACAACACCTGCCTCGCGCGGGCGTATGAGTTGTTCGTTCGGCGCGACCTGCCGCGGACTCGCAAGCTCGGTTTCAAAGGTCTGCATTATTCGGACGTGCTCTCCATCATTGGCCCGTTCCCCTGCTACGACGCGCGCCATCCACAAACGCGCCGTCAGGACGCCGAGGCGACCGTCCGCATCCTGGCGTTGGCGCAGAAGACGTTCGGCGGCGTGCAATCGGAGGGTTCATTGGACTTCACAGTGCCGGCGCTGGACCGGCTGCTCTACGTGGACTGCGACAAATGGCTGCCATTGATGAAGCGCCCCTACGTGGACACCTGCGTGCCGCTCTACGAGACGGTCTATCACGGCACGCTGCTCTACAGCCTCTCAACCGACACGGTGAACAGCCAGCCCGGCGAGGCCGCCTACCTCCGCACCATCGAATACGGCGCGGCGCCGCTGGCGTATTTCTACGGCCACTTCCTGCTCGACGCCTCCAAGAACTGGCTCGGCAAGCGCGACTACCGCTACGATGACGCGGCGGGCCTGAAACAAATCGTGACCAGCCTGCGCCGCGTGTATGACGACGTGGAACGGTTGAAGCACTTGCAGATGGAATTCATCGTAGGCCATCGCAAGATCGCCGACGAGGTGTTTGAAACCGCCTACAGCAACGGCCAGCGCGTCGTGGTGAACTATCGTGAGCAGCCCTGCACGTTGCCGTCGGGCGGCGTCGTGCCGGCACTTGGCTGGCTGCTGTTGGATCGCTGAGAAAGGACAAGATTATGCATTCGATTCAGAAGTTGTTCCTGTTCGTGCTGCTCGCTGCCTGCACAGGCGAAGCGGCTGAGTTCCACCAGGTGCGCGGGGGCATTCCCAACAGCCAGCACTTCTTTAAGGCGAACGTCGTCGGGAACCAATACCTGTTCTTCATCGGCAACTCCGTGCTCGCCGGCACGGGGCTGAAGGACGCGAACCTCCGCTACTCGTTCCAGATGGTGAAGGGGTTCAAGAAACATTTTCCGCAAGCCGGGATGAACGAGACGCGGCACATGCAGCCGGGCGGCAGTTGGTTTGGCCTCTACCGATGCAGCCGTGGACAGGCGGTCTTCGGCGAGGTGATCGCCAGCGGTCATCTGGCCATCCTCGATTTCGCGGCTGACGATCGCAACACCGACATCGAACAGGTGAAACTGTCGCTCGAAGGATTCGTCCGCCAAGCCACGCTTTACCGCGCCACGCACAGCCGCATCCTCGTTTACACGCTGACGCCGGAGATGCTTCAGGCATACAAGGCGGGCAAGACGCCCGAGTATATCCGCGTCAGCGAGCAGATCGCCGCGCATTACGGCATTCCCAGCCTGAATCTCGCCCAATACGCCGCCGGGAAGATCATCGCGGGGGAGATTTCCTTCGAGGCATTCTCCCGCGATGGCATCAACCCGACCGATGCGGGCGCTAAGATTTACGCCGAAGCGGTCGCGAGGTTTGTGGACGCGTTGATGGCCGCCAATCCCATTCCGGATAAACCCAAGCCCTGCAAGCTGCCCGCGCCGCTGTTCCCAGAAACGGACGACAACGGACGCATCGTCGCCTACGAGGACCAACAGGTGAAACGCAGCGGCAACTGGAAGCCGGGACAGGCCAGCCCCATCGGCCCGTTCCGCCACGTCCTCGTCTCCTCCGAGGCCGGCGCGACGCTGGCGCTGAAATTCAAGGGCTCGGAGATCGGCATCATTGACGTGGTGGACAAGGATAGCGCCGACTATGAGTTCGCAGTGGACGGCGCGCCGTTCCACAAGCTCGCCGCGCCAAGAGATGCGACCGGCCCGACGATGCGGCCGGTGTCGCTGGCGAAGGGCCTCGACCGGAAAGCCGAGCACGAACTCGTCCTGAAGGTCGCCTCCCCTGGCACGGCACGGATGGGCGGCTTCCTGCTCAACGGCACCACCGCCGACGCCTTCGCCGGCATGAGCACGCTGGAGCGGATTGATGCGACCTACGCCGCGATGGATCCAATCAAGTATCAGCCGCCGGCTGGCCGCTTCGCGAACATTCCCAAAACGATGAGCAAGCTGCGCGAAGGCGGCGAACTGCGCATGGTGCTCCTAGGCGACAGCATCATGGGCAATACGTCCGGCTCGTCGTTCGAGCTGCTGCTCATGCGCGACTATCCGAAGTGCAAGATCGTCAAGATCGCCTCGCTGCGCAGTTCCACCGGCTGCACCTACTATCGGGAGGAAAACCGCGTCCAGGACTACGTGCTCAAGCATAACCCCGACCTGCTGGTCATCGGCGGCATCTCCAACCGCGGCGACGCCGAGGCCGTCCGCTCGGTGATCCAACAGGTCCGCGCCAAGAAACCGGACACCGAGGTGCTGCTGCTGACGCCCGTCTTCGGGGCCATGCGCGACGAGCACATCCGGACGTTCACGCGCGAGATAGACACGACGACCAGCAACTTCCGCCACAACATGCAGAAGGTCGCGGCGGAAGAGAAATGCGCCTTCTTCGACATGACCGGTCCCTGGTGGGCGTATATCCAGGACAGCGGCAAGACCTACGGCTGGTTCATGGGCGACGCCGTTCACGCCAACCACCGCGGCTGCCAGATCATCGGCCGCCTGCTCGAAATCTGGTTCAAGGAATAGTCAAAAGCCCACTTCAAAGAACCGGTCTTGCTGGACCTGCACCGATTGACGCAGCCTGTGCTGACGCTGTGGGGTTTTCATGTGGGGTTTTCTCTTGTCCGGTCAGCGCCGGGGGCATAGCCTTGCCGCCAACCTCGTAACGCTATGTCAAACGCTCATCCTCTCCGGGCCGGCGCAGCGGTGGCGGATATCACGCCCGCGGTCGGCGTCTCACTGGCAGGTTCGCTCACCGGGCGCGCGGCCAAATCCATCCTCGATCCGCTCCATGCGCGCGCCGTCGTGCTGGAATCAGGCGGCGTGCGCGTCGCGTTTGTGCTGCTGGACCTCATCGCTCTCAACAACGACGACACCGCGCGGGCGCGCGCGGCGGCAGCCAAGGCCGCGAGCATTCCCGTCGAGAACATCTGCGTCTCCTGCACACACACGCACAGCGCGCCCTGCACGCTCACCATCTTCCAGTCGGTGCGCGAGGCGGCGTTCATCGAGATGGTGATCCAGCGCGTTGGCGAGGTCACGGGGAAAGCGGCGGAGCGGTTGCAGCCGGCACGCGCCGCGTGGGCCAACGGCTGGGAGCCGCGCGCCGGTTTCAACCGCCGCTACCACCTCAAGGACGGCACGGTGAAAACCAATCCCGGTATCGGCAATCCGAACGTGCTCTGCCCCGCCGGCCCGACTGATCCGCAAATCCCGATGCTGATGATCGAGTCCGTCACCGGCCAGCCGCTCGCGGTGATCGCGAACTTCTCGCTGCACTACGTCGGCGATCGGCCCGGCGACGCGATCTCGGCCGATTACTTCGGCACGTTCGCCAACCTGATGCGCGAGCGCAAAGGCGAGGGCTTCGTGGCGCTGCTGACGCACGGCGCGTCCGGCGACATCAACAACATTGACGTGATGCACAAGCCCGTGGTCCGCAAGCCGGGTGAGCGCGGCCGCGAGGTGGCAAGCTGGATCGCCGACCAGGTGGATCAGTGCTGGGCGAAGACGCCATTCGAGACCCTGCTGGTCGTCGCAGCGACGCAGAGCACCTACATGATGCGCGTGCGGAAGCTGAAAGGCGCGGAGATCGAGGAAGCGCGCGTGCAATCGGAAAACGCGAAGCTGCCGTTGGTGGACCGGCTCTACGGCAAGGAGCGGCTGGAATTGCTGAAGTGGCCGGATGAAGTCCCGATGACGATCCAATCGCTGCGCGTCGGCGACTTCGCTGCGTCAACATTTCCGGGCGAGATGTTCTGCCGTCTTGGCCTCGACGTAAAGCACGCGTCGCCCTTCCCGGTCACGGCGTTCATCGAACTGGCCAACGGCTACAGTTGCTACACGCCGACGCGGGTGGACTACGATCTCGGTGGCTACGAGACGTGGCTGGCGCGCAGCGCGTATGCGGCGCCTTTCACCGGCGAGGAGATGGTCGCCGTCGCGGCGATGCAACTGCGGAAACTCTGGCAGTCGTAAGATTCGAACACCTGGCTGGGAGCGGCGGTTTTCCAACCGCCGCCGGCTCGGTTCAATGACAACGGTGCGACGGTTGGGAAACCGCCGCTCCCAGCTAAACATCACAAATGAAAACTCAGACATCATCCAAACAAACCGTCCTGCAAGCAGCACTGGCTCTCTGGCTTCTCCTTTCCGCGGCTGCCGGGGCGGAACAAACCTCTCTCCGTCTCACGCTGCCGCCGGCGTGGCATGGCGTGTCGGGCGTGCCGATGAGCCTTTACTACGACAATATCGTCCTGACGGGGAAGCCGGAGAGTTATCGCTTCGAGGTCACGTGCGACATCGGCAAGGCGGAAGCGCGGCGCTGGACCGTGACGCCATCGGACAAGGACGTGGGCCAGCATGCGCTCAGCGTCGTCGTGAAAGACGCGCAAGGAAAAGAACTACAACGCGCCAAGACGGTGCTGCTCGTCATCCCGCGAAACGCCGGCGCAAACCGGAACCTGCGCCTGCTCGTCGTCGGCGACAGCCTCACAGCCGCCACCATGTATCCGAATGAAATCGGGCGACTGCTCTCGGATCCGGGCAACCCAAAATGGACGATGCTTGGCACGCACAAGCCCGCGTCGGTCAAGCCGGGCGTGGTTCACGAAGGCTATGGCGGCTGGACGTGGGCGGCTTTCCTGACGCGTTACGATGCCAAGCTCGGGCACAAGCTCGACGAAAAGGGAAAACGCCTGAGCAGCCCGTTCCTCTTCCCTGCGGCTGACGACAAGCCCGCGTTGGACATCCCGCGCTACTTCCGTGAGAACTGCGCCGGTCAACCGCCGGACGTAATCACAGTCCTGCTCGGCATCAATGATTGCTTCGGCGCCAGCCCTGACAACGCCAAGGCGATGGACGCGCATATCGCCGGGACGCTCGACACCGCCGAGAAGTTTCTGAAGGCGTTCCGCGCCGCCGCGCCGCGCGCCGTCTTCGCCGTTGGCTTGACCACGCCGCCGAACTCGCGCGAGTCAGGCTTCGAGGCCAACTACAAGGGCAAGTATCACCGCTGGGGCTGGAAACGCATCCAACACCGCCTCGTGGAACTGATGCTCAAGCGACTCGGCAACCGCGAGCGCGAAGGCATCCACATCGTGCCGACCGAACTCAACCTCGACCCCGTGGACGGCTACCCGGACAACAACGGCGTCCATCCCAACGCGACCGGCTACCAGCAGATCGGCGCGAGCTTCTACTGCTGGCTGAAGTGGTGGTTGCAAGCGAAGCAGCCGTGAGTTTCGCCCCGAATCTCCAGAGGCGCGGACTTTCCTCTCCATTTCCGATTCGCCGCGTTGTAGGGTCGCGCTTATCGTGATCGAATCACCGAAATGTTCAGGTCGTGAAATGATCTGGCTCGTGCGCGGGCTGGCGTTCGTGCTGGCGGGTCTGGTCGGCGGCGTGGCGTGCGTGGCGCTGAACCAGGTTTCGCCGCTGGCGGCGCTGCTGGGGCGGCATCTGCTGGGCCTGCCGCTGGCGGGAGCGCTGCTCTGGTTCGGCACGGCCACTCTGCGGCGCGTGACATCGCCCGGCGCGGCTTGGTGCGCCGCGACTAGCCGCTGCCTGTGGTCGGCGATGTGCGTCTGCTTTCTCTCTCCGTTCGCCTACCTCTGGCACGGCGCGCCGTCGGTGGATTACCTGACGTTCAACTTCGCCTTCTTCAACCTCACCAGCGCGGTGTTCGTGTGCAACGCGAACCGGCTCACGTTCTGGCTCGCGGAGTGTTACCGCGACAGGCTGCTGGCGTTGCTGGCCCGCGGAAGCGAGTTGTTCTGCTACTCGACGCTGTCGTTTGCAGTTGGGGCGAGTGCCGTGGGGACTTGGATGGTTATGGAACGGGAGGGACTGGATGTGGGGGCGGCGGTGGATTTGTTGTTGGGCAGTTTCTGGCCGTGGCTGGTTGCGATGGGCCTGGCGCCGGCGTGCGTGACAGCGGCCCTGCTCTGGAC
>Ga0163199_1002868_pt1 | contig 10499 bp, 10 predicted proteins | sample PL_2010_150m_FD_113537 | JGI IMG/M metagenome (GOLD analysis project Ga0163199, IMG submission 113537) | Freshwater microbial communities from Powell Lake, British Columbia, Canada to study Microbial Dark Matter (Phase II) - PL_2010_150m | ecosystem: Environmental > Aquatic > Freshwater > Lake ...
ACTCAAAAGTACTGGCGACCTCAACAATGTGTTGTCAAGCTCGCAAGCCCGTGGTCAATGGGGCGAGCGAATGGCCGAAGACTTGCTCAAGGCCGCCGGCCTCATAGAAGGTATCAATTACGAAAAGCAAGACACCATCTCGGGTGGCGGGCGTCCTGACTACACATTTCTGATGCCTCCCGATCGAGTGCTGTATATGGACGTCAAGTTTCCCATGGACTCCTATACCAAGTTTGTGAGTGCCACCGACTCTGGCGTAATGGCTTCATTGAAAACCGATTTCATGAAGGCCGTGCGCGACCGCGTGAAAGAGCTTGAGCGTCGAGACTATGTCGTGTCAACTGCACAGCAATCCCTCGACTATGTGCTGTTGTTCGTTCCAAACGAAAGCATCACTGGCTTTATTCACGAAGCCGACCCATCGCTCATCGACTGGGCGCTCGAGCGCAAAGTTGTGTTGTGCTCGCCTCTTACCTTGTATGCATTTCTCGTCGTGGTGCGTCAAGCCACCGAAAGCTTCCACACGGAAGAAACCGCCGCCCAAATCATGCAGATGATGGGCAAGTTTCGCAAGCAATGGGAGTCGTACGTCAAGTCGCTCGACAAGGTCAAGCGCAACTTTGACAATATGCAAGAAGAACTCGATGATCTCACTGTTGGCAAGCGCTTTAAAGGCCTCAACCGAGAGACCAAACGGATAGAAGCCTTGCGCAAGCAACACAACATCCCCGAACTACTTGCCGGCGACGAAGAGGTTGTCGATATCGATGTCGACAGCGACGCCGACGATGAATAGGGCGAACCATCTCTAGTACTGTGGCATCATGATCACCGAAGGATTTGGCACATCGCTCATCAACACGATCAATGACCCATATGTGCACAAAGTGCATCTGTTATTTAATGAATGGTGGAAAGAAGCGAGTCAGAAAGCAAAAGACTCGTACGTCAATATCATCAGTCAAGATCCTCACTTTGCAGAGTTTGCCAATGGTGCTCTCTACACCAAGCCCGTCGACTTGGATGCCGCAGGTGCCCTACCAATAGGCACAGTCGGACGCGCCTATCACGACTGGATCGTGGACAACAACTTGATCGCAGCGATCATCACCAACTACGAAGCTCTTCACGACTCTCTCATTGATGCGGGCAAACTCGATGGAATGCCCGACGAGATGAAGCATGCCGTATTGCGCTCATACCAAACACACGACTTTCAGCATGTAGTTACTGGTTACGACTTCAGCCCATATGGAGAACTTGCGCTGCAAGCGTTTGGTCTTGCCCAATTGCAATTTCCATACTTTGCAATGTGGCTGAGTGTGACAACGACACGCATGACCTATATCAACCCAAATTCGATTGTCCCAGCAATGGATGCCATCAGCGCTGGGTGGACACTGGGCCGCAATGTTGCCAACATCCAGTGCGCACGCTTCGAAACCATGCTCGACCAGCCACTCGCAGATGTGCGTGCAAAGTTTGGATTGAGCGGAACTCCGAGCCTCACGGTTTAAATCATTCTGAGCATTGAGAGGCTCCAGCCTGCACGATTGATTCGAAGCCACCGAGCACATCGCTCACGTCCACAAATCCAGAGCGCTTCAGCAGGCTTGCTGCGATCGATGAGCGATATCCGCCTGCGCAGTACACAACGGTAGGCAAACTTGGGTTCAATTCGCTCAGTCTGTTTGGCATTTGCACCACTGGAATATTGAGCGCACCGTCAACCGCACCCAACCCAAACTCGCTCGCATTGCGCACGTCCACAATCTGTAAACCCGCAATTGACTCGCTGCGCTGCACGAAGTCTTGTGCCGTTAAGCGCGACGACTGCCTCACAGACAGCGCAGAGTTTTCGAGATCAGCCACGTCGCACCAGCCGACCACTCGGTCATAACCGATTCGTGCGAGGCGAACTTTGGCTTCAAGCTCCTGACCGCCTTCAGTCACGATCACAATGTCGTCGTGCGGCGTGACGACTGCACCTGCATACTCTGCGTAGCGACCCGCAAACCCAACATTGATTGACCCCACAATATGGCCAGTGGCAAACAACTGTGCGTCGCGCGTGTCAATGATGACCGTACCTTTTGAGGAAAGTTTGACAACTTCATCAACACTCAATCTGGGTGGCAATGCGTGCTCGTCAAGTACGGCACGCTCTTGGCTATTGAGCTGCGCATCATAAATAAAATAGCCAGGTGCTGGTGGCTGTCCTTCTGTCACCACATCTACGAATTGATCGATATTTGTAAATTGCAACGCATAGTTCGTGCGTCGCTGCTCACCTATCGTCGACATCGTTTCGGTTGACAAATTTTTGCCACAAGCAGAACCTGCGCCATGTGCTGGATATACACGCGTGCTATCGGGCAGTGTTAGCAACTTGTCGCGCAACGATGCGAACAGCAGATGCCCCAATTCGTTGGATGTCTTGCCAACAGAAACCAGCAGGTCTGGCCTGCCAACATCCCCAATAAACAGCGTGTCGCCAGTGAGTACGCCATATGGCGTTGCGTCATTTGCGTGCTCAAACACAACAACCGAGATTGACTCTGGCGTATGACCCGGCGTGTGTCGTATCTCGAGCGTGACATCGCCGAGGCTGTATCTCTCTCCGTCAGCAAACAACCGTGCTTCAAACTTTGGTTGCGCGATCGAACCATAGCCAATCTTTGCTCCTGTTGCCTTGGCCATCTCGAGGTGCCCCGAGAGAAAGTCGGCATGAAAGTGTGTTTCGAGCACAAGCTCGATGGTGAGACCCTGCTGCACTGCAAAGTCGACATATTGCTGCACATCACGACGGGGGTCGACAACTACTGCCCTGCCTGTTTTGACATCACCGATCACGTAGGACGCATGGGATAAGCACTCCAAGTAAAACTGTTTAAAGATCATGTACACAGACTACACATACCCACAGGGGTATGGCTATACTGACACCATGAACCTGGACACAGATACCCAAGATGCCCTCCTGCGTCGCCTTGCACGCGTTGAGGGCCAAGTGCGCGCCGTACAAAAGATGATCACCGACGGTCGTGAATGCCGAGAAGTGATCGCCCAGGTGTCTGCGGCCTCAACCGCACTAGATCAAGTTGGGTTCAAGATTTTGTCTGTCGGGATGCAACGTTGTCTTGCCGACCCAAAAAGGGCTGGCAAAGAGGGATTCACACTTGAAGAAGTTGAAAAACTCTTCTTAAAATTGGCATAAATCCATGACGCCACCAGCCAACTCGAAGTGGGACGAACGATATGCGGACGGTGCTTTCTTCTATGGAACCTCACCAAATGAATTTCTTGTTCAGGCGGCTACGCCACTCAAGCGTGGTCGGGCGTTGTGCTTAGCCGAGGGCGAAGGCCGCAATTCGGTGTGGCTAGCAAAACAAGGATTTGAAGTATTTTCAGTTGATCTTTCGGACATCGGGGTTGCCAAGACTCTGCATTTCGCTGCATCACAAGGTGTCACCGTGCACGCACAAGTCGGCGACCTCGCAGACTTTGCAATCGAGCCACAATCGTTTGATCTCATCGTCTCAATTTTTGCTCATGTGCCATCGGTACTGCGTCGACCACTTCATCAGCGTGTGGTGAACGGACTACGCCCTGGTGGCACATTCATTCTCGAGGCATACAGGCCCGATCAGATTCCACTGGGCACCGGTGGCCCCAATGATCCCGACATGCTGCTCACTGCAGGTATTTTGCGCAATGAACTTGTAGGTCTTGATTTTGATCACCTTGTTGAATGCAACCGCAGCGTGGTCGAGGGCATCGGACATACGGGTGATGCTGCTGTCGTGCAGGTTGTTGCCCACAGCACACCATGTGCGTCAAACTAGAAACTCAGCACTGAATCTATTTTGTAACCGTCAATGAGCTTGCGCCCACCGAGCGCGGGCAATTCGATCAGAAATACCAATCCCACAACTTGTGCGCCAAGACTTTCAACTAAACGAATTGTTGCAGCGGCAGTGCCACCAGTAGCCAGCACGTCATCCACGATGACCACAGTGTCGCCCTCACTCACCGCATCGGCATGAATCTCGAGCGTGTCGGTGCCGTACTCGAGCGTGTACGACTCACTCACTACTGTCCACGGCAACTTGCCGGGTTTGCGCACCGGCACAAAACCTGCACCCACACGCACTGCCACTGGCGCGGCAAAGATAAAACCGCGGGCTTCAACCCCGATCACCTTGTGTGGCTTCTTGTCGCCACACAGCATCGCGAGTGACGCGATTGCGAGTTCGAAACCGTCAGAGTCTGCCAACAACGGGGTGATGTCACGAAACATAATGCCGGGCGACGGCACATCTGGAATGGTGCGAATCAGACTCTTCATTTTGTCAATGGTCATCGCAGAAAATCTCTTTGTTGTTATCGACTAGACGCGAGCACGCGACTTGGTAAAGCGCATTGCACCATCTTCAAGTGGTGATTTGCGGAACATCTTTTTATCACGCTTGAAGTTTTGGGGATTGATCCACGGCTCACGATCGCTCTGGCGTGGAAACTTGTGCATCGACCGCTCCATATACCCAGACGTAAAGCTGTCGATCCACGGGCGCTCTGGCATTCCCTCATCACTCTCGCGCAATTCTGGAGTGCAAATCTCGGTGCCCGTTTCTTTCATGTGATTGAGCAAGCGACACACATACGTGCAGATCAAGTCGGCGCGCAACGTCCATGATGCATTGATATACCCAAAGACCGAACCCATGTTGGGCACTCCCGAGTATCCGAAGCCCTTGTATGACCAGGTTTTTGCAAAGTCGACTGGTTTGCCATCGACAACAAAGTCCATTTCGCCGAGTGTTACTAAATTGAGGCCAGTCGCGGTCACGATGATGTCGGCTTCAAGAGTCTCTCCGGATGCAAGTGTGATTCCAGTTTCGGTAAACCCAGAAATGGTGTCGGTCACAACGGTTGCTTTGCCCGAACGAATAGATGCAAACAAATCTCCGTTTGGCACCAAGCACAAGCGCTGATCCCATGGGTTGTATTTGGGCGTGAAGTGTTTGTCGACGTCGTAGTCGGGCCCAAGCTCGGCGCGAACTCCGCTCAATAACAATTGCTTCACTTCTTCAGGCTTGGTCCGTGTGCGCTTGTACACAATCTGTTGATATGTCGTGTTCTTGAGTCGAGTGATGCTGTATGCCATCTTGGTTGGCAAAAATTTGCGCAAGCGATTGGCCACCGGGTCAGAGTCTGGTCTTGACACAACATACGTTGGCGACCTTTGCAGCAACGTGATGTGTGCGGCTGTTTGTGCCATGGCTGGCACCAGCGTCATTGCAGTTGCACCCGACCCGATCACGATGATGCGCTTGCCGGCATAGTCCATATCTTCTGGCCACTCTTGAGGATGCACAATCTGGCCGCGAAATCGATCGATGCCCGCGAACTCTGGCGTGTAGCCACCCTTGTAGCTGTAGTAGCCAGAGCACATAAATAAAAAGTTGCAACTCATCTGCACGGTCTCGTTCGTGTCATTACGAGTCGCGGTCACAGTCCAACGCGCTTCATCACTCGACCATTCGGCTTTCGTCACCAAATGTTTGAAGCGAATGCGTTTGTCGATGCCGTACTCAACAGATGTTTCTTGCACATACTTCAAAATGGATGGTCCGTCGGCTATTGACTTGGCTGCCGTCCATGGTTTGAAGCTGTAGCCGAGCGTGTGCATGTCGCTATCAGAGCGAATGCCTGGATAGCGGAACAAATCCCATGTGCCACCCAAACTGTCGCGACCCTCCAAAATCACATAACTGCGATCAGGGCTCATCGTCTGCAAGTGGTAGCCAGCACTAATGCCGGTAAGTCCCGCCCCAACCACAACGACATCTACGTGTTCCACTACATCAAACTTTACTCAACGCTTGTCAGTGACTCTGTAGTCGGGCATTCTGCACCCATTTCCAGTGCATCCGTCCATGGTCGGCATTTGCTGCCAGTACTCCACCCACAGTGCCATCGGCCCAGGGTGCGCCAGGCAAGACTTCTTCCAACTGAGTATCACTCAGATCGGACAAAAGTTGCAGCGTGACGGCTCGCGCACTTGCGCCAAGCGCAACGACTTCATTGAGCGACTTGCCGTGGTGGGTCATTTGCCATTCCTCAGTCATTGCGTGCACTGAGGCCATGATCTGGTCTGTCGAGCGAGCCACGCCGTTATCGTCGACGCGCAAACCCACCGGGTTGGCATCACCTGCAATGTGCTTGCGAATCATTGCAGCGAAATTGCGTTCAATCAGTGCCAGGTACGCCAGATGATCGAGTGCCGACCAAAAGTTCTGCGGATTGTGCTCGCTCGGTGTCAGATCGGCAAGCAACTCATCGTCCGTCAACGCCGCGTATGTATTGAGCAGCCATACCCTGTCTTCATGCAGTTTCTTCTCAATTTCAAGACGATTCATTTCTTCAGATTAGACCACTCGTAAACTGGGGATGTGCCAGTTTTTGACCGAGCAACAATCTCAATCAACTATCAAATACTCGGCGAAGGCCCTCGAGTGTTGTTCTTTAACGGCTCGGGCGGGTCAATCGAAGGCTCACAACTGCTCATCAATGCGCTTGCCAAAACATGTCAAGTGCTCGCCCACGACCAGCGCGGTCTTGGCAAAACTTCAGTGCCAAATGGCCCGTACACCATGGCTGATTATGCCCAGGATGCTGCAGAGCTGCTCGATCACGTTGGATGGCAGACCACAAATGTTATTGGCCTGAGTTTTGGCGGCATGGTTGCACAAGAATTTGCTGTCACGTATCCAGAACGCGTCGATCGGCTGGTGCTGATGTGCACTTCTGCTGGTGGCAGTGCCGGATCGTCATACCCACTACACAAGCTCGCACAACTACCACAGCTACCACTATCTAAAAGAAACCAAGTTCTGACATTATTCACTGACACTCGATTTACGAATGAATGGCTAGCTTCCCATCCACTCGATGCCGAGATCATGCGCTTCCAAGAAGACCGACCAAATTCTGAAAAAACTGCGCTTCAGTTACAGGGCGAACAACTGCAACTTGAAGCGCGCATGGTCCACGATGTTGCCGACCGGCTGCATCTCATTACATCCCCGACGCTCATCACCGCAGGTCGCTTTGACGGCATCGCGCCACTGGCAAATTCGCAAGCAATTGCAGAACGAATTCCCAACTCAACACTCAACGTGTATGAGGGCGGCCATCCATTTTTGTCACAAGACCGCCAGGCAATTCGCGACATTCGTACATTTCTTGCAAGTTGACTGCCAAAAAATTATTCCACTACAGAACTCGACATCGCTTCTTGCGCGAGCAACTTGGCACCTGGATAATCGGCTTTGCCATTTGGGGCGCGTGGCACCTCTCCTACAACAATGACTCGCTTGGGTGCCTTATAACCAGAGAGTTGTGTCTTGACAAAGGCAATCACATCGGCTTCCACAACGGTCACACCCGACCCAACAGATGCGACTGCCACAACAATTTGACCAAATTTGTCGTCGGGTAGACCAATAACCAGACAGTCCTGCACCCCCCGATAGCGCTTGACGGCTTCCTCGACTTCTTCGGGAAATACTTTCTCACCACCAGTATTAATTACCTGACTTCCCCGACCGAGCAAGACAAATTGTCCATCGGCATCAAATGTGGCGAGATCTCCTGGAAACGAATAGCGCACGCCATTGATTGTCCTAAACGTCCGTGCCGATTTTTTTGCATCTTTGAAGTACCCCACCGGAACAAGCCCTCCATTGGCGACTTTGCCCGTGCGTCCATCACCAGGAACCACTTCTTTGTCATCGTCATCAAACACCTTCGTGGTTGGATTCATTGAAAACTTGGCAGTCTCAACACGCGCTTTATTCGAAGTAATGCTCAGCGCCATTCCACCCTCAGTCGCACCCATGCCATCGACAAGCATCAGCTGCGGCACATGGTCGAGCAGCCGTTGTTTCAACTCCATTGTCCACATCACACCCGAGGATGTCATTCGTAGCAACGACGAGAGGTCATAAATCTTTCCACTGCGCTTGGCTGCATCTAACGCATCGGCGATTGGCCGCGCAAATGCGTCGCCCACAATGACAGCTGCATTGACGCGTTGTTTTCCTATCAACTCGAGGAGTTCATTGGCATCAAATTTGCGCTGCGTCAACAAGGCAACTGTTGCACCGACGCAATGAGGCATCATCACACCAAGCCACATTCCTGTCCCATGCATCAAAGGGCAGCATGGCACCGATACATAGTCGCCATAGTCGCGCCGCTGTGCAACGACGTCGCTGACGAGTGCACGCCAGTCGGCACCGAGCGTCAAACCAAGGGCTGCGGTTCCATTGCTGGTAAAGCCACGGGTTATCTCACCCATCCGATACATCACACCCTTTGGCATACCAGTAGTGCCCCCTGTGTAGAGCATGTAAATATCGTCTTGTGCGCGCTCTATGCGCGCTGCAGGTTGAGAGCGGGCGATGAGGTCCTCGTAGTCGATCTTGCCAGGCACATCTGCCGTGGCTGGTCCATCATCCACCTCGACGAGTAGCACCAACTTGGGCAACTTGGCCACCACTTGTGCCACGCGATCTGCAAGCGACGAATGATAAAACAACGCCTTGCAGTCAGCGTTATCCAGCAAGTATTGAAGTTCGCTACCTAAATAACGAAAATTGACATTGATTGGAACAACTCGCTGTTTAAACGATGCAAATTGTGCCTCGAGATACTCAGTCGAATTGTAGAGATACAAGCCAGCCTTGTCATCTGGCCCGAGTCCGCTGGCCGTGAGCGCAGAGGCCAATTTTGCTGCGCGTATCTCATAGTCGCGCCACGACAAACGCTTGTCGCCCATCAGCACGGCCGACACATCGGGTGTGGCGTCGGCATACGCCTCCCACAGTGTTGCAAAATCCATCTCCAACATCTTTCCTCCCTCAAAAAAAATCAAAAATAGTTAGATCTTCGTATGCTGTTTCTGCGTCTGTGACCAGGTCATGCCCGAGAGCACATCTGCATCGTGCGGCAAACCAAGAGCACGTTCGGCCACGATATTACGTTGCACCTCGCCCGTTCCTCCGCCGATAGTCAGCGAGCGAGCAAACATGTATCCATCAAACCAACCGGGGTGATCGAGCGCCCGCATACCTATTCCACCACCACCGCCAAGTCCGGTGTGTTGCCCGCGCTCACTTGATTCACCTGTTGATCTGAGCATTCCATTGGCACCCAACAAGTCTCTTGCCACTTCCATCACATGTTGGCCATGCTCGTCAGCCATGATCTTGCGGATACTCGCTTCTGGTCCTGGTTGCTCACCCCGCAAGCGTGCCGACAGAGTCCGCATCCGAATCAGATCTAACAACACATGTTCGGTATAAATACCTGCAAGCCGTTGCCGCATAATCGGATCGGCAACTACCCCGCGCGCTCGAACCGCGTCCAACATCTCGAGGGCAGTTGGTCCGCTACCCCACAACACTCCACCCGTCGACAGCGATACTCGTTCGTTACCAAGTGTTACCTTGGCGAGTCGCCAGCCCTCGTCTTGCTCACCAACCAAGTTGGAAGCAGGTAGCCGAACATCAGTGAAAAAGACTTCATTGAAAGTGCTCCCTCCTGTCATCTCTCTGATCGGCCGGATTTCAATTCCGGGCAAATTCATCGGACAGATGAAGTATGAAACACCTTTGTGTTTTGGCGCATCAGGATTGGTGCGGGCGATCAAGATTCCAAATGTCGCGTATTGGGCTCCACTCGTCCAAATTTTCTGGCCATTGATGATGTATTCATCACCATCGCGAACGGCTCGTGTGGAGAGATTGGCTAGATCGCTTCCGCTGTTTGGTTCGCTAAATAACTGACACCAAAAATCTTCACCCGAGAGCAGCCGCGGTAAATATGTATTTTTTTGTTTCTCCGTACCCGCAAACACGATGGTCGGTCCAGCCCATCCGATACCGATTGGGTTGGCTGGCCTGCGTATTCCGGCGCGGGAAAGTTCGTCATCAATAATGATTTGATGAATCGGGTCAGCGTCTAGGCCAAACGGTGACGGCCAATGGGGCGCCACATATCCAGCGTCGGCCAAAGTTCGTGCGCTGGGATTCGGATGCGCGAGGATCCACTGACGCACAGTGATACGGCGTGGGTCGTCCTCAGGGGGCAACACAAAGTCCATCGGCAAACCTTATGCGCAAGGCGTGAGGCGGCCATAACCGATAAACTGAAAGTTCCTTCGCGGGTGTAGCTCAATGGCTAGAGTCCGAGTTTTCCAAACTCGTTATGCGGGTTCGATCCCCGTCACCCGCTCTCAGTGGTAATGCCCAACGATTGATGAATGCAATAGCGATGTTTGCGCCCGCAGCAGCGGTGAGCGCAGTACTGACGCCATATGTGGACGCAACTAATCCCCACGCAAATGCTCCGATTGATGCGCCGAGCCACACCATCAGCATCGCGAGCGACGAACCACGACCGCGCACCCAATCGGGCAACTGCACCATGAA
>Ga0163199_1002870_pt1 | contig 10496 bp, 9 predicted proteins | sample PL_2010_150m_FD_113537 | JGI IMG/M metagenome (GOLD analysis project Ga0163199, IMG submission 113537) | Freshwater microbial communities from Powell Lake, British Columbia, Canada to study Microbial Dark Matter (Phase II) - PL_2010_150m | ecosystem: Environmental > Aquatic > Freshwater > Lake ...
CACATTGAGAAATGACTGCGACCCGAGTATATGATGAATTGCCCCCGGCAGAGCGCTTTGCGGACAGAATGATGCGCCCATAGTGGAAAACGGACAATCGCCCTGCATACGCCCGTCGGCTCCATATGTCATGCCGGCGAAGCTGAAAAGCGTCACCGTCAGAAACGACAGGAGGACGAGCGGCGTTGCGATTTTTTTAAATAGAAGCGACATATATCTACTATACTACAACCCTTTCACCGTTTTGACGATGCGCCCGTCGTCGAGGGTAACGATGCGGTCGGCGAAGGCCGCATACTCGTCTTCATGCGTCACCATGATGAGGGTCTGTCCCGCCCTATGGAGCTCTTTGAACAGATCCATAACGCGGTCGGATGATTCGCGGTCGAGGTTCGCGGTCGGCTCGTCGGCGAAGAGGACGCTCGGCTGGTGCGCGATGGCGCGCGAGACGGAGACTCTCTGCTGTTCCCCGCCCGAGAGCTGGCTCGGGAGATTGTTCAGGCGATTCCCCAAACCGACTTTCTCAAGCGCGACTTTCGCCTTCTCTTCTGCGGCATCGGTTGAGAGTCCCTGCATGATGAGCGGAAGGGCGACATTCTCGAGCGCCGTGAGCTCCGGCAAGAGCGCGTAGTCCTGAAATACGTAGCCGAACTCGGAGAGACGAAAGAGCATCTTCTCATGCTCGCTCATCAAGTGCGCCTCTTTCCCCCCAATGTGTATTTCGCCCGACGTCGGCTCGTCCAGAAGGGACATTTGATAGAGGAGCGTGCTCTTCCCCGCCCCCGAACGGCCCATGATCGCGATGAACTCGCCCTGCGCCGCGCTGAAATCAATACCTTTCAGCACCCGCGTTTCTATCGGGCCGTCCTTAAAACTTTTTACGAGATTTTTGACTTCAATCATACTAGTTTCTTCCTAGAATTGAATCCAATGTGTTGCGACGCACGATCATCCTTGAGGGCAGGTATCCCGCGATAACGGTCGTGAGGACGAGGAGACCGATGCGCACGAAGGTGTCGTTCAGAGGCGCGACGAGAATGCCGTCGCTGAAAGGAAAATCTATCGGATGCGCCGCGACCGTCGGCACGAGGAATCCGTAGAGCACGAGGAGGCCGATGCCCGAGCCGATGACCGCGTAGAAGAGCGACTGGAAGATGTAAGAAATCTCTATCGCCTCGCCGGAGATGCCGATGCCCTTCAGGATGCCGATGAACTTCCGCCTTGTTATCGCATTGATGAAGATAACGATGAAGATGGTGATGGCCGCGACGACCAGCCCGATACTGCTGAAGCCGTTCCCGAGCATCGCGAACGTGTTCTTAATGTCGGCAACGCCGTTCGGGATGGCATCGGTGAAGGTCTGCACTTTCGCCTTCTCGCCGATGCCGCTCGTGAGAAGAAGATTCTTGAACGCAGCCGGGTCGCTGCCCGGCTTCAAACGGACCGCTATCTGCCCCGCATTTTGATCAGTACGATTCAGAAGCGTGCGCAGTTCGGATGCGGGAATGAAAACGCTGGTGGCGAGCTGGCCTATCTTGCTCTTCACAACGCCCTTCACGACAACCTCGCGCGTGATGCCATTTACCGTGAGCCGCACTTTCGTCCCCGGATAGACGTCGGTCAGGGGCGTGAGGCCCGGCTGATTGCCGAACGCATACTTCGCGAGTAGGAAATTGCCGACAAGAATCTGATCGTAGTCGCCCTCTTCGAGGTACTGCCCCTCGATGACGTGCGAGGAAAGATTGGTGAACGCGTTCTCGTTTACGGGATCAACGCCGATGATCTGCGCGCCAGTGGCGTTCGGCTTCTCCGTCGCGCTCGTGCGCGAAAGATAATTTGCTTCTATGGTGCCGCTCGATTCATAGCGCTCATTCAGCTGATCTACTTGCGGGAGCGTTTTAATAAAAGCAATAACCCCCGGCGTGTCCTCTATATAATTCTTCGTCGTGAGCGCGGAGAGGATGACGTCGCCCGTGTACTGTGTGCGATAGCTGTTGTTAATGCCGTCAATAAGCCCGACGAGGATGCCCGTCACCACGACGAGATTGAGGAAGGTGAGCAACATCACGAAGACGATGAGTCCCGTAGTCCAGAGGCTCGCGCGGCGCAATTGCCGGAGTGCGAGATAGAAGCCGACGCGGATATTGAGAAAAGAAAGCATGCACTAGGGCGCCGGGGTAAGCAGAATAACGTCGCTCTCCGACAGACCGGAGAGAACCTGCGTCTGCCCGAGTGCGGGCGACGGTCCGGTAACAAGCGTGCGATTGGCCGCTTTTCCGTCTACGAGAACGGACGCGTACGGCGCACCCGCTTTATTGCCGACCGCGCCGCTCGGGATGACGATGGCGTTATGTAGGGTGCCGATGGTGATGATAACGTTCGCCGTCATGCCGCTTCTAATCCTCGGGTCGATAGAGAGAAAGGAGAGCGTCGTCTTGTATGCGGGCACACCGTCCTTCATCGTCTCTGCGGGGTCGACGGCGACGACGGTGGCGGGGAAGGCGATCGAGGAGCCGTAGGCATCAAGCGTCGTCGTCGCGCTGTTGCCCGCCGCGACACCGGCGATAGCCACTTCGGGAACGTACGTTTCTATGTTAAAGATGCCATCGCTCTGCATCGCGATGAGCGAGGAGGTCGGCGAGATGATCTCGCCCGTCTTCGCGTCCATCCGCGTTACGACACCGCTTAATGGGGCGACGACATAGGTCTTCGCGAGAGCGGCTCTCGCGTTAGCGACGACCGCCCGCTCGGCCTCAATTGCGTCCTTTGTGGCGCCTGCCTGCTTGAGCGTGAGGTTCTTCAGCGCTGAGTCCAGTGCCGTGGCGGCAGTCGTGAGCGCGGTGGCGGCAGTGTTCACATTCGTACGCCCGGTCGCGAGCGTGGACGCATATGATGAAAGCGTTGCTGAAGAAGTAGTCGGGTCGGGTAATCCTTGATTAATAGCAGAATTCGCATCGGCGAGAAGCGTCGTGACCTGCGCGAGATAAGCTTGCGACTGCTTTGCAGAGTCTGCGGCATTCGCTGATGAAAGTTTTGAAATAAGAAGCGTCCATGCGTTAAGCGCGGATTCCGTACCATAATGATCGCTTTCAACGATATTTTTTAAATTTGAATTTGAAATGTTGAACGAGAGTTTGGGGTCTGTGCGCGGATTGCTGAAAAAAGAGTCCGTGCGATTGTGCACGGCGTCATCGGACGCGGTGTAGGCGTTCTGGATCGCGTTCACCAACGCCGACTTGGCGCTCGCAACAGAGGCCGTGGCGACTGCTATCTCCTCCGGCCGAGTGCCGGAGAGAAGTGATGCGAGGTCCGCATTCGCCTGTGCGAGATTCGCGACCAGGTCGCCGTTCTCCGTCTGTGCAAGGATAGCTCCCGCATACACCTTCTGCCCGACCTTCGCATACGTGCCGGAAATGCGCCCGGAGGCCGCGAACCCGAGGTCAACATTCTGGGCGGCGACAACGGCGCCGGAGACGCTCACCTGCTGTATGAAATCGCCCTGTGTGATAGAGAGCGTCGCGCCCGAAGACCCTCCTTTCCCGAAAACGAAATAACCCCCCAGAACGAGCACGACAAGCCCCGCGAGCGCCCAGCGCCACCGCGGAAATACGAGATTTTTGAGTGGGAATTGCATTAATTTCGAGTCTACCACTCGGGTATACTGAAAGCCACTATGTCGCCATTATCCTTCGGACTCGCCGCTCTTGCAGTTATTGGGGTCGTTCTCCTTATGCGGCCACGCCGATTCTACTTCGTTCGTCATGGCGAAACTATTTTGAACGAACAGCATATCCGCCAAGGCGAAGACGGCGAACTATCCGGAAACGGAAAGCGCCAAGGCGAAAAAGTTGGCGTCTACCTGAAGCGTTTCTCTATTGATCGCATCATCTCGAGTGACTATCCGCGAGCACGAGAAACTGCAGAGATCATCAACAAAAATCTTAAAGTACAAATAATTTATTCCCCGCTCCTCGCAGAGCGCAGAAATCCAAAAGAAATTATCGGGAAGAGTACGCGAGATCCAGATGTAGAACGCATCGTGGATCAGATGGATAATGCATACCACGAAGACGACTACCGCTTCTCCGACGAAGAAAATTTTATGGACTTGAAGAAACGCGCGCGAAAATGTTTGAATCTGCTCGCGCGCCAAGGCGCGCAGGAGACCGCCGTCATCACGCATCACGTCTTCCTCAAGATTCTCGTCGCGTATCTGCTCTACCGCGAGAGGCTACACGCCGCGGACTTTGCGAAGCTCGCGTTCTTCAACGTCTCGGACAACGCCGGCATCACCATCTGCGAATTCCATCCGTGGAAAATCTTCTCCACCACCCTCGGCTGGGAGGTCGTCTCCTACAACGAACAGCCCTAGAAGCCCATGCCGCCCATGTCGGAGGCGCCGGAAGATTCTTTTTTCGGTTCGGGGATGTCGGCGATGGCGGCCTCGGTCGTGAGGAGGAGCGCCGCGGCGGAGACCGCGTTTTCAAGCGCCATGCGCGGCATCTTCACGGGGTCAACGATACCGGCGGTGAGCATGTCCTCCACTATTTCGTCGGTGAGCGCGTTGTAGCCGGCGTTCGCCTTACCCGACTGCACCTTGGAGACAATGACGGCCGCGTCGTCCTTGCCGGCGTTGATGGCTATCTGCGCAAGCGGCGTCTCGAGCGCGCGCACGACGATGTCAAAGCCCGCTTTCTCATCGACGGACATTTTCTCGTCGTGATTCGCCAATTTTTTTGCGACTTTCGCGAGCGCCGTACCCCCGCCCGCCACGATACCCTCTTCAATAGAGGCCTTCGTCGCCTTCACTGCGTCGTCAATCTTATCTTTCAAATATTTCATCTCCGTCTCGGTCGCCGCGCCCACCGATATGACGGCGACGCCGCCCGAGAGCTTCGCGATGCGTTCTTCAAACTTCTCTTTATCAAACTTGGAATCGATATTCTCCATCTGCGTCTTTAATTGGGCAACGCGCGCGGCGATATCCGCTTTCTTCCCCTTACCGCCAACAATAGTCGTCGTGTCCTTCGTCGCGACGACGCGATTCGCCTTGCCGAGCATAGAGAGCGTCGCGTTCTCAAAGGTCATACCAACTTCCTCCGTAATGACCTGGCCTCCGACTACTGTTGCAATATCTGCAAGCATCTCCTTTTTTCTGTCGCCATAACCCGGCGCCTTGATGGCGAGCACCGAGAAGGCTCCGCGGAGCTTGTTCACGATGAATGTGGAGAGCGCATCGCCCTCTACATCTTCGGCGATGATGACGAGCTCTTTCTTGCCCGACTGCACGACTTTTTCAAGCAGAGGCAAAATCTCCTGCACGTTGCCGATTTTCTTATCCGTGAGGAGCACGAGCGCGTCCTTCATCTCGGCCTCCATGCGTTCCGGGTTCGTGACCATATAGGCCGACACGTAGCCCTTATCAATCTGGAGCCCTTCAACAATGTCATAGGAGAGTTCCATCCCTTGACTCTCTTCAACCGTCACGACACCGCTACTGCCGACTTTCTCTACCGCCTCTGCAATAATAGTACCCAGCACTTCAGACTCTGACGAGATAGAAGCGACCTGTTTGATTTCTGCCTTCCCGCTGACCGGCTTCGCCATTTTCTTCAGCTCTGCGAGCGCGGCGAACTTTGCCTTCTCCATACCGCTCGGATAGCCATCGCGTTGGCGCCCTTCATCACGCGAGAGAGACCCTCTTCAACAAGCGCTTCGAGCAGGACAACCGAGGTCGTAGTGCCGTCTCCGGCTGTGTCATTCGTCTTGTTCGCCACTTCTTTCACAATCTCTGCGCCCATATTTTCAAATCGGTCTTTAAACGAAATTTCTTTCGCAATAGAGACGCCGTCGTTGGTGATGCGCGGTCCACCATACGACTTCTCTATAACGACGTTACGTCCTTTGGGGCCGAGCGTCACCTTCACTGCGCGTGCGGCCTGCGCGATACCCTTCGCGATCGCCTTTCGCGCGTCCTCGGAAAATAGAATTTGTTTTGCCATAGTGATTACAGTTATTTAACAATGCCTAAAATGTTTGACTCCGAGAGAATGTAGTACTCTTGCCCTTCAATCTTCACTTCGTCGTAGCCATACTTACTAAACAAGACCGTATCTCCGACTTTTACTTGCAGGGGAACTCGTTTGCCGTCCTCATATTTGCCGGGGCCGACCGCTACCACAACTCCCTTCGCCGGCTTCTCCTTATCTACCGTCTCGGGAATAATAATCCCCGACGCGAGTTTCTTCTCGCCCTCCTTCTCTGACGGCAAAACCACTATCCGGTCGCCCAGAGGCACGAGTGAAAGCTTCTTAGCCATACAGTTTTATATATAAATGAATAATCGCTCTTTTTATCTTTCGTCCCTATCGCCCAAGTGTGGTGAGTATAGAGAAAATGCAGACTCATAGCAATCTTGACAAATATGAAAGTACTTGCTAAGCTAGGTCCCGGTGTAAAAGTGGGTCCTGTGGCCAAGTGCCGTATCAACTAAATGGAGGCTGTATGTCGTACGTGATGATCGGAGCAATAGTACTCGCATGCGTCGGAATGGCGCATAAGAGTGCGGGAGTTCGGTTGGCCGTGGCGGTCGTATTCGCAGCCACAATGCCATTTTGGTAAACCGAGCGAGTTTGGCGTGTCAAGACAGCGCCGCGAGTAGAACCTCGCGGCGTTTTTGTTTTCATTTTCTCTACTATCCCGAGTTTGTCGCTATAGCTACATAGTTGGGATACCTCCCCCTGGACAAGTCTGACTTGTCCAAAAATTTCTTATTAACGCACCGCTTGCAACCTATTCCCTACCCGTGCTAGTGTAGCGGTACAGATGGAGGCACTCGTATCGGCACTGCCGTACGCGGAAATCATCCTCTCTATACTCCTCATCGTCGGCATCGTGCTGCAGCAGCGCGGAGCGACACTCGGCGGAGCATTCGGGGGCGACAACTTCGCGTCGACGTTTTATAAGCGCAGAGGCGCCGAGAAATTCCTATTCAATGCGACGATCGTCATCGCGATTCTCCTCGTGCTTGCAGCGATAGCGAACTTCCTTCTGGCGGGGGCATGACTCCCGTTAGAAATATGATTTCTAACGGGATAAACTCCGAGACGCGCGAACGGCTGATGCGCATACGGAGCATACCGGCGCTTGAACGCGTGCGGGAGCAGGTGCGCACTTTCTCGAGCGGCGACCGCGTGCTCTTCTATCTCCTCGCGGGTCTCGTCTGTATCGCTTCCCTCTCCGGCCTCTACGCGCTTGAACAATCGCTTCTCATAGAGGTGCCCGCCTATGGCGGGACGCTTGCCGAGGGCGCGGTCGGCAGTCCGCGATTCATTAATCCTCTTCTCGCTATCTCTGACGCCGACCGTGATCTCTCTACACTCACGTATGCGGGCCTCATGGGCCTCTCGGGGACGGGAACGCTCGTGCCGGTGCTCGCCGAGAGTTATTCTCTCTCTGCCGACGGCAAAGCCTACACCTTCACTCTGCGTACAGATGCGAAGTTCTCGGATGGCACGCCTGTTACGTCCGACGACGTCGCATACACGATACAGAAGGCGCAGGATTCCGCGCTCAAGAGCCCGAAGTATGCCGACTGGTCCGGCGTGGGAGTCGTCATCGTTGACCAGCGCACCGTGCGCTTCACGCTCGCGAAACCCTACACGCCGTTCCTCGGGCTCACGACTGTCGGCATTCTCCCGTCAAGGATATGGAAGAATGTCTCGGATGAAGAATTTCCCTTCTCCACGCTCCAGACAAGCCCCGTGGGCGCCGGACCGTTTAAGGTCGTCGGCGTCTCGCGCGGAGCATCGGGGCTCATTGAGAGCGTATCGCTCGCCGAGAACCCGCAGTATGTGCTCGGCCGCCCGTATCTTGACGGCATCACCTTCACCTTCTATTCACGCGCCGAAGATCTTGCGAACGCGCTCCAGAACGGCACTGTGGAGAGCGCATACGACGTCGGGACGAAGGGATCATTGACTGCTCCTTATGCGAGAGTCTTCGGCGTGTTCTGGAATCCGGGCGAGAAACAGGTCTATGCGCGCGCCGAAGTGAGGAAGTCACTCTCGCTCGCGATCGATCGGCAATCCATCGTTGTTACAGTACTCGGCGGATACGCGACCGCGATCATGGGGCCGGTCCCGCCGGGGGGGAGTGTGAAGCAGACTCCTGTTCCGCAATCGGCAAATCCGACAGCCGCGGCGGTGGGAGTTCTCACCTCTGCAGGATGGGCCTATGACGGCTCCGCGCGCGTTTGGAAAAATGCGGCGGCCAAGCAGACATTGAACGGCATCACACTCCGCACCAGCAATGTACCGGAGCTGAAGGCTGTCGCGAGCGCGGTAAAGGCCGATTGGGAGAAGCTCGGCATCCCTGTCAACATAGAGCTCTACGAGCCGGGGGACCTCTCGCAGAACGTCATCCGCCCGCGCAAGTATGAAGCGCTCCTTTACGGCATGGTCATCGGCAGAGACCAGGATCTCTACGCTTTCTGGGATTCCAAGGAGCGCAATAATCCGGGACTCAACATCGCGCTCTACGCGAATAAAGATGTTGACGCCCTGCTTGAAGACGCGCGGAGCTCCACCGACAGTATGAAGCGGGCGTCCGACCTCCAGAAGATCGAGGACATCGTCTCTGCGGATTATCCTGCCGCATTCGTCTACGCGCCGAACTTCACCTACGCTTTGCCGGAAGACCTCCGCGGCGTCGTGCTCCCGCAGATCATCATCCCCGCCGACCGTTTCGCGACCGCCGCTTCGTGGTATCGCTCGATCGACGCGGTCTGGCCGATCTTCGCGAGGAAAGGTCGTTAAATTTTCGTACGGGTTTACCGTTATTAATTTCACAAGCCCAGTAACCACACAATCGTTATGAATTCAGCACCAAAACCAGTAGCACCTCCGACGCCCTCCGGGGTCGGAGCCCCGACCAGAAGCGTCGGGGCAGCACCGGCTCCAGTCCGCGGACCGAGACGCTTTGAACGCGGAAGCCGTCCGCCGGGTCGCTCCGCGAACCGCGGAGCTTCGCGCCCCGGAGGCGCTTCGCGCCGCATCCAGCGCATATTGCGCCGCCCCTCGTCGAACCCGACGCGTATTAACCGCGCGATAGACTACTTCCCCGAGCCGGTCGGCCCGACCTCTGTCCGCGTCATCCCGCTCGGCGGTGTAGAAGAAGTCGGCCGCAACATGATGGCCGTTGAGGTCGGCGCAACCGGCGACATCCTCGTCTTCGACGCGGGCTTCCAGTTCGTCTCCGAGGAATCCTCTCCCGGCGTTGACTATATTCTCCCGAATACAAAATACTTGGAGAGGAATGCGGCGCGCGTAAAGGGTGTCATCATCACGCATGGACATCTCGACCACATCGGCGGGATTCCCTTCACCCTCCCGCGCTTCGGCAGTCCGCCCATCTACACGCAGAATCTGACGTCAATTATGATCCAGCGGCGCCAGGAAGAATATCCTGATGTGCCGAAATCAGAGATGGTCGTTGTTGAGGTCGGACAGTCCATAACCATCGGCTCAACCAAGGTGAAGTTCTTCCCCGTCACGCACTCCATTCCCGACTCCATGGGCTGCTCCATTGAGACGCCGCAGGGCAACGTCGTCATTACCGGCGACCTGAAGCTTGACCACGACGACGGCATTCCCTCTGAACGCGAAGTGAAGACGTGGGGGACGCTCGGCAAGGATAAGAACATCTTCTTCATCGCCGACTCCACCAACGCCGAGCGAGACGGCTTCTCCATTCCCGAGAAGCGCGTCATTCAGACGCTGGAGGATATCATCAAGACGGTTTCGGGACGCCTCATCATCGGCACCTTCGCCTCGCAGTTCGAACGCATGATCCATATCATGGAGACGGCGGAAAAGCTCGGCAAGAAGATCGTCACCGAGGGCCGTTCCATCAAGAATAATCTGGAGATCGCGGAGAAGACTGGCCTCCTGAAAATCAACAAGGACACCATCATTCCCGCGCAGGACATTGGCAATTATCCGCCGGACAAGATCGTCATCCTCTCCACCGGCGCACAGGGCGAGGAATTCGCCGCGCTCATGCGCATCGCGACGCGCCAGCACAAATACATCACGCTCACCGAACGCGACACGATCGTACTCTCCTCTTCCGTCATTCCGGGCAACGAAATCTCGGTGCAGAAGTTGAAGGACAATCTCTACCGGCACAACGTCACGCTCATCCACTACCGATCATCGGACGTCCACTCCACCGGCCACGGCAATACGGGCGAACTCGTCTGGATCAATAAGCAGGTCAATGCGAAGTTCTTCATGCCCGCCTACGGCTACCGCTCCATGACCGCCTGCCACGCGAAGGCGGTTGAACAGTCGGGCTTCCCGCGCGAGAACATCATCGTCGCCGATAACGGCACCGTCATTGATATTGAAGACGGCGAGCGGATGAACGTGCATAAGCAAAAAGTGCCCTCGACCCAGATGGTCGTGGACGGCTTCAACATCGGCGACATACAGGAG